>Ga0070707_100003065_pt1 | contig 15831 bp, 29 predicted proteins | sample KBSK5502metaG_FD_65468 | JGI IMG/M metagenome (GOLD analysis project Ga0070707, IMG submission 65468) | Corn, switchgrass and miscanthus rhizosphere microbial communities from Kellogg Biological Station, Michigan, USA - KBS K5-50-2 metaG | ecosystem: Host-associated > Plants > Roots >... | reverse complement strand
TGCTTTTCCCGCGGCTCCCCGGTGCGCGGGCCTTCCGTGTAGAAACGGCGGCCCTCCGGGATGTACATATCCACCGCGGAAAGGAGCTGACGCTGTGGGTTAGGCATGGGTCGTCCGTTTCCTCCTAAACTGTGGCGGGTTAGGGGAGAGGCGCCCGGAGGCACCTCTTACGCCGCCCGAAGGCATGCAGCCCCTTCCCAACTACCGCCGGCGCCCATCCCAACGCCGGCGGCCGAGCGAACTACCGCGGCGCCCGATAGAGCCGGCCGAGAATTGCCACCTCGACCAGCGTCGCGACGCTGACCGCCTGCGCGGCGGCCAGGATCAGCCGCACGGTAAAGCCGACGTTCGGCGGGATCACGATTTCCCCTTGCAGGCCGAAACCGCCGTCCGCGGGTCCGTTCTGGACTTGCTGCCCTTGCGTGACGCCGGCGCCGGATCCGGTGAAGAATCCCATTGCGCCGCCGGTGCCGTGACAGGCGAGCGCCGGCCAGGGACCATACACCTTCTTGGCGATCGAGAGCTCCAGGACCATGCCCTGCGTCTTACAGAGCAGATCCCAGTCATTCTGAATACCCGTCTGGTTAGTGCCGCTCGCCGGGTCCGTGATGTTGCTGGGGCCGGCGGCCATCGGGGTAATCATGAAGCTGAACGGCTGGAACCATTGCGGCGCGGGGAACTGGCCGGCCGCCTCCATGTTGGTGACGTTGACGCCGGCCACCGCGGTGAAGAACGCGAGCGACGCCACGCCGCCGGCCGCCGGGAACGTCTGGCGGTCATACTTGATTTCCGGGTACGTCTCCAGGTCGCCCCGTTCCGGGCTGGCGAGTCGCTGGAGCCCGCCCACGTCGAGCGGCTGGCCCCAAATCCGAATCATGCCCATTGCGCCGATCCAGGGGAGCGCCATCGCTCCCGGTTCCAGCAATCCGTGCCCGTGCGTCGCCGCGGCGTGCGCGGATCCGGGGAGGAACAGCGTCGCGGCAATGACCGCCACGACGAGCACCAGGCCCCAGCCCGCGAGGGATCGAAACAGCCTCATTAGAACACCCTCCGATTGATGCCCCCGTTTCTTAGGGGCGGTAGTGGCGCCCGGGGCCTAACCCGGGCGCCGGGTGCCGTCAGTAGAGCGACGGCGAATAGGCGACGCCTTCGGTGTACACGCCCACATTCTTGAGCGTTCGCACGCTACTGCCCGGAGCTGCCCCCGCCGGCAAGGCCGGCCGCGCCACGCCGCGGCTGTAGATCCCGAGCCGGATCGGATCGAAATCCCCCAGGAGCGTGCTCACGGTGGGCACGTTGGCCGCGCGGATCACGCGATTGATCGCGGCCGATGCCTGGCCGCCAACGAAAAACTCCGCGCGCTTCTGACCGAGGACCATATGCGCGCCCCAGGAGCCGGCCAGGATCCCGGCCACGTCCTTGATCGCGCCGTTGAGGACGCCGGCCTGTGGCACCGTCGCCGGCACCAGGTCCGGCACATAGCGGAAGATCGCGTTTTGCACGACCTGGCCGCCGCTGATGGTGAGCCCGTTGCCGAGCGCACCGAGCAGCCGGCCGAAGAATCCGCCCGGCGGGTTACGCCGATAGTGCCGGCTACGGCCGCGGCGTGCCGGCGCGCGTCGGTGCGCCGCGCGGCGCCGCGAGTGCCGCGGGTTGGAAAGGGTGACGCGAGCGACCGCCCGGCGACGATGCGGCCGCCGCGCGGAGCCCTTGCGCCGTCGGGAACGACTACGCCGTCGAGCCATTGTGCGCGCCTCCAGAGGTGCGTGAGTGCGGGCGGTTTGTCCCCGCCGCCGCTTCGGGGGTGAACTTTTGCGGGAGAGGACCATGTAGTAGGTCGCTCTCCCAATCTTGCGCTTGCGGATGAAACCGCCGACGCTCCGCTCTTTCCGCGCGGCGTCGGCTTTGCTCTTGAACGTGCCGTGAAACACCACGCGCCGGCCGACGCCCGGGTTAACCAGGTAGCGCCGCCTCATACCTCAAACTCCCGGGAGAGCGGCCGGCGATCAGGCCGCTGCAAGAGGATCCCGCCACCGGGGACCGCGTACATGCTCACGCCGGCGCTGCAATCGTGGCGGTAGTCCTCCCCGTCGTCGGCGTGCTTGTACTCGACGCCGTACACGCGCCGGCTCATGAGCTCGCCGCCTTTCGGGGGATTCCCGTAGATCACTATCGGCGGGTTAGCGTGGATCCCGCGGCCGAGCTGGTCGAGCATGGAGCCGGCCAGGTTGCTAAGCTCGAAAGCTGCTTCCCTGGCCTTGGTGACGCTGCTAGAGTGCGGCGCAGCGTCGCGCGTGAGCTGGAGGATCCGCTTCACCAGGTCACGCACTTCCGACCAGGCCGCGCGCTCGGATCGCGTCGCCATGAGCTCAGGCCCTCCGCGGCATACGCTGATACGCCGCGATCAGAAAGAGCGCGCCGGCGATCAGCAGGAACGCCCCCCAGCTCAGGCCGGCCTGAATCGGCACGGGCGCCGGCGCCGTGACGCTGAGCTCGGGGAGCTGCTGGACGCTGGGGGAGTAGGATCCGCCCGGGTCGCCGTTGTCCTGGAACACCGTGACGTAGGCGCCGGCGCCGAGCGGTATATCGAGCCTCACGATCCAGGGCGGGAGCTGCGCCCCGCGGCGCGTATCGACCACCGTGCGCCGCGGGCCCTGGTCGAACGCATTCCAGGTGCTCGCGGGTCCGATCACAAGCTGTTGCCACGCCTCCAGGGGCCGGCCGGTGAGCGGGTTAAGGTCGGCCATGAGCTCAATACCTCCGGTAGCCGCGCGGCCGGCCACGCCGGCGCGTGCCGAGCAAGAGCACCGCGGCCAGGATCCCGCCACCGATCAGGAGCCCCTTACCGAGTCCGGCCTGCGCCGGCACCGGCGAGCCCGGCGAAGGCGGCACCGGCGAGACGTAGGGCCCACCAGGTGCGGCGTAGGCACCAGGCGCGGATCCCGGCGCGACCGAGGTAACGGGAGTGCTCGGCAGGCCGGCTTCGCTGCCCGGCGTCGAGGGCTGGGGGGGTGGCCCTGTCACCATGCCCGGCGTTTCCGTGGCGATCTGCTGCGGGGTGAGGGAGGACACCGGGACCGGCGTCGTCGTGCCCGGGAGAATGATCGTCGTTTCGCCCCCGGTCCCCGGCGCCGGGACAAAGACCTGTGAGCCCGGGATGTAGGGCACCGGCGCCGCCGGCGCGAGCGGCGCCACGACGCCGACGCCGCTCGGCTTCCAATTCGGGAGCAACCCCTGGAGCCAGGCATCGAACGCCGCGGTATCGGCGACGCGCTCCTGCTCGCTCGCCGGCACCGCAAGCGCCGCGGCGGCGCGGGCCTTCCAGTCATCGGTGCTGTTGTCAGGATCCAGGCCCACCCAGCGCGCGCCCCATATCCCAGCGGCCGCGTTGACGCCGCCCCGCCATTCCACCGGCAACACCGTGCGGTAGACCGGCGTCGGTTGCCAGGGCGAAAGCTGTGAAGTGCCGTCCGTGAGCACCGTAACACGCCGGAACCCGAGCACGATCGCCGTCGCCTGATCGTACGAGTAGCCGCCCGGCGGCGCGGCCAAGAGCAATGCGACGCCCACGGGGTACGCCGGATCCGGCGCCGGCGCGGCCGCTGTGGTCGAGGGAAATGCCGGCGCGGCCGGTCCCCCGAACTTGACCAGGTAGCCCGGGAAGTAGCGCCGGAATGCGGCATCGGCCGTGCTCGCCGCGGCCGCGCTCATGCCGTTGGCGGTCCAGCCTTTCAGCGTGTTAGCCCAGAGCGTCGGCGCGTAGTCGGCCGGCCAGTTGGTCGAGCCATGCGCGAGCGCATAGGCCCAATCCCAGGCCGTGACCCAGCCGAAGAACTCCGGCACCGCGTTGAGATTGGCAACGCTGGCGCTGGTGCGATACGCCTGAAAGCGATCGTACCCCTCCGGCGTATCGGGCACCCAGCCGAAGCGTACCGCTTCCTGGAACTCATCGAAGTTGGCGCCGGCTTCGGCGCCGCTCTTGAACAGATCCCAGTCTTTCGTGATGAGCGCCACGGTGCCGGCCGCCGGCGCGTCCTGCGTCGAGTAGAGCGGCCCGGAGGGCAGCACTTCACCAAGCCCGCACGGCGCGCAGTACATCTAGCGCCCTGCCTTGCGCCGGCGGAGCAGGAGCGCCGCCAGGAGCCCCAAGCCGGCCGCGATCGCCAGCGGGTTACTCGCCAGGCCCGCGATCGAGAAACCGCCAGCTCCCGCGGCCGCCGGCGCCGGCGCGGCGCTGGGTTGCGCGGCCGCGTACTCCGCCTGGAGGCGCGTCGTCCAACTGTCATAGAGCGAGCCCGGCGTCGCGCCGGAGCTGATGAAATCGGCCGGGATCGCGTAGACGCTGTAAAACATGGTGGGCTGACTGATGCGGCGGAGGATCCGGTTATCGCCGATGCCCTGCACCTGAATATCAGGCGCGAGCTGGACCGTGATCCCGTTGACCACGATCGCGCCGCCCACCTGACAGGGAGGGTTGAGACAATCGAGCGCGACGCCGAGCGTATTGTACACGCGGGTTACCTCCGAAAAAGATCGAACACGATCAGTCCCACGCCGCCCGCCAGGATCCACTTCCCCACGCCGGCGAACGCCGGTCCCGCGGCCGCCGGGTGCAGCGTGGCGTCACTCTTGGCGTCGAGAACCGCGCCGGAGCCATCGGCATAGAGCTCAAAAATCCGGTTGCGCGTGGGGCGATCGAGAAACCCGCCGCCCTTGTCCTCTTGCAACGCCTCCGGTCCCAGCGCCGCGACCAGGCCCTCGCGTTCCTCCGCGGTGAGCGCCCGCGCATCGAACGGTTTCCCGTTGATCGTGCCGCGCGCCGGGAGCTGGTCCCCGACCATCGCTTTCAGCCGCCACCAGGCGACGATGTTGCCGTTCCCGGCTTCCTGCTCCAGCGTGTCGCCCTCGCTGGGACCGAGCAGGGAGCCGAATAGCTTGCTCCCGATCGAAATCAGCCCGGCCGCAATCACCGGTGCGAGCCCTAACCCGCTTTCTCGGCGCGCGTACACGCACGCTACCGACGCCGCGCGCTCAACAGCAGGTACCCACCCACCACGACCAGGCCGAGCAGCGCCCAGGTCGGCACCCCGCCGATCGGTGTCGCCACGACCGGAATCGGCGGCTGCGCGATGGGCCGGCCGGCGACGGTGCCGATGACTTGCGAGGCAGCGCCGGCCGCGCTCTCGAAGAAATTCGCCCACTCGTCCACACTCCAGCCGTCGAGCCGGAACCGCGCGCCGGTCTGATACAACCCGCCCTCCAGGCTCATACGATCGCCGCTCTGCACTTCGCCGGGCTGGGAGCCGGCATACCCCGGGTAGGGGAAGCCGAGCACGGCCGACGCCGGCGCCGTCCCTCCGGGCCTCCAGGTTCGATACACCGTTACACCTCCACGGCGAGCGTTAGGGGATACCGCGAGAAATCGGGCTGATAGGGGCGGGTTATGTCGAGATCGCGCCAGTCATCCGTGTTAGGGTCGGTGAGCTCCGCCCACACATGGGAATAGCCGCCCTCCGGGCCGATCACGACAAAGCGGGCGCGGAGCCCGACCGTCATGCCGAGCGCCGCGCCCAGGATCGCTACATCGTCGCAATCCACTTCCAGCCAACCCCGCCGCCCTAGCAGCTCCAGCATGTAGAGCGGGGTATGTAGTCCTTCGGTGTCGTAAGGATCCCGGAGAAAGCCGATGTGCCGGGTGAGCCAGGCGCGCAGCCGGCGGATCTGGAGCTCGCTGTTGGTGCCGGTGCCGCGGACGATCGCGGCCGCGGTGAGCCGGACCAGGGGGGCCGCGTACTCCGCGCGCACGATCTGGCGCATGCGGTGAACCGCATCGAGCCCGGAGCTGAGCCCGGTCCCGATTTCCCCGAAAGTGGCTTGCAGTAAGGAGTTAGATATGACCGGCCCCCCTGCTTGCAGATTGCGAGAGTATCCGCAAAGTGCAGCAGAGGGGCCCCAACGTCAAGCTACGGGCTGGTTTCCAGGATCCGAAGCGCGAAAGTGAAGGGGTGCGCGTCGTCGGGAAAGAGCTCCGGGTTAGCAGGACGACGCCAGTCGGCGTCCTGCTCCCACCAATCGCCCATGAGATCCAGAGCGCCGGCGTAAGTGAACCGCGGGCCGATCGCGAGCGCGCGGCGGGTGAGCTGGAGCGCCTTGCCGACGGGAACCGCCCTAACCCGGATCGTTGTCACACTTGCCCCGTCTCCGCTCGCATGAGGAAGATCCACACCGAACAATGGAGCTCCTTCCCTAACCGCTCCAGTGTCTCCAGCGAGGGAAAGCAATTCCGTGAGCAGTGCTCGAGATGCCAGATCCGCGCCGGCGTCACGTTAAGCCGGCGAGCCAGCTCCGATTTACTTAGACCCTGCTCCACACGCTGCGCCTGGATAGCTCTCCCGATCGCATGGCGCAAATCGCTAGGCTGGCGCTTCTGCAATCGCGGACTCACTTGCTGCCTAACCCGGGAAGGTCGGTCCACAGTTGGACAGCGAGCCGGCGCCAGTAGTCGCCCACGGGCCGGCCGCCCGCCTTGTGTCGGCGGTACAGGTACTCCGGGCTCACGCCGAGCTGGAACGCGCCCACGGCCGCAGCCAGGCGGCGCGCTAGATCCTCCAGCAAGCGATCGCGCACGCCCTCGCAATCGGGATCCACCGGCTGCAACGCCACGCTAGTGAACCTCCGGCTCCGGCGGCGCCAGCGCCTCCCGGATCCGCGTTACCAGGTCGTCGCGCAGCTCGCGGAACCACTCGCGCACCGGGAGCGGCGGGTCGCTGCCCTCGACCACCGGGCCGCGAAGCCCCGGGAAAAAGGTTTCCAGCAGATCGAGGAAATTCGGCCGCTCGATGTACTCCAGAATCTCCCCGTAATACTGCGGGTCGAGCTGGTCGAAGATCACGCCGGCGTAGGTCGTCGGATCGTGGTCCCGGATCGCGTGCTGGAGCAGCGCCGGCATGTGGGGGCTAAGGAAATGAAAGACGGCGTGCGCGGTTGAGGGCAATGCAACTACCTCCGGGGTCGAGCCGGCGGGAGCGGGAGCGGGCTCCGCCGGCGCCGGCGCCGGCGTCTCGCCAGGGGGAAGTGCCGGGACCGGCTCACGCGACACGGCCCGGCCGATCACATCGAGCGCCTTCGCGGCCATCCCCATCCAGGCCGGCGTGCCGTCGCCACCGTCGCCGGCCAGGTCGCGCGCTTTCTCCAGGAGCTCTAGCGCCTCTTTCACCGCCGACGTTGGGCTATTCCGGTTGGCGAGCTCTTTCGCCAGGGTGACGACTTCCCCTAACCCGGGGCCGCTCGGCTGCTGGCGCTGCGTGATGAGCGCGAGTATCAGCTTTTCGGTGAAATCGCTCCCCTGTTTCGGCTCGGTCAGATTTTTGAGGACCGCCATTTGCATTTGCTGGAGGAGCTGCTGGCCCTCCATCATCCGCTTAACGTGTTCCTCCGCCATCGTGGCGAGCGCGAGAGAGGCCCGCGCATCGGCCGGCACAACCGGGCCGGCCGTCGAGGTAGCATCCTTCTCCGCCGCGATCTGGAACCGGGTCGAGCCGGCGCCAACCATGCGCGCGGGGGCCTTGGGATCCGGCTTGCGCCAATTCACGATGTACTCCCCAGCGCCCCATTTATCGCGGACCTTTGCAAGACTGAGCTGTACGGCGTCGAACTGCTCACACCATTCCCGCTCACCCCCTTGAATAAACCGCTGGAGGGAGCCGAGCGAGCCGCGCGGGAGCAGCGCAATCTTATCGGCTATCTCCGCCTCCGCTTGCGTGCTCTCGGCCGCGCGGGTTTCAGCCAGGGGCTCGACGGAGGGCTCAGCGGACGGCTCAGCGATTTCCGACTCCCCGGCGCCGGCGTGTATGCGTTTGGTTCGGCCCATAGGATCAGCTCGGGATGGAGTGAGGGTGTCCAGCGGGGAGATCGTTCGGGAGCGCCACGCGCACCACGCTGGCGCCCTTCGCGAAAGCGGTGATCTCCAGCGATGTGCTCACGGCTTTCGTCATGAGCGTGCCGAGCTCGGCGTCGCTGCGCGGATCGTCGGGAAACACAAAGACGACTGAGAGCTGGAAGGCGCGCGGCAGTTGCACAACGGAGCCCATAAGCAGTTACCTCAGTAGCAGGGGACAGGATCCGCGCCGGGCTCGGGCGGATCATCTTCGGTGGTGCCGTAGGGATCCCACAACTCGCCATCGGGCTCCAGCGAACAGATCGACCAGATGCCGGCGGTTGGTTCCAGGTAGCGCAACACTAACACGCACGGCCCGACCGGGCCGCCGGTGCGTCGCACCAGGTCCACGATCTGCACGCGCGTATCGAGCTCGACCAGGTAGAGACAGAAGGGCACGCCGGCGAGCTCCCCGGCCAGCGGCTCGACCTGGAGCACGACCTGGCGACCGCTCCCGTGCTGGTCGAGGTTCGGCCGGACGTAACCATGCGTGATAAGAAAGGGGCCGTTGTCGGCGAGCGTGGCCGGCTCGATCGGTGGGGGCGACATGGCGCGCAGCACCGAGAGCGGGACCGCCGTCCGGTTCGCGCGCACGGGCAACGGCTCGGCGGCCTGGAACCGACGCCGGCGCTCGCAGCGTGAGCAGCCGGGTTGATTGCATGGCGCGGTCCAGGTGCAGGGGGCAGTCATTTGCGCTTACGACCGTACTCGCGCGCCGTCGTCGCCGCGCGGTACGCCGAGACTAGCGACCGGCCCTCGCGGCGGATTTCCTCGACGGGTATCTGTTCGATGAGGGAGAGCAAGCTGGAGCCATGCATCGCTTCCGGCGCAAATAACAGCATGCGGTCCAGGTAGTCGGTGAGGGCTAGGGACGCCTTCGCTTGCTTGAACCACAGCACACTAGACACGGGGCGGGTTAGTGCTTGTCGGGATTCGCCGCGGCGTGGTCGTCCTCTTGCGCGAGCCGGCGGCGCATCGTGTCGAGCGCCGCGGTGAGCTCACCGCGGGTCGTCTCCATACTCGCCATCATTTCGGTGTACTGCTCCATCATTTCGGTGTACTGCTGGAGCACCACGCGCACCGCGGCCTGGGTCGGATCCTTTTTGATGACGGCGAACCAGGTGCCGGCGCTTGGTGGTTGGTGGACCGAGTTGCGCGGATCGTACACCGGGTTGCCGGCCATCTCCCAACCTTCTTCGATCTGCACGTTGAGCACCGCGACAAGCTGCTCGATCGAGCGCGCTTCGATCATGCCGTATTCCATGCGGGCCTCCCGGAAATAGCCGCCGGCGCCGGGGAGGCGCCCGATAGTCCCGGCCCAGGTATCCCGGGTGGCGGCCTGACCTATCGCTCGAAAACTGCTCTATGCTGCGAGGGCTGCCCGGCTCCTGGGTCCGGGCGATACGCCAAAGTAGGGGATCCGGTCGAGCCGGTCAACCGTGTTCCGCTGCGCGAGCGCCCGGAGATAGGCCCGCACGCCGCCGGCGCCGCCGAGCTCGGCCTGTTCCAGCAGCTCGGCCGCCGCACTCGGCCCGAAGAAACCGCGCGCGTCGCGGAAACCCTTCCACTCGCGCGGGCCAAATTCATAGAGCACCTGGCCGCCGATTTCCTCCATGACGATTTGCTGGTCCGTGAGCTCGGCGCCGAGCTCCACCGCGGCGCGGAGCCCGTTGCTCCAGCGGATTGCTTTCACGCCGCGCGTCGCGCGCTCATACTCGCGGAATAGCTGACGGTCCCGCGCGGTGCGCGTCTTACCGTAATCCTCCAGGAGCTGCCAGGGGGAGCGGTGCCCGTGGTGGCGTGAGCTCTTGAGGTCGCCGCGGGCGACTTCCATCGCTACGTCGGGCCCGTCCTGGCCGTCGGCGTCGGTCACAACTTGGCACACATAGCGGGTTAGGTCGTGCCGGCTGCGCGCGGCTTCCAGGCTGACGCCGTGCTCCCAGCTCGGCGCCCGTCGATCGAGCTCGCTCACCGCGGCGCCCCAGCGACGAAAGAGGCGAGCGCGCAGCGCCGCGATCGCGTCCTGGTCGAGCGGTCGCGTGGCGAATAGCAGAATGTGGAGGTGTGGATGCCAGCCCTTCGGGCCGACGGTCAGATCGTGCGCGCGGATGTAGTGCGCGAGCTGAAAGGCGGCCTTGTCCTCTTGCCAGGCGCGGCCGGCCACTAGGGCGGAGAAGGCGCGGCGCACCGCGCCGAGTACCACGGCCAGCCGCTCGCCGGCGTCGTGCGGGAGCGTGAGAGTGAGCAAGAGCACCGAGCCCGGACCACAGCGGGTTAGCCACGTCGCTGCGGCCTGGTCCACGTCGCCGGCGCGCACCTGGCGGATCCGCGGAGAACACACCGGGCAGGTCCAAATGTGGCCGCAGAGCTGCACACGGGAGTAGTGCGCCACCGGGTAGTCATCGCCGGCGAGCCGAACCTGGACGCGCCCGCTCTTTAAGGGGTAGCGACCGCAACTATGGTGACGCTCGATCGTGGTGATTTGCCTGAGTGTCTTGCGTTTTGCGAACCGAGCAGCGCGGACGGAGCTCCGAGGGTTACCCGGAGCTCGCGCCGGCGCCGCCGCGGTCACGTTTGCATGACGGCTAACTCGTTACGGTGCAACGATGGACGGGAATTTCGTAGAGTTGCCAAGGGGCGCCTCCGGCGCGGTGTCCGGTTTAGAGGTCGAGCGTGGCCTGGTGAGCGGGCCGGCGATCGGTGGGAGCTCGGCGCGGATCCGCGCGGCGGAGCCCGTAGCGGAGCCCGTCGGCGCACGCCTGGCAAAATGCCCGAAGGTTCGGGCGATCGCCTAACGTGCCCGCATTACTCGGGTTAGCATCGAGAGCGACGACGGCGAGCGGGGGATAGTGCCGCTGGTCTTGCGTTTTGCAACGACGATCGGGCTGCTGGCCGCTGTTGCAGAAGGGATCCTGACACTCACCCCGGCACTCACAGCGGCCGCCGGCGCGCTCGCGCACGTCGCCGGCAACCTCCGGCCAATCCTCGGGGTAGCGGAATCGGGCGAGCTCGGGATCCGGCCGGGTCACGTTGCGGCCTGGAACAAAAGGCGATCGTGCCCTGTTTCGGGCGCGCTTCGGTTCTCCAGATCTCGCGGCCGGCTAGCGCGATCGCCCAGGAGCTCCAGGATCCCGCGCCGGCGCGCCAGGCCGGCCCAGGGGCAGCGATCGCCGGTCGAGCCGGCTCCTGGTGCCTGGCGCTCCCCCTCGCGGGATCCGCGGCCGCGGCGTAGCATTTGCAGGTCCAGGATCCGCTCACCATACCCCAACCCAGGAGGGGAGCATGTCGAAGATCCCGAAGTACGGGGCAACACCGTTGCTCTATCAGGTCGAGGAAAGCCGGGGCCATGCGTGGCGGCCGCTCGGCGCCGGCACACTGGACCAGCGCGAGGCGCTGGTCGAGCTCGATCGGCTGACCAGCAGCTACACCCGGAGAGTCGTCCAGGTCGTCGCGGTGCGGATGCCGGGCGCCTGGCTTTCGCTGCCGGTCCCGATTGCGTGCGCGATGCTGGAGTGCGAAGCGCCGGCGATTCCCGGATCCCGGTACTGCTCGATTCATGACCGCCAGTGGTGGGGAATGCCGGCCGACCCAACCCTGTCAGTCGGCGGAGCGATCCGAGAGGAAATCGACCGGCTCCGGGCGATCGTCCAGGAGCACGTCGCCACCGCTCGCCACCGTGAGGATTGCCCCGCGGCCGCGCTGGTCGGATCGTGCGGAGAAGGGGCGAGCTGTACCTGCGGGTTAGCTGACTTGCTGGCCGCGTCGGCTGTGTTTCTGGAGCAGACAACGCCGAAGGACCGACCGGCCAGCGCGCCAGGGCAGACCGGGGTGGTGGGGTCGCGTGCCTTCGGTCCCCCTGCCGGCGAGTACGGGCCCGATCGCTACGCCGGCGAAGACTTCGCGCGGCCGCGGGGGGTGACGCCGTGAGCTCGCCCCGTCGCGCTGCAATCCCGCTGGAGGATCTTCCGCCGGCCGCTAAAAAGGCGCTGCTCCAGCAGCAGGGCCGAAAGCGATCGCCGCGGCGCAACACGTTCCCGAAGGACCGGGCCCGTACCTTTGCGATCCGCATGCTGGCCGCGGCCGCCGAGCTCACCCCGAGCGAGCGCGCCCGCGTGTTAGCGATCGCGGTCAGGATGAACAACGTATGAAACACTCGCGCTATGTCTACGTCGGAGGGAGGAACTGGCAAGAGCTGGCCGATTCGGTGAACCGCTTTGCTGTTGACGGCTGGCTCCCGATCGGTCCGGTGTCTTACATCCCGGTCGTCTTTGTGTCGGAGCCGCCGGGGACGCCGGCGCGCGCCTGGAGGGGCGACGGCACCGGCGAGTTGTCGCAGCTCATGGAGCTCACGATCGAACGTACCTTGTCGCCGGCTGGAGGTTGAGCGATGGCCCACGCGCTGCAATGCTGCGTCCGCTGCGGGGAGCTGGAGCCCGGGCACACCGGGGCCGGCGATCGCTACCTGTGTTCGACGTGTCGCGCGGCCGGCTGGCGCGTCGCGGCTGGGGGGAGTCTCTACCAGGTCGAGAGCTACCGAGTCCATACCTGGGATCCCATCGTCAGAGGGTGGGTGTCCCAGGAGCCCGCGATCGAGGCAGCGGATCCCCGCGCCGCTTACTTAGCGGCGCAGTCTCGGCACCCTGGGAAAACCGTCCACGTTGCCCGCGTGTTAGTTGAACCCTGCTCACCTGGAGAGCGAGCCCATGCCTAACCGCGTCAGCCGGCGCGAGCGCCGGATCCGTCTCTACTATCTGACTGCCGTCATTCAGCGCGTGACGGCCGCCTACACCGAACCGGGTCAGCCGCCGCCGCCGATCGACTTCGACGGGATTTTCGCCGAGCGATCGGGCACGGTGCTCCGATGGATCCAAGGCCGCGAGGACATTCCGCGCTATATCTCGCAGCTCGCCACCAACGCCTACCGCGTGCCGCCTCCCCCTCCCCCGTCGCGGATCCCGCTCTTAGTGGGGATCCTGGTCGGCGTCGTGGTGCTCGGCGCCGCCGCGGTATTCTGGCTCGGCCGCTGAGCGGCGAAAGCCCCGTCCCACCAGATACCCGCATAACCAGACAGCAAGAGCGGCCGCCCACCAGGCGGCCGCTCGCACTTCCCCGCTCACCGCCGGCGCCGCGCCGCTTCGATCGTCCGCGGGAGTTGCCCCTTCGCCGCCAGGATCACTAACACGCCGAGCCCCGCCAGCAGCACCAGGGGCACCAGGGCGAGCGTCGTCGTCGCGCTCTTGACCACGCTGCCCCCGACCGTCACCACGGCGTTCCCGATGTCCTGGAGAATCTTGATCGGCGCGGTGAGCAGATCTTTACCGAACTGCGCCAGCACGTCCGCGCGATCGCGGCCGCTTTCGATGGCGTTGTACACGGCCGCGCGGCGATCGTACTCGGCGGCCCAGGTGGCGGCCAGGTCCGGCCGGCCGAGCTGGCGGTACGCCACGCTGATGAGGTTGGCCTGGCGCGCCCAGGCCCAGCTCCCCAGCGCGCCGGTGGGGATCGTGTACGTCGAGCCGTTGGCGAGCTGGACCGTCGTCGGGGTGTCCATCGGTCAGCCTTCGGTGCCGGCGTCGGGCGCGTCCAGCGGCTCGGATCCTTCGCTATGATCCCCGCGCACGATCGCGTCGAGCTTCCAGCCCTCCGGCGGCTCCGGGAGCACGCGCATTGCCGCGTCGTTCTCGCTCTCCACTTCCACACAGACCCAGCGCGGGGCCTGCCCCGGCTTGACGTAGCGGCCGGAGAGTTTCACCAGCTCGACCACAGTCACCGGGGCCGCGGCCCTCCGCTTCGCCGCCTGACGCTTTCGGATATTGCCCATGAGCCCGGATCCTCCCTAGCGGGGTACGACGTTGCCGGCGAAGCGGAGCACCAGCGCCACCACGCCGGCGAGCACAATCACAATAACGGCGATCTTGACCACCTTCGGCGAGAGCGTCCCCCGCTTGGCGCCTTCGCTCACCAGCCAGAACGCCGCGAGCGCGACGACCACCACGGCCGCGACGAACAGACAGACCCGCAGAAATTCAGTGAGTCCCACGGTTTCCCTCCCGGGTTAGTTGGGCACGTCGGCCGCGGTGCGGAACACCTCGACCATGCCGGCGCCCGGCGCCACGATGCCGGTCCAGAGAAAGCCGATCGTGCGGCTGTTGCCGGTCGCCACGGCCGCCAGGGCCGCGCTCACCCGGTAGTTAGTGCCGAAGGTGCCGGCGCCGTGCGCGACCCCGCTCGCATTGATATAGCGGATCAGCACCAGCGCGCCCGGCGTCAGCGCGCCGGTGGGATTCGCGAACGCGAAGGCGACGCCATCGGTAATTGTGACCTGGAGCAGATGGCCGCCCAGGAGCGTGACCGGGATCGAGGGCCCGTAGGTGAGCACCACAACGGGGAGGGAGTCCACCGTCAGAATATCCAGCATCGTCAGCCCCTTTTCCGTTTGCGTAAGCGAGCGAGCAGCGCCGCGAACAGGCCGCCGGTGAACAGCCAGCCGAACCAGCCGCCCCCGGGGCCGGCTTCCGCGACGGAGCCGGCCGGCGTGCCGCGCTCGGCGAGGTATTGGCGAAAGTAGGTCGCTTTCGTGACCACGGCGTTGACATACGCCTGGTTGGCGAAAGTGCCGTCCGCGCGCGGGGCCCCGTAGCCCGCGCTTGGACGATAGCCGCCATTGTAGGCGGAGAGTGCGCCCGTCATCGTGCCGGCGCGATCGAGCTGCCCGCGCAGATACTTGAAACCGAGCTGCACGTTGGTGGCGGGATCCAGGAGCCCGGGGCCGTCGCCGGTGTAGCCTAGGCCGCGCGCCGTGGTGAGCTGGAGCTGGACTAGGCCGAAGCTGCGGCCGCCGTCGCCGATCGCGCTCGGGTTGAAACCGCTTTCCTGCGCGATGAGCCCATAGGCCACGTCGAGCGGAATCGACCAGGCTTCCGCCGCGCGGTCGATCGTGGCCGCGTAGATGTCCTGACCAGCCCAGCGTCGCGCGAGGGCCACCGCGGGTTACTTGCCCTTGACTTCCGTCACGCTGGCCGGCTCCTCATGGCGCCATTGCCAGGCCCGGCTCCGCGCGTCCTGCTCATCGGTGCCGCTCTGCTCCAGCTCGACCGCCGGCCCGTGCTTCGACTCGGCGTACTTGAACAGCCACGCCTTGTCATGGGAGTCGTGCCGGGAGGTGACGCGCTCTGTCTTGCTCATTTGGATCCTCGCTCTGGTGTGGGGTCTGGCTTGCCGTTGCCGGATTCGGCCGCGGCCGGCGGAGTATCGAGCGCCAGGATATTGACCTGCGTCCGGCGATCGACGCCGGCCTGGCCCGCAACCTGAATCTCCTGCACGATCACCTGGAAGGTGCAGCCGTAGCGATCGAGCAGGGCGATTATTTCCTGGAAACAAGTCTGCGCGCGACGCTCGCGCTCCCGCTGGAGGGTCTTGGCGGCCGCCGATTCCTGGCCGAAGCCGCCGCGCTTCGGCGTCGGGAGTAAGTGCGCCTGCCGGAAAAAGGGAGGCGTGCCCGTGTCTCTACGCTTCGACATGGCCGGGATCCTGGGAGGGAGAGCCGGTAAGGTAACTCACGGCCAGGCCGGAATGAACCGGAGGTTCCCGTTAATGGTTATCGGGATCCAGTCGGTGGGGTTGCCGGCCGTGGTGGCGTTGGCGAGCGTGCCGGCCGCCGCGCCCGGGGTCGTGGTGATGTTGCTGAGTCGGAGCGTCGGCTTGTTCAATCCTCCCGTCGAAGGGATGACGGCGAACCGTTCCGCCAAGGTCTGCCGGACGGCGCCGCTCGCGAGAATCGTCGCGGTCTGGATCCGGAGCTCCCCGCCGGCGCCGGCGCCGGTGTTGCTGCCGCACATAATGGTCGCGTTGGGGGCTACCACGTCCACGCCGGCAAAGTCGGAGTTGGTGAGCTG
>Ga0070707_100003063_pt1 | contig 15838 bp, 9 predicted proteins | sample KBSK5502metaG_FD_65468 | JGI IMG/M metagenome (GOLD analysis project Ga0070707, IMG submission 65468) | Corn, switchgrass and miscanthus rhizosphere microbial communities from Kellogg Biological Station, Michigan, USA - KBS K5-50-2 metaG | ecosystem: Host-associated > Plants > Roots >... | reverse complement strand
GGCCTCCGCGATCTTGCACTCGACTTCGACGCCCAGGTGGTAGGCGAGCAGCAAGTCTTTGCCAGTTGCGGGTTTCGTTTCAGCGAGTACCAGAACAGCGGGAAGGACACAAACCGTGGGATGCACGAGCAGGCCGTACACTCGATCCTTCGCTACGGCCAGTTGCGTGTCGTCGAAGTCGTCGATGTGGATGGCCACACCGTTCGCCAACGCTGCGAATCGAACTGGCAGCTTGACCGAAGTGCCGATGACGGTGGCGCCGTCTTTGGCCACCTCGAACGGCTTTACGTAGACTGCGAGGAGATCGGAGGTCCGGGCTTTGGAACCACTGAGCGCCAGTCCAAGACCGTCGAGAATTGACTTCTTGCCCAGTTCGACTACGTCGGCGGGGATATCGGAGTATCTGGTATTAACGATGAAGTCCGCCACATACTTGGTCAATCCTGGGACTTGAGGAAATGGTGCGGGCGAATGCGAAGATTGTGCAGTTGCCAGTGTTGGCCTTCCGAGCGCGCCGAGGATGGCGCCTGCGCTAGCGGATGTTTTGATGAAATCGCGTCGCTTCATGTCTGCTGTTGAACGCTTCCGGGTTTGGCGCCCGCCCACTCAGGGGCTAAGGTCCGCATGTTTCAAGGTGCCTGCCTGAACGGCTAAAACCGTGCCTCCTGAAAGCCGTTCGACGTTCAATGCAATTCGTTCTTGACGACCTGCCCGCCTTTCATCACGAACTTAACACGTTCCAGCTCGGTGATGTCAGCAAGCGGATCGCCTGCAACTGCCACCAGGTCGGCGAACCTGCCTGCTTCAATTGAGCCAACACGATCCTGCCAGCCCATCAACTGCGCGGCCTCAGAGGTTGCGGCCCGAATCGCCTGTGCCGGAGTCATGCCGAATTTCACCATGTATTCGAATTCCTTCGTCTGTGAGCCGTGAGGAAAAGGGCCTACTCCGGAGCCGAAGGCGATTTTGACGCCTTGCGCCACCGCCTTTCGGAAGCCGCGTTCTGAAACCTCGGCAACAGTGTGTCCGCCAAATCTCTTCATGTCGTGCTCTCTGTCGAGTTGATAATGGTACAGAGTGGGCACGAGGTAGATTCCCCTCTGCAGGAATTTCTTAATCGCGGCGTCGTCGAGATCGACGCCATGTTCGATCGAATCGACTCCGGCGTCGAGACAATTTTGCAAGCCTTCCCCGCCAAAGGCATGGCAGGAGACTTTGCGATTTTTCTTGTGTGCTTCATCCACAATGGCAGTGACTTCGTCTGGCGTGAAGGTGGGCGGGATCACCATCTTGCCATCAGAAGTGAATTTGAAATCGTAGGCCGCATATAGCTTAATCAGATCAGCACCGTGCGCGACCTGGTCGCGAACAGCCTCGCGGGCGGCCCATGGCGAATCGACAACAGCCAGCGCGGTTGGAATGGCTACTTCGCTCGAATAGCCCTTCATAATGAAGCCGCCGGTGGTCTGAATTCCGCGCGTGGCGACTTGCATTCGCGGACCTTGAACGATACCGCGGTCAATGGCATTGCGCAGATCCACATCGCTATACATGGCGCCGAGCGTTTTCAGGTCACGGAGGGTCGTGAATCCCACCATCAGATCCTTCTGCGCATTGGCGAGAGCGGTTAGTGTCCGGTATTGATAGGAATCACGCAGAATCTGCATTTCCAGGTCAGGCCCATTTCCGAAGACGTGGGTGTGGGCATCGATGAGACCGGGCAAGACCGTGGCATGACTGAGGTCAAGTACTTCAGCGCCGGCGGGTATCTGGACCCGGTCGGCGGGCCCGACTTCGCTGATCTTGTCATCCTTGATGAGTACGAGTTGATCGGTCAGGAGCCTGTCGGATTTGCCATTAAAAAGCCGACCGGCGCGAACGGCAACCCAGTGATCGGTGGGGGCAGGCGTTTGGGCATAGAGAGGAGTGAGAGCCGTTAGAATGACAATGGCCAAACGAAGCTTTTTTGTTTCCATGGCGGAATTGCATGGTCGCTGGATCACATTAAGTAAAGATGAAAGCCAAATGAAACTTCGTTCAGGTGTGGAGAACTGGACGGGAGGTAGCGCCAACGCGAGTGTAAGAACCAGCTCAAAAACAACCCCCAATTCATTCAGTTTCGTCTGCCGGAAACCGCAACCCATCCGCCCAAGATTTGAGGATCGGCTACCGGAGCAGTGAGCGGCAGCTCGACGCTGAAACTGCTGCCGCGACCTTCGGAACTCACAATCTTGATTTCTGCACCGTGAGCGCTGCAGATGGCTTTGACGATGGCCAGTCCTAACCCGGCGCCTCCGGAATTGCGCGAGCGCGCTTTGTCAGCGCGATAGAAGCGCTCAAACAAGTGGGGTAAGGATTCGGCGGAGATGCCCACTCCGCTGTCAACCACTTCGAGTACGGCGGTGTTCTGGCTGGGACGCACTCGTATCTCGATCTCACCGCCTTCCGGAGTGTATTTGATGGCGTTGTCGATCAGGTTAACGATAACCTGCTTCAGCCACGGTCTGTCTCCGTCGACGTAGGTTCCTCTCGCCACCTCACAGAGCATCGAAAGCGATTTTTCTTCGCCCAACAAGCGCATCTGACCTGCTATAGAGCTTACCAATTCTCCGAAGTCGAGAGACTCCTTTGCCATCCTCACTTCGCCGGCATCGAGCCGTGCAATAGTCAGCAGATTTTCAACAATTCCGGAGAGCCTCTGAACTTCTTCCAGCGCGCTTCCAATCTGATCGGCCAGTTCCGGGACCAGCAGAGGGCTTTGGGCAATTCCCTCCAGCTCCAAGTGTAGGATGGTCAGCGGCGTGCGCAACTCGTGGGAGGCGTCGGCAGAAAAGCGGCTGATGTGCTGAAAGGCCTCGTCGAGTCGGCCGATCATGCGGTTGAGCGAGGCCGATAGTCGCTCGAGTTCGTCGCCGGTCTGGATGGTCGGCAATCGGTCGCTCAGATTGGTGGAGGTAATCCCCTCGGCCCGGCTAGTGATGTCGTCGATGGGTCCGAGAGATCGTCTCATGAGCCAGTAACCACCGCCCAGCGCCAGCGAAACAGTGAAAGGCATGAGGACAGCCACGGTCAGCAGCAGGCCGTGCAAGACGTTTCCAATTTGCTGGTATGGGACGCCACTCTCGACCAGAAAGCGGGTTCCATCGGGATTGGTAAACATCATCGCCTCGACCAGCAATTGCGGTCCGCCGGGTATCTGGAGACGGCTGGGATATTCGTGCCCAGATGTTGCCGGAAATCGTGGAACCCGGGAAGGTTCGAAGCTATCATCTTTTGGCGCGCCGGAGACATATACGACGATTCCGTCACTGCGAGTGACGCGAATAAAACGCCCGTAGACCTCAGGTGCGTACGCTTCCTCAATTTCCGATTCAAGCCAGCCCGCTCTTTTGGTGGGCAAGGCTGTGAGCAACTGTGTGCCGATGGAACGAACTTCTTCGGTGAGCGTATTTTGCAGATTCCAATCGAGGTACCGTGCCAGCCCAAGGTAAGTCGAGAGTCCGAAGAGCAGCAAGGCGCCGGTGAGAAGCGCTGTATACCACGCGGTCATGCGGAAGCGAAGGGAGCGCGTGTTCACGGGCGCTCTCCCTTCACGCTGTAACCCACGCCGCGGACAGTGTGGATCAGCTTGTGCTCATGGACTTCGTCCACCTTGCTGCGGAGATGGCGGACGTAAACATCCACAATGTTGGTAATACCGTCAAAGCTCTGGTCCCACACGTGTTCAATGATCATGGTTCGGGAAAGGACTCTGCCCGTATTCGACATTAAGTATTCCAGCAGCGCGTACTCCTTTGAGGTTAGCTCAATCCGTTTGCCGGCGCGCTTCACCTGCTGGGTGAGACGGTCGAGTTCCAAATCTTCGACGCGGACGACGCTGCTACGATTGACCGGCCCTCGCCGCAACAAGGCCTTTACGCGTGCCAACAGCTCGGCAAAGGCAAACGGCTTCGTCAGGTAATCGTCGGCGCCAGCCTCAAAATTCCCCACTTTGTCAGAAACTGCGTCTCTCGCTGTGAGAACCAGGACCGGTACGCTCGTACTCTTATTGCGAATTCGCCGCAAGACCTCGGTGCCGTCCATCCCCGGTAACATGAGGTCGAGGACGATCAGATCATAGTGATACGCGTTCGCCAGTTCGAGACCGCTGGTGCCGTCCGCGGCAACATCTACCGCGAAGCGCTCCTCCATCAATCCCCGAGCCACGAATTTAGAGACCTTCGTCTCGTCTTCGACGAGCAGGATGCGCATTCCGTTCCTCCCGTAAATAGCGCGACGGAATGAAGCCGGCATGAATGCAGGATGAAAGTCTATTCAGAGAAGGAAGCCACGCGCAATCCGCTGGCCCATCTGGACGACTTATCTGAAAATAATTTTACTCTAATTTCAGATTGCTTTAATGTGTCTCGCTTAGTCTATGCTGGGCAGTTCAACGGAAACAATTCTCTTCCTTACGTCATAGTTTCGATGGGAAACCCGCCCGCACACAGAGAAAGCGGAGTCGGCATGGTATGCCCCGCTGGGCCAAAAACGCTGGCTTGAGCCAGCAAAAGGGGGATTAGGAGAATGAGAAAGTTGCTAGCTTGTGTCGTGCTGGTTGTCTTCGCGCTGCCGGTATGGGCGCAAAGCAAAGAACCTTTGCGGCTCGTGAGTTCCACTCCGTTGCCGGGTGTTGAGGGCGATTTCGATCACTTCGGAGTAGACGTGAAAAACAACCGTCTTTACCTAACAGGGGAAGATCACAAGAGCGTGGAAGTCTTCGAACTGCGCAGCGGAAAGCATCTGCGCAGCCTCAAAGGCTTCGAGACCCCGCACAGTATTCTTTGTCTCCCCAATGCTCACAAGCTGATGGTCATCGATGGCGGTCCTGGAGAGGTAAAGGTTTTTAACGATCAGACGTACGAGGTAAAGGACACCATCAAGTTGACTGTTGACGCGGACTCGATGGGGTATGACGCAGACAAGAAATTGCTTTATGTCGATAACGGCGGGAGGGAGGCCAAGCAGGACTACTCCTTACTCAGTGTCATCGACACGAACACCGACAAAAAAGTGGCTGACATCAAGGTGGACAGCAATCGCATCGAGGCCATGGCCATCGAGAAATCCGGCCCGCGCTTGTTTTTGAACGATACCGGCAAGGCGCGAATCACGGTCATTAACCGCGAAAAACGGGAGATTCTCGGGCAGTGGCCCATTCCGGATGCCGAACAGAACGTTCCCATGGCGCTGGATGAAGCGAATCATCGCTTGTTTGTTGCCACGCGAAAACCGTCAAAGTTCATCGCCTTCGATACGGAATCAGGGAAACCCGTAGCCAGTCTTCCGGCCAACGGGCGAGCCGATGACATGTCGTTTGATGCCAACCGAAATCGCATCTATATCGCAGCGGGAGAGGGTTTCGTGGATGTGTATCAGGAAAAGGATCCTGACCACTACGAAGCCATCGGCAAGATTCCAACTGGTCCCGTGGCAAAGATTGGGACGTTTGTTCCTGAGCTAAATCGTTACTACGTGGCAGTCTCAGCCAAGGACAAGGAACCGGCCAGGGTCATGATTTTTGAGGTGCAATAAACATCGCGGCCAGGAGAGTCAAAGCCGGGTCTCACGTGCGAACTTCTGAACAGGCTGGCGTTCATTCAGATCCGGCCTTCGCACCAGAGCCGAGGCGCTCCTGGCCCTCCCCCCAAATAAGGACGTTGCGTGGCGCAGAGCTTCGCTGCATTTGCAGCGCGTGTTAAGGGCCTACATATTTTCAGCGTCCAGTCTGAATAAACTTTCATTCCCAGTTCATTGCAGGTTAATGTCCAGGGTCCATTGTCCCTGCGGGATTCCTGAGGGATTGGATTTTTTTTAAGGCAACTGGGTACTTGAGCATATTCGGCAAGCCATTTCATACATTTGGGTTTTGGGCTGATGCCCGAGCCGCAGTTCGCGGCCGGTGAGTGCGACGCCTGAAGCGAGATGAGGTCGAAGAGAAAGACCAAAACATCTTCGGGGGGAGATTATGTCCGCTCAAATGTACAACAAGGCGTACCTTGGCACTTGTTTGACTCTTTTGGCGGTGACACTTGGACTGCTGTTCCCGGCAGCGTCTCGCGCTCAGGTGGCAGGTGGAACGATTTCAGGGACGGTCGCCGACAGCAGCGGCAGAGTTATTCCTAGTGCTCAAATCTCGATCACGAACGTCGACACGAGGGTTAGCCGGACCGCCGCCACCAACGAGGACGGGTTCTACACCGCGCCGAACCTGCTGCCGGGAAACTATGAACTAAGGTTTTCGGCGCCAGGATTCAAGACGGAGGTGAGGAGCCGCATGGCGTTGACTGTCGGAGCGGCCGCGGTTTTGGATCTGACGATGCAAGTCGGCACTGCCGTCGAGACGCTGCAAGTGACCAGCGAAGCTCCCACTGTGCAGCTTGCCAGCTCGGACATCAGCGCCGTCGTCAACGCCACCACAGTCCGTGAGTTGCCTCTGAACGGCCGCAGTTGGACCGACCTAGCACAATTGCAGCCCGGCGTGAATGCCATCCAGACCCAGCCCACCTTCGCGGCTGGCACGGACCGCGGAAATCGCGGCTTCGGACAACAGTTGACCATTTCGGGCGCGCGGCCGCAGCAGAATAATTATCGTCTCGATGGCGTCAGTCTCAACGATTATGCAAATGGAGCGCCCGGCAGCGTCTTGGGAGGAAATCTGGGCGTCGACGCCATTCAAGAGTTTTCCGTCCTGACCAGCAACTACTCGGCCGAATATGGCAAGACCTCGGGAGGGGTCGTCAACGCTATAACGCGGTCAGGGACGAATCAGATTCACGGCAGCGCGTACGAGTTCCTGCGTAATAGCAGGCTGGACGCCAGGAACTTCTTCGATGCAGACAAGATTCCTCCGTTCAAACGCAACCAGTTTGGGGGAGCGATTGGCGGTCCGATTCTGAAGGACCGTACATTCTTCTTCGCCGACTACGAAGGCATCCGGCAGTCGAAGGGCATCTCGACTCTGGCCTTCGTCCCGTCGCAGAATGCGCGCAACGGACTCCTGTGCTCAAACCCGGCGGGCGCGGACCCAAGTAATCCCTGCACTACAACTCAGATCGCCGTAGATCCATCGGCGGCGGCGTACCTCACCTTCTACCATTTGCCCAACGGTCCCATTCTAGGGAACGGAGACACCGGAGAATACACCTTTGCCGGCCAGCAGATCGTCAACGAAAATTTTCTTACCACTCGAGTCGACCACAAATTCTCCAATAACGACAGCCTGCTCGGCACATACATGTTTGACCGCACACCTTACTCAGCTCCTGATGGGTTAAACAACGTTGAGTTCGACACGTTGACCTCGCGACAGTTTCTTGCGGTCGAGGAAACTCACATCTTCACGCCGCGGTTCGCAAACTCGATTCGTATTGGTGGCAACCACGAAGCAGTGAACAATAACCAGAGCCTGAAAGCGATCAATCCCGACGCAGCCCGGACCGATCTGGGTGTTGGAGGCACTGCATTTGCGGGTCGCAAGGCGGCCCAGGTTCTTGTCGGCGGCCTCAGTGACTTTACAGGAGGAGTTGGAGGTAGCCCGACCTATTTTTACCATTGGAATTCGCTTCAGATCTATGATGACGCCTTCTTCACGAAAGGCACCCATTCCATACGATTCGGTGGAGCCGTCGAACGCATGCTGCTCAACGTGCTTGCGGATACCGATCCAAATGGAATCTGGAACTTCGACAACGTGCAGGGATTCCTCACCAACAATCCCACCAAATTCCAAGGTGGAATCGCTAGCACGCTGTCCCCACGCAATCTTCGCCAGACTCTCTTCGGTGCATATGTGCAGGACGACTGGCGCGCGCGGCCGAACCTCACGCTAAATCTCGGCCTCCGTTACGAAATGTCAACTGTGGTGAGGGAAACCAGCGGCAAGCTCGCAAATTTGAGGAATATCACAGACGCCACGGCCCATCTGGGCAATCCCTTTTTCAGCAATCCCACATTGAAGGATTTTGAGCCGCGCGTCGGTTTTGCATGGGACCCATTGCGGAACGGAAAAACCGCGGTGCGCGGGGGAATCGGGATGTTCGATGTGCAGCCGTTGCCCTATCAGTTCCCTCTTCTGGTGACCCAGGCAATTCCATTCTTTTCCTACACCGTGCTTAAAAATCTCGCAGCGGGATCATTTTTCAACTTTGGCGGCCAGGATATTTCCTTTCCGGCGAACAGATTGCGTACCACGTATGCTGAGCCGAACCCCAAACGCAATTACGTGATGCAGTGGAATCTCAATGTCCAGCAGCAGCTTGCCCCGAGCCTGGCGGCAATGGTCGCTTATGTGGGCTCGCGAGGCGTGCATCAACCGTTCCGGGTAGATGACGCCAATCTCGTCATTCCGACGAAGACCTCAGCCGGTTATGTCTGGCCGTTTGTTCAAGACCCTAACGATCCTAACTTTGGTGGCCCCCTGGATCCGATCAATCCGAACTTCGGCTCAGTCCGAGGGATGTTTTATCGGGGACACTCTCAATATGATGCCTTCGAGGCCCAGTTGGCCAAGCGCATGAGCCACGGTTTTCAGGTGCAGGGCACCTACACCTGGGCCAAGAGCATCGATACCAGCTCAGCGTCGGTTGCCGGGGACACTTTTGGCAACTCGATTTCCAGCTTGCATTGGTTTGATTTGCGACTGAGCCGTGGGCTGTCGGATTTCAATGTTGGGCGGACTCTGGTGGTGAATGGCACGTGGGAGGTTCCCACACCTAAGTCCCTTGCTGCGCCAGCCCAATGGGCCTTGGGAGGATGGGAATTGGGGCTGATCTTCACAGCCAGTGATGGAGTCCCATTCACGGCCAGCTGGGGAACAGGCTCAGACCCTGCTAATACCAACAGCGGTGATGATTGGGCATTTCCGAACCGGCTGGGTGGACCGGGCTGCAAGACGCTCACGAACCCCGGAAATCCAACCAATTACATCAAGACCCAATGCTTTGCAGTACCCACCGCGCCTGACATGGCATTTTGGAACCAGCATTGCGATCCGATGCCACCAAGTGTCGGGGGACCGGTTGCCTTCCCATTGTGTTTCAACCTGCGCGGCAATGCTGGCCGCAATATTCTGATCGGGCCGGGCGTCACGTCACTCGACTTCTCTCTGTTTAAGAACAACTACATCAAGAGAATCTCAGAGAGGCTCAACATCCAATTCCGTGCGGAAATTTTCAACATTCTCAACCATGCCAACTTTGCCCCGCCCTCCACGCCCACGAACACGGACATTTTCGATGGTTCCGGAAGCCCGAACACCGTGGCTGGTGCGCTGACCAGTACAACCACCACGGCACGCGAGATTCAGTTTGCGGTTAAAGTGATTTTCTAGTGTGTGGAGCATCGAGTCGACGCCGTAAAGGCTCTATCGGTGCTCCGCAGCCAAAGTCCACGGGTTGTCATTGGCCTTCGCCGCAACCCGCGGAGACCGCGCCGCTACAACGGTCGTAACCGCTAAATCGTGATCGTAATCAGAGATGAACTTCACGTGATCTTCTTACCAAGGTGAAAGGTGAATCGCGAAGTTCGATACGCAGACACGCAGCCTGAATCCCGCCCGCTGACCCTGACCCGGCGTAGTTTGTTGCAGAACTCCGCTTGGATTGCCGCCGCTGCAATGTTTCCACGCTTAGAGGCTGCTGTCGCCCCAGACGTAAGTCCGGTCATGGGGAAGCTCAGCTCATACATGGCCGCGGCCCGCGATCGTGCGTTGCCCGACAAGGTAGTGCAGGAGACAACGCATCACATCCTCGACACTATCGCTGCCATGGTCTCGGGGTCCGAGCTGCCTCCGGGCCACATGGCGATCGAGTTCGCTCGCTCCTACGGGGGTAAGAAGATTGCCACGGTAGTTGCCTCCCAGATCCTCTGTGGACCCATCGAGGCGGCATTCGTTAACGGAGAGCTTGCTCACTCCGATGAAACCGACGACGACTTCACCACAGGAGGAGCGCATCCCGGATGCGCCGTGGTGCCCGCGGCGCTGGCTTCAGGCGAACAGTTCGGCATCAGCGGGACGCATTTCTTGCGGGCCGTGGCGCTCGGCTACGACATCGCGATGCGAGCGATGAAGACTGTCGGTCCCGGGATGAAAGAAACACACAACCTGGTGGGAACCATGGGCGCGACGGCTGCTGCGGGGTGCGCCGCCAGTCTAAATGCCCAGCAGATGCGCTGGCTGCTTGATTACGCCGCACAGCAGGCTGGCGCCGGCATCGGCGCGTGGCGGCGCGACACTGACCATATCGAGAAGGGTTTCCTATTCGGTGCCATGGGAGCGCGCAACGGAGTCAACGCTGCCCTGGTGGTTCATTCGGGTTGGACTGGCGTCGACGATATTCTGTCCGGGCCCAACAATTTCGTGGAATCCTACAATACCAAGGCCGATCCGGCAGGGCTGATCAACCAACTTGGCGAGGTTTACGGGGTGACCCTCACGACACTCAAGAAGTGGACCACGGGAGGTCCCATCCAGGCGCCGCTGGACGCGCTGGAGAATCTGCACAAGCGCCAACCCTTCCGGGCGGACCAGGTGGAGCAAGTGGTGGTACGTGTCGCGACCAGCGCGGCCTATACCGTCAACAACCGCGATATGCCCGATATCTGTCTTCAGCACTTGGTCGCGGTGATGCTGCTCGACAAGACGGTCTCCTTCCGCGCAGCCCACGATAAGGCACGCATGCAGGACCCGTCCGTTCTCCGCGAGCGAGCTAAGGTGCAACTGGTCCCCGATGAGGAGTTGGAGAAGCTTATACCGGTGCGAGTGGCCATCGTTGACGTTACGCTGACCGACGGAACGCACCTCAACGAGCGCGTCGAGCACGTGCGCGGCACTCCTGAGAACCCGATGACTCGCGACGAGGTAGTTGCGAAGGCGCGAGAGCTGATGACGTCCGTCCTCGGTGCCGCAATCTGTTCGAAGCTGATCGAGCGCGTGCTTGAACTCCAGAACGTGAAGGACATCCGAGAACTTCGCCCCTTACTTCATGGACCCGATCGAGCCAAACAGTCTGCCGCTACTCCAAGCTTCGCGGGAAGTACACAATGTTGATTTGGAGTTGTGAAGCAAATGTGCCAACGATCGAATGCAGAACAGTCTGCTGCGCGATTCACAATTCGGTCATCCCTGGCTATTGGGACCGGCACTATGGCACCTATTCAAGTTCTTGCGCAGGTAGAAAGCTGACCAGATTGGAGCGAAGATGAAAAACATAACGACACTTTGTCTCGTAGCATTGATTTGTGGATCTTTTGCGTTATCGCAGGACAAGCCCCGCGCGCCTGAAAAAGCACCTTTGCTTCTGGTCCAGGAAATTCCACTACCTAATGTTGGAGGGCGGATCGATCATTTCACCTTCGACGCAAAACGCAAGCGCGTCATTGGTGCGGCTCTGGGCAACAACACGGTCGAAGTCGTGGATACATTTGCCGGGAGGGACGTACACAGCATCACCGGGGCTGCCGCACCGCAAGGTGTGGTCTATGTAAGCGATCTTAACCAGCTGTTCGTCGCGAACGGCACAGATGGAAAGCTCAGGGTTTACGACGGAGACAATTTCAAATTGATGAACACGCTTGATATCGGAGAGGATGCCGATAATGTGCGGTACGATCCGGCAGCAAAGAGAGTGTATGTGGCCTATGGCGGAGACGAAGAGGGCGGTATTGCAGTCATCGATGCCGCAAGTGGCACACGCCTGGATGACGTTGCTAAGCTCGATGCTCACCCAGAATCGTTCCAGATTGCCGCCTCAAAACCAGTGATCTACGCAAACATTGCTACCAAAGCGAAGGTTGTGGTTATCGATCGGAATACGCATAAGGTTACGGATTTCCCTTTGAGGACCGGGAAGGCTAACTATCCTATGGCGCTGGACGAAGCTGACCGTCGCCTCTTCGTGGTGACCCGCAAGCCGGCACAGCTTGTAGTTCTCGACTCCGATAGCGGGGCAATGGTTGCTAGCGTTCCCTGTGTCAACGACTCGGACGATCTGTACTATGACACGGCCCGTAAACGTATCTATGCCCCTGGGGGCGAGGGTTTCATCTCTGTTGTCCAACAAATCGACCCCGATCATTATCAATCTCTAGCGAAAATCCCGACCACAATCGGAGCACGCACGGGTCTGTGGTATGAGAAACGGGACCGGTTCTATTTGGCTGTGCCCGCAAGCTCCAAACAGGGTGCTGCATTGTGGGTGTACGCCCCTGAGGATTGAGTGGATGCTATGAACAAGTTTTCTCGCATCTGGTTGGCTGCTGTCGTTTTCCCGATTGGATGCGCAACGCGGTGGGCAAACCCTCAAGAGGGAGAAAAGCAGGCCCTACGGCTCGTTCAGACAATTTCATTGCCGAACGTGAAAGGCCGTCTTGATCACATCGATGTGGATGTCAAGGGCAAGCGTTTGTTTGTCGCGGGCTTGGAAAACGGCACCTTGGAAGTCGTGGACCTGCGGGCCGGGAAATGGATGCGCAGCATCCCCGGATTCAAAAAGCCGCAAGGCGCATTGTACGTTGCAGAGCTGAACAAGCTATTTGTAGCAAGCGGGGATGACGGGATGCTCAGGATTTTTCGGGGAGATACACTCGAACTTGTCGAACCGATCCAGCTTGAGCCGGGCCCCAATCGCGTAGTCTACGAACCTCATTCGAAGCTTGTTTACGTTGGCTACGGTGGTAAGGACGCAGGAAAGGACTATGGAGAGGTCGGAATCATCGATGCGAAGAATGACAAGCACATCGGCGACTTCAAAGTTGTGGCCCACCCTTCTGAGCTTTTGTTGGACAAATCGGGAACGACGCTCTTTGTGTCGGTTTCCATTGCCAACCAGATCCAGGTAATCGACATTAACAAACGACAGGTGGTTTCAACTTGGCGAGTAAGCAGCCAACACCCAGGCGACGCTGCCTTCGACGAGTCGACCTCTCGCCTGTTCATCGGCACCCGCACTCCTCCCGAAATGATTGTCATGGGCTCCAAGTCGGGCAAGGAAGTCGCCCACCTTCCAACCGCGGACGGCATGGACGGCGTCTATTTTGACGCGCCGCGGAAGCGTGTGTACGTCTCTGGAGGAAGAGAGCTGCTGTCCGGTTTCGTCTATATCTATCAACAGGCGGATGCTGACCACTATGAGATCGTGGGGAAGGTCGCGACACGGGGAGGCGCTGGCACCTCTCTCTGGTCACCCGCACTCAATCGCTATTACGTCGCCGCTCCAGCGAATGAAAGGGCAGATGCGGCGATTCTGGTATATGCACCCGGAGATTGAAAGGGGTTTTTCACGAGGGCTGAAGCCTCGCCACTTTTGCGAACAGCGATCTGTTGAAATGCGCCAATGGCAGAACGCAGCAGATTCTAGCCGGGCGAGTTCCGGGAGATCTTGGAATGGAGCACCTAAGCAAAGCGAAGACAGTACTGTTGGGCATTGCTGCTTTCTATGGCTTGATTCTGGGAGCAGGAGGGGGAGCCGAAGCGGCACTCCGTATGCGAGGAGGAGCGATTGCGGCATTGCCAGCGCGTGCCCATCAATCGGGAAAAGGCTCCGGGTCTGTACAGTCGTCTCTGGATTTTGAAACCTACCGAACTCGCATTGAACCCAACTTTCTCAAGCAACGGCAGGGCGGCATGCGCTGCTACGACTGTCATTCCGTGTTAGTCACACGATTGCGCCTGGAACCTCTGTCGCCAGGGAATTCCTCGTGGACGACAGAACAATCACGCCGAACTTTCGAAGTCGTTTCCCAGTTAATTACGCCCTCCGACCCGCTGAAAAGTCGCTTGCTGCTTCACCCTTTGGCACAAGAGGGAGGCGGCGATCCCAGCCATACGGGCGGCAAGTTCTGGGCCTCACAGAGCGATCCTGAATGGAAAATGCTTGCCGATTGGATCCGCCATAGCGGCGAGGCGCAGCCGGCCACTCAAACAGCATCTCATTCCACCGCAACCGACGCTCTTGATTTCCAGTTCTTTAGAACGAAGGTCGAGCCGATTTTCTTGAAGCAGCGCCTGGGCCACGCCCGCTGCTACGGGTGTCACACTCTCGCAAGTCGGGCGTTTTATTTGGAGACGCTGCCACCCGGAAGCACGGACTGGACCGACGAACAATCGCAGCGCAATTTCCAGAGCGCACTGCAACAGGTTGTTCCTGGGGAACCGGCTTCCAGCAGACTCTTAATGCATCCACTGGCGCCGGAAGCGGGAGGAGATGCCTTTCATTCTGGTGGCAGCCAATTTGCGTCGCAGAACGACCCCGACTGGCTCGTCATAGCGGAGTGGGTACGTGGCGCCGTCAGGGAAATTGTTCGAGACTCCTCAGGTGGATCTGGGGTGAGAATCTATGTCACCAACAGCGCGTCCGATACGATCGACGTGGTTGATCCTGCTACAAATAAGGTTGTGCAAGTCATAAGGGGGATTGAGTTACCGCACGGCATCGCGTTTTCTCCTGACGGGGCGCGAATCTACGTTAGCAGTGAATCGGAGAGCGTGGTCGACGTTGTAGATCGAAAAAGCGGGGAAATCGTGCAGAAAGTGTCGCTCAGCGCTCGCCCCAACAACCTCACCATCACCAAAGACGGAGGCCGGGTACTGGTTGGTATCCGGGCACAGCCTGGCGTGGTCGATGTGATCAACACAACATCTTTCAAACGAGTAAAGAGCATTTCAGTGGACGGCAGCGTGCACAACGTCTATGTCACGCCCGACGGCAGGTACGCAATCAGCGGCTCTATCGAAAACAAGGCTGCCACCGTCATTGATCTTCAGAGCGAGCAAGCTGTTTGGGAGGTGAAGTTTGAAAGTGGAGTCCGGCCCATGGCTTTCGAGACGAATTCCGATGGATCCACGCGCCGCATTTTCATTCAGCTTTCGGGCTTTCACGGATTTGCCGTGGTCGATTTCGCCAAGCGCGCCGAGGTGGCCCGGATCAAGCTGCCCGATCAGCGCGGTGGGTTTGGAATCTCCGAGGGGCGGCGAGGGGTTCCCTCCCACGGAATCGGAGTGGCACCAGACGGGAAATCATTGTGGGTCAACAGCACGCTTGCTAATGCGGTCTTCGAATACGCTTTACCGGATCTTCAACTGATCGGGCACGCGGAGTTGCCGGTGCTTCACCCGCTGGGGCGTCCGCAGAGTGGAGCAGTGCCGGAGTGGATCACGTTTACGCCTGACAGCAAGCTCGTCTACGTATCGGACTCCGCGGCTAAGCTGGTGTCTGTGATTGATACAAAAACTCTAAAACAAGTGGCCGTCATCCCAGTAGGAGAAGTGCCGAAGCGCATGAATACTTTGGTTCTCCACTGAAAACTGGGCTTACCATTCGAAGGCCGCGCGGAGGGGCGTTTGCAAAATCCCGTCGAGCCAAAGACCGAACACGCCGCCAGCATCGGGTCAAGTGAAAGCAGCACTTCCTCACCGGTTTCCGAGATTGCTCAGCGTGCTCGTCATCGCATTGGGCGGCGAATGCTGCCGTTTCTCTTCCTGCTCTACGTTATTGCCTTTTTAGATCGAATGAACGTTGGTGCCGCGGCGCTGCAAATGCCGCATGACCTTGGGTTCAGCGATCATGTGATTGGCCTTGGAGCGGGGATTTTCTTCCTCGGGTATTTTCTGCTGGAAATCCCAGGCGCGCTCATTGTGGAACGATGGAGCGCACGCAAGTGGATCGCTCGCATCATGATTTCCTGGGGATTGATGACGGTGCTGATGGCCTTCATCCACACGGCCCGGCAATTTTATCTCGTGCGTTTTTTGGTAGGTGCGGCAGAAGCCGGATTCCTGCCGGGAGTCATCGTGTACTTG
>Ga0070707_100003062_pt1 | contig 15843 bp, 16 predicted proteins | sample KBSK5502metaG_FD_65468 | JGI IMG/M metagenome (GOLD analysis project Ga0070707, IMG submission 65468) | Corn, switchgrass and miscanthus rhizosphere microbial communities from Kellogg Biological Station, Michigan, USA - KBS K5-50-2 metaG | ecosystem: Host-associated > Plants > Roots >... | reverse complement strand
GGCATGCAATCCGTCGATTGTTATCGCGCCGGAGTCGATGCATGGCGCCGCGCCCATCCCGACCAGTCGGCGGAATATGCCGCGAAGCAGGCGGTCGCGGTTATCCTCGCGGTCAAGGTCAGCCTACGCGTCGAGGAGTGATTGACAGCGGCGCGGCCCTCCCCTTCCATCCCGACGATGGCCGATTCGCCGAGATTGACCCGCGCCAAACGCGAAGAACATGCCGAACGTGACAAGCGCCTCGCCCGTGCCTTGCGCGACAATCTGCATCGGCGCAAGCAGCAAGCTCGCGGCAGGGCGCAATGCGCCGCCGAGCCGGCGGCGGATCCGCCCCGCGGCGAGCCGCCGGCTTGAGCGCTGCCGTTCTCTCCCGTAAAAGCAACCGGCACCCGGAGCCTAGGTGATGGACAGAATTCTTATTCGCGGCGGCGCGCCGCTTGCCGGCACGATCCCGATCGGCGGCGCCAAGAACGCCGCGTTGCCGCTGATGGCGGCGAGTCTGTTGTCGGCGGAGCCGCTGGTGCTCGCCAACCTGCCCGATCTTGCCGATGTCCGGACGATGGCGAACCTGCTGGTGCAGCACGGGGTCGCAATCGGCCTCGCCGATTCCGCGAAACCGTCGCAAATGTCCGGGCAGGTGCTCGAGCTGAACGCGCAGCACATCACCTCGACGACCGCACCCTACGATCTCGTGCGCAAGATGCGCGCCTCGGTTCTGGTGTTGGGACCGCTCGTTGCGCGCTGCGGCCGCTGCCGGGTGTCATTGCCGGGCGGCTGCTCGATCGGCACGCGCCCGGTCGATCTGCACTTGAAGGGGCTGCAGCGGCTCGGCGCCGAGGTCGAGCTGAGCGAGGGCTATATCGAGGCGCGCGCCCCGAAAGGCTTGCGCGGCGCCGAGATCGTGTTCCCGAGCGTCTCGGTGGGCGCCACCGAAAACCTGCTGATGGCGGCCTCGCTGGCCGAGGGCGAGACCGTGCTGATCAACGCCGCCCGCGAGCCCGAGATCACCGATCTGGCGCAATGCCTGATCGCGATGGGGGCGGAGATCGAAGGCCTCGGCAGCGACCGGCTGGTGATCCGGGGCGTCGCCAGCCTGCACGGCGCCCGCCACACGGTGATCCCCGACCGCATCGAGACCGGCACCTACATGATGGCGGCCGCCGCAACCGGCGGCGACGTGCGCCTGCTCGGTGCCCGCCTCGATCATGTCGAGGCGGTCGTCCGCGTGCTGGACACAGCCGGTGTATGCGTGAGCGAGACCGCGGACGGCATTGCGGTGCGCCGGCGCAATGGGCGACTCACCGGGGCCGATGTGATGACCGAGCCCTTCCCCGGCTTCCCGACCGATCTGCAGGCGCAGGTGATGGCCCTGATGTCAACCGCCGAGGGCGCCTCGATGATCACCGAGACGATCTTCGAGAACCGCTTCATGCATGTGCCCGAGCTGATGCGAATGGGTGCCAACATCAACGTCCACGGCGCCTCCGCCCTGGTGCGCGGGGTGCCGCGACTGACCGGCGCACCCGTGATGGCGACCGATCTGCGAGCTTCGGTGTCGCTGGTGATCGCCGGTCTCGTAGCCGGTGGCGAGACGATCGTCAACCGCGTCTATCATCTCGACCGCGGCTATGAGCGTATCGAGGAGAAGCTGTCGGCCTGCGGCGCACGCATCGAAAGGCTGCGGAGTGCCGCCTGACGGCCCGCTTCGGCTACGCGCCGAAGACGCCGACGATCTCGCCGTCATTTCCGCCTGCCTGCAGGACGCGCTCGTTTCGGTGCGCGATCTCGCCTACGATCGGGACGCCCGCACCTTTGTGCTGGTCGCCAACCGCTTTCGCTGGGAAGCCACCGAAGCCGAGCGAGGCGAAGCGGGACGTTTCGAGCGCACGCTATGCGCGGTCGCCTTCGGCGAGGTCGAGAACGTGGCCTATCGCGGATTTCAGCGCAGCGGGGAGAGCCGCATACTCTGTCTTCTGGCGATCCGCCCTAATCTTGCGGAGAGCGGCGGAACGATCGATCTCGATTTTTCCGGCAGTGCGACGATCCGGCTGACCGCGTTGGCGATCCGCTGCCGGGTCCGCGATTTCGGCGAGCCCTGGCCGACTGCCTGGCACCCGGATCACCCGGACGGTTTCGAATGAGAGGGCGACGCGCAGCTTCCGGAAGCTCCGGCGATGCGTTGATCATGGCACTCCCCAATGGCCGGATCCTGGGCGAGGTGATGCCGTTGCTGCAGCGCGCCGGTATCGAACCGGAACCGGCCTTTATCGATCCGAAGTCGCGCAAGCTGCGTTTCGCCACCTCCGATCCCGGTCTTGACCTGATCCGCGTTCGCAGTTTCGACGTCGCCAGTTTTGTCGCGTTCGGCGCCGCTCAGCTCGGCGTCGCCGGCAACGACGTGCTGATGGAATTCGACTATTCCGAGATCTACGCGCCGCTCGATCTCGATATCGGCCATTGCCGAATGGCCGTCGCCACCCCGGCGGATGAAGCCGGGCAAGAAGATCCGCGCAGCTGGAGCCATATCCGGGTGGCGACCAAATACCCCGAGATCGCCCGACGTCACTTCGCCGCGCGCGGCGTGCAGGCCGAATGCATCAAATTGAATGGCGCGGTCGAGCTCGCGCCCAAGCTCGGGCTGTGCCGCCACATCGTCGATCTGGTGCAGACCGGCGCGACCCTCGCGGCCAACGGCCTGGTCGAGATCGAGCCTATCGCCGAAATCACCTCACGGCTGATCGTCAACCGGCCGGCCCTGAAGACCCGGCCGGAAGAAGTAGGCCGCTGGATCGAGCGGTTCCGCGCCGCGGTAGAGGGTGCGAGCCGACGCACGGCAGCGACCGCGGGTTGATCAGCGGTCCACCATGCCGATCACGCTTAATACACGCGACGCCAGGTTCGAAACCGCGTTCACGGCCCTGCTGGCCGCCAAACGCGAAAGCGCGGCCTATGTCGATGCCGCCGTCGCGGCGATCATTGACGAGGTGGCGCGCCGTGGCGATGCGGCGCTAATCGAGTACACCAGCCGTTTCGATCGCATCGAATTGACCGCCGCTGGGCTGCGCCTCAAGCCCAGCGAGATCGCCGCCGGCGCCGATGCCGCGCCGGCCGAAACCGTCGCCGCGCTGCGCCTCGCCGCGGAGCGGATCGAGAGCTTCCACCGCCGCCAACTGCCGGCAGCGATCGATTACGTCGATGCCGCGGGAGTGCGGCTCGGGCTGCGCTGGCGTCCGGTGGCCGCCGCCGGCCTGTATGTTCCTGGCGGCACCGCCGCCTATCCGTCCTCGGTGCTAATGAACGCGATCCCCGCCAAGGTGGCCGGGGTCGAACGGCTGGTCATGACGGTGCCGGCGCCCGACGGCGTCCTCAACCCGTTGGTTCTGGCCGCCGCCCGGCTGGTCGGCATCGACGAAATCTACCGTATCGGCGGCGCTCAGGCAGTGGCGGCGCTCGCCTATGGAACGGCGACGATCAAGCCGGTCGACAAGATCGTCGGCCCCGGCAACGCCTATGTCGCGGCGGCCAAGCGGCGCGTCTTTGGCCAGGTCGGCATCGACATGATCGCCGGACCATCGGAGATCCTGGTGGTCGCCGACCGGCACAACGACCCGGCCTGGATCGCCGCCGATCTGTTGTCGCAGGCCGAGCATGATGCCGCGGCGCAGGCCATTCTGGTGACCGACAGCGCCGAATTCGCCGCCGCCGTCGAGGCCGCCGCCGCGAGCCATCTTGAACATTTGCCGCGGGCCGAGATCGCGCGGGCGAGCTGGCAGGCGAACAGCGCGATCCTGCTTGTCGCCGATTGGGACGAGGCGGTGCCGCTGATCGACCGGATCGCCCCGGAGCATCTCGAACTGGCGATCGAGGATGCGGACGCCCTCGCCGCTCAGGTGCATCACGCCGGCGCGATTTTTCTCGGACGCTACACACCGGAAGCGATCGGCGATTACATCGCCGGCCCCAACCATGTGCTGCCGACCGCGCGCAGCGCCCGGTTCGCCTCGGGGCTCGGCGTTCTCGACTTTATGAAGCGCACGACGATCGTCGGCTGCGATGCCGCGAGCCTTGATGCTCTCGCCCCGGCCGCGATCCGCCTCGCCGAAGCCGAAGGGCTCGACGCGCATGCGCTGTCGCTGGCCTTGCGGCTGGGTCGCCCATGAGCAGCGCAGCGGTTCCGGCGCCCCAGCGCATCGCCGAGATCACTCTCGACGAGCGCACCGTCATCCGGCGCAGCCGCGCGATCGAGGATGAGCGCGCCGCGGCGATCACCGATCTGCTCAAAGACAACCGGTTTGCGCCCTTGTCGGGCCTTGCCGGACCATACCATCTGCACCTCGCGGTCAAGGAGAACCGGCTGGTCATGGAGATCCGCGCGGCGCCGGATGGATCGAGCGAGTCGATCGTGCTGCCGCTCGCCCCGTTCCGCCGCATCGTCAAAGATTATTTTCTGGTTTGCGAAAGCTATTACGAGGCGATCCGCGACAAGACGCTGACGCAGGTCGAGGCGATCGATGTTGGCCGCCGCTCGCTGCACGATGAAGGCTCGGCGTTGCTGACCCAGCGTCTCGCCGGCAAGGTGGCGATCGACCACGACACGGCGCGCCGCCTGTTCACGCTGATTTGCGTGCTGCACCTGCGCAGCTGAGCCCGCGATGCCGATCCTGGTGCTCGCCTCGGCCTCTCCGCGCCGGCTCGACTTGTTGCGCCAGATCGGCATCGTGCCGGATCAAGTCGAGCCGGCCGATATCGACGAAACCCCACGCCGAGATGAATTGCCGGCCGGCCATGTCGTGCGGCTCGCCGAGGCGAAGGCGCACGCGGTGCGGCCGCGCCATCCGGCGGCCTTCATCCTCGCAGCCGACACCGTCGTCGCCTGCGGCCGCCGCATTCTGCCGAAGGCCGAGGACGAGGCAACCGCGCGGGCCTGTCTCGCGCTGCTGTCGGGCCGGCGCCATCGGGTTTATGGCGGGGTCGCACTGCTGACGCCGGGAGGCGACCTGGCGATCCGCCGGGTCGTCAGCCAGGTCACCTTCAAACGGCTGAGCGAGGCGGAGATGGCCGCCTATCTCGCGAGCAACGAATGGCGCGGCAAGGCCGGCGGCTACGCGATCCAGGGCCACGCCGCGGCGTTGATACCCTGGATCGCCGGTTCCTATTCGAATGTGGTCGGACTGCCGCTGTACGAAACGGCGCAGCTGCTCGCCGGCCGCGGATACCCGGTTTGCCCGGTCTCCTGCTGATCGCCGCGGGGCCCGGCGAATGGCGCGCCGCCTGGGTCGAAGGCGATGCCGCGACGGAACTCTATGTCGAGCGCGGCGACGCGCCGCCGGCTGGCAGCATCCATCTTGGGCGGGTGGTGCGGCGCACCCCGGGGCTCGACGCCGTGCTGGTCGATATCGGCGCCGAGCGCCCGGGCTTCCTGCCGGTCGGTAGCCGCACCGCTCCGCGTCTCGACGAAGGCGCGCGCATCATTGTGCAGGTTTGGCGCGAGGCACAGCAGGACAAGGGCGCCCGACTATCGACCCGAATCAATCCGCGACACGAGGGCTTTGAGTTGGAGCAGCTCGCGGCGGAGACGGCGAGGCACGAGCCACCGCGGCAGCTCGATCCGCCGCCGGGTTTTGCGCACGCCCTTGCCCTGCGACTGGCGGCCGTACCCGAGCAAATCCTGGCCGACGATCCGGCGATCCTGCCCGAACTGCGTGGAGTGTTTCCGAACGCCGAAATCTTGCATTGTCCGGCCGGGGATTGGCCGATCGATCTCGACGTGGAATTCGCTGCGTCTTTGGCGCCGACCCTGGCCCTGCCGAGCGGCGGCAGTCTCCATATCGCCGAGACCCCGGCCGCGGTGCTGATCGATGTCGATACCGGCACGCCCGAGGGGGGTTCGGCCGAACGCGGCGCGCTGGCGGCTAATCTGGAAGCCGCGCAGGTAATTGCCCGCCAATTGCGGCTGCGCCAACTCGGCGGCGGCATCATCATCGACTTTGTCGGTCTCGAAGGCCGTGGCGCGCGCGACAAGGTGCGCCAGGCGATGGCCGCTGCTCTGGCCGGCGATCCGGCCGAGCCGCAGGTGCTGGGCTGGACCCGGCTTGGCCATCTCGAAATCGTTCGGCCGCGGCATGGCAGGCCGCTCAGCGAGGCGATGCTCGAACCACAGAGCGCCGACAGAGGCAGCCTCGCCGTGGCTTTCGAGGCGCTGCGTCATGTCCAGCGTGAAGCCCGCGCCCAGCCGGCGGCCAATTGGCGGCTCATCGTCAGCCCGGCCGTCGAGGTGGCGCTGCGCGGTCCCGGCGCCGCCGGATTGCAGGCGCTCGAAACTCGGCTCGGGCGACAGATTCTCGTTACCGTCGAGCCGAACCGCGAGCGCGCTGCTTTTGACATCGTGCCGCGGTAGGACGATATCGAAAGGATGGCGAAGGATCCCGTCACGCCGCTCTCCGCCGGCCCGCGCCGCTGCCCGATCTGCGGCAAGCCCACGGTGCCGCAGCATCAACCCTTCTGCTCGGGACGCTGCGCCGATATCGACCTCGGCCGCTGGCTCAAGGGCAATTACCGGGTCAAGACCGAGGAGCCGCCCGACGACCCGTCGGGCGAGACCGAGCGCGAGACCGAATAGGTCTGCACGGCTGCCACGCTGGCTTCTGGGGCCGCCGCGGGTTATGTGATCTCCGATAACGGCAACGGAAAGCAGCTTCATGCAACGTTTCGAGGGCACCGAGACCTATGTGGCGACGCAGGATCTGCAGGTCGCCGTCAACGCCGCGATCGCACTCGAGCGGCCGCTCCTGATCAAGGGGGAACCCGGCACCGGCAAGACCATCCTTGCCCATGAGGTCGCCAAGGCGCTCGGCAAGGAGCTGATCACCTGGCACATCAAATCGACCAGCAAGGCGATCCAAGGCCTGTACGAGTATGACGCGGTGTCGCGGCTGCGCGACGGCCAGCTCGGCGACGAGCGGGTGCGCGACATCGCCAACTACATCAAGCCGGGCAAATTGTGGGACGCGTTTGTCGCGGACGCCGCGCCGGTCTTGCTGATCGACGAGATCGACAAGGCCGATATCGAGTTCCCGAACGACCTCCTGCTCGAACTCGACCGCATGGAGTTCTTCGTCTACGAGCTGAAACAGATGATTGCCGCCAAGCAGCGCCCGATCGTCATGATCACCTCGAACAATGAAAAGGAGCTGCCCGACGCGTTTCTGCGCCGCTGCTTCTTTCACTATATCCGCTTCCCTGACCGCGACACGATGCAGCGCATCATCGACGTGCATTTCCCGGGGCTCCAACACGACCTGGTGCACGAGGCGCTGACGATCTTTTTCGATGTTCGCGATGTACCCGGACTGAAGAAGAAGCCTTCGACCTCGGAACTGCTCGACTGGATCAAGCTGCTGCTGGTCGAGGACATCCCGCCCGAGGTGTTGCGCACCCGCGACCCGAAAAAGCTGATCCCGCCCCTGCACGGCGCGCTGTTGAAGAACGAGCAGGACGTCCAGCTGTTCGAGCGCCTCGCCTTCCTGCACCGACGCGAGCGCGGTTAGGCGCCGGTGTTCATCTCGTTCTTCCTCGAGTTGCGCGCGGCCAAGGTGCCGGCGTCGCTGCGCGAGTTCCTAACCTTGCTGGAAGCGATGCAGCAGCACGTCGCGCTGTTCGACATCGACGAATTCTATTTCCTGGCGCGCACGGCCTTGGTGAAGGATGAGCGTCACCTCGACCGCTTCGACCGGGTTTTCGGCCATGTCTTCAAGGGCATCGAGACGCCCCCCGATCCGCAGACCGAATTGCCCGAGGAATGGCTGATAAAGCTCGGCGAGCGCTACCTGACCGAGGAAGAAAAGCAGCTCGTCGAGGCGCTCGGCGGCTGGGAAAAGCTGATGGAGACGCTGCGCCAGCGTCTCGCCGAACAGAAAGGCCGGCACCAGGGCGGCAACAAATGGATCGGCACCGGCGGCACCTCGCCGTTTGGCGCGCATGGCTACAACCCCGAAGGGGTGCGCATCGGCCAGAAGTCGGAGGGCAACCGCAGCGCCGTCAAGATCTGGGACAAACGCGAGTTCCGCAACCTCGACGACACGGTCGAACTCGGCACCCGCAACATCAAGCTCGCCTTGCGCCGCCTGCGCCAATTCGCCCGTGAAGGCGCTGAGCTGGAACTGGATCTGCCCGACACGATCCGTTCGACCGCGCACAACGCCGGCTGGCTCGACCTCAAGATGGTGCCGGAGCGGCACAATGCGGTGAAGCTGCTGCTGTTTCTCGATGTCGGCGGGTCGATGGACGACCATGTGCGGGTCTGCGAGGAATTGTTCTCAGCGGCGCGCGGCGAATTCAAGCACCTCGAATACTTCTATTTCCACAACTGCCTCTACGACACGGTGTGGAAGGATTCGCGCCGCCGCCACGTCGAGCAGATCGACGTCATCGAAATCCTGCGCACCTACGATGCCGGCCACAAGGTCGTGCTGGTTGGCGACGCCAGCATGAGCCCCTATGAGATCGAGAAGGAGGGCGGCAGCGTCGAGCGCTGGAACGACGAGTCGGGCGAAACCTGGCTGCAGCGCCTGCTCGACGCCTATCCGAAAGCGGTATGGCTCAACCCAGTGCCGGAGAAATATTGGGGCGGCACGACCAGCATCGGCATGATTCGCCGGCTGATGGAGGAGCGCATGTTCCCGCTGACCTTGGACGGCATCGACCGCGGCATGCGGGAACTGACGCGATGATTGACCTCTCTCCGCCCCCGAGGGGCGGAGAGAGCCTTGAACGTACAGGTGCTACGCGGCCTCGGGTTTTTCCTTGGGCTTGATGTAGGCGAGTTCGACGTGGTGCTCGCAATAGGGCTTGCCGGCAATCGGGTGCTCGCCGCAGAAGTGGAAGTCATCCTCGCCCGGATGGCCGATCGGCCACATGCAGGCCGGGCCGGTGAAATCGAACACGTTGCGCCGCGGCGGCGGCTTCTGCGTGATGACCCGCGGCGTCAGGCCGATGCGGTGAACCTTGCCGATGACCGCGTTCTTGGTGACGCCGATGCGGCGGCCGATCTCGGCGGTCGTGACCCCCTCTTCCCATAGCCGGGTCAGCGCCTCGATGCGCTCCGGCGTCCAGGTCTCGACGGGCTCGGCCGCCGGCTCTTCGGGCGGCTGCTCCTCTAGCGGCTGGATCTGGATTTGCACCGCTTCCGGCGCGTCACATTCCGGTGGCAGGTCTTCGGGTGTTTCCAGCTCCGGCGACTGGATTATCGGCGCGTCTACCTGGGTTGCTGGAATTGGATCCAGCAGCGTCCATGCCCCATCCATCGTTCCCCCCGTAATATGTGGCCTGCGCCACAACCCCCACAAGATACAGTACCACTCTTGTGGGTCGTCAGCAACGGCTATCTACATCTTGTGGCCAGTCGGGGGGATTGACCCGCCACATCGATACGTTACCACCTTCGAAAAATAGGCGAGTGAGCGCTCCTCTGGAGTGAAGCCCGGCCCAAAGAGCCGGTCGAGATCCTCGACAAGGTAACCCGCGTAGTATGGCTCGTGAAAGGCATAAGGAAAATAGTCGAGCAGGGCATCGTAGTCGGGCACGTCGCCGGGCTGCAGCGAATCGACCAGAATGAGCGTGCCGCCCGGCTTGAGCACCCGGCGGATCTCGGCAGCAACGGCCTCGCGCACCCGGTTGGGCAGCTCATGAAACAGGTATAGCGCGGTGACGATGTCGAAGGACGCGTCCGGGGCAGGGATCGCCTCGGCCGCCGCCTCGACGAACTCGACCCGCGACCAAGCGGCGAGCCGCCGCTCGGCTACCCGGAGATAGGGTGCCGACAGATCGAGCCCGATGACGGCGAGACGCGGATAGTTGCGCTTGACCTCGCGCAGAAACTCGCCGGTGCCGCAGCCGAGATCGAGCAGCCGCACCGCCGCGCCGCCCTTCTGATCCATCAGCGCGGCGCGCAGCGGCACCAAGGCCTGGCGGCGCATCGCAGCCGCGCCGCCGCCGAACAGCACCTCCACCTGATGGTCGTAGCGCTCGGCCGAGGCCTCGCTGAGATAACCGTCGGTCTGAAAATGGAATTTCCGCAGGTAGTACCGCGGGTAATGGCCGGCGGGCGCCTCGTTGAGCAGGCGTTCCGCCGGGTCGCCATGGCGGCGCGCCTCGACCGCGCGCAGATCGGCGAAGAAATCGGCGGCGCGGCGCAGTCCGTCGAGCGGGCTGCCCCGCCGATCCTCGGGCGCGGCGTAGATTCCATTCGCGATATTCTGCCAATCCTGCTCGATCAGCCGCCATAGATCGGCGAGCAGGCGGCGGCGGTCGGGCGTCTTGCGGCCGCGCAATTTCTCAGGGACCGGCACCGGCTTGGCAAGCCGCGCGGCGAGCAGCTTCTGGCCAAAGAACCAGCTGATCCGCGCCATCTGCGCGGTCTCGAAGGCGAGCTTGTCGAAGGCGTCAGGCATTACGCCATGGAGGTATAGCGCCGGCGCGGGTTTGCAATATAACTCCGAGGCTTCGAGGGGAAGGGTGAAGCAGATGCCGCGGTTTCGCACGCTTGACGATCTCGATGTGGCCAACAAGCGCGTGCTGGTGCGCGCCGATCTGAACGTGCCGGTCAAGGACGGCAAGGTCACCGACGCGACCCGCATCGAGCGCCTCGTGCCCACGATCGAAGCGCTGATCCAAAAAGGCGCCAAGGTCGTCGTCATGTCGCATTTCGGCCGGCCCAAGGGTCCCGATCCGTCGCAATCGCTGCGGCCGCTCGTCGAGCCGCTGAGCCGGGCCATCGGCGGGCGGCCGGTGCATTTCGCGCCCGACTGCATTGGCCCCCAAGCGGACCGCGTCGTCGCGGCGCTGAAACTGGGCGAGGTGGCGCTGCTCGAAAACTTGCGCTTCCATAAGGGCGAGGAAGCCGACGATCCGGAGTTTGCGAAGGCGCTTGCGAAACTCGGCGACGCCTATGTCGACGACGCCTTCTCCGCGGCGCACCGGGCGCATGCCTCGATCGAGGCGTTGGCGCATCTGCTGCCGGCCGCCGCCGGCAAGAACATGCAGGCGGAATTGGAGGCGCTCGGCGCCGCGCTCGAAAACCCGCAGCGGCCGGTCGTCGCGCTGATCGGCGGCGCCAAGGTGTCGACCAAGCTCGATCTGCTGAACAACTTCACCGGCAAGGTCGACCGGCTCGCGATCGGCGGCGCGATGGCCAACACCTTCCTGTTTGCGCAGGGCCGGCCGGTCGGCCGCTCGTTGTGCGAGCGCGACCTCGCCGATACGGCGCGCGCCATCCTGGCGCAAGCGGAGAAGCACGGCTGCGAGATCATATTGCCGATGGATGCGGTGACCGCCGAGAAGCTGGAACCGGGGGTCGTGACCCGCACGGTCGGGGTCAACGCGGTGCCGCCGACCGCGATGATTCTCGATGTCGGGCCGGAGACCGTGGCGCGCATCGCCGCGGCGCTGGAGGCGAGCCGTACCCTGGTGTGGAACGGGCCGGTCGGCGCCTTCGAGACACCACCCTTCGAGCGCGCCACCGTCGCGCTGGCGAAAAAAGCGGCGGAATTGACGCGCGCCGGGAAGCTGATGAGCGTCGCGGGCGGCGGCGACACTGTGGCGGCGCTCGCGATGGCCGTGGTCATGGACCAGCTCAGCTATGTCTCGACCGCCGGCGGCGCCTTTCTCGAATGGCTGGAGGGGCGCGAACTGCCCGGCGTCAAGGCACTGGAAATGACATAAACCGCAAGCGTGCGCTGTTCTTGGCAGATCGTCGTTAAGCTTTTCTTGCGGGTCGCGTGAGATACCCGCCTTCGGCAAACCGCATAGTAGATAGGCAGGCACCGCTGAGGAGCGGCACGTATCAAATATCGCCCTAACATCTGAACGGGGGCGGCAGGGGAGATAGCAATTTTCATGGCCGATCCGCGCCAGGGCAGCAGCGCACCGCCCTCGATCGGCGCGGTTCGGGTCTAGGGGGAGGACGGCATGGAGTTTATCAGCGGGTTTCTTGTGTTTGTGGTCGTCGTCGCGATCATTGCCGTGACGGTGATTGCGCGCGCGGTGCGCACGGTTCCGCAGGGCTATCAATGGACCGTCGAACGGTTCGGCCGGTATCGGATCACGCTTATGCCGGGATTGCGGATTCTCAATCCCTTCATCGACAGCATCGGCCGCAAGATCAATGTCCAGGAAACGGTGCTGGAGATCCCGGCGCAGAATGTAATCACCAAAGACAACGCCTCCGTGGTGGTCGACGGCATCGTCTTCTATCAGGTCATCGATGCCAGCCGCGCCGCCTACGAGGTGCAGGATCTGCAGGCCGCGGTCGTCAACATTACGATGACCAATATCCGCACCGCGATCGGCGCCCTCGACCTCGACGAGACGCTGTCGAAGCGCGACGAGATCAACGACCGGCTGCTGCGGGTGCTGGATGCGGCAACGGAGGCGTGGGGGACCAAGATCACCCGCGTCGAACTGAAAGACGTGCGTCCTCCCGAGGATGTCCAGCTTTCGATGGCGAAACAGCTGACCGCGGACCGCGAGCGGCGCGCGGCGGTGCTGCGGGCCGACGGCATCAAGCAGGCGGCGGTTCTCGAGGCGGAGGGCGCCAAACAGGCGCAGATCCTGGCTGCCGAGGGCCGGCTGGCCGCGGCGCAACGAGATGCGGAGGCGCGCGAAAGGCTGGCCGAGGCCGAAGCGAAAGCAACGACCGCCGTGTCGAAAGCGGTCTCGGAGGGGAACATCCAGGCGCTGAATTATTTCATCGCCCAGAAATATGTCGAGGCGATGACGCAAATCGGCCAGTCGCCGAATGCGCGGCTGGTGCTGATGCCGATGGAGACAAGCGGGCTCGTCGGAACCATTGCCGGCATTGCCGAGCTCGCCAGAAACAGTACCCGGCAGCCACAATAGGAAGCGATGATGGCGGGCCTTGCCTGGTGGGGATGGGCGATTGTCGCCGGGGTATTCGGCATTGCCGAGCTTCATTTCCCCGGCAGCTACCTGATCTGGATCGCGCTTGGCGCGGCGATCACGGCGGCCGCCGACGCCGCTCTCGGCATTTCGCTGGAAGGCCAGATCGGTACCTTCGCAGCCGCCTCCGCGGTGAGTTGCGCAGTGGGGTATTTCGTTTACCAGCGGTTCGCCCGGCGTCATTCGCGCGAGGGACCGCTGAACGAAAGAAGCCGTGCGATGCTGGGAAGCCGCGGCGTGGTATGCGAGGCGTTTACGAGCGGGCATGGCAAGGTGCGGCTCGGCGATGGTGTCTGGCTCGCCTCCGGACCCGAACTCGCGGAGGGAACTCCGGTAGTCGTGACCGCAGTCCGAGGGACAAGATTGGTCGTCGAGCCGCTGCGGCCTGCGCCGGCCGCCGACCCCGGAGCGAGCGCCGCGGCGCACTGACCGTAGCGGGAGGAGCCTGCTACAGGACGCCGGCATCGCGCAGGGCGGCGATCTCGGCGGCGGAATAGCCAAGCTCCTCTAAGACGGCGTCGGTGTCGGCGCCGACCTCCGGTGTCGGGCGGCGCAGCGCGCAAGGCGCCTCCGCGAATTTGATCGGGAAGCCGAGCATGCGCACCGCGCCGTGGCCGGGATGGTCTTGCTCCAGCACCATCTGCTGGTCGATCACCTGCGGGTCGCCGAAGACTTCGGCGAGGCCCATGACCCGGCCGCACGGCACGCCGGCAGCGTTGAGCGTATCGATCCAGTATTCGGTCGTCTCGGTCACCAGCTGCGCCTCGATCGCGGCATTGACCGGGGCACGGTTGCGGACCCGCAGATCGTTGGTCGCGAAGCGCGGATCGGCGCGCAATTCGGCAAGGCCGAGCGCATCGATCAGACGCTGATAGGATTGCTCCTGGCTCGGCGCCAGCGCGACCTCGCCGTCCCGGGTCCGGAACATGCCGTAAGGCGAAACGATCGCATGGTCGTTGCCGGTGCGCACCGGCTCTTCGCCGGTCGCGAAATAATTGGCGGCGAGAAACGCGAGGAGGCTGATCAGCCCGTTGTTGAGGCTGGCGCCGACCGTTTCGCCCTGGCCCGTCCGCCCCCGTTTGACCAGCGCGGCGCAGATGCCGAGCGCGCCATGCAGGCCGGCGACGAGATCGGCGATCGGCGGGCCGGCGCGCAAGGGTGGTCCACCCGCCATGCCGGTCACGCTCATGAAGCCGCTCATCGCCTGGGCGATAAAGTCGAAGGACGGGCGGTCGCGATAGGGGCCGGTCGTGCCGAAGCCGCTGATGTTGCAATAGACCAGATCGGGCTTGAGCGCTTTCAGCCGCGCTTCGCCGAACCCCATCTGATCCAGCACGCCGGGGCGGAAATTCTCGACCAGCACATCGCTCGCCGCGATGAGGCGGGCCAGCACCGCCCCGCCCTCCTCGCTGCGCAGATTGAGCGACAGCGAGCGCTTGTTGCGGTTGGACCCCGCGAAATACCAGGAAAGGCCGTTGCGGAGCGCGCCCTGGCCGCGCAGCGGGTCGCCGATTCCGGGCGTCTCCACCTTGACGACGTCGGCGCCCATATCGGCCAGCATCCCGGTGCAGAACGGCCCGGCCAGAATGCGCGTCAGATCGACCACCCGGATCCCCGATAACGGCACTGCGCTTGCTCCTATGGCTGACTGGCAACTCCGCCGCACTCTACACCGCAGTCCCGGCGAAAGCCGGGACCCACTCATTGGCGTCGGAGCGGGCTGAAGGGTGGGTCCCGGCTTCCGCCGGGACGCCGACGACAGGGGATGCTCGTGCAAGTTGGGGCGGCGCCGTGCGTCCTTCGAGACGGCCGCTTTGCGGCCTCCTCAGGATGAGGTTTTTTCTTTCTGCTATAAGCTGAACCCCTCATGCTGAGGAGCGGTCGCGCAATCGCCCGCCAATCGCGGCATGCGCCATGGTCCGTTTGCGGTGGACTCATTCCAATCCGCACCTCCACCGGCGTCCCGGCGAAAGCCGGGACCCACTTGTCGACGCCCGAGCGGGTTGACGGGTGGGTCCCGGCTTTCGCCGGGACGCCGGATGGGGGATGCTCGGAATTATGACGAGAGAGATTACCGGCGAAGACATCGAGGCGCTGGCGGTCGGGGCGTGGATCCTCGGCACCGGCGGCGGCGGCAGCCCCTATCTCGGGCTCTTGAACATGCGCCGGCTCTATGCCAAGGGGCATCGGGTGGAATTGATGTCGCCGCTCGATCTCGCGGACGAGGACCGGGTGGCGGTCGTCTCGAACATGGGGGCGCCGCTGGTCGGCCAGGAGCGCCTCGCAGACAGCCGCAACATCGCCCGCGCGGTCGCGATGCAAGAGGCGTATTCCGGCGTCAAATTCCGCGCCGTCATGTCGCTCGAAATCGGCGGCGGCAACGGCATCCAGCCGCTGATGGCGGCGGCGCATCTCGGATTGCCGGTGGTCGATGCCGATCTGATGGGCCGCGCCTATCCCGAAGCGCAGATGACCAGCGTCGCGGTCGGCGACCTCCGGCCGTACCCGTGCGCGCTCTACGACCCGCGCGGGCTCGAGTCGATCGTCACCAGCGTGCCGAGCTGGAAATGGATGGAGCGCGTGTCGCGCAAGATCTGCGTCGAGATGGGCTCGATCGCCTCGACCTGCAAAGCGCCGCGCACCGGTCGCGAGATCAAGGATTGGGGCATCCATTTCACGGTGTCGAAGGCGATCGGCATCGGCCGGCGAGTGCGCGAGGCGCAGCGCCGGCACGAAGACCCGATCGCGGCGATCCTCGACGAGGCCGAGGGCAAGCAATTGTTCCGCGGCAAGGTTGTCGATGTCGCGCGCCGCGCGACCGAGGGGTTTCTGCGTGGCCGCTGCATCATCGAGGGGCTCGACGAAGACCGCGGCGCGACGCTCGACATC
>Ga0070707_100003057_pt1 | contig 15863 bp, 13 predicted proteins | sample KBSK5502metaG_FD_65468 | JGI IMG/M metagenome (GOLD analysis project Ga0070707, IMG submission 65468) | Corn, switchgrass and miscanthus rhizosphere microbial communities from Kellogg Biological Station, Michigan, USA - KBS K5-50-2 metaG | ecosystem: Host-associated > Plants > Roots >... | reverse complement strand
CAGCGTCGGCGACGGCGCAGGAAGATCGCGACGGGTCCCGCCCATGTCCTGCGACGGCGCCTCTTGCGGCGTATTTGAAGAGCCCTGAACTCCTCGTGTCATCATCGCGCACCCTGCCTGGGTGTGACCATCCGATCACCCAGATCTTGATCATCAATTCTCAGCTTGCGGCAATGGTCAAGGCCATCTGGAGAGACCTCAAATCTTGCGTGTTTCATGTGCGGGCGTGAAAGTAGCAACACTTTTGGGCACTTTTTGAATTTTTTTGAGCAGAAAACGGACAGGTAAGCAATGTCATCGGCTCACAAGAAATGTCCCAAAGTGACTAGCCCGAGGACGTTCTATCTCCGAGACAGAGGAGGCCACGCCGCCAAAAGCAAGCGACGAAGACCGGCGATCGAGGAGATCCTAGGACGCTTCTACGTGCGTGCTACTTAGTGCCGCCTTCTGGGACGGGAGACGCTTACAATGCGAGAGGGACCGAAGTCCCGCCACAGGCGACGGCGCCCGTCCATCGGTTTCTTCATCCAGGACATGGGACGCTGAGGCCGGAACCCCCAGGAGCGCCGAAGAGCACCGATATACTTGAGGGTATAGGTAATGCCGAAGCGCTCGTGGATGTAATTCCAGATCCGCCCCCGTTGCCGTCTCCTTGGAGGCAGGCCGCGAAGCCATTCCACGAGTTCGTCACGCTGAGCAGGGGTGAGTTTGGGTGGGCGCCCCCGGATAGGGCGGGCCCGCAACCCGTCACTGCCAAGAAGACTGTTCAGCTGCGCCCACCGGTAGACGGACCGGACCGAGACCCTGGAGCGGCGTGCGACCTCACTTGGGTCGCTCCCCTGCTTGAGGAACTCGATGGCGCGTAAGCGCCGCTGCTCCAGCTTGCGCGCGGAACCCTGTGGCCTCACACCGCCTCCTGCATGATCCGGCTTCCAAGACGCTATGTATACCCTGGGTCCCGGAGGTTACTGACCAGAGCTAGGGGGCGGATCAGCCGACAAGGACTACGGGGGCGCCTATGGTGGGCATCCCGCCAGTCGGCGCGATCGGGAAGCAGATTCCGGACCACCGCGCTTGCGCCTCGGCGTGATGAATCTCGGGAGATGCAGTAGGAGTTAGCCGGGACTCGCTGAAATGATCAGGTCAAGTCTGTACCGCCGCGCCGGGGAAAGTAGGCAGTGGTACACCCTGGGAGACGGAACGCGGGGGAATTGCGCCAAGCCTAGTAAAACAAGGCCTTCCGAGCGGGACCGCGGTATGCGCGGAGGGCCGCTAATTCGAAGGCAGTTGCTCTATCCCCTGAGCTACGGGCGCGATTTGCAAGGCCTATCGTAGGATGAACCCTTTACTACTCACCGTGCCCATGAATAAGTCTATCATACGGCGACACCTCGTTGAATCTCACGCACTTCTTGTGAAGAAAAAGGTGGGAATAGGCATTAGAAACCCACGTTCCACCTGTGGGTTAGTTGGCCCGTGTCGAATCGGGTGAGCGAAAACGAACGGCCGCTTTGGCACGGGCCTTTGAAGCTTCGACTTCACGCTTGCGCGGCGGAGCATTCGTAACGAGAGAGTCGAGGAGTTCATGTGCCGCTTGCGCGACCCGGTCCACCGCGCGAGCGAAAGCGATTTCGTTCGCTTTTGAGGGCCTTGTGAAACCGCTCAACTTTCGGACGAATTGAAGGGAAGATGCGCGGATCTCTTCATCTGTCGCAGGCGGTTGGAAGTTATGCAGAGTCTTAATGTTTCGACACATAGAAAACCCTCGTCCTCAACCTAACTCTTATTCCGCCGTCGCCGTTCCGGCCAAGCGTGCTTCATGAGGGCTCGCTGCGCCGCCACCGCCGTCCCCAATGCGTCCCTGGCTCGGGAGAACGCCGCCAGGAAGACATCCCCTTGTGTGTCATTAACAGCGTCGTTCGCCAAAGGACCCTAAAGTATCCTGCGGCCCGACTCAATCCGTGGGCGTTCGCCCCGCGAGTTCAGGGCCTGCTCATCAACGGTCCGGCCCCTTCCGGCGGGTTCCTCTCGGACCATTCCGCCCTCCGGCTGCTAGACTTCCTCTGGTTGCCGCCCATAGATCAGGAGCGCTGCCACGATTGCGAGGCCGTACAGAATGCTCCGCCCCGCCTCCGGGATACTCATGAGTGTGAGGACGTCGGTGAGGACGGTGAGGATCATTGCCCCAGCGATCGTCCCGAGGTAGTGACCTCGGCCGCCCAGGATCGAGGTACCCCCAATCACGACGGCCGCGATGCTCGCGAACAGATACGGGTCCCCGGCCCCCAGCGTAGCCTGACCCGCGTAGCCGGCCAGGACGATTCCCGTGAAAGCACTGAACCCGCCGGCGAGTATATACACGATGATCGTTATCCGGCGCGTGCTGCCGCCGGCGAGATACGCTGCGACGGGGTTATTTCCCAGCGCATAGATCCAGCGCCCAAGCGTCAACCGGCTGAGGACCACCCACAGCGTCGCCGCGATCGCGGCCCAAAGCAGGAGGTCCACGGGAAAGCCCCCCGGGAGGGACCCGTTCACCACCTGGCTGACGACCCGGGGAGCATACGCCTTCGCGCTGCTGCTTGTAAACCCGTTGGTGAGCCCGAGCACGAGCCCCTGCATGATCCCGTTCATCCCTAGGGTCATCACCACGGGTGGCACCTCCAGGAAGACGATCCCGAGTCCATTTACCAGACCAACTGCGAGACCCATGCCCAGGGCCGCCGGCACTGCCCACACCGCGTTCAGATCGCTGCCCGCCGCAAGCGACGTCAACATGACCCCGCCGGCATTGATGACCCACGCCACCGAGAGATCAATGCCTCCCGTGAGAATCACGAGCGTCTGACCCGCGGCCACGAAACCGATGAATGAGGCGACGACAAGTACCGAGAACATGTTGGCTGGGCGGAGGAAGCCGGGCTCGATCACGCCGCCGATGACGAACAGGAGCACGGCGGCTGCAAATGTAAGCAGGATACTTCGGCGGACCGGGTCGACAAACCGCGGCGGCCGTCTCACCGCGACCTGGGGCTGGTCAGCCATGGCGCCTCTTCATGTACTCCGCCCGAAAAATAGGTTGACCAGAACGCTCGCGGCCATGGCCAGGATGAGCACGAGGCCTTGGAAGAACTCCTGCAGCAGCGGATTGACGTTGGCGAAGAACAGGATGTTGACGATGAGCGTCAGTACAAACGCTCCTGCCATGCTTCCCGTGGCGCTGCCGCGGCCCCCGAAGAGGCTAACGCCGCCGAGCACCACCGCCGCGATCGAAGTCAGCGTGTAAATGGCACCGGTGGTGGCGTCGCCCGACGTCGTGACGGCGGACAGGTAGAGCCCGGCGAGAGCAGAAAAAAGCCCGGACAACGTGTAGGCGGCAACCTTCGCCCAGACAACTGGCACCCCGTTCGCGCGCGCGCTGCGCTCATCGTCGCCGACCGCGTACAGGGAAACGGCCAGCTCGGTCCGCCGGAACACCATCCAGAAAACGATGAGCACGCCGAGCGTCACGGCAGATGCAGGGATGACGCTCCACGCATTGCCGGCCAGCACGGCGGTGAACCCCGGTGGGATCGCCCCACCCGGCTGTGGGAGGACGAAGAGGGCGACCCCGGCCCAGATGGAGAGGCTGGCCAGGGTGACCAAGATGGGCTGGATTCGCCCCACGGCCACGAGGATGCCATTGACGGCCCCGGCGACCCCGCCCAAAAGCAGGATGAGCCCCGACCACGCAAGTATGCCACCCAGGGAATCACGCATGTACACGGCGGCCACGCTGTTGGTCAGGCTGATGATCGAGCCGACCGACAGATCGATGCCGCCAGTGAGGACGACGAACGTCTGGCCGATCGCCGCGATCAACAGCGGCATCGTGTTGTTAAAGATCGACGTGACAGAAAAGACGGACAGCTGACCGTGGCTCCCAGCATAGGCCACGTAGTATAGCCCCATCGTGGCCAGCACGAGATAGCTGAGCAGCAGAGAAGCGTTCCGCAGGGCGTAGTGCCGCAGCCGGTCCCTCGCGGCAAGACGCGTCAGGGTGACTGCGTTCACGCCGAGATCCCACCCCCGAGCCGCAGCGAAGCGCGCACCAGGGCGTCTGCCGTGATCTCCGGGTTGCGCAGTTCCGTCACGACGCGCCCCTCGCGCATGACGAGGACTCGGTGGCACAGGTGAGCCATCTCCGCCGTGTCGCTGGAATAGTACAGGATGGCCCGCCCTTCGGCTCTCAACGTCATGACGAGGTCGTAGATGTCGTGCTTGGTCGCTACGTCGACGCCGCGGGTGACGTCATAGAGGAGCAGGATCCGCGCCTCGGCGAGGAGCCATCGGCCGATCAAGACTTTTTGCTGGTTCCCGCCCGAGAGCGCACCGACGACTTGGTCGGGCCCTGGCGTCCGGATCCGGAGCTGCTGGATCATGCGGCCAACGGTCTGCGTCTCCCGCCGCAGATCCACATAGCCCATCCGGCTGAGTCCCGCTAACACGGGCAGCGTCATGTTCTGGCGGACCGACATCGGAAGGAGCAGCCCCTCCGACTTACGGTCTTCCGGCACGAGCGCGATGCCGACACCCGCGCGGATCGCATCGCGGGGGTGGCGAATCGCCACAGGATGACCTTGAATCGCGATAACGCCGCCCCGGAGACGCTGGGCGCCGAAGAGGGCGAAGAAGAGGTCGCGCTGCCCCTGCCCCTGTAGGCCCCCGATGCCCAGGATCTCTCCCCGGTGGAGCGTGAAGTCGACCTCGTGCACGCGGCCAGAGGCGAGGCCCCGGACCTCCAGAACCGGCGTGGCGGGCCCGAGCGGAGGCAGCGGCGGGAAGATCGCGCTGACGTGGCGCCCGGTCATCAACTCCACCGCGCGGCTCTCGTCGATATCAGCCGCGCCGAACGTGCCGACTCGCTGCCCGTTGCGGAAGATCGTGATCTGGTCGGAAATGTCCCGGACTTCGTTCCACCGATGCGACGTGAAGACGATCGTCCGTCCCTGGTCGCGCAGCCGCCGGATCAGATCGAACAGCCACGCTACCTCCCGCTCGGCCAGCGCGGATGTCGGCTCATCGAGTAGCAGGATTGCCGGGTCGCGGGAGACGACCTTGGCGACCTCGACGAGCTGGCGTTGCGCGAGCGGGAGTGCACTGACTATGGCATCGACGCTGATCTCCCCGAGCCCGAGATCCCGAAGCTGCTGCGCCGCCCGCCGCGTAAGCTCTCGCGGACGGATGAGCCCGAACCGCCCCCGCGGTTCACGCCGGAGCAGGAGGTTCTCGGCGACCGTCATGTGTGGGAGGAGCGTGAGCTCCTGGAAGACCGTGCCGATCCCGAGGCGCTCCGCCGCCACCGGACGATCGATCCGGACGTCTTGCCCATCGAGCCGGAGCTGGCCCCGGTCCAAGCGCAACAGACCGCTGAGGATCTTGATCAACGTACTCTTGCCGGCGCCGTTCTCCCCGACGAGCGCATGCACCTCGCCGCGGCTGGCCCCAAACGACGCGCCCTGGAGCGCGTGCACACCTCCGAAGGACTTCGAGACGTCGACCGCCTCAATGTGGGGCATCGGTCCTCGCCGGAGGGTACAGCGTCGCCGGCCCGCGGCGGCTCTGGCTGCCGCGGGCCGGCGTCGATCACTCCCTGTCGGTGGGTCCTATGGTAGGTGCACCTTCAGCGTCCCCGAACACGGGGCCCCGCTCTGGGCTGCCTCTACGCAGATGGGAACGTCCGGTCCCGCGAAGTCGTCGAAGAAGCTGCTCGGCAGCTTCGGGAACGCGTTCACGCCGTATGCAGCGTCATCCGAGGTCACTACGGGGAACGGGATCGTAATGTCCATCGCCTTCCGCGTCCCCTGCAACACCTCCACCGCGAGGGCCAGCGAGACCAGTACCAGGTACGGCGGCTGGCCGATCGACATCCCGCGGAAGCCCTGTGCCTTGTACTTCACCATCGCCACCCGGAACCCGTTCTCCGCCTCTCCGGCGATGACCGGCAACTTCCGGCCCGCCTTGATGAACGCGGTGATGATGCCGTCCGTTCCCCCCTGGGCCCACACGCCATCGATCTTTGGGAACGTCGACAGGAGCGGGGCGAACTTCTGCTCTGTGGTCGCCGAATCCCACATGCCGCTGAACCGGGTGAGGACCTTAATATTGGGGTTCTGCTTCCAGACGCTGTCGGCACCGGCGTTCCGCTGCTCGTCCACGTGGGTCCCGGGCACGCCGGTGTCCATGATCACGTTGCCCTGCCCGTGGAGCTCCTTGGCAATGAACTCGGCCAGCTGCTTTCCAAACTGGAACTGGTCCGTGTTCACCTTGACGGCGCACGGGGCGGTGACGACGTTGTCATACGAGACAACGAGAATCCCCCTCGCGCACGCCTGCCCGATCACGCCGTTGAGACCCGTCGGAGATGCTGCGTTGATTACGATCGCATCGACCTTGGAAGAGATCAGGTTGTCCATCTGCTGGATCTGCGCTGGGACGTTATTCCCGGAGTTGAAGACCTGGGACTTCACCAGCTCCTTGTACGGCGACATCCGAACCCCGGCCTTGAAGAGGTTCTCCATCTCGATACGCCAGGTATTGCCGATGTATGAGTTGGCGAGGGCGATACGAAACGGCGGTTTCTTTGGCGCGATCGTCGGCGGCCCCGCCGCGATACCCGGGACCACCGCGCTGCCGAACAGCATGCTGCCCGCCGCTATCACAGCAAGAAGAATGACCACTGCGGACCGTACGGTCTTTCTCACGATACCTTCCCCCTTTTGCCGCCCGGCGTCTTCGTAAGCGACGCTCCCGCTCTCATCCGTCGAAGGACCAAGCACCCCGCATCTGGCGCATAAACCTGTTCTTCTCCTACTTTGACGTCCCCTCCTGGAACGGCCCGATCACGACGATCCGGTGGAGCGACGATCCGGATGGGCGCATCGCCTCAGTCTCCCTAGGCCCCAGCTTCTTCCAGAATCTCGTAGCCCGTCCAGCAGATCTGCTGGGCCACCGCCTCGACCAGAGGCCACGCCGCGATGTGCTCCGGGGACGCGACCCACCGCAGCCGGTCCTCTTCAGTATCGAAGTAAATGTCGATCCCGAACCGGTCGCGCCGCTCATGCTCCCGCAGCAGCATCGCCCGCCGGAACCCCTTCTGTTCCCGGATCGCCGGAGTATAGGCCTCAGTGAACACTCGAACGACCCCGGCATCCTGCCCGGGCCTGGCCTGCATTGTGATATGAAGGGTAATCATCGGACCCTCCCCGCTCAACTTGCACTAGAAGACTGGGCGGCCTGGAACCCGGACCGGGATCTTGTACACTGACGTCGATGCCGTGATGAACAGGCTGCGTAGGTCGGCGTCGCCCCACGCAAAATTTGTAAGGGGCTCCGGAACTCTGATGACGCCAATGCAGACGCCATCTGGATCGAATACGTGAATTCCTCCGGGACCACTGCAGTAGAGGTTCCCTTCGCTATCGATTTTCATTCCATCCGGCACGCCATCTCCCTTACCAACGGTCTCAGCCCAGATGCGGCCGTGCGTCACACTCCCGTCCGGCTCGAGGTCAAAGACGCGGATGTGCTGCCGATTGGTGTCATTTGCGAACAATCGGCGCTCGTCAAGAGAGAAGCACAGCCCGTTCGGCCCGTCGAAGTCGTGGACGAGCAGGCGGAGGTCACGCCGGATAGGATCAATACGGTAGACGCCCTGGAAGGTCAGTTCCTGCGGCCGCGGGACTCCATAAAATTCGGCCCGCCCGTATGGAGGATCGGTGAAGTAGATCCCGCCGTCGCTCTTCACGACAATGTCGTTCGGGCTGTTGAGCTCCTTCCCATCGTAGTGACTGGCGAGGATCGTGATCGTGCCATCGAGTTCGGTGCGAGTCACCCGGCTGACCGCGTGTTCGCAGGCGAGGAGCCGTCCCTGGCGATCATATGTCAGACCGTTGGCCATGTTGCTCGGCGTGCGGAAGGTCTTGATCCCCTCCGCCTGACTCCACCGCCGGATCTTATCTCCGGGGATATCACTGAAGAGCAGAAATTTTTCATACGGATGCCAAAGGGGCCCTTCCGTAAAGATGCATCCACTCGCCACCTTCTCGAACGCGACGGCAGCGCCGACCACCGCAGTGAACCGACGATTGCGGATCTCGACGTTCATGCGCGCCTCCCTCGAACGGTATGCTCTCGGTCCTGTCCGTTCACGGGCCGCATTCTTCAAGGCGACGTTCGGCGGTGGAATCCCCGGCTCCTCGGGGCGGACGCCGGTCTGAATGGACGACCCGTAGGACTAAGGACAAGGAACGGTCCTCCGTGCGTCGAAAGCGCCGGACGATGAGACGCCGCCTCACCGCCATCGCAGTGCTTGTGCTCCTACTTGGGGCCGGCGCCGCCTCTGCGGCGCCGCAGGTGCAGCTCGAGTTTTGGACGATCGCCCTCCAGCCGTTGCTCACGGCCTACGCCCAAGGCATGATCGGCCGGTACGAGCACGCGCATCCGGGCGTGCACATCCGGTGGATTGACCTCCAGATGCAGGCCCTCGATCAGAAACTCCTGGCCGCGATCGCGGGAGGCGTCGCCCCCGACATCGTCAATCTGAACACCGAGATCACGATCCGGATGGTCCAAGCCCACGCACTCGTGGACATGGACGCCGCCGTCCCGGCGGCCGCGAGGGACCGCTACTTCCCCAACATCTGGGCGTCGCTGCGTGTCCGAGAGCGCGCGTACGGGATTCCCTGGTACGTGGAGCCCGGGGTCCTCGCATACAATCAAGCGCTGTTCCGGCGCGCCGGTTTGGATCCCACCCATCCGCCGGCAACCATGGACGCGTACATCCAGACCGCGGTCACGATCAAGCAGAAAACCGGCGTGTACGGGTTCATGCCGAACGTCGACAAGATCCGGCTGCTCACGCTGTTCCAGGAAGAGGGCCTGCCGGTGCTCAGCCCGGACCGGCGCCGCGCGGTTTTCGACAGCCCGGCCCACGTCGCGCTGCTCGCACGGTACGTTGACCTGTTCAAGCACGACATGTTCCCGACCGATACGCTGCAGCGCGGGTATCTCGGTGCCACGGAACGGTACGCGGCCGGGCAGCTGGCGATGCTCGCGATCGGAGCGGAGTTTGTCCTCCGGGTGCGCTCGGACGGCCCGGACGTCTACCGCGAGACCCTTGTCGCCCCGGCGCCGCTCGGGCGGGGGCAGGTGCTCGACCTGCCGACGATGGACCTGGTGGTACCGCTGGCGAGCCGCCACCGCGCCGCGGCGGTGGATTTTGCGCTGTTCGTCACGAACGATGAGAATCAGCTCGCGCTCTCCCATGTCGTCGTGGCCTTTCCCTCTACCCGGGCCGCCGCGGCCGACCCGTACTTCACGCGAGCCGGAACCACCCCCGAAGACCGCGGCCGCGCGATTGCGGCAAGGGAGCTCGGGATGGCGCGGGACCTCACCGTCGTGACGGCGCACAGCGATGAGCTCTTCCGCATCTTCCGCGACGCGGTGGAGAACGCGTTCTTCGGCCGGATGACGCCTCAGCAGGCCCTTTCGTGGGCGGCCAGGGAGTGGAACAACCGGCTCTGACCGGGGTGGGTCTCGAGGTGGTGGTATCGTGATCGGGAGGGCGCGTACGATTCCAGGCCTGCGCCTCGTCGCCTATCGCCCCTCAATGCTCCAGCAGGTGCTCACCGTCTGGAACGCCGCGCTCGGCGAGCAGTTTCCCCTCTCGCGGGAACTGTTTCTGCAAAACGGCGTGCGCGATCCGCATGTCGACCCCAAAGCGTGCTGGCTGGCGAAGGTCCCCGGCGATCCCGACGCCGTCGGACTGTGTCTGGCGAAAATCGTGCGGGAACCGCTCGGCGCGGATGGGCGGCTTCCGCAGCAGGGTTGGGTGAGCCTGCTCGCCGTACATCCGGCCTATCGTCGCCGCGGCATTGGGGCGGCCCTGCTTGCCCGCGCGGAGCAGTATCTGCGGACGCAGCGGCGCGACGTGATCACGCTGGGGGGGGACCCCAATCACTTCCTTTCCGGCGTGCCGGCCGGCGAGGACGCGCTGGCGTTCTTTCGCGCAGCGGGCTATGTCTTCGTCGGAGATGCCTACGACCTCCGGCTTATAGTCAGCCGGCAGGGGACCCCGGTGGATGACGGGACACCGCGCACGGAGAGCGGGGTCGCGATCCGCCCGCTTGACCCGGAGGACAAGACCCGTCTGCTGGTTTTTCTCGACGAGGTCTTTCCCGGGCGGTGGCGTTACACCGTCGGTCGCTTTCTTCGCCAGGGCGGGTCGATCGGCGACATCATGGGCGTGGTGGACGCGAAGCAGGTCGTGGGGTTCGCACAACTGTTCCACCCCGGCTCTCCGCTGATCGGCCCGAGCCTCAACTGGACGTGGGGCACCGGCCGGCGCGCCGGCGGGATCGGCCCTATCGGCCTCGCCCCGAGCTTCCGCGGACGTGGTCTCGGGCTGGCGTTGCTGCGTCATTCGGTCCGGCATCTGGCGAAGCTCGGCGTAGAGGAAGTGGTGGTGGACTGGACGTCGCTCCTCGACTTTTACGGCCGGTTGGGGTTCTCTGTCTGGCGACACTATCGCCAGGGGGAGAAGCGCATGTGAAACGCCGCGGACGCACGGAGGCCTAGACGACGGCTGTGGGTGGAGGGAGTGCGATGGGAACGACCCGCTACTTTCCGGTGGACAAGGCCCACTTTACCTGGGACGTGAGGCACGAACCGGTGATGGCAATCGACAGCGGCGATGTCGTCGTCGTGCACACGCGCGACGTGAGCGACAATCAGATCACGCCGACATCGACGGCCTCGACGCTGGCCACGCTCGATTGGGAGCGCGTCTATCCGCTGAGCGGCCCGATCTTCGTGGACGGCGCCGGGCCGGGAGATACGCTCGCGATAGAAATCCTCGACATCCACACCGAGGGATGGGGATGGGCTGCGATCCTCACGGGGTTCGGGCTGCTGGCCGACGACTTCAAAACGCCCTACCTGCGGATCTTCGACCTCACCAACGGTGACGCCGCCTACCTACGCGATGATATCGCCGTTCCAATCGAACCCTTCTTCGGCACAATGGGCGTCTGTCCGGCCGGCGCAAGCAAACGGGCCGTCATGCCGCCGGGGGTCTTCGGTGGGAACATGGACACCCGCCAGATCACGCGCGGCACGACACTCTACCTGCCGGTCCAAGTTGAGGGCGCGCTATTTAGCTGCGGAGATGCCCACGCTGCGCAGGGTGATGGCGAAGTGTGCGTCACCGGCATCGAGGCGCCCATGTATGCCGCGTTGCGTTTCACGCTCCAGAAAGGCCGGCGAATCCCCGCGCCACAGTTCGTCACCCCCGGGCCGCTCGTCCCGCGGGTGAATAACGGGGGCTGGTATGGGACGACCGGGGTCGGGCCTGATCTCTATAAGGCCGCCCAAGACGCGGTGCGCGCGATGATTGCGCACCTGTCGGAGACATATCACCTCTCGGCCGAGGACGCCTACGTCCTTGCCAGCCTCTGTGTGGACATGAAGATCTCCGAGATCGTCGATGCGGGTCAGTACATCGTGAGCGCGTTGCTGCCGCTGGCGGTGTTTCGCACGTCACTCACCGCTTGTACGTGAGCTCCTCGCCGTTGCCTAGGGGCACGGTCACGGTCTCGAGTGCGGGGTCCGCTTTGAGGCGTCGACAAAACTCCTCCACTTCGTGAGCGTGGGACGTCACGTTGTCGGTCACCAACAGTCCGCCCCTTCTGAGCATGATGAGGAGCGGATCGAGGTACGCCATGTAGTTGGGACGATCGGCATCGAGGAACATTAGGTCGAACGGTCCCTCCATGTGGGTGAGGAGATCGAGCGCGACCCCCTGCCGCACCGTTACCCGTTTGGCGAGACCGGCGCGCGCGAGATTCGTGTGGGCCATCGCAACCTTGTCGGCCGCCCGTTCGATCGTGATCACGTGCCCGCCGGTGTCGCGCGCGGCCCAGGCCAGCCAAATCGTGGAGTACCCATTGGATGTGCCGACCTCGAGAATGTGCTTCGCGCGCATCGACTTGATCAGGATCCCAAGAAACTGGCCGGTCTCAGGAGTAATATTCAGCAGCCGCTTGCCCCGTTCCGTCTCACGAGCGTCGTTCCGGCGTCCGAATTCGGTCAATTCGTCAAGCAACGCCCGAACCGCCTGGTCATCGACCACGTCGGGCTGACCTCCTTCGCCGGCTCATCGATCAGGGCTCTGCCGGGAGCCCCGATCTCGTGCAGGGCTAAGAAACGCGATCATCGCCGCCGCGACATCTCCAACGACTCGGAATTGATGCTCCACGTCCGGTGGGATGATCACCATCTCTCCCTGGGTCAGCTCCTGTCTGGTTGCACCGCCTGGCCCAAGGACCACTTCCAGACGTCCCCCCAATACGTAGTTGATCTGCTCGTTCGCGTGCCGGTCCACCGAGGTGATCGCTCCCGGCTGCAGCTCTACGTAGTTCTGGGTCATCCGCTCCGCCGACGCGGTCCATACGCGGACCCCCGGAGCCGACTGCCGTCCCTCTCCTGTCCGAATCTGAAGGACTCGAGGCGCGCTCATACAGCAAGATCCCTCCCCCAACGGCTCTGACCTCATCTAGAATAAGGATATCCGCTGAGGTCCCAAGACACCTCCCTGGGTCGAGGCATCCCTTCGCGCCGTTCAGGAGCGGATGATCCCCGCTTCCAGGGAGAGGAGGCAGGTGAGCAGGGTGGAGGTCACGCTGACGTTCGAGAAGGAACGGGAAACGAAGAACACCGTCCGATATCAGGAAAAACCTGGCGAAGGGCAACCTCCGGTCGTTGGGACGCTGTACGTAGCAAAATTCTGGGCGGGTGCGGCCGAACGATTGACGGTCACGATCACGAAGACCGCGTGAGATACACCCCTATCCCGCGGCGGTCCCGGTGAATCGCGTGGGATCTTGATCGAATTCCCGCTTGCAGCCCGGACCGCAGAAGTAGAAGTCCCTATCCGACACGTTTGAGCGGTATTTGGCCGAGGCGATCTCGACCGCCATCCCGCAGACCGGATCCATCGCCAGCGTGTCAGTGGGGGGCCCGGACTGAACCATTTGGTTCCTCGACACCTGGACGATCTCGGCCAGAATGCTGATCGCGATCTCGTCCGGTGTGACCGCCCCGATATCCAGGCCCGCCGGAGCCTTTAACCGGCGCAGCCGATCCTCGGGTACCCCTCTGTCGCGCAAGGCGTCGATGATCGCCCCCGCCCGTCTCCTGCTGGTCACCAGGCTCACATAGCGCGCGTCGCTCTGAAGCGCGTGCTGCAGCGCCTCCTCGTCAAAGGTCCCGTGAGTAACCACCACGACAAAAGCCCCGGGTGGGATGTGGAGCGGAGATTCCGGGGCGAGCATCATGGTGAAACCCGCGGCTTCGCCGAGGCCGGCCAGCGACTCGGCTACCGGGCCTCTGCCAACGAGGACCAAGTCTGGCTTCGGGAGTACCGGCTCAACGAAAATCTCGATTGTCCCTCCGCTGTGGCAGGTCATGGGGTACTCCAGTACGCCATCGCGATTTCCAGGCCGGCTCCCGCCCTCGCCAACCAGGGCGATGAACCTCGGGCGTCCATCCTGGAGCGCCCGCAGTCCTTCCCGGATCACCACCGGTTCGGCGCAACTCCCGCCGATCCACCCCACCACCGTCCCGTCCCGTCGGACGAGCGCCTTGGCTCCCGGCTTCGCAGACGTCGGGCGTTCGCACCGAACCACGGTAGCCAGTGCGAACGGCTCACCCGCCTCGGAGAGCGCGTGAGCCAGACCGAGGATATCATCGGCCATGGCGCCCCCGCGCGGGGGGAACCCTACTCATTCGGTGACACCCTTCTCCCGCAGGAGCTTCCAGACTTTGTCGGAGGTGATCGGGATATCTACGTGCCGCACACCCAGATGCCAGAGGGCATCCACGACCGCGTTCGCGATGGCGGCCGGGGCACCCACCGTGGCCGATTCGCCGACCCCCTTCGCCCCAAGCGGATGGTGGGGGGAGGGTGTCGTGGTCTTGTCGGTCTCCCACTTGGGGGTCTCTACCGCCGTGGGCAGCAGGTAATCGATAAAGCTCCCACCCTGGATATTGCCCTGCTCGTCGTAACTGATCTCTTCAAACAGCGCTGGGGCGAGTCCCATCGTGAGGCCCCCATGGATCTGCCCCTCCACGATCATCGGGTTGATGATATTGCCGCAGTCGTCGACGGCCACGAACCGTCTGACCTTCACCTCCCCGGTTCCTTTGTCGATGTCCACTACGCAGATATAGCTACCGAAGGGATAGGTGAGGTTGGGCGGGTCGTAGTACGAGACCGCCTCGAGCCCCGCTTCCATCCCCGGCGGATGATTCGTGTACGCCGCGAAGGCGATCTCCTGGATCGTCTTGGACCGGCTGGGGGTGCCCTTCACGGAGAACTTGCCCGGTTCCCACGCCAGATCGTCTTCCGCCGCCTCCAACAGGTATGCCGCGATCTTCCGGGCCTTGTCCCGGATCTTGCGGGACGCCATGGCTCCGGCGGCGCCGGCCACCGGGGTGGAGCGGCTGGCATAGGTCCCGAGACCGTACGGAGCGGTGTCGGTATCGCCTTCCTCCACCTGGATATCGGCAACCGGGATCCCCAGTTCCTCGGCGATGATCTGGGCATAGGTGGTCTCGTGCCCCTGTCCCTGCGAGCGCGTGCCGAACCGGGCGATCACCTTCCCCGTCGGATGGATCCGGATCTCCGCGCTGTCGAACATCTTGAGGCCGAGGATGTCGAAGTGCTTGGACGGCCCCGCACCGACGATCTCAGTGAAACTCGAGATGCCGATCCCCATCAACTCGCCCTTCTTACGCTTCTCGGCCTGCTCCCGGCGCAGGTCGCCGTAGCCGATCTTCTCCATCGCCTTGTGCAGGGCGCCGGCGTAGTTCCCGCTGTCGTACTCCCAGCCCAGCGCGGACTTGTACGGAAACTGGTCCGGCTTGATGAAGTTCTTGAGCCTGAACTCCGCCGGATCCATCCCGAGCTGATGCGCCATCAGGTCCGCCATCCGTTCGATGGTGTGGACCGCCTCGGTGACGCGGAACGAGCAGCGGTAGGCGATCCCCCCGGGCGGCTTGTTGGTGTACACTCCGTCGACCTCGACGTGGGCCGCCTTGAAGTCATAAGAGCCGGTGCAGATGTGGAAGAGGCCCGCCGGGAATTTGGAGGGGTTGGCCGCGGCATCGGCGTAGCCGTGATCGGCGATCGTCTTGATCCGGAGCGCCGTGAGCGTGCCGTCCTCTTTCGCCGCGATCTGGGCGGTGATGTGATAGTCCCGGGCGAACGAATCGGCCTGGAGGTTCTCCATGCGGTCTTCCATCCACTTGACGGGTTTGCCGGTCAACACCGAGGCCGCGACGGCGATGACGTACCCGGGGTAGACCGGCACCTTTCCCCCAAAGCCACCGCCGATGTCGGGAGAGATGATTCGGATCTTGTGCTCGGCCAGGCCCACGTGCCCCGCGACGAGGGCAAAGACCGTGCGGATGGCGTGGGGCGCTTGGGTGGTCATCCAGACCGTGAGTTTGCCCATGACCTTGTCGTACTGGGCGATGCAGCCGCACGTCTCGATCGAGGCGACATGGATGCGCGGGATGTAGATGTCCTGTTCCACCGTGACCTGGGCGTCCTGAAACGCGCGATCCGTGGCGGCGCGGTCGCCCCACTCCCAGTGCCAGATGTGGTTATCCTTCTTGTCCTTCTTGTCGGTGCGCAGGACCGGCGCGCCGGGCGCCAGCGCCTTCTTGGGATCCACGATGACGGGGAGCGGCTCGTAGTCGACCTCAACCGCGGCCGCACCGTCGGCGGCGATGTAGCGCTCCGTGGCCAGGACTGCCGCGAC
>Ga0070707_100003056_pt1 | contig 15863 bp, 16 predicted proteins | sample KBSK5502metaG_FD_65468 | JGI IMG/M metagenome (GOLD analysis project Ga0070707, IMG submission 65468) | Corn, switchgrass and miscanthus rhizosphere microbial communities from Kellogg Biological Station, Michigan, USA - KBS K5-50-2 metaG | ecosystem: Host-associated > Plants > Roots >... | reverse complement strand
GGTTTCGCCGCCCCGCAATGCTGCCCGCACGGATTTCCCGCTCAGTCTGACCAAGTACCGTGCATTTTGGACGGACCGAATACGTCTCCCACCGGTCCCTCGATATCGAAGGCGGAGGTCCATATCTGCTTGGGGGCCGCCCTGGTGACTTTGAGCCGTTTCATGAATTCGATCGCGGCAAAGCGTGAAGGGGCGAATGGATGGCAGTCGCGTACGTCTGGCGATCGATCACTGACACCTTCCACGCGCAACGGCAGATCCTGCAGAACTGCCATTTACCCGGACTCAGCGATGCGTCCGTGAGGGCTCCACTGCACCCGTCGCATGCGCAACGGCCGGCGTCAATCCTTCCTACAGCCAGAGTCCGATCGAACATAGGTTCGATCGCAGTTTAGAGTGAGCCTATCGTTCCTAGTTGACCAACCCTAGGTCGATAAGGTCAGCTGGCTCGATCCACCAATCGAGTTCGGAGGGACTGGCGGAGATATGAAGTCCGTAGCTCTCAGTCTCGATCGAGCCAACCTCGATGACCTCGCGCTCATCGACGTCCTCGCGAGCTCGGGTCGGGTAGCCGGCAGGATAGTTATGGAGCATTCGCGCGGCTGCTTGCACCGCGCGCTCTCGGAACCGATTCAAGTTCACAGCACCGACAACGTTGCCCTCGAAGTAGATGCGAATCCGGCCGGGGGCGCTGGGTTCGCCGACGATGGCGGAGCCTCGGGCCAATTCGCTGCAGAGCCTGGATTCAGGATGCGGTACATAAAGAGTCAGATGTGCCGGCGCGGCACTGGGTGCTCCCACGACATCCTGAGTCTATTGCACCTTGGGCCGGCGACCGGGGCAATGTCGAAGGCGTTATCAGTACCTTCAACCGGCACTACCGGCTGTCAGAATCGCGCAGGGTATGGATGACGCCACATTGAGGCTTTGTTTTTTTGCCCATGAGACGCCTCCGATGAAGTACGCGCAGACTCGTCAGGCCATGTGGCGCGAAACTCCGGATGGATGTCTCCGAGGCAACTCGACGACCGACGAATCATCACTTGCGCCGTACTCCCTGGAGATCAACTGAGAAGTTGGCTCGTGCAGGGAGACAGGTCGCACGCAAGGAGCACGTCGTCCCTCGCCTTCATTACGCGCGTTTCGCGTTCGATCGACAGCAGCACTTGTATTGCCTCGACAAAGTATCTGGTGCCCTTCGAGTAACGGCGGCGGATCGGCTGTACATCCGCGACTTTTACAACTTCATGTTTGCCGGCCAAATGCGTGACGACATCGAGATGGCACTTGGGGTGATCGAAAATCGGACGCCAAGGGTGCTCAAGACATTCGATCGAACCAATGCCGGCGCGTCCTTCTCATTTACTGATCAGGACCGGTATGCGATGAGCCTGTATCTCGCTGCTCTCCATCTACGCTCACCACGAATGAGGAGCTGGGTTCTCGATGATCTGGTCAAGAAGGCAAGTCGTGCAGTCGCGCTGCGCTTCGCTGCTGCCGGGCCTCGATATTGGGGTTCGGCGCGCGCCCTGTTAGAGGGGTCGGTTCGGGTTACCCCAGAGGAGCAGGCTGCCTTAGTTGTGTTCCGTGAGCTCAATCGAGTCGGCCGAATCATATTTGCGTCGAATTGGTCTCTTGCCATTCGGCCCAAGGCGCCACATTTCGTGCTCGGCGACGCGCCCGGCATAGGATTTGTGCCCCCGCGCGGGGGTTGGTTCTTATTCGTGCCAATTTCGCCGGAACGAGCTATCGCCGTCGATCGTGCTCGCCAAGAGGGTGCGGCATTCGAGATGCCAGCGGCCAACGCCGTCCGCATGAACGCTTTGGCGTACGAGGCGAGCGTTCACACGGTTGCAGCACGCGACAAGGCCGAACTCGACGCACTCATCCCGTGACGGGCATGCCCGCTTTCGCGGCCGTCAGCTGGCGGCTATGAATCGCTAGGTAGGCATCGCCTCGATAAGTTCTACAAGAGCGCTCCTGCCATTCGGCCCGCAGTACGGTCGCCCAGCCCGTACGATGGAAACGTCGCCGACTCTAAGCGGAGGAAACATGGGGATAAAACGAAGGCCACTGGTCGCGCGAGATTTGGTCACCCTTGAGGCTTTCGCTCCGAGTTATGAATATGAGCCGGACCTCCAGTTAAGCGTGGACAGCGAGGGTCGGCCAGCCATCGGAATGGCATCGGTGCAAACCCACACGATTACCAAGCAACAGGGGGATCCACCGGAAGCACCCGACGTGGCCGCCGCCGCAGCCACTCATACCTTTACTCGGCAGCAGGGGGACCCACCGGAGGCGCCCGATGTTTGGGATCTACCACGCCCTGGTTGGGAGTCGGGCGATACGGCCGCCGACGATCTGAGCACCGGAGTAGTCACCTTCTGAGGACTCCGACCATAATCGCACTCACCTTTCGCGGCGATATTGGAAGCGATCTCGTTGTAGCGGAGGCCTATCGACAAGGAATCGATATTTACCGATTCAATACAGAGGATTTCCCAGCATCACTCGGAATCCACTGCGATCCGCTTCAACCCGATGACACTGTTCTGCTTGTAGCGGATGCTGAAATTGCCCTTGGCCGAGCGAGCGGTGTTTGGATTCGTCGGCCAAGATGGCCTACGGTTTCTCGCGAGGTCAAGGATCCTATCGATCGAGCACTTGCGTCCCAAGAGTCAGTGGCGGCGATCGGGGGGATTCTGCGCCTCCTGGCTTCGAAATGTGTAAGTCCACCAGATGCGATGCAGGCGGCTCGGTGGAAACTGCCGCAGTTGGGCGTCGCTGTGGAAGTGGGCCTCCAAGTTCCGATGACGATCGTCACTACCGATCCAGATCGGGCTAAGAGCTTCGCGAGTACTGGGCCGACAGTGGTGAAAGCCATCCAAGACGCCCGAGTCAAGTTCGGTGATGAAGAAAAGATTGGTTTGACTCGCTTGGTCGACTCCAATGATCGTTTTGACGACGTTCGCCTTGCCCCAACAATGCTGCAACGAATGGTCGATAAAGTCGCTGACCTCCGCCTTACCGTCGTTGGGCGTCAGTGCTTTGCTGTGCGCATAGTGACGCCAGAGTTCGAAGGTGTGGATTTCCGGGCAGTGGACCCTGCCGATTGTAGCTATCAAGTCATTGAGCCTCCCCCGGCAATAGCGGACTCCTGCAGGGTCTTCATGGACCAGTTTGGTCTCCGATTCGGCGCATTCGATTTTGCTGAGCAATCCGATGGGTCTTTCGTGTTTCTCGAGTGCAACCCGGCAGGTCAATGGGGCTGGTTGGAACCGCCGACTGGACTTCGGATCACAGAATCCTTGGTGAAATTGCTGGCCGCGCGAGAATGACGGTCCTTCTGCTGTTGCGACGGCTTTGGGAATTCGTGGCCTTTTGGCGGCCACTGGATGCCACCTATGATCCGCAAAGCGCGGACCGGCGCCGTCAGCGAGACCACTCCCTCGATGATCTCGCTTCCCTAGCAGCTCCGAACGTCGAACGGTTCGTTCATATATGGGAGCGAAGTTACGATGAGATTCATGCAGATATAGAGGGAGCCCAGACACGGGCAGCAAATCTTGTGCTGACCCTGGGAGTTTTGTCAGGACTGATCGCCTTAGCCGTCCCTGTGGCTTCGACCCTCAGTGGGCATGTGGTTTGGTCAGTGCCGATTCTTCTAGTAGCGGTCGGAATACTCTACTGCGTCGTCGCCACGTTCTTGTTGGCTATACGCGCTCAAGGCGTCGGGCCATGGTCGCTCATCGTCGTAGAACCAAATGATTTCAAGGAGGACCAAAATGGAAACGTCGTCTATGCGGTGCAGTTGTATTGGGCGACGTCGGATAACCGCAGCCGCTTCAGAAACACGGTTGGTTACCTTCGATGGGCATATCAATATGCGACGACATTGCTCGTTCTACTCGTTGTCGAGTTGGCAGCTCTCCTCACCGAGGCGACCGGGTTGCTTCCCCAAATCCCAGCGGTCCACGTGTCAATCCAGAATCCTGGGAGCTCGGCCATGGAAGCGCTAATCGCTCTTGGCTCGGCAGTAGTCGGAGGTGTTGTCGTTGGTCTGGTGGACTGGATGCTGCAGCGGGCCGCTTTCAAACGTGAGGATCGTGCGGCCGTCCGGACTGTGTTCTCTGAATTGTCAGGTGACTATCTTCTGCTTACGGCGATGAGGATTTCCGGGTTCAAGGATCCATCCCTCTTGAGCCGATCAGCCTGGGATCGTGAACAGTCACACCTCGCCACTCTCGTTCCCCCGACCGATTACGACGTCGTCCAACAGGCATATGTCGGACTGTCAGCCCTGCGGCTCCTCATTGAGGTGGCGAAGAATAAGGGCCAAGACTTCTTTAAGGAGTACGGGGACTTGGTTTCCGGGACGGAAGGTGATATCGAGTCGGCTATGAAGCTATTAGCGAAACACGTTGGGACATCAGCCGAACTCACGACGCTTCAGGATCGCTGGAAGTCGGGTCTGGAGCAGAGCCAGAAGCCTAAGAGTTGAAGGCCCATACGCCGGTGGGCAGGCTATCCCAAACCGCCTGGCTGTCTCGGCTCACGTCAGGGATAATCGAAACAACATGTCGATGTTGGAGTTTTTCTTACAGTCGGCCGAGCCTGACCAGATCGCGGTCTCGGGTCCGCTTGCCATCCGGCCGGTCGTCGTAGACGCGAATGCGTTGGCGTCGGATGTGTACTACGCGGCGGCTCACGGAGGTCATAGCTCGCTGCTTCTGGCAGCCGGCCTCGGGACCATCCGGTTATTCACGCCGCCACACATCTACGGCAAGGTCTATGCCGAGCTCGACAACCCGAACTACGAGCCCTGGGCTGAGTTGCGAAACGAGGCGAGACGTATCTGGGAGAGCGAATACCTGCGAAAGCTGCGGTTCGTAAATGTCACCGAGTACCAGACCGCCGACCCGCGGGTGCTCGCGATCGCGTCAAAGGATGAGGAGGACGGGCCGGTCGCGAAGCTCGCCGCGCTACTGGGGCCGTGCATCCTGCTATCAGAGGACAAGCACATGCGCGGCCTCGGCGCAGCGGGAGCGGACTGGCGGCCTCTCGCGGTCGCGAGCCGTGACGCGATGATGCCTACACAGGCGGTGGTGGCCGGTGTCATCCCCGCGACTGCTGTTGGGTCGGGGGTCAGCTGGGGCGTGGGCCTGCTGCGCGCGCAACCCGCGTTGAGGTTGCCAGCCGCACTCGGCGGCCTCGCCCTGCTTGGGGCAGTCGGCTGGCGGCTGTCCAAGGTCAAGAACTGGCGGGAGCGGGGCGAGGCGTTCGGCAACTTCATCGCTGAGGCCGCAGAGAAGTTGCAGCCGGTCGTCGATCGCTACCGGGAGGCGAACGCGAGGCTGCGCGCTGGCACGGTGGTTCCCGAGAGCTCGTCCGACCCGATCAATCGGGTCGCTTGGACCCTGGCCACTTCGCCCCGGCCACTCCTGATGAGCGAGCTGTCGCGGATCTTGGCCGTTCGTGAGGATGCAGTGCAGTTGTCGCCGCGTCACGTCGGGCAAGTCTTACGGGGCACCTCGTGCTTCAGGACCTACTCCGATGGTCGATGGAAGGTCGGTTTCTTCGCTGGTCCGCGGGCGGTCCAGGAAGGCTGAAAGTACGGCTCGGCGAGGAATAGCGTGTCTCAACTCTCGGTCGACCAACTCTGGGAATTGAGAAACACCCTTCTCGAGAATGCCAAGAGACTAGCTGATGATGCCGAGCTCCTCTTAGCGAACGCCCGGTGGCCAGCAGCATTCGAGTCCGCCTATTTCGCACGTGAGGAGACCGCTAAGTCGGCAAACATGTTCGCCGCCGCCTACATCGTGGCCGAAGATCCGGCGCAGCTTAACTGGCCGGAGTTCTGGAACATGTGGAAGGACCACAAGAAGAAGAGTGCAATCTTCGTAATGATGTCCAGGCTCTATGAGCGCCTGTTTGAGTCGACCGCTTCCGACGCCGCGGCCTCAGGAGACGCTGACTCCAACGCGGAGAAACATGAAGCGTACGAACTGAGGATGGAGCGCGAAGCAGCGCTCTATGTCCATTGGGATGGTGGCACCCGGACCCCCTGGGACTCCATCTCTGAGGGACGGGCGCGCGAAATGGTGACTGAAGCTCGCAAGATGGTTGACGCTGAAGTGGCTTCGACCGACGCCCACCGCGCCAACATCGATGCAGCCGGCAAGAAAGACAAGTCGAGCTGACGCTTACTGCTCCGCATGGAAATTGTGATCCGGCTGTAATCCGTGAGCTCCCGACTACCTCAAGAATCGTCGATTTCGAATGGTCATCGACCGGCACTCGAGGCGAACGGTGATCCATCAAATCTCTACATGAATCGTGGATCAGGTCAGCGCAGGGTCACTGGGCCTCAGAGCCTTGGGCGCAGCCCTAGACTGCGTTGGATCAGCGCTCTGGGTCGTGAGCGAGTGGCTCTAGCCTAGCTTCCTCGGTCAGCCGGAGATGCTGTCCGTGGCCCGGGCCGCCTCGCGGTGCATGCTCGGCGTCACGTGGCTATACCCGTCCAAAGTGATCGCGACCGTGGAGTGCCTGAGCATTTCGCTGACGATCTTCGGGTGACCGCCCCGGCCGAGGAGGAGCGTTGCGGCTGAGTGCCGCGCCGCCTCGCGTCCTTTATCTGTTGCAGGTGCGTCACGGATGCCGGCGCCTACCCTTGGTGACAGCAATGGCTGGTAAGGCGGATGTCGAAGCTGCGGCCCGCGCGCTGCTCAATGCCGTCTTTCAGGAGCTCCGCGCTCACGAGCGCGCCGTTCGACTTCGACCTTCGGGATGGATGGATCTGCTGCCCTTCCGCGGTCAAAGCGTGATGTCCCTAGCTGAGTACAACGACCTCGAGGCCGCGCTCAAGTCCGCCTTTCCCGGTCGATTCGAAGGCGTGCCTCGTGATGTCGAGTTTGCAATGACGTACGCCTTCGCCTTACTCGACGGCGCGATACTTTGGGTTGCCGGCCGCCCGGCCAGTTTCGAGCTCAGTCAGGAGGCTCTGACCGTCGCGACCGGTGAGCTGATGCATCTACTGGAGCGTGAGCACGACACCGCGATAGCCGCCCGGGTAGTTACCGATATCGCGGTCGACGCACCGGTCCGGAGCGGCCCCATCGAAATTCGGCCAGTCGGAAGCTGGGGCTTGATCGATGCCTACCGAGACATCGATGGGTTCATCCCCGGTGCGGGTCAGATGCTCGACGCGGACATGGGTCACCGGATCGGGGGCAGCTTCACTTATGCCGTTCTGCGGGCAGAAGGCGATGCTCCAGCCAGCGTGCGGCCAGGTGCCGGCTACGACATCGCCTGGAGGAAAGCGGCGGCTCGCGTTCACACGCTGACGGCTGCGCTTCGGCTCACGACGGCGACCACATCGCAGGTGGTTGTCGACGTGACGGCAGCTCCTGGTCTCGTCCGGCGCTATGCCCCGGAGATCGTCCGTTACGACCTTCCATTGCTCGAGCAGATCCAGCGCATCGGTCACATCCAGCCGGACCTCGGGGTGCCTCTCGCCCAACTCTGCGACCACCTGGCCGCATGGACCGGCGACGAACACCGGCCGCACGGTGTCGGAGTTGCTCTGAGCCGTTACAGCAGGTCCTTCGAAGCGCGACCGTGGTTCGACATGCTGGTCGACGTCGTGGTCGGTCTCGAGGGTGCTCTCCTAGGTGGATCCGAGCAGGAGGAGATCGGGCTCCGTTTGCGATCGAGGGCGGCAGCGCTGCTTTCGACGTCTGCTGACCCGCCGGCGATGATCTACGCGGACATCAAGCGCATCTACGGACTCCGCTCGTTGGTGGTTCATGGCTCGAATCCGACAACCAAGGAGCTTGAGGCCCAGGCGTACAAGATCTCGGTCACCGAGCGCACGACGTACGCCGGCGTGAAGTGGGCTCTCGCGCTCGACCGCGCTCGTGACCTTCTACGACGAGCGATTCTGGCTCGAGGGTTTCTCCTTGAGGCTGAGCGATGGCCAGGTGGTCGCAAGGGAAGTCGGTTTGACGTCGACGCGCAACTCATCGACCCTGCCGCACGCGAGGAATGGCGACGGAGCTGGCGAGATCCGCTTGAGGCGATGGGCTTGGGCTTTGCGGCCGACGAAGCAACGGCCGCGTCGTTGGATGTCGTCCCGCCCGACCGTTCGCATCGCGGCCAGGGGCCACGACCGCCAGGTGCATGACACTGGGTCCGCACGTTTGGGTGGACGCTTTCTGACCCCTGCCATTTTGCTGGAGCATGAGCGGGAATGGCGGAGCGGTCGATGATTGAGCGTCGAGCCGGCGTCCGCATAGATGCCGACCGCCTCGACTACGAGCTGGCTCGCCGCGGAATCAGTTCCCGGCAGTTTGCCGAGCTGTCGGGCGTTAATGAAACCACTCTGTCTCGGGCCCGCCACGGATACCGAGTGAGAGAGTCAACCCTCCGTCGCATTGTTGCCGCGATGTTGAAAATCCCGCCAATGCCTGGCGCCGAGCTCCTCCTCTCCGAGCCACAGAAGAGGCCAGGATGACGCCCCAGCAGCGAGAGCGCTAAGCGTCATCCTCGACTAGCTGCACTGTCGACCAGTCCGCCGGACCGGGCGGGTACAGGCCCCCCTTCTCGAACGCCTCGAGCCTTCGGAAGATCTCTTCGAGGTCCGTGCGCGGGAACCGCACGAGCATCATGTACCCGAGGTCGAACTCAGATGGCTGATCGTCCCCGTCGACCGCGAGGTCCTCGGCACGGACGCTGACCTCCCAAGCTCCAGGCGCAAGCCAGTGGACCATCCTGACGTAGAAGTCGTCGCTCGGGCCGGCCCGAGCGACAGCTGTCAGAAACCTCAGGCCCGCGTCGATGGGAAAGTCCACCTGCGCACTGCCTCGCAGGCGTTCGGCCTCGGACGCTACGTGTGGTAGGTCGCGGGCCAGCGGTGCGATGGATTCGCCGACGTCTTGGCAGCAAGTGATGGTCTCGATGCCGAGTCGCCAGAGCAACTGTACGAGGGGCGCCAGTTCCACGTCGATATCGGCCCGTTCTCATTTCGGATCAACGAGCCTCGTAGTCGGGTGGAAGTTCTCGTTCTCAGGCACGGCGAGTTCTAGGTCGGCTCGAGCTAGACGCTCCTGGCCAGGTATGACAGTCCAGTTCGCCGTTCGGCCAGCACGTCCTGCCAAGCAACCTCAGAGCCAGTTGCTCGGATTCGCAGTAGCGGCATCTGTGAGGGGCCAAGACCTGCGCCTTCAACTGCGCTTGGCGCGGGTCAGCTCTTCAGTCGCCGCGGCAGCAAGCTCGTCCAACCGACTGCGGGTTGCACCGATTGCTTCCTTGATTTCGTGGGTCGCCTGCTCGTCGAGGCCGTCGCTGTGCCTCGGGTCGGCCATTGCCATCTCGCGACATTTGGGAAGGTCGTTTGGCGCCAGTCCTGCGAGGTGCGCGGCCAGTAGTGTCTGGGCATCGTTGTGCTCAAACCATGGTGCTCGACGGTCAGGATCGGGCTCAGCGCTAGCTTTTCGCACCGCACGCCGCTGTGGAATCAGCACCGCGACCTGGTCGGCGACTCTGCGCAACTGCTCGAACTCTCGAGTCGCCTGCGCTTCGCGGAGGTTGAGAACCTCGATGGCGATCTGGCTGGCGGTCGCCTGTGCGCGAAGCTCGAGCCGACGGATATCCACGGAGTCCGCCTGCTCTGTCTTGCCCGGACGCCTGACGAAGACCGCGCCGTTGGGGTAAGTCGCGGCCTGTTTGCGGAGCGTGTGAATGTGGTCGCCAGCTCGAGGCGGCGCCACCGTGAGTACGAGGGCCACGCTTTCGTTGTGGTCGATATGCGACGCCGACCATTGGGGTCCGTCAGTTCCGAGGTAGGGCGCAACTTTGTTCTCGATGTCCGCCGGGTCGATGCGAGTCCTGGAAGGCTGAGCGGGGTCGGGCAGCAAGACCAGATACGCTTCGCCGCCCACGAATGCTTGGGCCTGGGCCGGATCGCGGTTGGCGAAAGCGATCAGATGTCGGGCGACCTTAATCGCCACGTCGACGGGGCTATCCCAGTCAACTTGCGACTTCCACTCCAGCCAGGTGGTTTCGTCTACGCCAAGGGTTCCGTCCAGGATCCCCTCGATGAGGCGCCGCCGGTCGGAAGGGCGTCCGATTGGTAGTGACAGATCGAGCTCGCCCTGACTGGTCATTACGCCCAAGGATACGAGGGCAACATGGCGCCGCCGGCGTTCATAGGCGTCTTCGAAACTCGATTGCCTAATCGGCTGACGGAAAGCCTAGGCGCTGCATACGATCCTTCACCTCTGCCCGGGTAGCGTCAACGGCAGCACGGCGAGCAGATGCGGCGCGAAAGCTGTTCTATACGCGTCTTGCCTACCAGTCGGCCGCGATTCGCGCCCGAAAGAAGAGAAGACCGGGCGACTGACTCACGCCAATTCGACTTCTACACTCTGCACATCGACGCAATGGGTGCATCCTGACGACGCACGGGTCAGGACCGTGAGGCCCTGATCGAGAGGGGACAGATGTCTGAACAGTAGCGCTCAGGGCGTCCCGCCGTTACGCTCGGAAACCTGAGATCAAATGCCGATACTGACACTCGTACAAATGGCAAAGCGCGAGCAAACGGTTGGGTCTAGCGGTGGTGGGCGTCCGTCGCACGCGACCGTCTTTGGGAGCTGCGCTCGCAACAGAGCTGCAAGGTGAGCCAAGCCGCAAGTCCCAGGCCCCATTTGGCGGCCGCGGCGGATATCGAAGGTTGGGCGGAAACGATTATGGCGCGGGCCGATCTGGCCAGACTGGTCCGAAATCTAATCCGTCAGACCAACGATCAGGTCACCACCCTTCGGATGCCGGGAGGAGAGGGAAGCACAATTCCTGGCTACGACGGGGTTGTCGTCACAGCTAGGGGCACGCCCTTCGTTCCTGAAGGCCGCAGCGTTTGGGAGCTCGGAACCGGCGGCGAACCGACTGATAAGGCGACCGAGGACTACAAGAAACGCAAGGACGACCCCTTAGGTGAAGATCAGGCCAACACTACATTCGTCTTCGTAACCCCACGCTCCTGGCCCAACAAGCAGAAGTGGATCGACGACCGCAAGGCGGACAGTCCTTGGAAGGACATCGTCGTCTTTGATGTCCACGATATTGAAACCGCGCTCGACGCTGCACCCGGTGCCCACTACATCTTCTCGGATCAGATCGGGAAGGCGGCCTTCGGGGCGCAAGCCCTTCTGGAGTGGTGGAATCGATTTTCGGCCTCCACGAACCCGCGGCTGACGATAGAAATGGTGCTGGCCGGCCGGGAGGATCAAGCCGCTGAGGTGCTGAAATTGCTCGTTCAGGACGTGGGTCGGACAGCAATTGTTGCGGCCAGTCCCGACGACGCTTTGGCCTTTACCGCCGCAACAATCCTATCCAGCGATGAAGATCAGCAGCTTGATCTGTTTGGACGGGCGATCATCGTGCACGACAGCACAGTACTGAGGGTGCTTGACCGGACAGCAAAGTTGTTGATCCTGCTCCCTTATGACGAAACGATGCTCCGCGAGGCGCTCCTGATCCAAAACCACCACATCGTCTTTCTGGCACCTCCGGGCACTCCCGGAACCGTGACGCTGAAGCCAATCGACCCTGAGCCGATGGCAGGTCTCTTGCGTAAGGCTGGCGTTGAGGAGGGGCGGGCGCGGACCCTCGCGCAAGCAGCCTCACAGAGTCTCGTTGCCTTTCAGAACGCGGCGCCGGCGCGCGGGATAGCTTTACACCCGCAGTGGGCAACACTCTTCAAATCAGCCATAGTTCGTCGCGCGTGGCTCGCCGGAGGCTGGTTGGAGCTCCGAAGTGGCGACACCGATGTCATGGCGCAACTGTTGGGCCAAACGCTTGAAGCAGCCTCAGCGCAGCTCAGCGAGGCAGCGAGTGGAGAAGACCCGCTCTTTGTCGTTGTGGCCAGCGTATGGGGTGTCGCGTCTCCGGAGGCAAGCTGGGAATACTTGCGTCCGTACCTGACGCGTACCGATTTTGCCGACTTGGAGCCCGTCGTTCAGCAAGTCCTCGGGGCCGTTGATCCGAAGCTCGAACTGCCCGTCGATGAGCGCTGGCGGGCGGCCATTCACGGAAAGACCCGGATTCATTCGGACAACCTGCGTAAGGGGCTGGCGACAACATTGGCGCTGCTCGGAACTGTGGGAAGGAGCGTTCAACTCGGTGGCGGAAACAGTGCGCAGACCTGGGCTGAGACCGTTGTGCGAAAGCTTCTGGATCGAGCGAATGAGGATCAGTCTGGAGAGCTGTGGACGTCGATAAGCGATGTGCTCCCGCTTCTGGCTGAAGCTGCCCCGGAGCAGTTCCTCAGGGCCACAAGCAAAGGCCTAGAGGGAGCGGATCCAGTTCTGAGGAAGATCTTCAGCGATAAAGACGCCGCCTTCACGACAAGCAGTGCGCATCCCAGTCTGCTGTGGTCGCTGGAAGGCCTGGCCCGATCGCCGGAGCACTTCGCGCTGGCAATGGAAGCCTTGGCGCGGCTCGTTGAGGTTGATCCAGGAGGCAGGCTCGGCAACCGGCCAGATTCGACTTTCATCGGTGTAATCAGCCCATGGTTCCCACAAACGTCGGCCACGCCCGGTGCTCGTCTAGCCGTGCTGGACTCCCTGCGTGAACGTCACCCTGGCATCGCGTGGCGTTTGACCCTCGGCTGCCTTCCGGGAATGCTGGGAGCCGGCTCGTTTAACTATGAGCCGCGTTTTCGGCGTTGGGGACCGGGCAACGCGCCCGTACCGCCGCAGGAGTACTGGCAGATGGTCGAGGGAATAGTCGATGACCTTATTGAGATGGCGGACAAGGATCCAGACCGATGGCCTGAGTTGATCAAGCGGATCCCGGACCTCCCGCTTTCAAGGCGACAGGCAGTCTATGAACGGATCCGAGGACTGCAAATCGATGGCTAAGCTGACCTCTGAGCAACACGAGGGGATCTGGAAGGCGCTCGATGAGCTTGCGCGTGAGCACCGAGCTTCCCCGGACGCGAAATGGGTTATGCCGCTAGATGACATCGTCGCCATAGAAGAGCTTGCCAAGCGCTTTGAGCCGAAGGATGCTCTGCAACGCCTGCGGTATTTGTTTGATGAGCAGATGCCTCGGCTGAGTGATTTCGGACGGCACGACTTCACTGAATACGACAAGGTCCTCGCAGCACGCAGGCTTGAGGCGCTGCAGACAATCCTGGATGCTCAGGGAATGGCAGCACTCCTAGAGCTGCGTGACAGTGCGAAGCAGCCCTTCGCAGTCGGTTGGACGGTTGGCGAGTCAGGGATCGAAGCCGGAGAAGTCGACATTCTCCTAGATCTGGGGAGCGACGATCTCCAACGACGCAACTACGCCGCGGGCTACGTTGCTGGTCGGTACCGGAAGGAGGGTCTGGCGTGGGTGGATGACGCCCTACGCAAATTGGACGGGCGCGTGGTGGAGCAAGGACGACTGCTGCAGATGGTGAGGGAATTCCCCGATGTATGGGAGCGAGCGAAGAGTCTGGGGCCCGAGGTGGAGGCGGCCTACTGGAAGGAATTCGTGCCCGGCGGCCACGGCAGCGATTTTGATCTCGTGAATCATGCTGCCGACAAACTGATCGAGTTCGGTCGGCCTGCGGCGGCTGCGGACTTTCTCGCTCTGTACTCAAATAACGCTCAGCCCGAGAGAATCGCGGCCACGATCGAGGCAGTGCTGGCGGCCCCGGCGGAAGAGCAGCAGCGTCTGTCCCCATACGATCTGCAGCGTCTCCTTGAGGCCCTGAGGAATGCGAACTTCGACGAGAATCGTCTCGCGATCTTGGAGTGGAGGTCGTTTCCTGGACTTGGATTTGACGTCCCGGCACCAACGCTTGAGCGCCTGCTAGCGCGCGATCCAGGCTTCTTCGTTCAAACTCTCTCGCTTTGCTTCAAGCGAGCTGACGGTGCAGAGGAGGCGCGCCCATCACCGGAGACTGCACGGAATGCATTTCACGTATTGCACGAGTGGCAGGTCGTGCCAGGCAGCGCGGAGCGAAACGGCGAGGTGGATGACGTGCGGCTCAAAGCGTGGCTTGATGGCGCCTTCGACCTCTTGGCCAAGAACGACCGCGTCGCGATTGGCTCTCAATACATCGGCCACTCATTTGCCAATGCGAGAGAGGACCCCGATGGCACTTGGCCGACGCGCCCGATACGGGATGCCATTGAGAGATTGGCTTCGGAGCAAGTAGAACGAGGCTTTGCGAACCAAATCTTCAACAACCGCGGGGTAACCACTCGCGGACTGACCGATGGCGGCCGACAGGAACGCGCGCTTGCGGAAAAGTTCGACGCGTGGGCGGTGAAGATTCGCGACACGTGGCCGCGGACAGCAGCAGTGCTGCGGTCAGTTGCCGAGAGCTACAGAGCGCAGGGCCAAGCAGAAGACGAAGAAGCTGAGAGGTTCAAGCAGGGCCTGAGTCCGTTCTGATTGCCACCCAGGTGGCACCGCCGAGAAAACCTGAGATGTGTTTCGCTTGGGACATCATCGGACGCCACAGTACGCGAGCAAGATCGTGAGGTTGGCCGCCGTATACTACGAACAGTCGTTCGGCCCATTCAGTCAGTGGAGGAATCGCGCATGGCGAACAAGAAGGACAGCTTCGACATCGAGAGGCGGCCGATACAAGGCGACTACGCCGTGCGCAAACCCGGGGCGGACCGTGCCAGCGCCGTCGAGCCGACCCAGGGAAAGGCAATCGACCGCGCTAGAGAACTCAACCCAAATGCCGGGCTCCGCGTTGAGCGGGTCCGAAACACCAAGGCCGGTTCTCCCGACAAGTGGCGGAAGGCCTAGCCCAAGTCAAGCTGACGTATCGGCCGGCGGACGGGGGGCAAAAGGCCGGCGCCGGCCTGTTCAGGCCGGTCGCAATGGGTCCTAATTAGGTCGAGGACGCCGCTCCCGAGTTCAATTCGAGAGTTCAAATAGTGTCCCCTCCCCCCGACCAAATTTTGAGGTGATTTACCCCAGCATCTAGGGCGTGCAGCCGCATTTGGGCCCAGATCTTGGGGGGCTAGCAGTTGCCTCGTTGGAGCAGGGGACGGGATTTGAACTGGTGACGTTGGCAAGCCGGGTACGCTGGCGACGTGTCGCGGACTCCGCTGTTGGATCACGCGCTGGACCTTGTGCGCCAGGTCATGGATACCGAAGAGCCCCAGAACATTGACCCCCCATCCGTGACTGTTACCGGCGAAGGTCCCGAGGTCGGAATCATTCTTCTTCCGCACCGGGATCTGGGAGGTTATTCGCTGGTGCTTTGGTTCGACGCTCAGCAGCTGTCGTTCATGTGGGCCGGAGTAACTGACTTGGAACGCCACGACGACTTAGACCTAGGGCGGCTCGCAAGTCGTTTGCATGGCGCCAATCGGGATAGTGACGAAGAGGTGAAAGCCGCTCTGGCGGCGGAGCTTCGCCGCCCCATTCACGTGACGCTGCACAAGACAAGAATTCTTCGCCGGTGGCAACTCTCATGTGCAGTCGAGTTATCGGGGCGATGGTCCGATTCATTTGTATGTGACGTTGCGCCGCCCAGCATCGCTGGCGGCGCGGCCAACCTAGATGCAGGCATTACCTCGCTTATGGGGCCGGGTCGCACTGAGATGCGATGGCCTGTACCGCTCACTGCATGGCATCGATGGGCTGACCCAGCTTGGGGCAAGCCTGTTGAAAGCGACTGAGGCATCCAGGCTCAGGCGCGAATTTCCGCATGACTTCGAGCACACCGCGGTCATGTCGCGCGAAGTGGTGTAAATCCGGTCGCGCAGTTCCTCTGACATCCTATGCGCTCTGTAGCTCGAGCAGAGCCTGCACCACCTCCTCCTGAGAGGGTTCGTAGAGCTTGTTCA
>Ga0070707_100003055_pt1 | contig 15868 bp, 10 predicted proteins | sample KBSK5502metaG_FD_65468 | JGI IMG/M metagenome (GOLD analysis project Ga0070707, IMG submission 65468) | Corn, switchgrass and miscanthus rhizosphere microbial communities from Kellogg Biological Station, Michigan, USA - KBS K5-50-2 metaG | ecosystem: Host-associated > Plants > Roots >... | reverse complement strand
CCTCGCGCTTCGGCGTGTTCTGGCTGACCGTCGCGGCACTCACCCTTTCAGCCGGCTGGATCGAAGTGCTCGGCCTCGCGGTCGCCGACAAGGCGACCGGGCCCTCGGTGGACGTCATCAACACCATCCTGGGCGGCGGGGTGGTGGGTGGCCTAGCGATGGTCGCCATTGCGGTCGGCACGGTTGCGGTCAACGCGCTGAACGACTACACCGGCTCGCTTAGCCTGCTGGCAGCGGGCATCCGGGTTCCGCGGGTCGCCTCCGCCTTCGTCGTGGCGGTTCTGGGGTTCCTGTTCACCCTCTACCTGAACTCCGGTGACTTCGCGGGCAAATTCGAGGGATACCTGCTCTTCCTGAGCTACTGGATCGCGCCGTGGGCGGCGGTGGTGTTGGTCGACTGGCTGCTGCGTGGTGGGCGGATGGACCCGAGTCGGCTAATCCGGTTCGCTAGCCTGCCCTCCGGCCTGCTCGCGCTCGCCTCGCTGATCATCGGCTTCGTCGTCTCCCTGCCGTTCCAGCAATCGACTTTCGGCGAGGGGCTGCACGGCAGCTATCCGTTCCTGCCGATCAACGTGATCAGCGACAACGTCCTCCACTACGCCGACTTCGCGTACGTAGTTGGCTTCGTGGTGGCGGCGGTCGTGTACTGGGTTGGCGCTCGCATGATGCGAACGAGCTCGGCGCCGATCTGATGGTGTGACTCAAGCCTGCCTCGCCTGCGGTACGGAGAACCCCGCAGACAATCGGTTCTGTTCGAACTGCGGGACGGAGCTCGCCGCTCGCTGTCGCCGATGCAACGAGACGATCCCGCCCGGCGCCCGCTTCTGTCCGAATTGCGGGGAGCCGGTTGCAGACGTGGCCGGTTCGGAAGAACGGAAGGTCGCCACGGTTCTGTTCGTCGACCTCGTGGACTCGACGCGGCTCGGCGAGCAGCTCGATCCCGAAGCGCTTCGGTCGATCTTGCAGTCCTATTTCTCCCTTATCTCGACGACGGTCCAGGCCTGGGGCGGCACCGTTGAGAAGTTCATCGGCGATGCCGCGGTGGGCATCTTTGGCGTGCCGCGGGTACGCGAAGACGACGCGGCCCGGGCGCTGAGCACCGCCAGCGAGATCGTCAGCCGCATCTCCCAGGTCGCGGCCGAGGTCCAGCGCCGCCACAGCGTCGAGCTCGCGCTTCGGATCGGGGTGAACACGGGCGAAGTGATCGCGCCGACCGAGGTTCGCCCCGACCGGCCGATGGTGACCGGGGATGCCATCAACGTCGCCGCCCGGCTGCAGGCTGCGGCTGATCCGGGATCCGTGCTCGTCGGCGAGCGCACCCAGCGGGCTGCCCAATCTGCCTTCGCCTTCGGCCAGCCGACCGAGCTGCGCCTGAAGGGCAAGGAGCGGCCCGTGGTTGCGTACCTGCTGATCGGGCCCATCGCGGGCGCCGTCGAGGCCGGGCCGGCGCGCAATCTCCAGGCTCGCGTGGTCGGACGTGATCGAGAGCTCGCCATCCTGGGCTCGCTGCTGGACGAGGTGATCGAGGGTCGGACGCCGCGGCTCGCCATGATCTACGGGGACGCGGGCGTTGGGAAGAGCCGACTCGTGCGCGAGATGGTTGCACGCGCCACGACCGAGCGTGGCGACCTCAATGTCCTCCGCGGTCGGTGCCCGGCAATTGGCCAGGGCGTCACCTACTGGCCGCTCGCCGAGATCGTGCGCGCCGCCTGCGGCATTTCGCTCGACGAGGGCGCGGCGGAAGCCCACGCCAAGCTGAAGACCCGAGCGGGTGAGCTGCTGACGGCCGCAGGGTTCGCGGCTGTAGACGTCGAGGGCACGATCTACGCCCTGGCGACCACCGCCGGCATCGCGATGCCGGACAATCCGCTCGACCGCAGTCGCCCGCTTACCGTGGTGTACGAGCTCGCACGACGCTGGCCTCAGTTCCTGACGGCCGTCGCGGCATCGGGTCCGCTGGCTGTAGTGATCGAAGACCTCCATTGGGCCAGCGACCAGGTGGTGGACATGCTCGAGCGGCTCGTCTCTCGGTCGACCGGCCCGATCCTGCTGCTGGTCACGGCGCGCCCATCATTCGCCGAGGCGCACCCTACCTTCGCGTCCGGTCTGAGCGAGGCGACATCGGTCTCCCTTCGTCCGCTGAGCCGGTCACAGAGCGGCGAGCTCATCGCGGACCTGCTGGCGGCCACGGAGCTCCCCGAGCCGATGAAAGACCAGATCCTGGATACCGCGGAAGGCAATCCGCTCTTCGTGGAGGAAATCGTCTCCCGGCTGATCGAGGCCGGTGCACTCCGGCTGCATGACGGGCGCTGGCGCGTGGAAGGCGACGGGCAGGAGGTTACCCTGCCGGACACCATTAACGGGCTCCTTGCGGCACGCATCGATGCCCTACCCGAAGGCGAACGCAGACTCCTGCGTGAGGCGTCCGTTGTAGGCCGCGTCTTCTGGGAAGCGCCTCTGCGGGACGCGGTCGGGATGCAGGACGTCGCAACCGAGCTCGATGGTCTCGAGCGGCGAGGCCTGATCCTGATGCGGCCGACATCGAGCCTCGTCGATCAGCTGGAGTTCGCGTTCAAGCACGCGTTGATCCGCGACGTTGCCTACGCCGGTCTGCCGGTCGCCCGGAGGCTACGCGCCCACGCGGCGGTTGGGGGGTGGCTGGCGAGTCTGAGCCCGGATCGGTCGGAGGAGCTGGCCGAGCTCGTCGCTCAGCACTATCAGACCGCGCTCGGAGATGGAGCCGACCTTGCATGGCCCGACGGCGGTGACGAGCTCGTGGAGGTGCGCCGTCGCGCGCGGTTGGCCTTCCTGGCGGGTGGAGTGGCAGCGCGAAAGCGGTTCGCCATCGACCAAGCCGTAGACCTTCATCAGCTGGCCGTCGACCTGGCGGCCGATGACGAAGAGCGGGCGGTGGCCTTCGAGGAGCTAGGGGATGACTACGACGCCGGCTACGACGGAGACCATGCCCTGCCCGCATGGGAAGGGGCGCTCGGGCTGCGCCAGAAGCTGCCGGACTCGGGGGCAGCCGTAGCCCGCATCGCGATGAAGGCGGCGCGCATGGGCGCGCTCAGGTGGGGTGGATTCACGACGCCGATGGAGCCGGACGCGATCGACCGCTACGTGGATTCCGGCCTTGCCGCAGCACCGGACGACGACACGCGGGCGTGGCTGCAGATGCTGCGCGCCGGGGTGGGCCTGCGCTGGGACGCGTTCCACCGTAGCGATCCACTGGATCTCGAAGATCGCGTTGGCGCAGGGGCAGCTGCCGCAGAGCATGCGCGGAAGGTCGGGGACGCGTCGCTGCTCGCCAACGCGCTCCGCGTCATGGGGTCGCTTCTCATGGCACGCGGCGCGACAGCGCGCGGCCTCGAGGTGCTTCATCCAATCCTGGCCATGACGCCACACATCGCTGATCCGCGCGAGCGGCACCTGGTCACGGTCATGACAGCGAACACCTTGTCATGGGTGGATGGGCGGTTCGAAGCGGTGGTCCCGGTGCTGGAGGAGGCGCTCGTGCTGGCGCGCGAGCTGCGCGCCCACGACCTCTGCCATTCGACGTGCATGCTCATTTCCGCGCTCTACCTCGCCGGGCGCTGGGAGGAGATCCCTCCATATCTGGACGAGCACCTCCGAACCTTTGCGATCGACGAGGCTGGCACGAGCTGCCCCTACGCCCTGGGCGTCTTCCAGCTTGGAGCCGTGTATCTGGCCGACCGGGGGGAGATCTCGCGCGCGCGCGAGCTTGCGAGCCAGATGCCGAAGAGCGAGGCACCGGTTGGCCTGCTGGAAGGACTGCAGGCGATGGCAGCCAACGCGTTGGGCGATCCGTCCGCCGCACGCTCGATTGCTCAGGACGTCATGGCGACGGGCGCGCGAAACTTCGCCGAGGAACCTCCGGTGGAGCTCGTCGCGATGCTCGACGCACTCATCGCCCTCGAGGACTGGGAAGGGCTGCGTGCCTTCCTGCCCGAGGCTCGACGGCGTGCGGCCGAGCTGGTGCTCGTCGGTCCCGCCGCCGATCGCGCGGAGGGCGTCGCCGCTGCGGCGGCAGGCGATACCGAGCGGGCTCGCGAGCTCCTGGGCGCCGCGGTGGCCGGATTCGACGCGGTTTCGCCATTCGAGGCGGCGCGATCGCGGGAGACTCTCGCCGAACTCGATCCTGAGCAACGCGACGACCTGTTGGCGCAGGCCCTCGCCACGTTCGAGCGCCTCGGCGCGAGGCCGCACGCGGAGCGCGTCCGCTCGGCGATCCCCGCCTAGCTGCGGCGCGCCATCGACACGCGCTTCCGGCCCGAAGCTTGGCGAGGTGGAGGAGCCGCACCGCGCTCCCACACCGCGACATCGTGGGCGAAGAGCACGCGTGTCGGCTCGAAGGCCTCGAGCATGGCCATCCAACCCGGGTAGCCCGCCGGATGCGGCCAATCAGCGCGCTCGAGCTGCCACGCCAGCTGCGCCGCGGCGAACTCCGATGTGGTGTTGAACGACTGGCCCGCCAGCGCGACGCGGCCGTCATTGGTGTCCACGATCAAGGTCTGATGACCGTCGGTGTGCCCAGGGGTCGGGATGACGCGGAGCCCCGGCCAGATCTCCGCTTCCCCGTCGAGAAGCTCGTAGGCCGCTCCGGAGAACTCGACGACGATCGGCATCGTGTAGTCGGGCTGGTGAGCTGCGGCGTATTCGGTGCGCTGCGCGAAAATCGGCCGGTTCGGAAATTGGCGGTTGCCTCCTGCGTGGTCGAAATGCAGGTGGCAGTTCGCGAGGGCGGCGATCTCATCGGTCCTGACACCCAGCCACCTCAACTGAGAGACAACCGGCCAGGGCACGGGATGGTAGTGCGCCTCGGTCTCCGCATCGGCCTTGGCAAACCCCGAGTCGAACAGGAAGAGGCCGCGGGGATGGCGGATCAGGTATGCGCAGACGCTGATGGCCCGGCCGGAGAGCGGATCGCCCGGGCGGTCCGGCATGGTGAAGTAGCCGAGATCCAGACGCGCAATGTCACGAATGGCGACCACGGTGCGATGGTACGGGTCGTCGTAGCGCTGAGGAGGAAGCCGTGATCACCGAACTGCGGACCTACACCATCAAGCGCGGCATGATGGACTCCTGGCTGCGCCACTGGCGCGAGGCAATGGATCGCAACATCGCGCTCGGCATCCGGGTCGAGTGGGCCGGCTTCGATCCGGACTCTTACGACTGATGACCTGACCGATTGCTCAACCACGTGGAAGAGGCACCGGTCCGCGGTGCCTCTTCGGTCGCCATCGGGGACGCGAGCTAGACCCAGCGGCGCCCCGCGCTGAGAACGGCAGCCAGGCTGGCCAGAGCTGCAAGCGAGAGGATGACCCGGACTTTGACGTAAGCGAAGTCGAACTTCTTCATCTCAGGTCCACCGAGTGCCAGCCCCAAGGGTGACAGCCATTGCGGCAAGGGTCGCAAGGGCGATAAGGAGACGGAAAGCTCTCGCCTTCACCGCCTCACCTCCACGTAGTGGGATTCCCGATTCCTCATCGGCAACCGGGCCATCTGCGGTGGCGCAGACCCCTGGCTTTGCGTCCCCGCCTCGCGACGGGTTTGCCTTGGACGAATCTGAAATCACAGCGAACTTCGCTGTTGTGCGCACCCTACGACTCGGCAGACCGATCTCCCGATGACCCATCCGAACTACGCGGAGGGGTACTTCCATCCGCCCCCAGCGACTCTGGTTCCGTAGCCGCGGCGCATGACCGTCGCCACCAGGACCGCCAGCCCGGCGGCAATGAGCACGTCACCCACGCTGAAGACGTTCGAAAGCGGAACGCCCACCGGAATTGCAAAGACGTCCGTGAACGGTGCAAGCACGGGATGCGCGACCACGACGCTGTTCGTGTACCCGGCTTCATCCCCACGGCCCGCAAGGGCAAGTGCTGAAGCGGTTGATGGCATGTAGCCACCATTTGCGACTACCGCCGCGAGGTTCGAGACGGCACCTCCAGCGATCAATGGCATGCCAGGAGTCCGGAGGTTCACGAGAACGGCGCTAAGGACTGCCGCAGTCGACGCTACGTACCCCACGGGCGCCAGCCAGCCGATGGCCTGCCCCATCGGCGTCGAGAACAGCACGACCTGAAGACCGATGGCGGCCAGGCCCACCCAGCCCCACCTCAGATGGAGATCGGCCAGACGCAGGATCCGGCCGCCCGAGATGGCGCCGATGAGGATTCCAAGGGCAAGGCCGTAGAAGATCACAACGCAGAGTCCTAGGCCGTTGACCGCGTGGGCTCGTGTATGGACCGCGGGACTCGCTGTGCGGCAACCGAAGAGAGCTCGACGGCCGCAGCGATCTGCAAGCGCTGCCTGCGGGCCGTTGTCTTCGGTCGAAGTTGGTCCGGAAGCTCAAGACGCTCCTCGATGATGAGCCGGATCATGTTGCCGACGATGACCGGATCCCACTGCGTACCTGCTCCGAGGCGTAGGCGCGACAGGGCCTCGTCGAGGCGCAGGGCACGTCGATAGGGCCGGTTCGAGGTCATGGCGTCGAAGGAATCAGCGACCGCCACGATGCGGGCACCCAGCGGGATGGCATCGCCGGTCAATCCATCGGGATAACCGGTGCCGTCAAAGTTCTCGTGGTGATGGAGCACGATCTCTGCGCCGGGCGTAAAGAGCCTGAACTTGCGCAAGATGACTGCGCCCGTCGTGGTATGCGCCCACATCGCCTCGCGCTCCTCCGCGGTGAGCGGCGTTGGCTTCAGCAGGACGCTGTCCGGGACCGCCACCTTGCCGAGGTCGTGGACCAGCCCGGCTTGCTCGACAAGCTCGACCAGATCGTCTGAAACGTCCAGCTCCTCCGCCAGGGCAAGCGCATACATCGCGACGCGCTCCGAGTGGTGGTAGGTGTTTGGGTCGCGGTGGTCCACGATCTCGGCGATTGATCTGACCGCGTCGCGCGTCTCCGACTCGAGCTGACGGATGTACTGCAGCGAGCGGGCGATGACCGCCGCGGGGAATGCCAGTACAACGGTCGATGTCGGCTCGATGATCCATAACACGCTGAAGAGCATCCCCACCGTCGCGGCACCGAGCTCGCTGAGACCGGTGTTCCGGGCGTTGATACGAAGCAGGAACAGGAATCGCTTGCCGGTCGCTGCCGATACGACAAAGGCGACCAGCACCCCATTGACGAGGTAGTAGGCGAGGCCGGCCACGGCGAACATGTCCGCGATGGTCAGGACCCGGCGGGGCGTTTCGCCAACCGCGATCCAAGCATTGCCGATGAGCCCAACCAGGTGCGAGGCAACAGCAATCGTCACCACGTACGCCGCCACGTTGAAGACGACCTTCAGGGTCGCGGCCCGATGAATGAGCTCCTCGGCGAGGACCGCCGCAGCCACCGAGAGTGCCGCCACCGGATGGGGCAGGAGCAGGATGGTCGCGACGTGTGGAATGGTCGCCAGCGAGAGGGCGCCGCCTTTCGGTAGCGACACCGTCACGAACTCGAGAGCCAGAGAGAGCGTCGTCAGCACGATCGCCGCCGGGATCCACTCTGCCGGGTCAATGGAGACCGCTGAGGGCACGACCAAAAGCAGGACGGCAAGGAGGCATACGATCGCGACCCGGAGTGGAAGCGACGCCAGTGCTGATCCCGCTGACGGTAGCTGCAGGTGACCGAGACGCGGGATGTTGAGCCCTCCTCAAAGAACCTTGGGGCCGGCGATCGGGTGCGGGCAGGCGCCAACCGCCCCACTCCGCATTAGACCGTGGGAGATTCCCCCGGCTGAATGGGCCGATCGTACCTATGGGTACCGATTTCCAAGGTGGGGCCCAAGGCTCGAACATACCAATCGGTTGGCGTCGAGCCACGCGGCAGCAGGCTGTGGAGACCCGTTAAGCGATGGCTGGCTGGGGAGGAATCACCGGTTGGCAGACCGCCAATAAATGGCGACCACCTCGACGGGTAGTGAAATCCCTTTGAGGTTCATCGCGTGAGGCGGCGAAGCCGAAAAACGACCGGGAATCGCCTCCAGCGTCGCGCGGCTCGCAAGGATCTCTCCCGCTTCGGCAGCGGAACCAATGCGCGCCGCCTCATGGACCCCCTTGCCTCGATACGTTCCAGCGGATTTTCTCGCTGATGTTGCATGGACGCCCACTCGGACCTGAGGGGCGAACCCATGCATCCGCCGGTGTTCGGCCAGGGTCGACTGGATCGCGACCGCGCAGCTGATCGCGGCTGCGGCATCGTCGAACGCAACGAAGAATCCGTCGCCGGCATGATCGAGTTCGGCCCCTGCATGGTGAGCGAAGAGCGACCTCAGGGTCTGATCGTGCCATCGGAGCAGATCGAGCCAGGCGTCGTCCCCGATGGCCTCGATGAGGCTCGTGGATTTCACGATGTCTGTGAAGAGGAACGTCTTGGAGGCTCGCGCAGCACTGGTCGAGCGTCCGTCCGCTTCCCTCTCAAGAACGTAGGAGTCGATGCTCTTTACGTCCGGGGCTGCCCCGAGCCGCTGGAACACCGCACGCGCCGCCTCGAGCTCCAGGCCAGCTCCCTCGTGGTCGCCCTGGATGGCGATGGCCTGCGCAAGGACCACTCTCGCCCGCGCCGCCTCGTAGGGCGCCTCGACCTCCTGCCAGCGCTTCACCCCCGAGCGGAGGACGCGCGCAGCGGCCTTGGCGTCGCCCGCGGCGAGAAGCAGCGCGCCTCGCGCGGTGCTAGCGGCGGCATGGAGCGTCGGTGTGTCGTAGGTCGTGGCGATCGACTCCAATTCATCGGCTGCTTTGCGGGAAAGGCCAACATCGCGGGCCTTGAGCGAGATTTCGACGAAAGCCGGCAGGAGGCGACCGCGTGCCAGATTGCTGGAGGTCTCCTCTTCGAGCGCGCGACCGATCGAGGCCAGTGAGGCATCGACCTTCCCCTCGGCAAGGAGCAGGAGCGACAGCCCGGGCTGTGGGTCTCGCCCAAGCTCGCTGGCTTGCCTGAAGGCATCCTGGGCGGCCGGGAGGTCACCCATCCGCAGGCGAATCGCGCCGATCTGGTAGAGGGCCTCTCCGACGTGGTACATGCGATTGAACGCGCGCAACTCCTCCGCGCCGCGACGCGCCGACTCCTCGGCCTCCGCCCATGCTCCATGCAGAGCGAGGACCTCTGCCTGGTGCACGCGACAGTCCCCGGGAATGAGCGGTTGGTCCGGATGGCCTTCACTGAATCGCCGCGCAGCGTTGCTCCAGTCCCCGGCTCTCCGGAAGTCCGCGATCTCACAGCAGGTGGCGATGGTGTTGCAGTAAACAGTCCCGGTGGCATACAGCCCAAGCTCGCCGCTGACCGCGGCCAGGGCCGCGTCGTCGATGAGAGCGAGGCCCGCCGCAACCTGACCGCTTTCCACCACCGCGACGCCCTGATAAACGCCACCGATGGCCTGCAGGTTGGCATCGCCGACCCTAGCGCCCACCTCGACCGCACGCCTCGCCAGCCCAATGGCCTCGTCAACGTTCCCGGCATTACGCGCGAGCACGGATCGGCGCAGATAGAGGTAACCGTGCTCCGCTCCCTCCGGCTCGGCTTCGAGAAGGCTCTCGGCGCGCTTGAACCATCCGGCCGAGACCGGGCCTTCGAGCTTTACTCCGAATTCACGGGCCAGCGAGAGAGCAACGTATGCGGCACGAGTTCGCTTGCCCGCTTCGAGGTATGCGCCATACGCGCGTTGGAATGCCTCGATCCCCTCGTCCGGCCGCGCCGCCCACCACGCCGCCTCGCCCATGGACTCGATATCCTCGGCAGCGAGCCGGTCCTCGAGGCCCGCCTGCTTGAACAGCTCGAGCGCGCGAATCCACTCGTGCCCCTGGAAGGCCTCGCGGGCTTCTGTCAGACGATCGCCGACGGACTGGCTCATGGTCGGCTCAAATAATGGAGCCGAAGGTGGGATTCGAACCCACGACCGACGGTTTACGAAACCGTTGCTCTACCACTGAGCTACTTCGGCCCGAGCGCGGACGGCGATTCTAGCAGCCGCCTCTGCGCGGCAGCCCCTGGGACCGATCGAGCGTGCTTCCTAGCGCTGGCTCTCCGGCGGAGCCCAGCCGTGGAGGAGTTCATCGTGGTAGCGCGGCGGCCCAGCGGAGGGGTCGTAGTCCTTGGGCACCGGCCCGACCGGCGCGCGGCCACGCTGGACCTGGACGTAGTACGCGCAGACATCGGTCAACGGACAGAGGCCGCAAATGGGGCGAGGCGCCCGACAGGTGTGGCGCCCGTGACGGATGGTCTCGACATGAAACCCGTAGACCTCCTTCGGACGCAGCACCTCCTCGAGCAGGTCGTGCGCTCGATCGAGCGGGGTCTTCGGTGGGATGAGGCCCAACCGAAGCGCGACCCGATGGATGTGGGTGTCGACCGGCATCGTGGGCCGGCCAAAGCAGAAGAGCAGCACGATCGAGGCGGTCTTGCGCCCGATGCCGGGCAGCGACGTCAGCCAATCCCGCGCCTCGTCCAACGGAACGACCCCGAGGAATGAAAGGTCCCAATCGGGGTTCGCCGCCTTCACCTCTGCGAGCACGTGCTGGATGCGGCGTGACTTGGTCGGCGCCAGACCACCCGGACGGATCACCTCCTCGAGCTCGTCGGTGGGCGCGGCCAGGACGGCATCCCAGTCCGGATACCGTTGGCGCAGGGCCGTGAAGGCCCGATACGAGTTTACGTCGGCGGTGTTCTGGGCCAGGATCGTGAGCACCAGCTCGCTCACAACGTCGAGGCGTGGTCCCGCCCACGTCGGATGGTCGTACCGCTCCCCGAGCCGATCGAGCACGACCTCGACGAGCGCGCGCCGGCGCCGTCGGTCTGCGGCCAGCTTCTGCGGGCTCGGCCCTCGGCGTTTGCGAACCGGCCGCTTCGCGCGCGACGGCCTCGGCCCTGGCTCAGGCATCCGACAGCAACAGACCTATGTCGACGCTGCGTGCCAGTCGCTCGGCCGCGTTCTCGAGCAGGCGTTGGCTGTCGGCCATGGCTTCCGCCAGGTCCATGGGGTGGTCGGGGATCGGCTGGACGAGCGCGAAGGCACCAGATGCCTCGAGCGTCCCGGCGCCGGGGCCCAGGGCCCCGCAGAGGAGGACCACCGGAGTGCCCTTCGGCGCGAGTCGTGCGACGCCCAGCGCCGCCTTGCCGGACAGCGTCTGCTCGTCGGCCCGGCCCTCGCCGGTGATCACGAGGTCCGCTTCCGCGATTCGCTCCGAGAGTCCCACCAGCTCGGCCACGACCTCGGCGCCAGGCCGGATCGCCGCCGACGTGAACCCCAGCAAGCCGGCTGTCGTGCCGCCCGCCGCCCCTGCCCCTGGCAGGTCAGCAACCCTGCGCCCGGTGGCTGATTCGATCGCCTCGCCCCAGCGCCCCAGCGCGCGATCGAGGTCGTTGACAGTTGGCCGATCGGCGCCCTTCTGCCTGGCATAGGTGGCGGCTGCTCAACGCTCCCCGATCAACGGGTTCGTCACGTCGCAGGCGATCGTGAGTCGGGCATCCCGCAGCCGAAGATCAAGGTCGCGCGGGTCCGCGCGCGCCAGGCGCTCGAGACTGCCACCGCCGTCAGGGAGATCGTATCCATCGGCGTCCACCAGGCGCAGGCCCAGCGCCGCCAGCAGTCCGGCGCCGCCGTCGGTGGTAGCCGAGCCGCCCAGCCCGATCGTGATGCCATCCGCACCTGCGTCCAGCGCTTCGCGAAGCAGCTCCCCGGTTCCCCGTGTGGAAGCCGCTCGGGCATTCGCCGGCGTTCGTTCCTCGGATGTGAGCCGCGCGAGGCCGCTCGCGGACGCCATCTCCACGAAGGCGCTTCGCCCCTCGTCGAGCAGCAGCCACTCCGCCTCCACCTCGCGCCCGAGCGGATCGTGCACGCGTGCAGTCCGCCGCTCGACCCTATCTCCAAGCGCGTCCACGAGCGCGGCGAGCGTCCCTTCACCGCCATCGGCCATTGGCGCGTGGATCAGCTCATCTTCCGGACGAACCCGGCCCCAGCCGCTGACGATCGCCGCCGCCACCCCCACCGAGTCGAGTGCACCCCCGAACGAGTCGGGCGCGATCACGACACGCAGGGGACGAGGCGGCATCGGCTCAACGAGCCTTGAGACTTCGGCGACGCTCCTGGTAGGCGGGGATGGAGCGCATCGCCGGCCGCAGCTGATCGCCAATCTCGCGGACGGTCAGGCTGAACTGCTCACGGTCCTGGGTGATGAGCTTCATGCTGCGCCCCATCTCGGTGAGCAGCTCCAGGCGGTGCCGCTCTTCGAGCTTGCGCATGGTGGCCTGCAGGATGACGAAGGCCATCTGCGACAGGTTGGGGAGGGGCTGGTTGCGGTGGATCCGTCGCTCCAGGTCGACCTGGCCGATCGCAGACAGCCCGCCCTGGTCGAGGATATCGACCAGGAGCCCCAGCTCGACGGCATATCCCGAGAAGAAAGACACTGACTCTAGGAGCTCCCGCCTCCCCGCATATTCCCCCGCGAGGGGCTGGACAAGCCCGGAGAGCTCCGGGAAGAAGAGGTTGATGAGCGGCCGCGCCATCAGCTCGGTGACGCGCCCGCCACCCTCGGGCATGACTCGGTCGCCGTCGCGGATGGGGCGCTGGTAAAAGCCCTTGACGTACGAGATACGTGGCTCCCGCAGCAGCGGGCCCAGCAGCCCGTACACGAAGCGGGGCTGGATGTTGCTGATGTCCGTGTCGATCCAGGCCACGATGTCGCCATCCAGCACTTGGAGGCTCTTCCACAGCGCCTCGCCCTTGCCCTGGAAGCTTCCGAGCTCGGGCAACACCTCGGAGTGGCGCACCACCGTGATGCCAAGCTCCTCGGCGATCTCGCGCGTGCGATCGGTCGAGTCAGAGTCGATGACCACGAGCTGGTCGATGAGCGGCACGCGTTCCATCAGCGCTCCCCTGATGCGCTTGATGACCAGGCCGATCGTCTTCTCCTCGTTGAGCGCCGGCAGCCCGACGCTCACCGTCAGGCCGGCCTTCTCCTTGAGCCCGACCAGCTTGCGGATGTCGCTGAACTCGCTGGCGTGAAACGTGTTCTCGGCGAACCATCGGTCCACGACGGTGGTGAGCGACCGGCTGCGCTCGATGTAGGCGTCCGCCTCGGGGAGGCTTCCCTCCTCGCCCCGCAGCTCCTCAAAGGTGGCGAGGCCCACCTGTTGACGCGTCTTGACCACGATCACCGTCGTCTTGGCTCGCGACGCGACGGTGTCCGCCAGGGTGCCGAACAGGTAGCGGCCGTCTGGTGTGGCGTTGGTGGGGCTGGCCGATGCCCCCATCACCACCAGGTCGTGATGCGCCGCTTCCCGCAGGATCGCCTGCCGCACCGATGACGCCTCTCGCACGATGCCGGCCGTGCGCCGCAGCCCGCCGTGCTCGCGGATGAAGCGCTCGAGCGCGAGCTGCTGCCGCTGGCAGGCCTGCTCGCCGATGCCGGTCGGCACCACGTGCATCACCGTAACGCGCCCGTCGAAGCGGTGGGCCAGGTCGCGCGCCATGCGCAGCGCCAGCTCGGCGTGCGGCCCGCCGCGCACCGGCACGAGGATCGAGCGCACGCGGTCCAGGCCGCGCTGCTTGACGACCGCAATGTCGCACGGGGACTGGCGGACGACGGCGTCGATGGTCGGTGAGAAGACCGGCGGCATCTCGCCGTCCGCCTCCACCGCAGCGCTGAGCTCGGTTGTCGGCGACGGGCCTTGTGCCGCCTGCGCCGCTCCCGCCGGGGGACCGCCCCAGCCGAAGATCAGGAGGTCGGCTCCCTCCTCCGCGACCGCCTCGATGATCCCCTCCGCCGCGCGCCGGCCGATGCGAACCATCGTGCGGATCTCGACGCCCTCCTCGTCGCCGAAGGCCAGCACCCGCTGCAGCAGCCGGCGCGCGGTGCGGGCGGCCGTGGCGCCCTCGGACAAAGAGTAGGCCTCGGGCACCTCCACGATGCCCAGCGCCGTCATCTCGGTCTGCCGCTGCGCGCGCACGCCGGCACCGATCCGCACCAGGTCGCGTGCAGTCCGCGGGTTCGCGAGGGGCAGGAGAATGCGGTATGGCAGCCGCTTTCGCGTCGGCATCAGCCCAGCGTCGCGTGCCAGCGCGCTACGAGGTAGGGCTTGAGCTCCTCGAACTCGCGCGCCTGGGCGTCGATCACGCGCTCGGCCTGGTCGGTCGTCAGCTCCAACGTGTCGCTGATGAATCCCGCGGTGCGCCCGAAGTAGAGCGGGGTGAGCGCGGCGAGCAGTCGCTCGCGGTCCGCATCGGGCCGTTGGTAGGCGACCAGCGCGTCGTACAGGCAACGCACCCACAGCTCGGAGGGGAAATGAAAGGCTGCCGGGTCGTCGGTCGCCTCGAGGCTCATCACCCGTTCCAGCTGCTCCGGGGCCAGGATATCCGCCCACGCCGGGCCATGGGTCGGCCTGGCGCTATCGAAGGCGTCAACGAGTTTGGCGTGGTTGACGGTGATCGGCTCGGGCGCCACCACCCGCTCGAAGCCGTACTCGGGAATCGGATGGCTGCCTCGCACCCGCAGCCAGCGCTCGGCATAGTGCCCGGCCAGCCCGAAGAGGGTGCCCACGACCTGGCGGAACATCGGTCCCAGATCGGACGCCGGATCCTTCGCATCGTGGATCTTGGCGCCCAGGCGCGCCTGGCAGATCGCGAAGCCCTCGTTGATGGCGGAGTGCGTCATCCAGATGTCGATGCCGAAGCGGGCAGCTGATTCACTAAAGGTGTCGAGCTCCAGGTAGCGACTGACGAGGTCGCCGCTGATCGCAAAGTCGCCGCCTATCGGCTGCCGGATGCGCGCCCCATACAGCGCCCGCGTGAGCGGATAGCTGATGTTGTTGGTGATCGTTCCGTCGTATTTGTATCGCGCGTAGAGCGGGGCTACGAAGTCGTAGCCGCCCTTCAGAATCGGGCCGGCGAGCAGCTCCACCCACTCGGGCACGATCGAGCGCAGGTCGGAGTCGACCACCACCATCGCCTTGACCTTCAGCTCACGCGCCACCTCGAAGAGCGCCCGCACCGCGGTTCCCTTGCCGCTGATGCCCTGATAGGTGAAGGTGATGCGCTGCAGCTTGTGCCGGGGGGAGACGAGGATGACCTTCTCGATGTAGTCGGGGCTCTCGGTGCTGACCGCGACGCGCGGTGTGTCATCCGGCGAGCCGCCGTCACTGTTGACGAGCACCGGCTTGAGGTCGGGGAAGTACTGGACCATGCCGGCCGTCGCGGCGCGCACGACGTAACCAATCGTCTCTGCGTTGCCGAACGAGGGAATGCCAACCATCAGGTCCGCGCTGCCGATCCGGCGGACCTCCGCCAGGCCGTTCTCGTCGAGCGCCGACTCGGGACCGGCGGTGGGCTGTGACCTCAGGGCGGACCTCCTCGCGGCGTGTCCGTGACCGGAGGGCTAGGGTAGCACGCGGCCCGGTTCCCCAGACCGATGGCGACCTGGCGCTCGACTGCGCTGCGCTACCCGGGTTGGCGACGTGTCCGCCGCACCCTGCCTGGGCGGCTGCCGAACACGCGCTCGAGCATCGAGGGAAGTTTCTCCGAGAGGACGCTGACCTGGAGCCAATCAGGTGCCGTCTCGCCGGGCCGGTAGCGACTGTTGGGGGCCTTGGCCACGAAATGCGTGAAGCCGTCAGCCCGCCACGCGCCCAGCCAGCCGCGAATCGGGGGGCGCACGGCTGGAGAGATTCGCACCTGGACGCCCTCGATGATGACGGACTCCAGGAGGCGGCGTCGCTCCTGGTAGGGAATGTCGTGGAGCAGTTGGCCGTCGAGCTCGATGAGGTCCCACGCGACGAACGCCCGCCGCTTCTCCAGGCTCGCCGGGTGTGGGATTGTCCGCGTCCCGGCGTTGCCGGCTACGGTACGCGCCCACTCCCGAG
>Ga0070707_100003051_pt1 | contig 15871 bp, 11 predicted proteins | sample KBSK5502metaG_FD_65468 | JGI IMG/M metagenome (GOLD analysis project Ga0070707, IMG submission 65468) | Corn, switchgrass and miscanthus rhizosphere microbial communities from Kellogg Biological Station, Michigan, USA - KBS K5-50-2 metaG | ecosystem: Host-associated > Plants > Roots >... | reverse complement strand
CTCGACTTCACCGAACGTCTACTCACTAAGGCTCGCGAGGAGAAGCGCGTCGGTGGGTAACCACTGCTCGAATTCTCTGTGCAGCCTAACATGCACTTGAAGCTGGGCCGGTGATCGTTCCCTGGTCCTTAACGAGCAAGGACGCCTTTGCGGGATCATCTGTTCGAACATGCCGCCTCCGCCCGGCCAAGAAGACGGCGGCCACGTCTCGGACGTCTCCACTCTCTGACCCGCCATGGGCACGATGGTTGACTGCCAATGGGACGGTCGTTACCCGCCAGGCACGTTCTACCCGGTCTACGAAATGGCGAAGGCGGGGATAATTCACGCGCGCGATCTCGACTTCGTCGAGGTGACCGTGCGAGCAGATGGGACGCAAACGGTCCGGTGTCGACGCTACGGCCGCTAAGTCCTGCGTTCAGCCAGCCGGCGCTTCGTCTAGCAGCCGGCCTCCCGCGCGCACTGGAGCGCTGCACGACTGAAGAACTGCGACACGCTCACGTCGGCAGCGTAAGCCGCTTCAGTGATCTTCTCCGGCTGCGCTTCGCCGCGGCGCATTGCTAGCTCTCCCGTTCCCCGGGGACGGTTTGGGGACGGTCTCGATAGAGGGTTCGGGCCTGCTTCGGGATTTGTGCGCCGATTTTCGGCGTGTTAAACGCTGCCGTGGCTTGTGGTCCGCCTTGGCCGGTCCTCCTTTCTTAACACCGGGTCGCAGGTTCGAGTCCTGCCTCGGGAGCTCCGTAGGTCGTGTTGGGAGAGCGCCGGACAGGAACGGACGAGAGTGGAGCGACTTTGCAGACCTCTCGCTAGACAAGCGACCCCGTGGTAACAACAGTCGTAACAACCGGGCGGGCGCTGGCCGACGCGCAACTCGCGCAAGTCCCCGAAACGACAACCTTGCGAACTAATCGTAGCGCAAGGCCACGATGGGATCGACGCTTGTAGCCCGGCTCGCAGGAAAGTAGCAGGCCATAAGCACAACAATTCCCAGGACTCCCGCGACACTGAGAAATATTGTCGGATCGTATGGTCCGATTTCAAATAACATGCTGCGCATGAATCGCACGAGTATGAACGCGGCCATGAGCCCGACGCTGCCCCCAAGTGCTGCCCATTTGATTCCGAGACCCAGGAATAACTTCAGGATGTGTTGACGGGGTGCCCCAAGCGCCATCCGCACCCCAATCTCCCGTCTGCTCTGCGCGACTGTGTATGCCAATACGCCATACACTCCTACCGCAGCCAGGAGAAGCGCGATGCCTGCAAACACAGACAGGAGCACGGCGGGTAGGCGAACCTGCGAGGTAGACGCAGAGACGATCTCTTCCAACGTCTGAAGTTTGTAGATCGGAAGGTCAGGATCGAGACTGTTGAGCTCCCCACGGATGGCACTCACCAGTTGCTCAGGTTGAGAAGTCGTGCGAACAACCAAAGTCATCGAACGGAGATCGGTCCATAACCCGAACGACTTCTCTGTGTACAGGAAGTACAGTTCAGGTTTCGTCCCTTTCCTCGAACCTTCGTTCTTGATGTCGCTCACAATTCCAACAACTGTAAGCCAAGGAGCTTCTGACTTGAGCCTCAGCCGCTTGCCGGTGGCGTCTTCGTCCGGCCAAAGTTTGCGGGCAAGGGTTTGGTTGACAACGACAGTTGAGGGCATCGGATTAAGGTCGCGCTCATCCAACGCTCGGCCACGGATCAACGGAATTCGCATCACGCCAAAGTAGTCGGGGCTGATCACTTGTGTGTTGGCAATGTTCGTGCCCGTTTCCAGTTGTCGTCCTTCGATTTCAAAGGAGGAATTCGCCAAGACTTCGTTCATGGGCAGCTGATTGACGATTGCAACTGCTCGTACGCTCGGTAGGCTACGGACCTTCTCTTGGAGGTCCTTATAGAACGTTGCGGACCTGCCGTTGGGATACCGCAATTCTGGCAGAGACACTCGCATCGTGACGACGTTTGCCGAATCGAAGCCGAGTTGGACCCCGAGCAGCCGTATCAAGCTCGCGATCATGAGTCCTGCTCCTGCAAGGAGGACTACAGAGAACGCGATTTCGGACATGACCAATACACTGCGAGTGCGCCTCTGATGGCGGCTTCCCATCGCACCCCGTCCACGCTCTTTCAGGATTTCGTTCAACACAGGATGGGACGTTTTCAGAGCTGGCATCAGGCCGAATAGCAAACCAGTCGACATGCAGATGATCACTGCGAACGATAAAACACGAGAATCGAGTGAGGGCGGTCCTACCTGCTGGAACGGGAGAGACTGCTCCACTGGCACCAGTTTCAAGCCCACGTACGCTACCGCCAGCCCTGCCGCTCCGCCCGCGAGAAGTAGGAGCAGATTCTCGGCGAGTAGCTGGCGAATAATACGCGCTCGACCAGCACCAATGGCTATTCTGGTCGCAACCTCGTTCTTTCGGACTTCTCCGTGCGCCAAAAGCAGACTGGCGATATTCGTACAAGCAATCATGAGCATAAACGCAACGCCGCCCATTAACACCAACACCGTTGGCCGCACATTGCCAACTATCTGCTCGCGAAGAGGAACAAGATTCACACCAAGGCCCACTGCTTCGCTGTAATAGGCGGGATATTTCTGCTCAACGCGCGCTAGGGTGGTCTGCAGCTCGGCCTTGGATTGTTCAAGACTGACTTGCGGTTTAAGGTCTCCAACAAGGTTCAAGTAATGGTTGCCGAGGTTGGAACTATTCGCCGCAATGGGTAATGGCTGCCACACATCGATGTCGCCGGTCGGAGCTCGAAAGGTCGCGGGCATCATTCCTATGACCGTGCAGCTTTGGCCATCCAAGATTACAGGCTTCCCAATGATCGAGGGATTCGACCCAAAGCGGTCTTGCCATAAATGGTGACTGAGAATCACAACTTGATTGTGCCCTGGCTCATATTCGTCGGGTGAGAATGATCTGCCCAGCGCGGGTGGTGTTCCTAGAACGGCAAAGAAATCCGACGTCCCCCAATTGTCAGAAAGTCGCGCCGGCTCTCCACGCCCAGTTAAGGTTACTGAACCGAGAGCAAATCCAGCGACATGAGCTAAGGTTTGGGTCTCGCGATATTCAAGGAATTCCGGCTCCGACGCCGTGAGTTCAGTCATTCCCCGGGGTGAGAACGTGTTCCAAATCCTGACGATCCTGTGGGAATTCGGATAAGGAAGAGGTCGCAACAAGAGAGAATCGACAACGCTGAAGATTGCTGTCGTTGCGCCAATGCCAATGGCGAGCGTAAGCGCGCAGACGACGGTCAGTCCTCGGTTCTTTCGGAGTTGGCGGAAGCCGTAGCGCACGTCCTGCGAGCACGTCTCCAGAAAGGATTCCCAGCCAGCGGACCGGACCATTTCCTTCGTGACTTCACGGCTCCCCTGCTCCAGGCGTACCGCGCGCAGGGCATCCTCACGGCTCATCCCCCCTTTCATCTTTGCTTCCGCTGCCATCTCCACGAAAACTCGCAGCTCTTCGTCTAACTCCGCTTCGACCCGTTCCTTTCGGAACAGCGATCGGAAACCGACCGCCATGCTTCGGAGGAATGCCATAGCTCGCTCAGGACGCCTCCAAGATTCTGCCGATTGCCGCCACTTGCCTTCCCCATTCCCGTGTTTCCCGCTCGAGCCTCTTTCGGCCCTGGCCTGTGAGGGCGTAATACTTTGCCCGCCGGCTATTCTCAGTGGCTTTCCACTCGCTGCTGATCAGCCCCGCTCGTTGCAGCCGCTGAAAGGCGACAAACAGCGAGCCGGCATTGAGACGGAAAACACCTTTGCTCATCTGTTCGAGACGGACGCCGATCCCATATCCGTGCATGGGTTGGAGCGCCAGCGCTTTCAGAATGAGCATGTCAAGAGTGCCTTGAACGAGATCAGTCGGCTTATCCGCCATGGAGCATTCCTCCTGAGGACCAGGAGGAAGGTGATCCCTCTACTCCTGACTGTCAAGGGGAGAGACTTGCGGAGAAAAACCGCGGACTCCCGGGGGGGCGACTAGCGGGACACCGCTCTCGACCTCACTTTGAAGGCACTAGGCCGCCAACCTCGGCAAAGGAGGAACCGGTTATGGAGCGCAACCGCATGCGGGCGATTGCCACCGTGACGGCACTCGTCAGTGCCCTGGGCGGCAGGACCATGTCCGCCCAGGACAAGTACACACTGAAGGTGCCGGGTGGACTCGCGTTCTCCGAGTTCAGGGGATACGAGAGCTGGCAAGTTCTCTCCATCAGTCAAGATGGAGAACTGTTTGCAGCGATCCTCGCCAATCCCGTGATGATCGACGCCTACCGGGCCGGCATTCCGGGCAACGGCAAGCCGTTCCCCGACGGCTCCAAGATGGCGAAGATCCATTGGACGCCGAAAAAGATGGAGACGTTCCCTGCGGCGACGGTGCCGGGCACGCAGCATGACGTCGACTTCATGGTGAAGGACAGCAAGAGGTTCGCCAGCAGCGGCGGATGGGGATGGGCGGTGTTCGAGTATGAGGCTGCGTCCCGCACATTCAGGCCCGGCACCTCGGCCGACAAGCCGCCGCAGGGGAACGACGCAAAGTGCGGATTCGCGTGCCATACGATCGTGAAGACGAGAGACTACGTCTTCACGGATTACGCGGGGCGCTGAACGCTCACGGCACTGCTCCATGAAAAGCATGGCGTTCGCGATCAAAGCTCAGATTGGCGATCCCCATGCCAAGACGTTCGCGTTCACCGCACAGAAGACAATGTACGGCGGTAAGCACATCGCCAAGGGCGACACCATCTTCGTCTTCGCCAGCGAGAACGAGGGCGGGCATGGTCCTTATCTCACCCGGCGTCGTCACCTCTGCCGAAGCGATCGCCAAGCAGCGCCGCCTCGCATGGCAAACGCCACGTGTGAGCATCACCGTCAGACGCACCGCGCTCACGAAGCGGTCGCCGGAGCGGAGCGAACTCAAGCCCTTTGCCAACTGGAACGACGGCCGACCATGATCCTCGAGTTATTCGCTACGCTTTGTACGGGTCTCTTCGCCGGCGCCGCCATTTATGTCAACCTCGTAGAACATCCCGCGCGCGTCGAAACGGGCACGAGCGCAGCCCTCAAACAGTGGCGGCCGAGCTATCGCCGGGGAACGATGATGCAGGCGAGCCTGGCCGTCGCCGCCTTCCTGGCGTCGGTCGGCGCTTGGCTGGCGGGGCGGGGCATTGTCGTGTTGGTGGCCGGGCTGGTCATCGGCTTCGTGGTTCCGTTCACGCTCATCGTCATTTTCCCAACAAATCGCCTGCTCTCCGACCCCAATCTTGAAGAGGGGTCCCCCGAGGCTGCGACCCTACTCGCAACGTGGAACCGCCTTCACGCGGTGCGCAGCGCCGCGGGGGCACTTGCGTTCGTCGTGTTGCTGCTTCATCTCGGGGGGCGACCTTGAGCGTCCACCGCAGCTCACGCGCGTCGCTTGCGGGGTGACGGTTTCGGTGACGGTTTCGGGGCCGACTTTTCGGCTTTCGGCCGCTCCATTGGCGGAGACTCCGCTCCTGTTTCGACCTCAGTTGCACTGTCTGCGGTCGGCTCGCCCGGCTCGCTCACGCTACCGGTCGCAGGTTAGAGTCCTGCCTCGGGAGCTCCGTAGGGTTCCCTTCAGCGCTCACGCGCCATCGGGGCCTTCGTTCCGCAGTTCACAGAGCAACCAATCCTTGGCCAGACGCCACTCCCGAAACACCGTCTCGGGAGAGACGTTCAGCACCTCCGCTGTCTCCTTCACACTCAGTCCACCGAAGAACCGCAGTTCAACCACCTGACTCTTGCGCCCGTCCAGGGCCTCAAGGCGCTCGAGGGCCTCGTGGAGCGACACGATATCGGCCCGCGGCTCGTGCGAGACGATCAACGCCTCATCCAACGCGACATGCGGAGCTTGCCCACCGCGTTTGAGCGCGCGCCGCGCCCGGGCGAAGTCAGTAAGGACGCGGCGCATCAACTTGGCGCACAGGGCAAAGAAGTGCGCGCGGTCCTTCCACTTACCTGCGCGCACGCCGGCGAGGCGGAGGTACACCTCGTTCACAAGCGCCGTAGTCTGGAGCGTATGATCCGGCGCTTCGTGAGCCATATAGTGGTGCGCGGCTCGATGCAGCTCCTCGTACACCAAGGGCGTTAGCTGCTCAAGGGCACGCTGGTCGCCGTCGCCCCACGCCTGGAGCAGGCGGGTGATCTCGTGAGAAGAGTGCCCGACCATGCGACCTCGCTTCCGCCAGGGCGACGCTGAGGCGCCAATGTAGCACGCCTTCTCGGACCCTTCCAACGCCCAGTCGCCGTGACGTGTTTAGCCCCCGTTTCCCGCTGTTAAACAGGTGGACACGCCGGCCGGAATCGGCTGGAAGAGCGCTGGCCCGCCGGAGACCCTTTGCTGAGAGGTCATTATGAGCGTCCGGGCTTGCCTGTCCCGCAAACTCGGGATTCCCGTCCTGCTACTCGGCGCGCTGGTAGCGTGCAGCGATGGCACCGGACCGGCCACCCTCGTGCCCGCGAAGTTGGCGTTCACGGTCCAGCCGACGAATGCGACCGCAGGCAGCGCGTTCACGCCAGCGCTCACCGTGACGATCGAGGATTCGTCTGGCCATCCGGTCACGAGCGCGACCAACGTCGTGACTGTGGCGATCGACACCGGCCTGCCTGGGCTATCAGGCGCGACGACCGTGACGGCGGTCAACGGGGTGGCCACCTTCGGGAACCTGTCGATTCAGCGTGCAGGCAGCGGGTATTTCCTCACGGCGTCGTCGGGCACTTTGACTCGGGCTCGGAGCTCGCCCTTCGACATCGCTCCCGCCGCGCCAGCGCGGCTCATCTTCCTCTCGCAGCCGAGTAGTGCCGAGAGCGCGCAAGTGATCACCCCGGCGGTTGAGGTAGGGATCCAGGACGCGTTCGGAAACTCTGTGCCGGGTGCGACGAACGCGGTCACCATCACCATCGGGACGAACCCGAGCGGCGGTGCGCTCTCGGGGACGACGATGGTGTCCGCGGTAAGCGGAGTCGCCACGTTTGCAAACCTCGTTATCGATCGGCCCGGGATTGGGTACACGCTCGCTGCGACGGCCAGTGGGCTACCCGGGTCAACGAGTTCGGCCTTTAACATCAAAGCCCCACTCTTGTTCGCGGGCGTGAGCGCCGGGGGCCGCTATACGTGTGTCGTGACCAGGGGGGGAGCGGCGTACTGTTGGGGTAGCGACGGCGGGGGCGCCCTCGGCACCGGCACCACGACCGGGCCGCAGTCGTGTTCCCTTTTTGTAGGATTTTACCAGCGCGCCTATATCCCCTGCAGTAGGACCCCCGTGGCTGTATCCGGCGGACTTGCCTTCGCTGCGGTGAGCGCCGGTGGCGGTCAAGCCTGCGGCCTCACGCCTGCGCGCGCGCCGTATTGCTGGGGCTCCAACGGTTCGGGCGAGCTCGGTAATGGGACCACGACTGGGCCGCAGAGCTGTCTTTCGTCGTTTGTGGAAGATCTGAAGAATTCTACCTTCAGCCGTTACATCTACGTCCCGTGCAGTAGTAGTCCGATAGCGGTGTCCGGCGGGCCATTCTTCGCCGCTGTGAGCGCTGGGGACGACCTTCACACCTGTGGCGTCACGCCCGTAGGTGCAGCGTACTGCTGGGGCGGTAACACGTACGGCCAGCTCGGTAAGGGGGACACGACGGGTAGCACGACGCCCGTGTTGGTCTCCGGCGGGCTGAGCTTCTCGGCGGTCAGCGCCGGGAGCGGTCATACGTGTGGCCTCACCGCGGCGGGCGCCGGGTACTGCTGGGGCCAGAACGCCAACGGCGAGCTCGGCAACGGGAACACAACCAACAGCCCGATACCTGTGGCGGTCTCCGGCGGGCTCACCTTTGCCGCGGTCAGCGCCGGGGGCGATCACACCTGCGGCCTCACCGCCGGGGGCGCGGCGTATTGCTGGGGCAACAACGCCTACGGCGAACTCGGCGACGGGACCACGGCCAACACCCCGACACCTATCGCGGTCTCCGGCGGCTTCACCTTCGCCGCGCTGAGCGCCGGGGGCGATCACACCTGCGGCCTCACCGCCGGGGGCGCGGCGTATTGCTGGGGCAACAACTACCGTGGCAAGCTCGGCAACGGGACGACAACCGACAGCCCGATACCCGCGGCGGTGTCAGGCGGGCTCGGTTTCGCCGCGTTGAGCGCCGGGGGCGATCACACCTGCGGCCTCACCGCCGGGGGCGCGGCGTACTGCTGGGGCAGTAACGACCTCGGACAGCTCGGCAATGGAACCTCGGGAATGTTCAGTTACAGTTCCGTACCGGTGCGCGTGATAGTGCAATAAGTCCAGGAGAGGAGATTGGATGTGCGGCCGACGCCCCACGCCCGTGGGCCGCTGCGGTCGCGCAACAGCTGGGGCTGCAGGGTTAGAACGTGAACTCGACCCCGAGCCGCGCCTGGGTCGGCGGCTGGTAGCTCAGGACGTGACCATAGGTCGCGTTGACACTAATAGGGTTCCCGTTGGCGTCCTCAGAGACGTAGTGATCCTGCTCGAGCCAGACTGGCCGACGGGGATTGCCGACGTGCAGCCAATCGAGCGTCGCCCGAGCAGCAACGCCGCGCACGACCTGGAATCGACGCACGAATCGGAAATTGAGGTCCCAGATGGACGGTGTCCGGCCGGCCGAACCCCGCGGCACGAGGAACACGAACCGGAGATAGGTCGGGTTCACACCGAGCTCATTGAGGGGAGTGCCGGACTGGCACGTGAAGAACGTGCCGGCGGTGACACCGAACGGAAGCGGGTACGCCCCAAACAGCTTCAGGACGTGAGTGCGGTCATTGGGGAGGAGCCCCGTCCCGTTCTTCCGCTCGTCCGGGATCTGGAGCCCGGCCAAGCCGCCCGGCCACTCGGTGCCGTAATCCGACCCGTAGAGACCAGGGTAGTTTCCGTAAGTGCGCGACAAGACGTACGAGAGACTCGCTTGACGCCCGCGCGCGCCCGCCCATTCTGCCGACAACTCCAGCGCCGTGTAGGAGCGGCGGAACGTGGGGAGAAAACTCAACGCCCCTTGTCCGGGAACCCCTAGCACGTAATAGCGCGCGTCCGCCGCGTCGATGCCGTAGCCGAACGCCGAGAGCAGATCCCGCCGCAGGACGCGTGTCGTCACTCGCCAGGAAGCCGCGATGAGGCGTTCGTACCCTACCGACCATTCACGATGGTGCTCCACCTGGAGGCCGGGGATGTTTGGGTACTGCGAGGGGTTGGTCGAGAGCGTCCGCACGCTGTCCGGTCGCGTGGGCGGGAGGCTGGGGTCCGACGAATAGTACGAGAGTACCTCCGAAAATGGAGCGTAAAACTGCGCGGCGAGGTCCAACGACTCTTGCTCATAGTAAATCCCGAAGGAGGCGAACACCCGCTGCGTGCCGAGCCGACCCACTTGATAGGAGACGCCGACCCGGGGTTGCCACTCGTCCGGAAAGGTCTGTGCCAGTCCAGCAGACCCGTACAGATACTCCCCCTCCCAGCGAAGGCCGGCATTGACTGCGAGCCGCGAGGTGACGTGCCACGCATCTTCGGCATAGATCGTGGGGACGCGGTTGTGCACCGTCAGCGCGGCGGTCGTTGAGTCCTTCTCCCAGCTCGCGGGCGTACGAATGACTTGGTGGTTGACCTGTGTGTTGCTGAACCGGTTGTCACCATATTCCGCACCGGCGACGACCGAGTGCGCGCCCAGTTCAAGCGTACCGCGGAGCACCACGGAGATCCTTGCGTCCCGCGGGGATTCTTGGCCGAAGAGCCCGCCGGAAAGCGTGCTCGTCACATAGTCGAAGACCGGCGCCTCCGAACCTCGGGGTGTTTCCGCCCCCTCATCTTCGAAGCGCGTCGCGCGTACTACGGAGGCTTCCAAGACACCGTGCGCTCCCAGCTGCCGGGTGAGTCGGAGCGACGCCGACGTGTGCCCGCTGCGACTCGACACGAGGTAGGGGTCGGGATTGAGGACGGTGCTCACGGCGGGGGGGCCCGCCAGCAGGGCATCGGTCACCTCATAGTGTAGCGACCGGTCGCCGAACAGCAGGAACTCGACGCCGGTGACCGGAGAGACCCGCCACGTGAGCTTCCCCGCAAACACTTGTTGTCGCAGCCGGTCAGGAAAATCCCCCAACCCAGGCACGGCGTGGTTAGCGGACTCCACTTGCGGGTTGTACGCGAGCGAGTACCAGAGCCGGTCGCGCAGGATCGGTCCGCCTACGCGCGCACCGAGATCGTAGCTCGTCAGGTTGTCGCTACGCACATCTTTGAGGCCCACGCGCGGCGCGCCCGTCAACGCACCGTTGGTGAAGAACCCGAAGACGTCTCCTTCGAACGTGTTCCCCCCCGAGTACGTCACGGCGTTAATCGTCCCACCGATCGCACGGCCGTATCGCGCGTCGTAGCCACCCTCCTTCACGTCGATCGCCCGGACGAAATTGTACGGCAGCACGAACCCGGTCACCGCAAGGTTGCCACTGAGATGCGGGGTGGTGACGTCCACACCGTCGATGAAGTACGCGTTCTCGAGTCCCGTCGCCCCCCCGATGTTCACAGGGTCGCGCTGGTAGTAACTCGTGTTCGCATGCGGCAGAAACGCCACCACCGAGCGGTAGTCGCGGCCCACGGGCAGCGCGTCGTAGCTCGCGGCCTCGATGTTCGCCCCGATCGTCGTGCTCGCGGGATCCATCGACAGTTGGCTCGCGCTCACCGTGACTTCGTCCAACGTGAACGCCTCAGGCTCGACGCTCACGAGGCCCAAATTCGTGGTACGGTCGATTCTCACGGGGACGCTATCGATCGCGATCGGTCGGAACCCGATCCGGGAGAGCCGAACGGTATACATCCCCACGGGCAAGACCAGGACCTGGAAGAAGCCTTGCGGATCAGTCTCGGTCGAGCGGACCCCTTGGAGGCTCGAACCGGTGATCGTCACCCGGACCTGCGCCAAGGGTTCGCCATCCCGAGACATGGCGCGACCCTGCACGTTTCCACTCACGGCCTGAGCGGAAAGCGCCCCGCTACAGACGAGGAGGACCAGGAAGGCTCGGCTCGCCGCTACCCCATTATCGGACGTTCACCCAGGTGGGGGCATCGTTGATCCACGCCTTTACCCAATCGCGGAAGAGGACGCCGGATTGGCGCAGGTTGTCGAAATCGCAAGTAGGCGGATCTTGCGCGAGGGGAGCTTTATTCGCGGGAACGTTGCCATCGTCCTCCCGATCGGAATGACATGTGCCGGTGTGAAGAAAGACCCTGTAGTTCGTGGAGTGGCGGGCGACGTTATACAGCGAAGTCAAACCGGCGACGACGGCAGCCGAGCAATTGCCGTTCAGGTCTGGTGTGGCTCCCAGGAGGCACGCGAATTGGCTTGATGTCGCGCCGAAATAGTCGTCGCTAAATGCCTTGCGGACGCTCGGCAGCTTCTTGGCGTTGTAGAGTGTGAACGATCGCAAACCCCACGTCTTTAGACCCGGCGCCGAAACGATCGGACACGTTACTCCCACCGGCGTCCCATCAGAGCCTGGCTTCCAGGCACCCCATATGGCCCCGACGGTGGGAACCATCGGTATGCCGTCGCTTGCCGCGTAGGCAGGGCCCGCGTTGTTCATCTCCCACATCCTTGCCCGCGGCCAACGGGCCCGAAACTGGCTGAGATTGCAGTCGGCGCCAGTACCAGAGGCGCTCCCTCCCCAGAGGACGACCTTGGGCGGATTGGGGAAGAGTGACCCCATGAGTTCCAGGTCCAGCTTTACGTTCCGATAGCCCCTGAAGTGAACGTCGTACGACACGCCCGAGCTGGTCGTGAATCGCCGAACCGTATCACCGACGAAGCCGTCCCCAGTGGAGTAGGGGATGAAGACGATGTTCCAGTCCTGATTGAACGGAGAGCTCGGCCCGACGAAGGCGGCACCAATCGGCCCACCGCCACCGATGATCTTTGACATCGTCCCGCTGTCCCCGCCCCAGTAGGTCTGGGACCAGCGCAGCCCGTCGTCTGAAGTGGATTGGTTGAAAAAGCCGGTCTGAATCGTATGGGTTGAGGTGGTGCATTGCCCGAGAGCGTCGGGCTGACAGTAGCAGTTGTCGGCCGTCCAGCAGCCGCCGCCAGATTCCATGTACACGAGCAGCGGGCTATTCGGTGATCCGGTTTGGCAGAGGTACTCGAATCCCGTCTCTGAGCCGTCCAAGTTCTCGGTACTAGGCACAGGCAGCCAGTGAAAGATTCCATCGCACAGCGCACCGCTCAGCCCGAGCGGGCGGGCCCCCGCGCCGCTGGATCGAACACGCGGACGTCCGTCGATCGCCAGCGAGGCGTTTGCGCCAGTTCGGATGCCCTTTCCGAGAATCAACGTGCCGACCACACCGAGCGCGATGGCGCCGCCGGCAAAGACGAGAACGCTTCGAAGTGGGCGCGGCTGGTTTCGACGGCTCGGGAGCGCGTGCGCGGCCGAGGTCTCCAGCTTCAATCCTTCGAGCGCCCTGCGGAGTTCGCCGGCCGACTGATAGCGCTCGACCGGATCCTTGGCCAAGCAGCGTGCGATGATTCCGTCGAGCTCGACGGGCAAGTCAGTCCGCTGCTCCGTGACCGGCAGTGGGGAATCCTCCAGAATCGACGAGATGAGATCAGCACCCGTCTTGCCGGCGAAGGGACGCTGGCCGGTGGCCATCTCGTAGATCACCACGCCAAGGGAGAAGAGGTCGGTTCGGTGATCCACTCGGCGTCCCAAGACCTGTTCGGGGGACATGTATGGTAGCGTCCCCATCGCGAAACCCGTCCGGCTCTGCGTGTCGGTGGTCGCGATCTCCGGGGCGCCGCTCGCCTCGGTCGTGGCGACCGTCTTCGCGAGACCGAAGTCGAGGATCTTCGTGGCGCCGCGCCCGGTGACGAACATGTTGGCAGGCTTGATATCCCGATGGATGATCCCCTTGGCGTGCGCCGCCTCCAGGGCATCCGCGGTCTGAGTCGCGATGTCGAGGAGCTCGGGCATTCCCAAAGGCCCCGCGGCAATTCGGTGCTTGAGGGTGCGTCCCTCGAGCAGTTCCAAGGCGATGAACGGCTGGCCCTCGTGCTCGCCGATCTCGTGAATGATGCAAATGTGCGGATGGTTGAGCGCGGCGGCGGCACGCGCCTCGCGCTCGAAACGTTCGAGGGCTTGCCGATCTTCAGACCACGCCTCCGGCAGGAACTTGAGCGCGATGTGTCGACCGAGCCGGGAGTCAAGCGCTCTGTACACCACCCCCATCCCGCCGCCCCCCAGCCGCTCCTCGATCCGATAGCGCGACACTGTCATCCCGACCATGTCGCGTTCGGCTTTGCCGACGTCCTCTCCTGACTCCTGCGCGGATCCCGGTCGTTGGGCAACGACTTTCGCCGCCAGCCAGAAAGCAGGCGCTTCGAGGAACTGTTCGGCCTCGCCATGCACAGCGAGCAGCGATTCGACTGCTGTACGAAGCTCTTGGTCGCCGCCGCTCGTTGCTGCGAGGAAGGCGCCCCGCTCGCTGTCCGGTTGCGCCAGCGCCAGGTGATAGAGCCGCTCGACTTCCCGCCAGCGGTCAGGCTCCATTGAGAACTCCGTCACTTGACACACTCAGCGCAATATCATGGAGACCGATCTGCACCACCGCGAGGGGCTGGCGCGAAGCTCGAGCGTCTCTTGGCTTCTCACAGCCCCCTGCCCCTGGTAGCGAGATTCGCAGGCGATAACTGCAACATTCAGTGCGGTCCCCCAAGGCAAGACACCCAAGGTCAGTCTCTCCGCCACGTGACAGTTCTGGCTCGCATTTCCCGCTCGTAATCACATAGCACACGTAGCATGTACCCCCATTGTCGGAGGGACCATGAGACGGCTCGCTTGCAGCACAATCCTTCTTGTACTTGGCACCTCTGGCAGCTGCAGCCATGACAGCACGAGTCCGCCTGCCCCCTCGGCGCCTTCTCGAGCTGCGGAAGCTCAGAGTACAGGACATGCCCGCTATACCGTTGTTGATCTCGGCACGCTCGGAGGCGCTTCAAGTGGGGCGAGCACCATCAACAATAAAGGCTGGGTGGCTGGCTTCTCCAACCTGCCCAACAACCAGAGTCAGCACGCGTTCCTGTGGCGCAGCGGCGAGATTACCGACCTCGGGACACTCGGCGGCCCGAATAGCGTCGTCTTCGCGGCTTTGGCCAAGAGCAACCGTGGCGACATTGCGGGACAGGCCGAGACGTCCGCTCCCGATCCGCTCCACGAGAACTTTTGCAGCTTTGCCGGCCCACCTGGCTTCAACGGTGGACTCACTTGTCTAGGGTTCCTCTGGCGGGACGGCGTGATGACCGCGCTCCCCACGCTGGGTGGCAACAACGCTCAAGCTTACGGTGTGAACGACCGGGGCCAGGTGGTGGGCGTTGCGGAAACAGCGGTTCACGACCCGACCTGCGTGGCGCCTCAGGTGCTCGACTATGAGGCGGTCATCTGGGGACCGAAGGCTGGCGAGCTCCACGAACTCCCCCCGCTGCCTGGTGACCGTGTCGCGGTCGCGGTTGCGATCAACGAGCAGGGTCAAGTGGTCGGCGCGTCACTGTCGTGTGGACCGGTAGATCCGGGTCGATCGGCGCACGCCGTTCTCTGGGAACACGGTTCCGTGACCAACTTAGGCAGCCTGGGCGGCGCCTTGGACAACGTCCCCTTGGCCATCAACAACCGCGGTCAGGTGGTCGGCTTTTCCCATTTGGCCGGGGACGTGATCGAGCATGCTTTCTTTTGGGGGAACGGCACGATGACCGATCTGGGCCCGTTGCCAGGAGACATCCAGAGCTTTGCCTCCGCAATCGATGAACAAGGCGACGTGATCGGAACGTCGTGCGATGTCAACTTCAACTGCAGGGCCGTCATGTGGCAGCACGGCGTCGTTGTGGACCTGAACACGCTCATTGCGTCTGGTTCGACCTTGTCTCTGATTGGTGGCGCCGACATCAATGATCGGGGAGAGATCGCTGGGCAAGGCTTCGATCCACGCACTGGCGACACGCCAGCGTTCCTGGCCATCCCGAACTCGGCCGAAGACGCGGCGGGTCTCACGGCAGAGCGGGTGCAGAGCACGGCGAGGACGGAGACGACTCTGCCTGAAAACGTGCGCCGGGCGCTTCGCCAAAGACTGCGTCACGGGCGATTTGGATGGTGAAGACTGCCGAACGGCACGATCGGATCTGTTACCCGGGTAACAAAGAGCGTCTAACCACCGGAGCGGCCGCACTGGCTAGAAACAACGGGGAGGCAGCGGTAGTATTCGCTAGACCTTCGGTCCCGTTTGGCCTGGAGGCAGTTATGCTGCTCAGATTGGTGCCCATCCTGCTTCTTGCTGCGGCTCGCGCTTGGCCGCAGTCTCCCGTAATTCCTGATACACCGGCCGGACACACGCTACAAGCGTGGCTCGACGCGTTCAACAGCGGTGATCGCGCACGAATCCAGGCTTACCAGGCGAAATACGAGCCCACCAAGTCGGCGGATGAAACTATGGCTTGGCGTGCTCAGACTGGAGCATACGACCTACTTGGCGTCGACAAGAGCGACCGACTGCATGTCGAATTCCGCATTAAAGAAAGGGCAGGCCCAACCGAGGTGATCTGCAAGCTGGAGGTTCGGGACGGGAATCCGGCGACCATCGTGAGGTTCAACCTGCGCGAGATCCCGCCAGGTATGACTGCGGCGGACATGAACATGAAGATCGATCCCGCCATGCGAGCGCGGGTGATCGACGGAGCGGTGGCCAGCCTCAACGAGTTCTATGTGTACCCGGAAACCGCCAAGAAGATGGAAGAGGCGTTACGAGCACGGCAGAAAAGAGGTGAGTACGACGCCGTCGAGGATGCCGAAGCGTTTGCGGAGCTGCTCACGGA
>Ga0070707_100003049_pt1 | contig 15874 bp, 16 predicted proteins | sample KBSK5502metaG_FD_65468 | JGI IMG/M metagenome (GOLD analysis project Ga0070707, IMG submission 65468) | Corn, switchgrass and miscanthus rhizosphere microbial communities from Kellogg Biological Station, Michigan, USA - KBS K5-50-2 metaG | ecosystem: Host-associated > Plants > Roots >... | reverse complement strand
TTGGTCTTCGCGTTTCTTCCTTTCAACATTAGTGATCGATTGCACAAGTGATCAATTCAAAGGCCAAAGACCAAAGTCCCAATACCCTGGACGAAGTTTCTGCAATCCTACTCGCCGCTGGCCGCTCTGAACGCATGGGAGCGTTGAAACCCCTACTTCCGTTTGGTGAAAAAACGGTCATCGAAACCTGCATCGACTATCTGCGCGAAGGCGGTATCCGAGATATCGTTGTAGTTCTCGGACATCACGCGGAGAAAATACGTGACCAACTCAGAACTACTTCGGTGAGTTTCGCTGTGAATCCTGATCCTGCGAGCGAGATGAACGTCTCGATTAGCTGTGGTGTTAGTGCACTTTCTCTGAAAGCTAAGGCAACGGTCATCGCGCTGGTGGATCAGCCCGCGATACCTGCGCAGGTCGTCTCCGCCCTCTGCAGTGAATGGTCAGAAGGCGCAAGTCTGGTGGTCCCAACCTGGAAAGATCGAGGCGGGCATCCGGTGCTCGTAGATCTCAGCTTTCGCGAAGAACTGTTAAACTTGGATCCTAATCGCGGTTTGAAAAAACTTTTCGACGAACATCGAGCCGAGGTTAGGCGTGTTGCGGTCGATTCGTCCTATGTTGCTAGAGATATGGATACATGGGATGATTACCGAGCTTTGTACGAGGAAGTTGTTGGAACACCGCCGCCAGGATTAGGTTTAGGTTAGTCCAACGAAAACCTGGGCGGTCTCATCTAACGCACTGCCCGACCTCCTGAGCAGGTCTCGGCAAAGGAGACTAAATGCTTCTGAGCAATCAAAAAAGGTTAATGGCGGGATTAATGTCGGTTCTGCTGGGCTGTTTGGCTGTGGGTCAGAACCGAACCATGGGGCCGGTGGAGTTTTCCATGCGTTCGGCCGATGGGCAGACAATAAGCTCCGAAAGCTTGCGCGGTGAAGTGGTGGTCCTGGCCTTCGGTGCTTCGTGGTTGCCCCTGTCAAAGACCCAACTTCAGGGCGTAAGGAAACTCGCCGACGAATACAGTGATCGCGGAGTGGTTGTCTATTGGGTCAGCACCGAATCGGAAGACCCAAAATCGAAGAATTATGCCAGCGACGAACAACTTCGCGCTTTCGCCCAGAAGTATGGCTTGAAAGTCACTGTCCTTCGTGACCCTGATGGCGTCATTTCGAAAAAATTCGGCGTTAGCCAATTGCCGTCAACCGTTATTATCGACAAGCAGGGAAACGTTGTTGGCGAACCTATCCAGGGCCTCGATCCCAACGGCAATCTTGCCGCGCAACTAGCCTCACGACTGGATAAGGTTCTTTAGCCGGTATTCTTAGACCAAAAGCTTCATGGAGCCGCCATAGCAGGCGGCTCTTTTGTTTCAATTGATACGTTCTGGAATAATGACGACCAGGAACGAGGGTCGTGTTCTAACCATTTACTAATTCACCATTCACCATTTACCCTGTGAGACATGGCCTTCAAACTCATCAATCCGGAATCTTTGGGAGCGCCGCTCGGTTACTCTAACGGTGTGTTGGCCGACGCCGGCGGCAAACTGCTATTCATCGCAGGGCAAATCGCCTGGACTGAAAGACAGGAAATTATTAGCGACAACTTTGTCGAACAGTTTGACAAGGCGCTCGCAAACGTAATTGCCGTCGTTAGCGAAGCGGGTGGTAAAGCAACCGATATTTTGCGTCTGGTTATTTACGTCACCAACCGAAATGAGTATCGACGATGTATCCGAGAGGTGGGCGAATGTTATCGCGCGCGAATGGGGAGACACTTCCCGGCAATGGTGCTGTTGGAAGTGAGTGGTTTACTGGAAGACACCGCTAAGGTGGAGATTGAAGGTGTGGCATTGTTGAGTTAGATCCAGGGTCCCAGCATGAGGAAACCGCATAGCTTTCTTTACGAACAAAACCAGGGCGGCATCGCGACGATCACTCTCAATCGTCCTGAACGTCTGAACGCACTTACGTTCGAAGTTTACCGCGAGCTCACTGATACGTTTGCGTCCCTGCGTGACGACAAAGACGTGCGCGTAGTCGTTATTACCGGCTCCGGGCGAGCGTTCTGCTCCGGCGGCGACGTGCACGACATCATTGGCGAGTTATTCAAGCGAAACATCGAAGGGCTCCTCGAATTCACACGCCTGACGTGTGCACTAGTGCGCAACATGCGAGCGCTTCCGAAACCCATTATTTCCAGTTTAAATGGCACCACGGCCGGCGCGGGCGCGTGTATCGCGCTTGCTTCGGACATACGTCTCGCGAGTGAAGATGCAAAGATCGCATTTCTGTTTGTGAAGGTCGGACTTTCCGGGGCCGATATGGGCGCAGCGTTCTTGCTTCCCCGAGTTGTTGGGTTAAGCAAAGCCACCGAACTGCTTTACACCGGAGACTTTATTTCGGCAACAGAGGCCCAGCGCATCGGCTTATACAATCGTGTCGTGCCGGCAGATGAACTGGCGGCCACGACTCGCGAGTTGGCGGAACGTCTCGCCAGGGGACCGGCATTCGCGCTTGCTAAAACAAAAGAGATGCTCAATCGCGAACTTAATATGAATCTCGATGCCGCATTGGAATGTGAAGCTCAGGCACAAGCCATTTGCATGCAACATCCCAATTACCGGGAAGCGTACGAAGCATTCGTCGCCAAACGTGAGACTAAGTTTGAATGAATGATTTGTTCTTTGTACTTAGAGTTTTGTACTTTGCTCTTTGATTACGCTGGGTGAATCGGATGGTCATTATTAACAAACAATTTCCAAGGACAAAGATCTAAGCACAAAGCTCCCAATTCCCTATGGATCAACTTATTGACCAACTTCCCTTTTTTACGACAGACCACCGCAACCTGGCTCAAAGTGTAGCGAGATTTGTTGAACGCGAGATAGAGCCACAGGCGATAGAAGAACGTGGTGTAGAAGAGAGCGCGCGCGATTACGTGACGTTGCTGGCCAACGCCGGGGTGCTGCGTTACGCAGTCGCAAAAGACTTAAAGTTGGATACTCGTGCACTCTGCTTGATTCGCGAAGCACTGGCTTACACTTCCGCCCTCGCGGATCTAGCCTTTGTAATGCAGGGCCTGGGGACTTACGCCATCAGCCAGGCCGCGCCCGAACATGTGCGCGACTTCTGGCTCTCACGCGCCGTCGAGGGCAAGGCCATTGCAGCCTTCGCCCTAACTGAGCCTGAGGCTGGATCGGATGTAGCTGCGATCCAAACAACTGCTCGCCGCGAAGGCGATACCTATGTAATCAATGGGACCAAGCGATTCATTTCGAATGCCGGTATCGCCGATTTTTACACAGTCTTTGCGCGAACCGGAACCCGTGAAGATGGCCGGCCGGCGCTCTCCGCATTTGTTGTCAGCGCGAGGATGCAGGGCTTTAGTGTTATCGAGCGAACATCGCTAATGGCTCCGCATCCGATCGGCGAGATTGCATTCAACGACTGTCACGTACCGGCAGAAGATATGGTGGGAAACGAGGGCGATGGTTTCCGTCTGGCAATGGAGACGCTGGATACCTTTCGCTCGAGCGTGGGGGCGGCAGCATGTGGCATGGCGCGCCGCGCGCTTGATGAATCGCTGCGTTACGCTTTGACTCGCAGGCAGTTTGGGCGGCTCCTGGCCGAACACCAACTGATCCAGGAGAAGCTCGCTGACATGGTCACGGAACTCGATGCAGCGCGGCTGCTCGTGTACCGCGCTGCGCACCTGAGGGATTCTCGCGCCCCCAGAGTCACGCGCGAAGCCAGCGAGGCGAAACTGTTTGCCACCGAGGCCGCAGGAAGAATCGTCGACAGTGCGGTACAGATCCATGGCGGCATGGGCCTGGTGCATGGTTGTGTGGTAGAGCGGTTGTATCGCGATGTTCGCGCCTTGCGCATTTACGAAGGCACGTCGGAGATACAGAAGCTCGTGATCGCTGCTCAGCTCTTGAAAGACTAGTAAGCGTTTATCCTGGCTGTCCGTCAACCTTTGCTAATCGTATACTCTTTCCATCGTGAAAACTCTATCTCGGGATACAACGCCTGAAGTCCAGCGCCGGCATTATGAATTAATGCGAGGGTTATCGCCTGAAAAACGACTGATGCTGGCTTTCGAACTCACCGAAGCCACGCGCAAACTAATCATCGCCGATCTGTATTACCACTTTCCTAAAGCCACCGACCAAGAAATTCGTCGTCGATTCATCGCTCGGGTGTTGCCTCGTGAAGACGTAATCCGCGCGTATGGGTTCGATCCTCACGAAGAAGGCCCATAATTCTCAGATGGATGTTCCCTTCTCAGTGCTGCTGCAAGTAGCGCGCATTTTGGAAGAGCGCGCGATCCCTTATGTATTGGTGGGTTCGTTAGCCAGCTCAATGCATGGGATGTTTCGCTCTACAGCGGACATTGACATTCTGGCCGACGTGAGACCGGAACAAGTCCGTCCGCTGCTTGAGGCGCTACAGGAAAGTTTCTATGTAGACGAGCACGCAATGCGTGAAGCACTAACGCAACGCAGTTCGTTCAATGTCATCCACTTGGATTCAGTTTTCAAGGTAGACATCTTTCTTCCTAAAACTGATGAGTTCGCCTGGGCGCAACTAGAACGACGCCAGCTAAGGAGAGTCTCGCCCGATGCTAAAAGATGCCGTGTACGTAGCTACTGCCGAAGATACAGTATTGGCTAAGCTGCGCTGGTATCGTTTGGGGAATGAGGTTTCGGATACCCAGTGGAATGATGTGGTAGGCATAATCGGCGCCTCCGGTGAGAGTTTAGATCGGGATTACATGCGTGTGTGGGCAGTTAAGCTCGAAGTGGCCGACTTGTTTGAAAAGGCTTTCGCCGAAGCGCATTGAAAGCAAAATCCGAAACACTATGAAGATCAACATCATCGGTGGCGGTCCGGCGGGTTTGTATTTCGCTATCCTCATGAAAAAGGCCGACACCTCGCATCAAATAAGAATCTACGAACGGAATGGACCTGACGACACTTTCGGCTGGGGTGTAGTGTTTTCGGGTAAGACGCTCAAAACTCTGCGCGAGGCAGACGAAGAGTCGCACCATGAGATTACGAGGACCTTCGAGGACTGGGATAATGTTGATGTCGTCCATGGCAGCAGCAAAGTTTCCGTTCATGGCAATAGTTTTACAGGTATCTCGCGTTTGCAACTCCTCAAAATACTCCAGCATCGTTGTATGGAGCTGGATATCGAAGTCGCCTTCCGGACGGAAATAGCTGATATCGATTCACTGCGGCAAGGTTGCGATCTGCTCGTGGCAGCGGACGGAGTCAACAGCACGGTGCGTCAGCACTACAGCGAGAATTTCAGGCCCACGCTGGACGTTAGGTCTAATCGGTATATCTGGTACGGAACCAACCAACTCTTCCATGGTCTGACACTCACATTTCGCGAAAGTGAAGCAGGCATCTTTGCTGCGCACTCCTATAAGTTCAACAAGACTACCAGTACGTTTATTGTCGAATGTGATCCTCGAACGTGGGAGAAAGCCGGATTTGCTGGTATGAATGATAAACAAACACGTGAGTTTCTTGGCGCCGTCTTCGCAAGAGATCTGGAGGGCCGGCGGTTGCTTTCGAATAATTCAAAGTGGATTAACTTCGTATTGGTGAAGAATGCCCATTGGTCTTTTGAAAATGTTGTCTTGCTCGGCGATGCCTTACACACCGCTCATTTTTCGATTGGCTCCGGCACTAAGCTCGCTATGGAAGACGCGATTGAATTGGAAGATTGTCTTTTTCGAACAGCAAACGTACCGCAAGCCCTCTCTGAGTTTGAGTCGACACGAAAGCCGGTTATAGAGGATTACCAGGCGGCTGCTTATGAGAGCATGGTGTGGTTTGAGAACGCCAACCAGCGCATGAACCTCAGTCCGACAGAACTCGCTTATAGCCTGATGACCCGAAGCGGGCGTGTCAATTATGAGGATTTGAAGAAACGCGATCCTGAGTTTATCCGCAGATTGGAATTGGTTCGGATCAGCTAAACGGTTCTCAGCCTCGCGGTATCCATTTCGGAGCCAGGAGTCGTCGCCTTCCTTCGTCAATTGTCGCCACGCCCGCCTCGTCGAGTTGCACGCGATCCCAAAGTTTGCAGGTCACCGGCCGATGCGCCTGGTCCAATGCTTCACAGTAGTTCGTATAAGTGCACCGTCTAACTTCATGACCCCGCCCAAGCCTAACCTTTCTAAACCAATCCGGATCTGCCAAAGCTTGGCGCGCGAGCCCAACAATATCAGCGCCACCGCTGCTAAGTATCTCCTCGGCTTGCTCAAACGTTGCGATGCCGCCTGTGGCGACGAGTGGTGTTTGGTAGCCGGCACGGTTCACCGCACCTTTGATTTCCGCCACTAACGGAACGCTGCGACCGAAGGGGCCAACCTCGTCTGACAACACCGTCGGCATGCATTCGTAACCACTTTGACCGGTATACGGATACACCGCCTGCCCGACCTTTGGCTGTTGCGCATCTTCAAACTTGCCGCCCCGCGAGAGAGAGAGAAAATCGAAACCAGCTCGAGCAAACTCAACTCCAAAATAGCTTGCATCGTCGACTCGATTTCCGCCGGTTATTACTTCGTCGGCCAGGAAGCGAACGCCTACCACGTAATCTGTTCCCACGCGATCGCGCACCGCTCGATAAACCTCCAGCGGCAACCGAACTCTATTCTCACGTGCACCGCCGTATCCATCGCTCCGATCATTCAGTGCACTAAGGAAACCCGCCATCGTGTAAGCGTGAGCGTAGTGGAGCTCAACCCCATCAAACCCAGCTTCGCGAGCACGAGCTGCCGCAGCCGCGAAGATGCCAGGCAACTCTCGCGGTAACTCTCTAATGTGCGCTAACTGAGTGTCGGTGACTCGCTCACGATAACCAAAGCGCAACGCTTCCAGCTCACGAGGAGCAAACACGTGATCGAGAATCTCGTCACTTGTTATTTGCAGGAATTCGCGAACCTTAGCGGCTGGAGCCTTCAACCAGGCCTCATCATGAGTGACTTCTGCCAGTGCCTGTCGATGGCGCTCATCGACTTGCAGAAAACGATCAATGTATTTCTCCTTTTCCGGTCGACGCTTAACCGTCAGAAAATCAATAATCTGAATAAACAACCGCGTGTTACCGGCGCTTGCTTCACGTACCACGTCGACCAGTTTACGCAGGCCTGGTATGAATCGATCGTCGCCAATGCGCAACAACGGTCCACTGGGTATGTCGCGCACCCCGGTGGCTTCGACGACAAGCACACCTGGCTGACCCTCAGCGAAACGGCGATACCACTCGAGGTTTTCCTGAGTGACAAAACCATCTTCAGTGGCTCGCCAGGGCACCATTGCCGGGACCCATGTTCGATTCAGCGCTTCGAGTTTGCCGATCCTGATTGGACTATACAGACGAGATTCAGCAGCCTCTTCGGCCGTAGGCCAACTCGTTTCGGGTATTTGGTGACGAACTGGATTGGGAAACTTCCACATTTCTTGACTCGAAACTCACTTTATCACGTTGAATGAAAAGCAGTGAGCCACAACCGATTTGAGGCCTCATTACCTCAACCTCCACTGGGACAATCCGGCTGTGTTACAGTAGCCTAACGAAGGCCCATCCGGGAGGAACTCTTTTGACTGATGAGCTTCTAAAGTGGCGTGCCGAATTCCCAATTCTTCAAAAGACCGTCTATCTGATCTCCCACAGCCTCGGCGCTATGCCGAAAGCTACTTACGAACGGCTGCAGGATTACGCTGACACCTGGGCCACGCGGGGCGTGCGCGCTTGGGCTGAAGGCTGGTGGGACATGCCGGTTACGGTAGGTAATGATGTTGCCAGAATCATCGGCGCTGATCCGGGCACAGTTGTCATGCATCAGAATGTTTCCGTATGTGAGTCGCTGGTGCTGTCGTGTTTTGAGCCTACGCGCACAAGAAACAAGATCGTTTACTCGGAGCTGAACTTTCCTTCGGTCATGTATGTTTACGAGGCGCACGCGCGCAACGGCAGCCTGCGTATTGAAACAGTTAAATCTGATGACGGTATTACTGTACCACTGGAACGCATGCTCGCCGCAATTGATGAAAGAACGTTGCTCGTTCCCTTCTCGCACGTGCTATTCAAGAGCGCCTTTCTGCAGGACGCTAAAAGAATTATCGACCGCGCCCACGAGGTAGGCGCCATGGTTATTCTGGACACGTACCAGTCGGCCGGTACGATCCCGTTCAGTGTAAAGGAACTGAACGCTGACTTTGCCACGGGCGGCTCGGTCAAGTGGCTTTGTGGGGGACCAGGCGCCGGCTATCTATATGTTAGACCCGACTTGCAGAAAAAGATGGAGCCGAAGACTACTGGTTGGATGGCGCACGAAACACCCTTCGCATTCGATACCGAACTGCGCTACGCGCCTGACATTACCAGGTTCTTACATGGCTCGCCGGCCATACCGGCGCTATACGCCGCGCAGTCAGGATATAAGATTGTTAATGAGATTGGCGTCGCAAAGATTCGAGAGAAGAATGTGCGACAAACCGAGTATTTAATTCGTCTCGCGGAAGAAGCAGGTTTTCGGGTGACGAGTCCCAGGGAATCCTCACGACGAGGAGGGACAGTAACTGTCGCGCTTCAAAACGCGGCCGCAATCGCAAAAGAACTGGTTCGTCGCGAATTCATTATCGATTACCGGCCCGGGGCAGGTATTAGAGTATCTCCCCATTTTTATACGAGCGACGAAGAGTTAGATCTGGTGATTGAGGAGATGAAGAAGATTAGAGATAGCCGGGCTTATGAAAGTCATGAGGCTGCGGGAGCCGCATTCTGATGTAGTGAACTTGCTCGACAAGTTGAGCTTTGTACTTTGCTCTTTGTACTTAGAGCTTTGTACTTTGCTCTTTGACTTACAGTACTGGAATACAAAGTTCCAAGTACAAAATTCTAAGTTCTAAGTGACTAAACGAGAAGCTGATGACGAGTGACTACGGCTCCAATTCGCCCCTCTCCTACAATAAATACCTACGAGTTCAGGATCTAATTGGACTGCAGGATTGCCTCTCGGATCCGATACATCACGATGAGCTTCTCTTCATCACGATTCATCAGGCCTATGAATTGTGGTTCAAGCAAATTCTTCATGAGATCGACGCTGCTATTTCATTGATGAACGCGGATCTGCTGGCGTCTGCCACTCGCGCGCTGCAACGAGTGGTTGAGATCGAGAAGTTGCTGGTCAACCAGATCCACATTCTTGAGACCATGACCCCCATTAGTTTTCTCGCGTTTCGCGATCAACTCAACCCGGCAAGCGGTTTCCAATCAATGCAGTTTCGTGAAATTGAGTTCTCTTCGGGACTGAAAGACGAACACATTCTCCGCGAGTTTCAATCCGAGAGTTTTGCTTACGAACGTCTCCAACGGCGTCTTGCGGCGCCTTCGCTGGCAGAATCCTTTTTTGCAGCCTTGCAACGTCGAGGTTTCGCCGCGCCGGGAAATGACGATGGTGCCGACAATTCAGCCAATAAGAAACGTTACGACGAGCGCACGCGTGCCGTGCTGGAAATACTTACGCACTTCGAGCAGCGCTATGAAGAGTTTCAATTGGCCGAGGCGCTGATAGCACACGATGAGTACTTTTCCCTTTGGCGATCACATCACATCAAAATGGTCGAACGGATGGTGGGCGCCAAGCGCGGAACTGGAGGCTCCGAAGGTATTGGCTATCTTAGAACTACACTCGACAAGAAGTTTTTCCCCGAACTCTGGGAGGCCCGGACTTACCTCGACACGGCACACCGCGAGGGCGGCTGTCCGTTTTCATCTGGCTAACTCCTTAACCATTAGCAGTGGCTGAATCGTCCAGCGAAGAAATGCAAAAAGAAGAAAGAAGGACCGCTCCCCGTGTAAAAGTAAATTTACCCGCTCGCTGGGAAGGTGTTCTGAGTCGCGAGAATGCTACGGTCACCAGCTTGAGTCAAGACGGTTGCTTCGTGCTTACTGCCGGCCTGGTGCAAAAGCGGCAGCTCATCTGGCTTGAGATTGCCATTCCTCACGCAGAACCTGTATCCATCTGGGGTGAGGTTGTCGACCAGGCATATGAGATTGGCTTCGCAGTGCGCTTCACTTCGAGTAGCGATGAAGACGAGCAACGGCTCACCGCCTACATAACCGAAGAGCTCAAAGCAAGAGCTGATTAAGCATCTTTTAGAATGAGCATTCGCGTTTCAACCAGTTCCCCTTCCGTACTTCAACAAGAGATTCTCTCATGACAATCTCCTTCCCTGAGCGTTTCAACATGTCTGATTATTTCCTCTATCACAATCTGGAGGAGGGTCGGCAAAACAGAGTCTGCCTGTACTTTGAAGACCAAGAGTGGACCTACGGCCAGACGGCCGCAATGTCAAATAGAGTCGGCAACGTACTACGTGATCTGGGAATAGAAATCGAGCACCGAATTCTGCTGGTACTCCCTGATTGCCCGGAGTTCGTGTGGACTTGGTTTGGAGCAGCGCGCATTGGCGCCGTTATTACTATGGTCAACCCGCTGTTGCCGGCCAACGACTACAAATACTATCTCGACTATACGCGTGCCCGCGTCGCGGTCGTTCACCAGTCAGCGCTGAAAACTTTTACCGAAGCTGCCAAAGGTGCTCGCTACTTGCGGGCTTTGCTGGTAGTCGGCGAAGAAGACAAGGTAACAAAGACGACTCACGGACATCAAATGGCAAGCCTGGTTTCATTTAATGATGCGGTGTTTGCAGCGCAAGATGAGTGTACCCGCGCCGACACCCATCGAGACGATGTGGCCATTTGGCTTTTCACGTCCGGATCGACTGGACATCCAAAAGGCGCCGTACATCTTCAGCATGATCTTCCTTACAACACCGAAGTGTTTGCGAAACAGGTCATGGGCGTAAACTGTGACGATCTGACTGTCTCAGTTCCGAAACTCTTCTTTGGATATGCTACGGGTACGAACCTTCTATTCCCTTTTGCGGTGGGAGGGGCAACGGCGCTTTTTGCGGAGCGCTCGACACCGGAAAAGATGTTCGAAGCAATCTCCCGCTACCAGCCCACCATTCTCACTACAGTGCCGACAATGATTAACGGAATGCTCAACGCTGCGAACGGTTGCCAGCAAGATCTCTCGAGTTTGCGTTTCTGCTATTCGGCTGGCGAGGCATTACCGGTTGAGCTCTACGAACGATGGATGAAAGTCTTCGGTGTCGACATTTACGATGGTATTGGATCGGCAGAGATGTTTCATATCTACATTACGAATCGGCCAGGTGACGTTAAGCCTGGCAGCCTGGGTCGCATCGTTGCCGGCTATGAAGCAAGGATTGTAGATGCAGAAGGGAACCAGGTGCACTCCGGTGAGATGGGCACGCTCAAGATAAAAGGTGACTCCGCGGCACTCTGTTATTGGAACGCTCACGAAAAATCGATAGAGACATTTGCCGGAGATTGGTGCACTACTGGGGACCAGTTTCATGTCGATGGCGACGGTTACTACTGGTGTCACGGGCGAACTGACGAGATGTTGAAGGTTTCAGGTGTTTTCGTCGCGCCAGCGGAAATCGAGAACTGCCTATTGCAGCACGAGGCCGTGCTTGAGTGTGCGGTGGTTGGCCACGACTCCGGAGACGGGCTTGTGAAGCCTAAAGCCTTCGTAGTCCTGCGCGAAGGCTTTAGGCCGGATGAACAACTTGCCGATAAGATTAAGGAATTCGTGAAGGCGAGAATTGCACTTTACAAATACCCTCGCTGGGTGGAATTCATTGCTTCCCTTCCCAAGAATGATCGCGGCAAAATCAATCGCAAGGAACTCAAGAGCAACTGACACTTAGCGGCGTCGTTCAAGATCGTAGTCGCGCAAGCGTCGATAAAGAGTTGAGGGCGAGATGCCAAGGATTTCCGCAGTCTTGCCGCGATGCCAACCGGTTTGTTCCAATGCAGCCAGTATTTGTTGGCGTTCCACTTCCCTCAGAGATCCTGATCCAGCCGCCGGCACGGCCGCGGAATCGATATTCCCAACCGAGGGTGAAACGCTGGTTGCCATCGGCATAGCGGTCGTGGGTCTCGTCACTTCGGGGGGCAGTTCGGTAAGCGTGATCCGGCCATTATTTGAAAGGATCACAGCCCGCTCCAAACAGTTCTTCAGCTGCCTTACATTCCCCGGCCAGTTATAAGAACGCAACGCGCTAAAAGCATCTGCAGTTAGTTCGGGTGGAGTTGTTCCGCCAACCTGTTTGAGTAAATGACGAGTCAAGGGTTCAATGTCTTCGGGTCGATCACGAAGCGGAGCGAGGCTAATCTGGAATCCGTTAATTCTGTACAAGAGATCCGAGCGAAACACCCCATCATTGACAACGGTTTCAAGATTGCGATTCGTGGCGGCGACGATACGTACGTTTACTTCTACTTTTCTTACGCCACCTACACGGAAAAATGTTCTGGTCTCGATCGCTCGCAATAGCTTCGCCTGTAGTTGGGCCGGAAGCTCGGTTACCTCATCGAGAAAAAGAGTTCCGCCATCTGCCAGTTCGATAAGTCCGAGCTTTCGTCCCTTGGCTCCTGAAAACGCTCCAGCTTCGTAGCCGAACAATTCTGACTCGAGAAGCGATTCCTGAAACGCCGCGCAGTTAAGATCAACGAAAGAAGCATCTGCGCGAGTGGAAAGCCGGTGAATCGCATGCGCCACTAGCTCTTTGCCGGTACCCGATTCGCCCGTAATCAAGACCGAAGCCTCTGAGGGAGCTACGCGCTCGATCAGTCTGATGGCCTCCTTCATCAATTCTGACACGGAAATGATCTCAGGCAGCGTCGACTGTCGCGCGAGTTGCTCGCGCAGGCGGACATTATCAACACGAAGGCGGCGCTTGTCAGCCGCTTGCTTAACACGAACATCCAGTTCTGTAATGCGATAAGGTTTTGTCAGATAGTCGTAGGCACCGAGCTTCATGGCCTCGACGGCGGTTTCCACTGTGGCCTGTCCGGTCAGCATGATCACTTCTGGAGGATTCGGTCGCTCATGAACGCGACGCAGAAGTTCCATCCCATCGATGCGGGGCATATTGATGTCACACAGCAAAACGTCGACATTGCTCTCCTCGAGGCGGCGAAGAGCAGCTTCTCCGTCGGGAGCGGCCTGCACTCTGTAGCCTAAGCGTTCCAACTCCTTTTGAAGCACGAGGCGCAGATTGGTTTCATCCTCTGCGATCAGAATGCGTGCCGGCTGTTGCTCGCTCAATCCTTCTATTCTCCGTTTTGCTTTGCGGCGGGAAGAGTGATAGTGAAAGTGGTGCCGAAGCCCACCGTCGATTGCACGTCAAGAGTGCCGCCATGCTCCGTTAAGATACCATAACACACCGCGAGCCCAAGACCGGTTCCACGCCCCACCTCCTTAGTCGTAAAAAAGGGCTCAAAAATCTTCGGAAGATTTTCCGAAGGGATGCCAATCCCTGTATCTACAACTTCAACCAGTACATTATCTCCCTGGTTGCGCGCCGCTATCGTCAACACTCCACGCTCAGGCATTGCGTCAAGCGCGTTCGTGGCCAACGCAATTATGGCTTGCTGCAACTGCCCACCGTCTCCGGAAACTGGAAGCAGATCATCGGCGGTCTCAACACGAAACTCGAGCTGCGTATTACGTTTTTGGTGAGAGAGCAATCGAGCCGCCGACGCAATCACGTCGCTCAAGTTCACCGGAACGTGTTCAGACGCTCTCGTGCGACTAAAGTCGAGCAGCCCGTTGGTAATCGTTTTGCAGCGGAAAGCCTCACTCCGAATCAGGCCGAGATACTCCTTGAGGTCTTCTATTGACGTGGAACCATCAAAGTCTCCTTCCTGAACACGAGCCTCCAGGGATTCGGCGCAAGCCGAGATCGTCGCCAGCGGATTATTGATTTCGTGCACTACGCCGGCAGCCAGGCGTCCAACAGCAGCAAGTTTTTCCGCACGGGCAACCGCGCGATTAGCTTCCACGCGATCCGAGGTCTCTTCACCTACCGTGATTACATGACTTACTTGCCCACTACTGTCGGCCCACATCGGTATTTTGCTAATCAACCAATGTCGTGTTACCCCTTTTGCAGTCGCAGTCTCTTGCTCGATGCGTTCGATTTCTCCGCTTGCAAAAACCTGTGAAAACTCACGCTCGAGAATCTCACGTGGCTGCCGGGTGAGGACAGTGAATATATTCTTGCCCAGGACCGAGCCACGGGGGACACCCAACTCGCCGAGTTCTCGATTGCGATTCCACGCGACGATCCTGTAATCGCGATCAATGGCATAGAGCGACAACGGTAAGCTATCGATGATTGCTTCGATGAAACGCCCCTGCGACTCACTCTCTATCATCCGTCGCTCAACTTCTTTCGCCAGATTGAATGAAGTCTGCCTTGCCGTTTGGTAGAGAGAGCAGATCTGGGCGGCAAGCGAGGTCTGCTGCGCAGCTGCGTCGATCAGACGGCGCTCAGTATCACTACAATCCTGCCGTCGATCGAAAGCAACCACCAACGCTCCGTTCGCCCGACCAGCAAAACGTAACGGGGCTGTGTATTCGACCTTGTGGTTTTCGTCAAGAATAAAGAAGTCGGCGCTGTCAGTCGCCAACAATGAGCTGGCAGAATTTGCCGACCGTAACCACTTTTGCAGCAGGTCGCGCTTCAGTAGCGACGGATCTTCCGCACTCCCTTCTCGATCAAAAACACATATCGCATGGCTTTCAGGAGCAACCGTCACATAGACCGCACAGAGAGACGCGTCGGTGGCTTCGAAAGTTGCGCCGGCTACTCGCCGGACAAGCTGGTCCGGCTCCAGGGCCCGTAGCAATCCGCGACCTATGTCTGAAAGGAACCTCAACTCGCGATTACTGCCGATCAGCGCCCATTCCCGCTGGGCCGCCTTCAGATGCAGGCTAACACGGGAAACAAGCTCACCTGGCGTCGAGGGCTTCGTTATGTAGTCATCAGCGCCGGCTGCGAATGCTTCCACTTTGCGAGCTTCGTGATCGCTTGCGGAGAGGGCAACTATGGGCAGCTTATTGGTTGCCGGCTGAGCTCTCAAAAGCTTGCAGAGGGCCAACCCATCGACGCCGGGTATTTCAAGATCCAGAACGACAAGGTCACAACGATTATTATTCAAGGACCGCAAAGCCCGAGACGCGTCTGCCGTCAAGGTCTTGTAGCCGGCGTTTTCGAAGATTTCGCGCAGTCTTTCGCGCGTAGTGGAATCGTCGTCAACAATTAACAGGGTATCTCTTTGGTTTTCGCTCGGAGCAGACATGCTTTTAATAGCGGCCGGATAACTGGAAAGATGCCGGGAAAACTCCTGGGTGAGTTTTGTAACGGCTCGGGCGCCTCGTGAAGCGCGCTCTACTTGCGATTGAAAGGCATGAGTGAGGAAGATGTCAAGATTGGACTCAAGCAGGATAGTATCTTTATTTCGCTGAAAACTGATTTCAACAGACTATTGGTGTCGCCGGCTCTGACACCAAAGGATCTCTATTGCTGAACAGACGTCTTAGTTAACGGTAAGTGACTTTTCCAGTCCAGGTTTCTCACTTGCAGGGGAAATGGGGACATTGCGTTCGGCTCGGTGGGCCGATTTTATGCGGTACATTTCATGATCGGCGGCCATTAGGAGTTGGTCTAGCGTTTCGCCATCAGCCCCAAATGTCGCTGTGCCGATACTTATACCCACTCGTGCATGTCGATTTTTGTCCACAGGCAGATAGAACTTTGAAACAGCATCTTCAATGCGTAGGCACAACTCTTCTACCTGGTTGCCCACGACCTGCGGAACGAGAGCGACAAACTCATCGCCGGCATAACGGGCCAGGAAATCATAGTCACGCAGTTGGCCGTGAACTATTCGGGCCATC
>Ga0070707_100003047_pt1 | contig 15880 bp, 20 predicted proteins | sample KBSK5502metaG_FD_65468 | JGI IMG/M metagenome (GOLD analysis project Ga0070707, IMG submission 65468) | Corn, switchgrass and miscanthus rhizosphere microbial communities from Kellogg Biological Station, Michigan, USA - KBS K5-50-2 metaG | ecosystem: Host-associated > Plants > Roots >... | reverse complement strand
TTCCGGCTGTTCGCGCGCGGCGGGCTCCGGTATGCGAGCAGTGCGCCGCGGCGCTACGCGGCTGCGGGCGAGCAGCGCCAGCTGCACCGCGCAGACTTGGCCTTGCGGACCGCCAAGGACGTGGCCGACACCCTGGGCGCGATGAGAGGCGTCATGATGAAGCTCGGCCAGATGGCCAGCTACGTCGGCGACGGGCTGACCCCGCCTGTCCGGCGTACCCTCGCCCGCCTGCAGGACAGCGTCCCGCCGATGCGGCCGGAGCTGGCCGCGGCCGTGGTGGAAGAAGAACTCGGCGCCCTGCCGGAATGAGCATTCACCCGCTGGGACCCACAGCCCATTGCCGCCGCATCGATCGGGCAGGTGCACCGCGCGGTCACCCTCGACGGCCGGGCGGTCGCCGTCAAGGTGCAGTACCCCGGCATCGCCCAGATGATGGCGGCGGACCTGCGCAACGTCGTGCTGCTGGGCCGGATTGTGCGCATCACAGCGCCAGCCCAGGACGTCGACGCGCTGCTGACCGAGCTGCACGACCGGCTGCTCGGGGAACTTGACTACCGCCGCGAAGCCGTCAGCCAGCAGGTCTTCGCGGCCTACTACCGCCAGCATCCGACGATCCACGTTCCCCAGGTCATCAGCGAGCTGTCTACCGGCCGGATTATCACCTCCGAGCTCTCAGACGGAGCCCGCTTCGCCGAACTCACGCGCTGGCCGCAGCGAGAACGCGACCTGGCCGCCGAGACGATCTACCGGTTCGTGTTCCGCAGCCTGTACGGGATCGGCGCCTTCAACGGCGACCCGCATCCGGGCAACTACCTGTTCCACCGGGGCAGCCGGGTCACCTTCCTCGACGTCGGGCTCGTCAAGCACTTCAGCACGGCGGAGCTGGAACCGCTGATGCAGATGAACCGTGACATCTGCATCGAGCATGCCGGGGGCTTTCCGCCGCATCCTGGAGAACGCGGGATTCCTGCGGCCGGGCGCGCCGGTAAGCACCGAGGCGATCGTCGACCATCTCGCCGTCTTCTACGACACCATCCGCGAGCCAGTGCCGCTGACCATCTCCAGCGACTACGCCTCGTCAGTGGTCCGCCGCTTCTTCGACGTGCGCAGCCCGGTCGCTCACTACATCAGCATCCGCCAGTCCTATGTGATCCTCCAGCGCATCAACCTCGGACTTGTCGCGCCGCTCGGCGAGCTGGGCGCCACCGCGAACTGGCGTGCCATCTCCGAGGAGATCTGGCCCTTCGCGCAGGGACCGGCGTCCACTCCCGTGGGCGAGGCCGAGGCCGCATGGCGGGCCAGGCGCCGGCCGATCGCGGCCTGACTGGCCTCAGGCGTCGGCCTAGGTATCTGGCGGGCGCCGGCGGACCCGGCAGGAACGATCTCCTGAACGCAAGAGAGCTACTAGTCGTGTTAGTAAGTGGCCGGTAGCCTAGCGAAGGAGATGCCGTGACCACCATGCCCGACATGCAGCTCAGGCCCGGCGAGCAGCCGCGACTGGCCACCGGCACCTGGCGGGTCGTTCCGGCGCGATCACACGCGTCGTTTGCCGCGCGGCTGGCCGGCCGGCCCGTGCGCGGACGCCTCCCCCTGACCGGCGACGCGGTTATTGCCGAGCCGATCGAGGGTTCAGCTGTGCGGCTGGCCGCCAGGACGAGCGCGGTCAGCACCGGGTCACCGGTCCTGGACCGGCTGCTAGCCGGGCCGGGTTTCCTGGACGCCCGGGCCTACCCGGAGGTCAGCTTCCGGTCCGAGGTGCTGGTCTGGGTGCCGACCGGATGGCGGGCCGTCGGCCGCCTGCAGGTCAAGAATGCCGAGCACGAACTGGCCTGCGAATTCGGCGTGCAACTTGGCGACACCCGGCCGGGCGCCGCGCCGCGCCTCGTCATCGCCAGCAGCTGGGTCATCGACTCGGCCTGGGTAACCAGCCAGCGGATCCCGGCGCTCGGCCGGCGCATCGCCATGACCTGCTCCTTCCATCTCGAATCGGACAAGTGAGCGACTAGGCACCGTGCACTGTGATGCACGTCGCACTCCGCAGGCCCGATCCTGCTGAACCCTCCTGCATCTCCTATACGTATTAGTAGTTGAGAGCGGCACTACCGCTGCCCGGCGCGGCGCAAGGCCTGCCGGGACGGTCCCGACAAGGAGGACACCACATGTTTGCTCGTCTTGGCCCGGCGCAGCCGCCGCAGGGCGCGGATGTGATCGCGCGTGCCGTGGGCGCGCTGGCTCTGGCCGCGCTGGCGGTGATCCACCTGGTCGACCTGCCGGGCACGCTGGGCCCGACCCCGCTGGTCGGCGCCGGATACCTCGGGATCATCGCTGCGGCGGTCCTGACCGGCGGGGTCATGATCACCCGGTCGCACTGGCTGGCGTGGGCGGCAGCCGGCGCCGTGGCTGCCTCGGCCATGGGCGGATACGTCCTGACGCGTGCCGTGCCTGGCGGCTTCCTCGGCGATCACGCCGATGTCGGCAACTGGCGCTGTCCGCTGGGCATTGCCGCGCTCAGCGTGGAAACGCTGATCATCCTGCTCGTCGTCCTCGCCGCCTGGCAGGCGCGAGCCCGGGCCGCGTCCGTGGCGGCCCAGCCGCTGCCTGGGCTGGTCACGCGGCGGACACCCGAATACAGCCGCCCCGGCTGATCCGGCCCTGCCAATGACCGGTTGTCCCGGACACCAGAAGGAGCACTGCGATGCGCATGTCCCACCCTGGCCCGGATGGCCAGGCAAACGCGGCCCCGTGGCGGCGGTGGCTGTTCCCGGCGGCTGCCATGGCCAGCCTCGTGACGCTGCTGGCCCTGTCGGGCGGCCCCCCGCCGGCGTGCCGCTGACCTACACCCAGTTCGCGGCCGATGTCGGCGCCGGGACGGTCCGCGCGGTGACGATCAGCCCGGCGGGCCAGGTCACCGGCAGACTCGCCTGCGGCCGGCCGTTCACCACCACCATCCCGGTCTCCCTCGGCGGCAACAGCCTCGCCGGTGACCTGGCCGCCCACCACGTCCAGGTCAGCGCCACTACCGGCATGTCCTCGCCGCTTGTGTCGGCGCTGCTCGGCCTGCTGCCCCTGCTCCTGATCGGCGGCCTGCTTCTCATGTTCGTGCGTACTGCGCGCCGCCATGCCGGCGGGCTGGGCGGCCTGGGCGGGGCAGGCGCCCTCGCGAAGGCGAAGGCTCGGGTCATCGACGACGAACGCCCGGCCACCCGGTTCGCAGACGTAGCCGGCTACCACTCGGTGAAGACCGAGGTCATGGAGGTCGTCGAGTACCTGCGCGACCCGGCCCGGTATCACCGGGCCGGGGCCCGCGGACCGCGCGGCGTGCTGATGGCCGGGCCGCCGGGCACCGGCAAGACCCTGCTGGCGCGCGCGGTCGCGGGCGAGGCCCACGTCCCCTTCCCGTCAGTCTCCGGCTCGAGCTTCGTGGAGATGTTCGTCGGCGTCGGGGCGGCCCGGGTCCGGGATCTGTTCGAGCAGGCCCGCGCGCTCGCTCCGGCGATCATTTTCGTCGACGAGATCGATGCCCTCGGCACCCGGCGTGACCACGGCGGATACGTCGGCAGCGACGAGCGGGAGCAGACCCTCAACCAGCTGCTCGCGGAGATGGACGGATTCGACCAGTCCGGCGGGGTCGTGGTGCTGGCTGCCACCAACCGGCCAGATGCCTTGGACCCCGCCCTGCGCCGGCCGGGCCGGTTCGACCGGGAAGTGATTGTTCCGCTGCCAGACTGGGCCGAGCGACGCGCCATCATCGCTGCCCACGCCAGCGGCAAGAGCCTCGACCCTGACGCTGACCTGGACCAGGCAGCGGCCGCCACGCCGGGATTCTCCGGCGCCGACCTGGCCAACCTGCTCAACGAGGCCGCCGTTACCGCGGTCCGGGACGGACGCACCAGCCTGGCCGCCGCCGACTTCGCCAGTGCCCGCGATCGCGTGCTGCTCGGCACCCGGCACACCACCCCGCTCGCGCCTGGCGAACTCGCCACCGTCGCCGTGCACGAAGCCGGCCACGCACTGGTCTCAGTCCTGTCCCCGCACGCCGACCCGGTCAGCCGCGTCACCGTCCTCGGCGCCGGCCAGGCACTCGGCCTCACCGAGACGCTGCCCGCCGACGACCGGCGGCTGTACGGCGAAAGCTACCTCGCCGACACCCTCGCCGTCCGCCTGGGCGGGCGAGCCGCCGAGCGCCTTGTCCGCGGCGAGGCATCGACGGGCGCCGCGACGACCTGGCCTCCGCCACCGCCCTGGCTACCCAGATGGTCTGCGAATTCGGCCTCAGCGACAAGGTCGGGCCGGTCAGCTACAACATCTCGCCGGCCGGCCATTCCGCCACTGGCTCAGCTCGCGGCTACTCCGAGCACACCCAGTGGCTGGTCGACCAGGAAGTCGCCGCACTCCTGGCCAGGGCCGAGGCCCACGCTCGCCACCTGCTCACTCGCCACCGCCAAGCTCTCACCCAGCTCACGGCCGCGTTGCTGGCGCAGGAAACTATCACCGGAGACGAGGTGCGCGCACTCGCGGCGGCGGCCGGACGCCCTGCCCTCCAACCCTCCTCACCCGCAGCCGGATAGCCCTGGTGATGAACCGAACAGCTCTACTATCCGTATTAGTAGATAAGCCAACACACAAGGAGGCGGCTATGAAACGCCTGAGGATCATCATGGCGGGCATCGGCCTTGCTGCTCTGGCGACTGCCGGCGGCATCACCGCCGCTTCGGCAAGCGGCGCCCCAGCAACCAGCGCGATGAGCGCGGCCAGCGTGCGCACCGCGTCGGCAGCCGTCGCAGGCAAGACGGAGACCATCCTGGTCAATGGCCGCGGCCTGCCGCTGTACTTCTACCGGCCCGACACGGCGACGACGCCGCTCGTCACCGGTGGCCTGGCCAGGCTGTGGCCGCAGCTGACCTCGCCCGCCGTCGCAGGCGCCGGGGTGACGGGCAAGGTCGCCGTGCTCAACGACGTCAACGGCAGGCAGGTCACCTACAACGGTCACGCGCTGTACACATTCGCTGACGATCATGCCGGCCAGGTGACCGGCCAGGGTGTCCAGGACTTCTTCGTGGCTACGCCTGGCCTTGCCCCGATAGTCAAGTCCGCGGAATCGCCCCGACCTGCCCCGACCGTGCCGTCCCGCGGATACGGCTACTGAGCGGGCCGGGTGCCGGCGGCCAGCGGACGCTACCGCCACGGACAGGCGAACATGACAATCACCTCAGCCGCATCATCTGGCGCGGGCCGCAGACGGAGCGCCAGGGCCGCTGCAGCCGCATTCGCAGTCGCGGCCCTGGCCGCTGCAGGCGTTGGCGAGCGAGCCTCGGTAACCGCATCGTTCGGGGTACTCGGCCGTCTGCACTGGCTCTGGATATTTGCGGCCATCGCGGCGGAGTCGGCCTCCATGGCTGCACTCGCCTTGATGCTGCGCAGACTGCTCGCGACTGGCGGCACCAGCGTGGGCATCCGGCCCATGCTGGCCACATCCCTTGCAGCCAACGCGCTCTCGGTCTCGATTCCCCTGGCCGGACCCGAGGTGGCCACGGCCTTCACTTTCCGCCGCTTCACACGGCAGGGAGCCGACGCTCCGCTAGCCGGATGGTCACTGCTGGCCGGCGGGATAGTCTCCTCGGCCGCCGCCGCCCTTGTCCTAGCCGGCGGCGGCCTGGCGTCCGGGAACGTCCTGGCAACCGGCATCGCTGTGCCCGGCGGCGTATTCGCCGTCGCCGTGCTGCTCGTAGTAGGAGCGACCGCGCGCAGACCGCGGCTACGCGACGCGCTCGAACGGCCAGCGACGTGGGCGCTGCGGCACACGGCCAGGCTGCTACGCCGGCCGGCCGAGGATCCCAGCCAGATCATCAGCGCCTCGGCAGCGCGGCTGGGGTCGCTAAAGCTTGCGCCTTCCGGCTGGATCACGGTGACCGGCCTGGCCGTGATCAACTGGCTCGCCGACGCGGCAGTCCTCGCCGTGAGCATCCGCGCCGTCGGCGGCCCCGTTCCCTGGCATGATCTCCTGCTCGTCTACGGCTCGGGAATCGCAGCGCAAAGCCTCAACATCACGCCTGGCGGCCTCGGGGTGGCCGAAGGAACCCTCAGCCTGGCGCTAGTAGCCACCGGCCTGCGCGCCAGCCAGGCACTAGCTGCGGTCCTGCTCTACCGCCTGGCCAGCTTCTTTCTAGTCGCAGCCGCCGGATGGCTAGTGCTCTTCTTCCTCAGGCACCGCCAGCGCGGGCAGCACGACACCCCGCCGCGCGACAGGCCAGCCGAGCGGGCACCATCCGGAAAAGGAAACTGCGCCCCCCGATGAGAGGTTCACTCCGTGTTGTTCATGGACGCCTTACGACCTTTCCATACGGCCCAGCCAAGCTGCTGCCCCGGACCATAAGCTGGCTTAGGCGCGCCCGCGGTCAGCGCCCTGCTCTGGCGCCACTCGTTGCGAGCGACATGACAGCAAGGCTCGGTGCCGGGTCTGCCTTGCGCCGGCCGGCGAATCGCGCCACGGCGGTGCCTGCAATGACCGGCTCTGCGAAATGGTCTGTGCCGCCCGGGCGCGCCCGGCAGGCGCTGCTGCGGACGTGCAGTGTCGTTGCGGAGACGACGATGCCGTCTGCGCCCAGCTCACGTACTGCCCGCTCCAGTCGATTCCATGCATCCTGGCTCACCTGGACGATGAAATCGGTGTAGGCCGGAACCTCTGCGTTCCCCGTGCCCCAGGGGCCGGAGCTGGTCGTCGGCAGGTCGTCGTGCAGTCCGGCTCCCGAGATGCCGAGCGCGATCCCGGCAGGCACCCAGCCGGTTACGAGCAGCTTGGCGAAGTCTGGTCCGGACAGCTCGGCGGTGAACGGTCTGGCCGGCGGCGGGCATCCGCCGGCCCGCACGGCCGTGCCGATCACCTTGAACTCGACGGTGGCGGTCGTGAAGCTATCGCCAGGGCTCTCGGTGACTTGCAGCGCCGCGCCCACGATGCCGTGGCCGCGGAGATCTCAGCACTCACCGGCCATCCGGTCGATCGCCGTCCAATGCCTGTGGTAGAGCGCTCGCGCGACCCCGCGCGGCCGGACCGGGGATGCCCTGCCCGGACACCGCGCCGAGCCTCATGTCCGCAGCCCTCGCCGACATGTCGCGCACCAGGTGACGCGCGCTACCTCTGGGGCAGCTGACTCCGGCGGTGGCGGTGAGTGGGTATACGGCGGCTCCGAATACCTGGCCGACGGGCTCGAATGCGACGCTCCTGATCGCGGTGAACGCGTCGACCGACAGCACGGACCCCCATGTCGCGCCACAGCCTGGCAACTCGGCCATCACCGCTCCGCCCTTGCTCCTCCGCGGTACCGCGCGGTCGCCATCTACCGCTTCGCGACGGAATAAGAGTAAGACGGAGCTGGACCGTGTCCTCGCCGGCGAGGTCACGGCCGCGGACCAGGTCAGATCGCGGCTAGCGCCTCCGATTTGGTAACGACTCGACCCAGGGCGCCGTATTCGTGCAGGTCGCCGAACATCTCGATGCGGATGGACTGGTCCAGACCGCCCACGGGGACCGGTTCGTAGCCGCCGGCGCGGATCAGTTCAGCGACCAGGTCGCCTGCTGCGGCGTCGTCGGCGGCGTAGAACTGCACCGCACGCTCGGGCTCCCGCCGCGCGGCCGCGGACAGTGTGGGAGCCGACAGCGTGCCGAACGCCTTGACCAGCCGTGCCCCGGCCGGCAGCAGCCCGGCCAGGATCTGGCCCGAGGACTCCTGCTCGCCGATGACCTTGCGGTAGTTGCCGTCGCTGTCCGGGCCGACCGGGTTCGACGGGTCGACGATCACCTTGCCGGCCAGCCGCTCGCCGTACTGGGCGATGAGCTGCTTGAAGTCGTCGAGCCAGACGGCGGGCACCAGCACGTCGGCCCGCTCGACCGCCTCGTCGACGCTCACCACTTCGGCGTGGCCGTCGAGGTCGGACGCGATCTTCCGTGCGGCCTCCTGGCCGCGGCCGGCCAGCAGGAAGTCCTGACCGCCGGCCGCGAAGTTCGCGGCGAGCCTGCTGCCGATGTTGCCCGTGCCGACGATGGCCACCGTGCTGTCCGAGATAGTCATCTTGCTTCACCTTTCGTTGTCGTGATTTCCGTAGGAAGTCGATCTGAGCCGACCCGGTGCGCTGGTGTCCCGGCGGGCTCGAAGGCGGCGGAGAAGAGGTAGCTGGTCGCGAGACTGCGGTAGGGCCGCCATTTCTCTGCGTTGGCGAGGACCTGCTGCTGGTCGGGGAGGTGGCCGAGCTGATAGGAGGCCTGGACGGCCTTGCGGAGCGCAAGATCGCCCGGCAGGACGACGTCCTCCCGGCCGACCGCGATGATCATGGCGCCCTGCACGGTCGATGGGCCGATCCCGGGAATCGCGGTCAGCTCGGCCATGAGCTCGTCGTCGGGCAGGCCGCTCAGGACGTCCGGGTTCAGCCTGCCGTCTGACATCCGCTCGGCGAGGTCACGGAGCGTGGTGATCTTCCGCCAAGAGAGCCCGGCCTCGCGGAGCTTGCCGGGATCCGCACTGAGCAGCTCGGCTGGCGCGGGCAGGTGGCCGCCGAACAGGGCCTGGATGCGGGCCAGGGTCCGGCGGGTCGCCGGGACGGACAGCTGCTGGCCGGTGACCTGGAACACCAGCGCACCGAACAGGTCCATCGGCGGCAGCTGGGCCAGCCACGCCCGGGGATCGAAGGCCGGGCGGTCGTCGATGAGCCGGGCCAGCACGGGATCGGCGTCGCGCAGGTAAGAACGTGCCTGCCGCAGCCACACGGCACGGCTGGAATCACTGGTCACCAAGCCAGCTCCCTCCGCTCGGCGCCTGCCGCCGGTGGTTTGAGCCGACGGACCTCAAGGAGGTCGAGGCCAAGCGCCTCGACCTGAGCCAGCACTCCGTAGAGCGCTGCATGATCCAGCAGGCCTGTCAGCACGATATGTGCGCCGCGCCGCTGCGGCGTCATCGCCGGGAACGCAGAGAGCACCGTGACGGCGAGGTGGCCGCTGATCCGGATCTCGTAAAGGGCGACGGCTGGGTCCATGAACCGATGATTGAGGTTAGGCAGGTGAATCAGCATCACCAGGATATGGTGATCGCCATGCGCACGCAGGACGTGCCGATAATGAACGGCCGGATTACGCCGGGCGAACGGGGCCGGCCTGCCCTTGTGCCGTTGTTGCCCTGCCGTCGGCCTGGGACGGTGTGCCGTTCCGATATAGCGGCCCGGGCGGAGCAGGGCGCCGCTGACGACGGCGCCGCCGGCGAAGAGGCCGGCGGTCCACCAGAACGCGGTGTCGTAGCCGTGTGGCAGCCCCAGCCCGGTGAGGGCGTGGCGGCCGATGATCCGGGCCACGGCGAGATGCGCGGTGAGGTAGGCGGCGACGGCGCTGGCGAAGATGGTGTTCAGCAGCGCGGTGCCGACCGAGCCGCCGAGCATCTGGCCCACGGTGACGGTCGCGGCTGCGACTCCCGTGTCTTGGGGGGCCACGCCGAAGGTGCCGGTGTTGATCGCCGCCGCGATCACCATGCCCAGGCCGAGTCCGGCCAGGATGAGCGGGCCGAGCACGCCCGCGGCGTAGCCGGTGTGCGGGCCCGTCGGAGTGCTGACGCGACTGCAGCGACGTTAGCTCAGGTGGAGGAGCTGGCGAGGGAATGCGTCACTCTCATCATCCGCCGGTCGTGGGTTCGATCCCCACCCGCCCCACTTGCTTACTTGAGTCACTCCAGTTGCATCAGGTGTCGCTGCGGTTGCAGGTTGTCCAGTCTGCGCTTCCGGGCTCATTGGCAGGTACATTGGCAAGAGCCCGGTCACCGGTGTGTATGGAGTCTCGGCATGCTGGTTCCGGGAAAGTCCGGCCTGGCCTCCGTTAGTGGTGTGAGCAGGGCGTTCATGCGCGGCGGGGACGTCCGGGACCCGGGTGGCTGCCAATGGATCTGCCAATGTGACAGCCAATTTCCAGTCCGCTGCTCGGGGTTGCTGGTGTCGCTGCAGTCGCGTCTGTTGCCGGACAGCGCGGTCGTCGGAGTATCGGCGGGAATACGCGAAATGAGGGACATTGACGGGTTCTGCGACGCGACGGGAGGTAAAGTGGCTCTTCGGATTTCAGCGGGGTCCGCCGGTCGCGACAGTTAGCACTCGATGCCAGGTCGACCGGAATCTGCCTCAGTGATCCGGCGATCGGGGTCACCCTGGACCAGCGGGAGGCCACGCCGTTCTGGGGCACTTTAGGCATGGGAACGTGGATCAGGCTCGCGGGCAGTTCCAGGGCGCCGGCACGGCTTGATCGCCAGCGCACGTTCCACGAGACGTTCCTTCGCGTGTCTCCGCTCGATTCCTGAGGGGATCCCTGAACCCCGTGGAGCGTGGCCGTGGGCAACCAGTGGCTTCTGTTATCCCGCAAGACTTGACACATGCCGATAGCGGAATATATTGGGCCGGTGGCCAGAGCTTCCACGACGTCGGATGTCTTCAATGCAGTTGCCGATATGCATCGGCGCGAAATCCTGGACGCGCTGATCACGGGCGAGAAGGCGGTAGGGGCGATCGTGAACGACCTCTCGATGTCCCAGCCTCAGGTTTCAAAGCACCTGCGGGTGCTCAGCGAGGTGGGACTCGTCAAGTGCCGGGCGGAGGGGCGTCGCCGGTTGTACCGCCTGGAACCCGCGCACCTCCGGCCGTTGCACGACTGGGTGGCCAAGTACGAGCAGGCGATGAACGACCGACTGGATCGGATGGACGACTACCTCAAAGAACTACAACGACAAGGAGAGCGGCAGTGACACCTAATCGGCATGGGTCGGCAGTCATCGAATTTCCGAGTGATCTCGAGATTGTCACCACTCGAGAGTTCGACGCTCCGATCGAACTCGTCTTCGACGTATTGACGAAGCCGGAGCATGTGCGCAACTGGTTCGCTCCATTTGAGGACAAGATGACGGTGTGCTCGATCGACCTGCGCGTCGGGGGGAAGTACCACATGGTCTTCGTGACCGACGACGGAACCGAGTGCTCGTTTCGCGGAACCTACTTGGAGATCGAACGGCCGACCCGGATTGTCGACACGTGGCTGTTCGAAGGTTGGCCGGATGCGGAGGCGGTCGAGACGGTAGACCTGCACGAGACTGACGGAGTGACGAGGGTGAAGATGAACCTCGCGTTCCGTGACCAAGCTGGCCGTGACCACATCACCAAGACCGACGGCCAGGAAGACAGCTGGGACAAGATGGAGGATTACTTGAGGTCACTCGTGGATCCAAGTGGAACTGTCTCTGGTACTTGAGGTTCGGGGCGAGACCTCAACGGCTGGTCCACGAGCGTGCCCGCCGCGTTCCAGATTGTCGGCGAACTTCGGTCAGGCCTGTCCGCCACCGCTGAAGGCGAGAAAGGCCGGCGCTCATCGCCTAGGCGTTTCGTAGTCGGTGCCGCTCAGCAGTACTGGGACGATCTGCCTCGAACCGGGCTCGCCTTGGACCCCTTCGTCGAGTCGTTCAACGGCCGGTCACGAGACGAGCTACTCAACATCGAGGAGTGGGTAGTGGGTCAGTTTCACGTTGAGAAATAGGTTCATCGAGCAAGGCGACGATCGAACCAAGGAAAGGCGCTCTGATGCCGTAGGAGCATCCACCCGGCGCGGCACAGGGGCTCTCAGAATCGTGCGGTTCCTACACCCACGATCACCGGAGAGCCCCTGTGGTGACCGACCCTAGGCGCATGTGCGAGCTGCTTGTCGGCTTGCCGGACGTGAGACTCCTCGCCGTCGAGGATCGGTAAGGCGGTCCGATCGTCGTGCACATCGAACAGGCTGGTGAGAGGCCCGGCTGCATCGGGTGCGGGGCGGTTCCCGTGGTGAAAGACCGCCAGTCGGTCGAGCTGTTCGATCTTCCCTGCCTCGGGCGCCAGGCTCGGCTCGTGTGGCGGAAGACGCGCTGGTCGTGCCCGGTGGAGGGCTGTCCGATGAAGAGCTGGACGCAGCGGGACGAGCGGATCGCAGCTCCCCGCTAGGTGCTGACCGACCGAGCCTGTCGCTGGGCGACGATCCAGGTCGGCCGTTTCGGCCGGACCGTCTCTGAGGTGGCCGCCGAGGTCGGCTGCGACTGGCACACCCTGAACGACGCCGTCATCGCCTACGGAGAGCTCATCGTCGACCACCCTGCGCGGATAGGCGCCGTCCAAGCCCTCGGCCTCGACGAGACGTTGTTCTATCGAAGCGGGCCCTTCCACACCAAGAACTGGTGCACCTCCATCGTCGACGTCGGCGCCGAGACCGCCCAGCTGCTCGACGTCGTCGACGGGCGGGACGCAAGGCGGCGAGCCGCTGGATCGAAGCCAGGCCGGTCGGATGGAGGGAAACCATCAGATACGGCGCCTTGGACCTCTCGGGGCCTTACCGCAGGACCTTCGACGACTGGCTCCCGCACGTCACCCAGGTGGCGGATCCTTTTCACCTCGTCCGGCTCGCCAACGACAAGCTCGACAAGGTCCGCCGCCGCGTGCAGAACGAGCCCATAGGCCATCCCGGGCGCTCCCCCGATCTCCTCTATCGGGCACGGCGGCTCCTCGTGAAGGCCCACGAACGACTCGATGACAAAGGCGAGAAGAAGCTGCGGGGCCTCCTCGAGGCGGGCGATCCGGGGCGCGAGGTGAGGATGGCTTGGCACGCCAAAGAGGTCGTGAGGGCCATCTACGACATCACCGACTACGAGACCGCCAAGGAGTTCGTCACCGAGCTCTATCTCGACCTGCTGGATGACACCTGCCCTCCGGAGGTCAACCAGCTCGGGCGCACGATCGAGCGTTGGTTCGAACAAATCGTGGCCTGGCACAAGGCCTTCGTGGCCAACGCCCGCACGGAGGCGATGAACGGCCTCGTCAAACGCATCAAGCGCATCGGCTTCGGCCTGCGGAACTTCCGCAACTACCGAGTGAGGGCGCTCCTCTACGCCGGAAAGACCCAACTGGGCACTGCTGGCGACCGTGGAACCCCGTTGATTTCCGAAGCGGGCGGTAAAGTGGCGTCCGGTTACTGTCGGTGACCGAGCTGATGGGTGGCACCGCGCAGATCGGCTCCTCTATGTCAAGTGGTCTGGCCGAATCGCTGCTGTGCCGCCTGCCGGGTGATGTCCAGGCTGGCTCCGGTGGGCTTTCCGGGACTGGCCGGCCTGCCGGGCCCGGATGGCGGCGGCGAGTTCGGCTTCGGCGTCGCGCTGCCGGGCTTGCGCCTGGGTGACCCAGTCCAGCAGGTCGATGGGCTCGGTTGCGGGCAGCGGGCGGCGGCCTGGCCCTTGCCGTGGGTGGACCGGAGGGCGTCGCAGCTGGCGCACAGCGCGACGGGGCCGCGGCACAAGACCGCTGTCACCTGGCAGCCCGGCCGGGCGTCTGGGTCGGTGGCGTAGCAACACCGCGGGCCGGGCATGTCAACCACCGGTTGACGGCTGTTGGGGCGAGGCAGCGCGGCGCTGGCGGGCGCGCGGAGTCGGCCTGGGATCAGCCGATGATCTCGGCCGTTTCGAGGAGGTCGCTGTGGAGCCGGGTGCTGGCGTCGAGGATCTCGAGGCCGACGAGCCGGCCGTCTTTCCAGCCGGGCGAGGAACCCGTCGGCGCCGGGCGGGGTGCTGGCCTGGATGGTGGTGCGGCCCGGCGTGAGCGTGTCGCCGGAGCCGCACCGGGAAACTTGGCCCGGTGCTGCATCTCTCGCCCAGCGCACGCGGGGTGACCCTCTATCACGCTGTGGCCAGTGACTTCGCAGGGGATGCGGTGGCGGTCTGGACAGTACAACAGCTCCCGCCAGACAGCGGTATTCGGCCGGCGCATTTCCCGCACCGGCACTCTCGGTCCCACCACTTACCTGGGAATGGGCGATTTCCCCGCATCACCGTTGACGACTACGGCTCCGGGCTCTCCGTCTGGCAGGCACCCGGCCCCGATACCGTCCCGAACAAGCTCTACGGGCGCAAGATCTCCCGATCCGGCGGGTTCGGACCCAAGATCCTGGTGTCCTCCGACGGGCGTTTTGCCCGTGCCGCCTCCACCCCGCAGGGCCAATTGTCAGTGATCTGGCAGCAGGGCTCTGCCTCCTGGCCGATCCAAGCCCGCTTTGGCCCATGACCGCTAGCGCACGAACTCACGGCGCGGGCGCCGAATGCCAGTTCTGTTCCTTGAAATTCTGTCTGTATACGACCAAGTAATAGCGCCGAATCGGCGATCCGGGACATCTGCGTCTTACAGGCGAGGTAACTGGTTTGTGCCAGGTCCGCCGGTGCTGGAAGTAGGCGTCGGCTGCCGGATGCTTCGTGCCGGTTGATGACGGTGGCGGGATACAGCCGCGGCCCGAGCCGGCGATGGCATGTTGGTTCGCCCTGGCCCGGATCGCGGCGCTGTCCTGCCGGGCCGCAGCGGCGCGGATTGCCTGGCACGACTGGCCTGCCGCGTGGGCGGCGGCGATGAACGGCGCCAGCTCCGGGCAGAACACGGCCGCGTTCGCGGCGCTCAGGTCGATCTCGAACTCGGCAGGCCGCGGCTGCGCGTGCCGTCTCCGGGAGTGCAGCGCACGACTGCGCTGCTACCGCGGGCTGCTCGCCGGAAGCAGTGCGTCGAGCGGATGTGGCAGCCGGTCCAGGTCCACCTTGCCGGCGAGCAGGCGCGCGTCCCGGAGCTTGCGCCGCGCACCGCTGCCCAGGAAACGCCGTAGCTGCGCCGCGGCGGGCTGAACGCGCCACTGAGGCTGTCGCTGCTGGCTGCGGAACGAGCCGAGGTCTCCCTGCGAGTCAATGAGCGCCTCGACCACGGCAGCGCCAATCGCGCGGATCAGCTCGTCCTCCAGATCCTCGACGCAGACATAAAAGCCCTGCCGCTCCATGTCGTCCCGCGTCCGAGGCGAGCCGACCCGGGCCCGGGGCCAGGCCGCGCCGGAACACGTTCTCCTCGCCGAGGTCGCATAGGCCCGCCAGCCTCGGCCCAGCTCCAGCCGGACCAAATCGCACCAGGTAACGCGTCACCGCGTGAGCGCCGCCAACTGGCACGACCACCACGCCCTCCGCGCCGAGGTCCCGGCCGCGGCGCGGCAGGCGTCTCGACCGCGATCTGGTCGCTGATGCCCTCGACCAGCACGACGGCGCGCGCGGCCGCCGCCTTCTCCAGTGCCCGGGCCGTGGCCTCGGTCGCAGCCGCGGGGCCATGCACATAGTCATGGAGCAGTCGGCCGGCAAGCTCGCGGCGCCTGGTGCTATCCATCGAAGTCACCCGCCCGTGCCGGTTAGCGATACTGGGCGGGCCGCTAGCGCTACACCGCCTCATGCCTCACAATACGAGGCTGATCCGCCGCAATCCCGCCGGTAATTCCGCCGTGGTCGAGGTGCTGGCCGAGGCGCGCGGGCTGAACCCGCAGGGCGGCTCGGCCAAGGCCCGCCTCGGTGACGGCTGCGCACATGAGCGTGAGGGTCGGGCGGTCGGCTGCCAGGCGGCCGGGGTAGGTGCCACACCGGTACAAGGCAGCGGCGACGCAGGCCACGAAGGCTGCGTGGTAGGCGAGCCACCGGTCCATGTCGGCTACGCGCTGGACCGCGAACCCGCGCGTGCCGAGCGCTCGGGCCAGCTGATCCAGGCGAGTGTCGGTGTCGGCTTGCACCGCGGTGGGCTGCTGCGGGATGCGGACATAGCCGGCTGTGCTGTCGCGCATCACGCCGCCCACGCCGGGGAACCCGAGCATGACATCACCGTGGACCTGACCGCTGATCGCCGGCCGCCCCCTGGGGTTGTCCCGAAGACCACCGCCGGTGACCAGGCGAGGCCGGTGAGCTGGGAGCATGCTGCGGCCAGCCGGTCGCTGCGGACCGCGACAAGGACAAGGTCGAACAGGGTGCCTGCCGCGTCAGGAGGACACTGACTCTGGCGTCGGTCC
>Ga0070707_100003046_pt1 | contig 15880 bp, 13 predicted proteins | sample KBSK5502metaG_FD_65468 | JGI IMG/M metagenome (GOLD analysis project Ga0070707, IMG submission 65468) | Corn, switchgrass and miscanthus rhizosphere microbial communities from Kellogg Biological Station, Michigan, USA - KBS K5-50-2 metaG | ecosystem: Host-associated > Plants > Roots >... | reverse complement strand
CTTGGTGGGTTTGTCGCGGTCAACGTCCTCGGCCGTATAAAACGCTGAGAAATGACGGCCTATGATCTCCTCGGAGCGATAACCCTTGATCCGTTGCGCACCCCGATTCCAGCTCGTTACATGGCCCGTCTGGTCCAGCATGAAGATCGCATAGTCCTTGACTTCTTGCACCAAGAGCCGAAAGCGCTCTTCGCTGGTCTTCAGTTCCTCTGTGACGGTCTCAAGCTGCGCGAACCTGACTGAATTGCGAAGGGCCATTACCGCGACCGCGCCAAGCTCGCGAAGGGTGGCGAGGTCATCGCTGTCGAAGGGATGGTCCGAGCGTCGGCTGACGGCCACCGTGGCGAATACCTTGTCCCCCTCGATGAGGGGGACCGTGACCATTTGGCGGACTCCGGCCAACTGCTGTCGGAACGGACTCGGAAGCCTCTCAAGGTCGAAGGCCTGTACGACAGGTTCCTTCCCGGTGACCAGACGCCGGAACTCCGGAGCAGTGATCTGCCAGCGCCGGCCGGGCTCGGCTGCCATCCCATCGACGTCGTAGCTGCCTTCGATAACAACTGAAGAGCCTGTCTCGACACTCGTCAGGGTCGCCCGGTCGGCCCGCACCGCCGTGGTGATGCCCTTCAGGATCTGTACCACCAGCGGACGATCGGCGGACGACATGGACAGATCCCACGACCCCTCTTCCTTCGCGCGCCCAACTACAGAAGGGCGAGTTTGGTTGGAACCCTGGCCAGCGGATGCGAGTGGCTTGGAGCCAGAGCGCTTGAACCCCCCGTGCGACACAGACAAGTCTCTCCCAGTATCCGGCGTTCCCGAGCCCGTTGTCAATTCGACCACTGAGTTCTAAGCGAGATAATCGATGCAGACCGGTCCGTCTCAATCGGTTATCCTTCCAGAATGTCGGAAATCGCCACTTCCTCTCATCGTCGGGCCGGCCAAGGCGCTGGCGGCCGAGCGCGGGAACGGATCCTCGACGCCGCTTACGACCTGTTCAGTCGGCAAGGAGTGCGGGCGGTTGGGGTCGACGTCATCGTCGAGGAAGCTGGGGTGGCGAAGGCGACCCTCTACCGCCACTTCCATCACAAGGACGATCTGGTGCGTGCCTTTCTTCAACTACGCGAGGATCGGTGGACGCACCAGTGGCTCGAAGGAGAGGTGAAGAGGCGCGCGGCCACGCCTCGCGAGCGACTGCTAGCGATATTCGACGTCTTCCACGAGTGGTTTCAGCTCGACGATTTCGAGGGCTGCTCCTTCATCAATGTCCTCCTCGAGGTGTGCGAGCGGAGTCATCCGGTGCGCGAGGCGACAGCCAGCCACCTGGCCAACATCCGGATCTTCTTGCGGGTCCTGGCTGAGGGCGCTGGCGTCGCCGACTCTGACGACTTTGCGCGCAAATGGCACATCCTGATGAAAGGATCGATCGTTTCGGCTGGCGAGGGCGATCGCCAGGCGGCGCGACGAGCGCAGGAAGTGGGCGGGCTGCTGCTATCCGCGGCGCTCGATCGCTAAGCCGCGACGGCTCGTGCTGGAGAATGACAGATCCGTGTCGTCAATTGTCAACATTCGGGCCTTGAAAAAAGGGCGCAAGCGCGAGGCCCGTCCGCTCAAGTCAAGACTCCTGCTAACAAGGCTGGTCTTGCCCAGGGCTTGGTGACCCAAGCGGGCAGATCGAGGGAGCCGTCATCGCAGTCAACGGCAGCGATCATCAATCTTCGATCTGGCCATTGTCCGGAGCCGACCGGCGATGCGATCCTTCGAAGCCGGTGGTCCGCCATCGTTGTCGTCTCCCGGGCCGAGAATGACCGGCCAGCGTCCGGTCTCGTCGACCAAGCCCGGCAGCCGGCGCCTGGGAGTGCCGTGTCTCGTATTCTTCCTCCTGGGCGGCGGGGACTGACGTGACGCGCCGGGGGTCTCCAATGCGGGCGATGTCGGCATCGTGGGCCCGGGGTGATCGGAACGGCCAGCGTGGAAGGGAGGGGAGACCGATGAGACAAGTATCGCGGCGCTCTCTTCTCAAGGGCATTGTCGGGACTGGCGCACTCGGCGCAGTGCTCATCAGCTCTAGCGAGGTTGCGTACTGGCTGCGCCAGGCCACCTGGCAGCGAACGACCGGCGCCCGGCTGGTCCTGACGGGGACCATCGTTACGTTCCATCCAGACGCCCCTGTCATCGACAAGGGCGCGATCTACATCGACGAGCACGGCTTCATCGAGGCGGTGCAGCCTGCGCGCGGCCCCACGCCGACCGGCTATGGACCTGCCCCGCGGGTGGAGACCGGTGGCGTGATCTATCCCGGTCTGATCGATCTGCATAACCACCCGTTTTATGACATGCGTTCGCTGTGGACCCCGCAGCGGAGCACGCCCTACGCCAGCCGCAGCCAGTGGCGGCAGGAATCCCGGTTTCAGCGGGACATCGGCTCTCTAGATGCGTATTGGAGTTTCGCCGAAGAGGAGACTCTGAAGTACGTCGAGCTCAAAGCACTGGTTGGCGGCGTCACGACGCTGCAAGGACTTGACCCCATTGTCTTTGGCCGCGAGACGCCGAGAGAGGGCCGGCTGGTCCGGCACGTGGAACGGGAGAGGCGGGGCGATGGCCGCCCTGTGGCGGCAGGTTTCGTGGACCGACCAGACGTGGCGGACCCGTACGCGCTGTTCCGCAGGACGATGGCCAACGGCACGGTGGTCATCTACCACCTCGCTGAGGGGAGCGATCCCGACCTAGGACGCGACTTTGATGAGCTATACGAGAATGGCTGCCTGGGACCGCGATTCGTGGGCATCCACGCCAACGCCCTCAACGCGGAGCAGTTCCGCCGCTGGGCGGATCAGGGCGGGACCCTGGTGTGGTCGCCGCTGTCCAATCTCTGGCTGTACGGGCAGACGACCGACGTAGCCTCGGCCCGGCATGCGGGTCTTCGGATTTGCTTGGGCCCGGATTGGTCTATCTCAGGCTCCAAGAATCTGCTGGGGGAGCTTAAAGTCGCGGACCTGTGGAACCAGCACCACCTCAAAGGGTTGTTCAGCGATCAGGAACTCTGCGAGATGGTCACGTCCAGTCCGGCAGACGCGGTCGACCTGGGCGACCGCGTTGGGCGCATTCGCGTAGGTCTGCGCGCCGACCTAGTCGTGATGGCTCAGCGGCATGGCGACCCGTATCGCAACCTCATCGAGAGCACCGAGGATCACGTTCTGCTGGTCGCGGTGGGCGGCCGCGTATGCTACGGCAGCCCCGAGCTTGTTAGAGCCACCCGTGTGGGAAACGTCGAGCCGTTGCGGGTCGGCAGCGCGACCCGTGCCGTCAGCATGCCCGATCCCAGTGTTGCTTCATCCGTCCGGAGCTGGACCGATGTCGTCACAAGCCTGGAGCGGGTGCGTGCAGCCGAGCAGCTGCGCGGGGTGCTCACGCTAAGCGCGCAGGGCGCGCTCGCGCCGCTCGATACATTCGCCCCGGACGAAGCCTATTTCCGGACGCTTGAGGCTGCCGTGATTCCCGGCACGGCCGTCAGCGGTCTGCGCGATTATTATGCCGACCCGCCCGCTGTGGGCTCGCAGCTGGGCTAACGCTCGGGTAGCAAATTGGAGCGCGTGGCAGTCTCCACGGAGGCACGCACGCGGTGCGCCCAATGCGGGGCAGAGACCGGTGCCGGTACGACTTTCACGTTCTATTTCGGCACCCACGCTACGACCCGAGCTGTTGACGGGGGCACTGCCCGAACCACCGGATCGAACTACCTGATTGCCGGATCAGAGCAGGTGTTCCTCTGCACAGCATGCCAGATCGCACAGCGCCACCGGGACTCTCTGAATGCAGCTGTGGTCTGCGCCGCTGTGACCATTGCGTCCCCGGTCGTGATCGGATTGGCGGAGTATCCCAGCCTGGCCCCCTGGTCGCTTGCCCAGGCGCTTTCAGCGCTGGGCCGCGTCGTCCTGTCTATGCCCGTGGTTGAGATCCTCGTCGGATTAGCGATCATGGCAGGTGTTGGCGCGTTGGCCAAGCAAGCGATTCGCGCATTCGGCGACGTGTTCTGGGTCGCCGTCACGTGGCGCAAGCCCTATGCGGTGTCCGGCGAGGATCCCGATCTGGACCAGACGTCCAAGGGCGAGGCTTTCGCCATCCGTCTGCGCCGAGCAGCGTTGCAACGGCAGGGCTACGATGCCTTCTTCACACGCAAAGCCTGTCGCGCATTGGGGCGGACCTCCTGGGCGGCCGGAATCGTGCGCGTCGCTTGGGTTCAGATCGTGCTGTTTGCCCTCTTCCTCCTCGTCCTCGTGTTCCTCGGTCTGGGCAGCGTTCTGGTAGGTCAGTTGTCAAGGCCATGATGGATGGGACCACGCAAAACTTCCTGTCCGCAGCCGGTGCCCACATCCGGCCCGCGATACCCGGTTCGGGGCCTGGGGCACCCGGGCCGCGTTCTTCTCAGTACAGGACCAGGCCGCAGGCTGCGGCCGTCCCGAGCACCGGCACGGCGAAGCCCGCCACCAGCCCGAGCGAGCCCGCGCCGAACCATGGTCCCTGGTGAAGGTGCGCCCAGGGCGGATCAGGCAGGCCTTAGCCTAAGGGGGCCGGATGGTGGCTTGGGACCCGGCGATCGCGTTGAGCAGAGGCTCAGCCACGCCTCCACGTCGCGAACCGAGTGCGGAAGCATTCCCAGTTCGCCCAGCAGACCAATCGCCAGCGCAGATTGGATGGAAAGGTGCGGCAGCCCGTAACCATCGGCCACTGACTTCAGCGGATTTCGGCACCCCAAGATCCATTTCAGAGAGTCGCTGCGACCGACGGCGCGCCATTGAGTTGCCCCCCCAACACAATGGATTGGCTCAAGCCGATCGGTGAAGATGCAGGCAACTATTGCCATTTCGGCTCGAAAGCCCTCCTTTCCATGCAGAGCGACCGTCCCGAAGCCTTGGATCAAGCCCAATACGATCTCATGAGGGTCGGCGGTCCGAGGATGTGGCAGGCGAAAGGGACTCCACACAGCCCAGAAGCCACACCCGCAGCCCATTCCGGGCGTGACGGGGCATCGCTCGGTCTCCGGCTTGCGCGCGAGGCACCTGGCGGTGTTTTGGCCAGGGTGCCACGGACAAGGGATCACCGGCGACTGCAGTGCGCCCTGCCGCAGCACCCAGATCCGCCAGCCAAGGAAGGGCCCAGGGCTCTGCTCGACCAAAGTCTCCTCGGTGCTAGGCACGAGCGGGCGCGGGCAGCGCGTCCGGTTCGGGCGGGACTGTGTCAGGCTCCCGTTCGGGAGGAGCCACCAATGGCAGCGGCGTCGGCGGCGGAACGTATATCCGTTCGGTTTCCGGAGTCGTCAGGCTCATGAGATGAACTCTGGTGGGATCACTGGCCAGCATCGCACAGAGTTCAAGTCTCCGGCCCAGAACGTGGGCCACGTCTGGCCCATGGCATCGACCCGCGAAGCGAAATCAGGAATCGACGACTGCTCGGCGGTCTGCCAGCGGCCGGCGACGCGGGCGTCAGAGGTCGGTACCAAGTGGTCGAGCCTGCAGAGGAGATGTGGCTACGCAACGTAAGTGAGCTCGTCTCCCAGGACTTCATCGAGGCCGTGATCCGTGTAACTCCACGGAGTCGGGTGAGATCCGGACTTGAGCGGTCACTTCGACTTCAGGCGGGTGCTTCAGCACGCGAGGCTTCCGCTCTCCTGGGTAGTGGCGACGAGGTAACCGCGTATTACACCGTTCCGTTCTGTGTTTGGTGTGCCGCCAGCCACCTGGACGACTTTGAGAGCGCACTGTGGACCACCGTTTCTGGGCTCGGAGATCGCGATACGACCTGCGCGATCGTCGGCGGCATCGTCGGTGGTCGGGTAGGCCTTGAGGCCATCCCTAAGACCCGGTTTGCTGCGCGCGAGCCGCTGCCATTCTGGGTGTACGCACTCGGATCGTGACCCGTGGCACGGGACTGGGAACGTTACCGCTAATCCGGCTCGGCGGCCTCTGTTACCCACGCGGAGAGAACTGGTACTCCCTGCCAGATGTCGAAGTGCCCTGCGGCCATCCGGTCAAAGAAGCGCGCCTGGTCCGGCGATCCAACCGTTACGACCGCGTAGGGATGCGCGAAGCGGATGACGGCAGTGCGACGCAGGCCTGGCCGTCTCCGCGGAGTAATTCCCATCGCCACTAGGGAGCTGACGGCGGCGCCCTCGAAGCCTTTGCGATAGTAGCGTGCGAGCGCCGTTTGAGCCAGTGTGAATGGCGCATCGCTGAGGGCCGGCAAATGCACGGCAAGCAGCTCGTGTTGGCTTTGGGCTTGCCACGCGGGCAGTACGGCGCTGGACGATTCCTCCTTGCCGTCGGGCACCGCGGTCAGGACCGCTCTCTCGGTGACAGTGCAGAGAGGTCCTTCACCGAGCGGCAGGTCGAACAGAGATCGACGCGGGAGCGAGCGATCGCCAGCCGCGACCGCATGAGCGAGTTTCATAACATCTGCCACCGGAAGGTTGGGGTGGCCGATCACCGATACCGCGCTGAGAGCTCCTTTCGCAAAGGCGACGTGGACGCCCACGTCTCCGGCCGGGCCGCCGTCGATGACGTACGCCTCGTGCCACACGCGGCCCTCGCTGCTGAGGACGCGCTTGACGTCGCTCCGCCAAGCGCTTCCGGGGCCCAAGGCCGCGCTGGAGGTGGTGTTGAAGGGTTCCCGCCACTCGAGCCGGACGCCGAGGGCCGAGGCCAGCACGATGGCTGCCTCACGGTCGACCGTGAAGTTCGTGATCAGGCCGGCCGTGCCGCGGGACGCCCACGCGTTCAATCGGGCCGGACTGGGAATCTCGCCGTGATCGACCAGTGCGGGTGATGCGAGCGGGCCGAACGACGCTCCCGGCGCGTTCCAGGCCGCCAACCGGAGGTGCAAGTCCGGGAGCGGGTGTTCCAGCAATGTCACAGCTGCCCTCCGGGCGGCGCCGAACTCCATCCCGACCGCTTCGGCGATTGTGCTCCGATCCGGGCCCTCCGAGGCCGGACCGACTAGCGCCATCAGAAGCCACGCCGACAACGGTGAGGCGACGTGGTGGCGGTTGCCGATATCGGCGTGAACCTTCACGGCGTACTCCGCGATGGCTGAGGCCGGGTGCGAAATCGCGCTCAGCTTGAAAGGACCCCACCCCTGGCCCGCCAGGTGGCGGAGCAGGTCGATTCACTGAACTCCTTACGGATGGGCGCCACCAGGCGGACCAACACCAGGTTGGCGCTTACATCTTTGGTCGATGGTCGCCGAACAACACTGCGCCGGAGGGTACCTCGGGAACGGCCCAGCGGCAAGCAGTTGCAAACGTGGACCGCATTAAGGTCCGGCGCCGCCGGAGGTTAAGTGCGTTTTACGCTGTTCGGCGTCCCGGAACTACGATTGATCCCAATTCAGCAGGGATAGAGCCTCGACCCCCAGCCAAGTGCGCTGCCGGGCTACGCTACTCCCCGATCCAGCAGCCCATCCTAGCGGGTCCGGCCGAATACGGACCCGATCTCCACGGAGGGCTGACGGAGCCGAGGGGGCGCGGAGCCGGAAGGTAAGCGGAATAGCCGGGACGTAAGTGCGTTTGGGGCTTCCCCCGCCTCAAGGAGGCGGCCGTTGTCCGACGATTTTTCGTCCGACTTGAGCCTGACTTGACGCTTTCACCCGGATCCTCGTTGGTGCCATGCCCTCTTTCGCTTGGACTGGCCGGCGTGGGGCGTCTCGCCGAGGCGTTGGCCAGACTCCTGCCGGACAACCCGAGCGACTGGCGCTCGCTGGTACCGAGGCTTGGCTGGACGATGCGCGGCGGTGAAAGGCCGGCTCATCCGGCGGTCGACATGGGGACCGGCGGAAGGATGGCGTAGCTGACCAGCCACCCGGCGATGCCGGCCACCCCGATGGCCCCGGCCCAGACGTGAACCGGCCACCAGATCGGTCCGGTCATGGCTACCGCCGCGAAGTAGAGCGCGAACACCACCAGCGGCACCGCCGCAGACAGCAGCCGCGCTTCCAGGGCCCCGCTGCCGCCCCGCAGGAGGACCCGGGCCAGGCCTTCGGCGGCAAGCCCGGTCAGGACGGCGACCAGGATCATCGCGTACTGATCGCCAATTGCGCTGAGGAGCGCGGCGTTGAGGCCAAGCACGAAGCCCAGCCCCGCCCAGGGCAGGTCGAAGCGGCGGAGTAGGAGCAGCGTGTAAGCGGCCACGATCACTGCCTCCACCAGGATTGCCAGCACGCCGATCTGCTCAGAGTCCTGGAGGGTCCCTGCCACGGCCTCGTGGTTTCCGGGCGACCCCGGCGAAAGGGCCAGCAGCTGCACGAAGGGATGGTCGAAGGCCTGGAAGAAGGAGATTGCGGAGAGCAGCAGGCCGGCCGAGATCAGCGCCGGGAGGCCGATTTCCCGGCCGGGCCGGAGCCAGCTGGCCCTAAGCGGCCCACTCACGATCAGCGCCATTGCGATCATCCCCACCACGTGGGTGGGGCTCATCACGGCCGCGAAACCGCGCTCGATGCCGAACGCCGTGTGCCAGGCGAGGTCGCTAGGACCGACGATGGCGAAAAGCAAGCAACCGGCGAACGAGAGGCCGTACCCGGGTGGTAGCGCGGCCCGCACGCTGCGGTGCTCACGCCAGCCAGTGGCGAAGCTCACGGCCATGAAGAGGGTGATGGCCAGCACGCCCGAGTAGAGCACTGCGTGCCAGGGCGTGAAGAACGTCTCCAACCGCGCAACGTGGCTGTGCGCCCAGGCATCGAGGTAGGCGCCTCCCATCGGCCAGCAGGCGACCAGCACCATCGCCCACGCGTACGGGCTGGATGCCGGTGCCGCCGGCCCCACCCAAGCCAATCGGGCACGCGCTGACGCTGCATTCGCCTCGACGGCCTGACGCACGGTGCCGAGATTCTAGGACCCGTTAAGCCCGCTGCCGAAACGGGGCCACCAGGCGGTACTGGACGACCAGTTCGAATCTGAGCCTTCCGCAGCGGGCCCCGCGTGGGTCACTTAGTCTGCTCCGGCTCAAGCCAGGCGAGGAATTTGGACCGCGTCTCGTGCTGTCAGCCTGGCCCCATTCAACTGGCAGCAGCCGGGTTTGGTGTGGCTGGGGTCTTCTCGGCGCCCGGCGTCTTGAGGGCGATCGGATAGAGCACGCCCGAATTGGGCGTCTGGGTGCACCGGTATTCCGAGTCGACAAAGTACACCGCATTGATCGCGCTGTTGATCGACCAGTCGAACGCTTCGCCGCGCTCGTAGATGAGCTGGCCCGTACTGAGACGCGCTTGGCCCGTGATCAGGTAATGAAAGGTACCCGGCTCTGGAAGCCTGAGGCTGGCACGGTCGGTTGGCTTGCTCTGAAGCAGAGTCAGCACAGCAAACGATGATCTGGGTACATCGGCAGCCGGGCTACCCAGCTGTCTTGCCAGTGCGCGGCTGGCGCTCACAAGCGATGTGTATACGCCGCCGGCAGGGCGTGAAAGCTCATCGATTGATAGCTTTACTGTTTCCTGAGTGATGCAGGGTAGCTCCACCGACAGGGTATCTTCGAACGTGACTTCGAATGAAGGATCCAAAGGGTTACGGATGACGTTGGCGCCGATCAAAGCAACCAGCAATGACGGGCCCAGCAACGCAAAGCCCACAATGGTCACGACGTCGGCTACGAATGCGGTGCGGCTTACCCAAACTTCGCGGCGCGGACGTGGCGAGACGTTCGCAACCCCGCCGGCTGACCGAGTGCCACCCGCGGCCCGAGGGCGGGAGACGCGCCTGCCAGGCATTCGTTGAATGCAAGCTAGTCTTCCCCCTCGTGGCTGTCAAGACAAACGGGGCCGTGCCACCCAACCACTTGACAGTGGCAGGCGGACCGGATCAGCGCATGCGTGCGCGGACGCTGGAATGCGACTCCGCGGGCAACCCGGATGCGCCAAAAGTGACCTTGTGGCGATCTTAAAGGGGAGTGGTCTTGTTTCCCAGGATTGAGGAGGATGCCGGCGTAGGGCACCAATTCGCGTCCTCCGACCGCCTGGGAAGCCTCGTGTGGCAGTAATCCTCTCAGTCGTGACCTCCTAAATGAAACCACGCTGCATCACGAGTTCATCAAGTGGCGGCATAGTCTCTTGCACAACCGCGTGACCACTACGGCAGAACGTCAGAGGAGTCAGTATGCAGGACCTGCTCGGATCGCTTCAAAGAGACATTAATAGGCGCCAAGAGGAATTGAACCGCCTGGCGGATCTGCTCGCAAGACGAGCTAAGGTAAATACCTGGGTAGCGTCGTCGCTCAAGGTTGCTCTCGTCTTCCTTGGCGCCATTAGCGCCACCAAGGCTGCCGCAGACGTGCTGCTCGGGACGGGGAGCGTCTCAGGCACGGTAGCGTACAGCGCGCTCGGCGTTCTGACAGCAGCGATCGCGGGCATTTCTGCCACATTTGACTTCGACCATCACTCGATTGAACTGACGCAGTTGGCCGCTGAAGCCTGGGCGACGCTTCGCGAGGTGGATTCAAACTGGCGCAGGTCCGTATCGCTAGTTCCGGCGGGATCTAAACAGCGCGGTGCGCTGACCATTATTGCGATTCAGGATGCCAAGTTGGCTGACATCCAGGGACGCGCTGCACGTCTTGGGATCAATGTTGCCTTGGACATCCCAGAGCTTCTGCCATCCGGTGGCGAGCATGGTCCATATGCCGCGTGACGCTCTACTCCGTCGCAAGATGTCTCCCAGCGGCCGTGGCGCACCACGCGTCGATCGAGCTATGAGGACCAAGCTTGAGGATGTCTTCGCAGCTGGCGACCGCCGACGCCTGGCTGGTCGGAATCTAATCGGCTTGGCCGGATGTGCACCTCCGGCCTCCCCGTCAGCCTCAGCCCGCAGCGCAGCAGTCGCAGCCGCACTCGCAGCCGGGCTCCGGACAGTCACAGCAGCCGCACTGCTCGACGTCGCGCACCTCGGCGCTCATCGCCATCACCTCCTCTTCGGTTGGTAGCCAGCAGCCGCAGTCACCGACGTGCCCGCACTCCGGTCCCGGCGCGCGGTGGAGCCGCGCGTGAAGCCCTGCGAGCTCCTCCCTCAGTGACGTCAATTCGGCAATCCGGCGGTCTGTCTCGGCGAGCTTGTGGGCGACCACATGTCGAATCCGCGACCGCTCACGGTGTCCGGCTGCAGCTTCGCCGGCGATCAACTCCCGAATCTCTCGCACGCTCAGGCCAAGCGCCTGCGCCCGCCTTATGAATGAGAGCCGCCCGACGGCGGCTTGGCTGTACAACCGGTAGCCGGCTTCCGTGCGCTCAGGGGGCGGCAGGAGCCCTGCCTCCTCGTAATACCGGAGCGCGGACGCTCTTACCCGCGCCTGCCGAGCCAGCTCACCGATGCGCATTGCCACTGCGGCCAGAGGCTACACCTTCAAGCGCGGTTGAAGGTCAAGCGATCGCGCTAGGCTGCCTCAACGCGTCGCTCGTCGGCGGCCAGAGAGCCGCTCGGCGGCCCAACCGCCGAGAACTAGTCTCGGTAGCGGTAGACGATACGTCCCCGGTCGAGATCGTAGGGTGATAGCTCGACGCGGATGCGATCGCCAGGCGTCAAACGGATGCGATACCTGCGCATACGCCCAGCGGTGTAGGCGATCAGCTTGTGTCCGCCTTCCAGCATCACTTCGAACATAACGTTGGGCAGGGCCTGGCCGAGTACAGCGTCCAGCACAACCGGGGCCTCCTTGTCCGGCTCGAGAGGTGGAGCGGGGCGAGAGCTGCGGCGACCGGATCGACGTAGTGGTGAGTTCGAGTGACGTCGGGCCAACGGGAACCCACTGTACTTGAATGGGGCAAATGGCCGGCGGTGGCCGCCCTAGCCGCGTACGGCTTCGAGGCGGCGGGCGCGGGCCTGGTCGACTTCCGTGAGATGGCGTTTGCGCACGCGGAGGTGCTGAGGCGTCACCTCCAGCAGCTCGTCATCATCGAGAAAATCGAGCGATTGCTCCAAGCTGAGTCGCGACGCTGGGGTCAGCCGCACCGCGATGTCGGCTGTGGATGAGCGCACGTTCGACTGCTTCTTCTCTCGGCACACGTTGACGGGCATATCGCCCGGGCGCTTCTGGATCCCGACCACCATGCCCTCATAGACCTGCTCTCCCGGCTCGATGAAGGTGCGGCCGCGCTCCTGCGCGTTGGCCAGGCCGTAGGCCAGGGCGGTGCCCGACGACGATGCCGTGAGGGCCCCGTTGCGCTGGTCGCGAAACTCGCCGGCCCAGGGTCGGTAGCCGATGCCGATCGAGCCCATTAAGCCGGTACCCGCGGTCAAGGTCAGGAAGAGGTTGCGGAAGCCGATGAGGCCGCGGGTCGGGATCACGTATTCGAGCCGGACCTGACCGGATTTGCCGTACGCGATCTCCAGCATCTGACCCCGCCGGCGGCCCAGCGCCTCGCTCACAGCCCCCACGTGCGCCTCGGCAATGTCAACGGTCAGCCGCTCCGTGGGCTCCAGGCGCGAACCGTCGACCAGCTTCACAATCGCCTCTGGACGCGAGACCTCGAACTCGTAGCCCTCACGTCGCATGGTTTCGATGAGCACCGCCAGGTGCAGCTCACCGCGGCCGCTGACCAGGAAGCGGTCAGGGGTGTCGGTGTCCTCGACGCGCAGGCCGAGGTTGACGTCCAGCTCTCGATAGAGGCGGGAACGAAGCTGACGGGACGTACTGAACCGGCTCTCGCGCCCAGCCACCGGAGAGGTGTTCACGCCCAAGGTCATGCGGACCGTGGGCTCCTCGATCGTGATGCGGGGCAGGGGATCCGGGCTCTCGGGGTCGGCCAACGTGTCCCCGATCGCCACGTCGCCGAGCCCGGTCAGGAGCACGATGTCTCCGGCGTCGGCCCCCGCCACCTCGTCACGGGCGAGCCCCCGGTGCAGCAGCACCTGGCCTACCCGGGCGGGTCGCGCGCCGGTGGCCGAAAGGACGCTGACGGTCTGGCCCGGGACGACCGCGCCCCGTGTGATACGGCCGATGGCGAGGGTGCCCGTGTAGTCGTCATAGGCGCGGTTGGCGATCAGCATCTGGAACCCGCCCTCCTCTATGACCGGCGGCGGGATGTGTTCGATGATGGCGTCGAAGAGCGGGCCCAGGTCCTCGGCGAGGTGACCTGCCTCCGTCCCGGCCCTCCCCTCCTTGGCGATCGCGTAGATCGTGGGCGCGTCCAGCTGGTCGGCATCCTCCGCCAATTCCAGGAAGAGATCGTGCACCTGCTCAAGCGCCCGGGCGGGGTCGGCGTGGGCGCGGTCGAGCTTGTTCAGCACGACGATCGTGCGCAGGCCCACCTCGAAGGCTTTGCGCAGCACGAACCGGGTCTGCGGCATCGGGCCCTCGGCCGCGTCGACGAGCAGCAGGCAGCCGTCGGCCATGTTGAGCACGCGCTCCACCTCGCCGCCGAAGTCGCTGTGCCCGGGGGTGTCGATGATGTTGATAGTCACCTCGCCGTGCCGGATGGATGTGTTCTTGGCCAGGATCGTGATGCCCTTCTCACGTTCCAGGGCGTTGGAGTCGAGGATCAGCGTCCCCACGTCCTGGTTCTCGCGGAAGGTGCGGCTCTGCTTCAGGAGTGCATCGACGAGCGTCGTCTTGCCGTGGTCGACGTGGGCGATGATCGCGAGGTTGCGGAGGTCGTGGCGGAGCTTGGTCATGAAGTCTTCGCGGGCGTGCGCCGTCCTCCGATGGAGGCGCTACCGCTGGATACTCTACCCAAACCCTGGCTGTTCTATTCACATAGGTGAGCGGTCAACCCCGTTTGTCGAGGAATTGCAGAAGGTCGTGCGCTGCGAGTTCGATCTCTTTGTGGTTGAACTCCGCCGCTCGATACTGGCATGCGATGAGGCCCATCCGATGGACCCGTCGGAAATCTCCGTAAACAAATCCGTACCTTGCCTTGGTTTCGTCACGCGCGCCGTCGGTTAGACCAAGATGCCATTCGGCGTACTCCTCCCACGAATGCGACTCCAAGAACGTGTTCTCGTCCTTAGCGCTCGGTTGGGCCTCGCCCCAATCGCTTTCGAGGACGTACTGACGGCCGTGGATAAGTCGTCGCGCTCTTTCGATGCCCGGTTGGTTCAGCGAGTAGGTGGCCATGACCTCATTAAAAGAGTTCTTGCCGCTGGCGCGGGCCGGATGTAGGATTCCAGCCTCCGCGTGGCAGCGCAGGACTGAAACGGGTCGAGTGCCCCGCGGCCGCCGGCGGCGCAAGAGCAGGGGAGATCGGGGATGGGGATTATTGGCCGCGGACGGTTGCATCGCGTGCTGCGCCAGACGGCACTGGGGCTGCCGCTGGTTCTTCTCCTGGGGGTCCTGGGCACGACGCCGGCGCAAGCCTGGAAGCCATACACGCACGAGGTGGTGGGCGACCGGGTGTGGACGGAGGTCACCGCCAGCGGCCGGGTCACGATCACCACGGGCACAGGCACCAACCAGCACACGCATTCATACCCGGTCGACAGCCGGATCGTCAGCGCGCTTCGGAATTGGAAGGCCTACTACAACGCCGGGGTGATCGGACCGGACGGCTTCCCGGACATCACCTACGGGCAGGCCGTGATCCATCCCGAGCACACGGGGCAGTGGATGCGCTACATCTATCAGCAGGCCTGGCAGGCGCAGAACGACCCCCAGTACAGCGCCGACGAGAGGGCGCAGATCCTCGCCTTCGCGTATGGATTCATGATCCACGGCGCCGGCGACATGTGGGCGCACACCCTGATCAACAGCTTCGCCGGCGGCGTCTTCCCCAGCGTCGTGAACATGATCGGTGACCTGGTCACGAAGGGCGATCCGACGCGTTTCCTGATCGGGCTCCGACACATCGTCTCCGAGGGTTACGTCGGCAACGCCACTCCGGGTTGGGACACCTTCGAGGGCGATGACGTCCCTGATCCGACCACGCCCTGTACAAGCGTGAGCCCGGGCCCTCCCGACGCTGTCTGTACGACCGCCTCGGGCACCACCCTGGAGGAGCTGAGCCAGGTCTGCGACGCGCAGACCATGAACAACCCGCCGGCGGGAACCACCTGCGAGGTTACTGCGCAGTTCAATCAGCTGGTCCCCGACATCTCCGAGAACGCGACGCTCGGGATCCCGCTCGAGGCGCCGACGAGGTTCATCTACAACGCGTTGATCGACCCCAACGCCCCCACACCCCTTAGCGCTTGCGGCAATGGAGGGACCGCTGCCGGCTGTCCTAGCGGACCCTACCTCCTCCGCAACGGCGCCAGCACGTTTGCTTTGGAACGAGGGCCGGCGATCGACTTCTTCCTGGACCTCCAGGCGAAGCTGCAGGTCGCCAGCGCACGCGACCGGGACGACGCCAACTTCCACAACTGCAGCGAGGGCTTGAGCGCCAATGGGGCGTGCGCTCCCGTTCAGGTCACGCTTGCACCCATCAACACCGTGCGCGGGATCGACAGCACCGAGGTCGTGACGCACGTCGCGTGTGTGTCGGGGGTCTCGGGCTGCTTTCCGGACCTGACCGATACCGGGATCATCGACGGCCTGACGGCCGATTATCTGGATGCGTGGATCGCCGACATCGACGCCGGCCTCCGGCATTTTGCCGACTTCAGCCTCGGCATCGCGCGCGGCCTGTTCGATCCCCAGACCAGGCGTGACGCCGAGAACGACGCCTGCCGCACCACCGGCTCAGAGGACATCTTCAACATTCAGCGCGACAACTGCGAGAAAAAGGTCAGCCTGGGGGATGCCCTCTTCTTCGGCGTCGACCACGTGTATGAGGGGCAGAGCGATCCCTCGTGGATAAACCGGTTCCTGATCCCGATGGTGGGCTTCCCCGACTTTGTCGGGGACATTCGCAACCTGGGACACCAGATCGCGGACATCATCGATTCGATCTTCCAGTTCCTGGGCATCTTCAACCC
>Ga0070707_100003045_pt1 | contig 15886 bp, 13 predicted proteins | sample KBSK5502metaG_FD_65468 | JGI IMG/M metagenome (GOLD analysis project Ga0070707, IMG submission 65468) | Corn, switchgrass and miscanthus rhizosphere microbial communities from Kellogg Biological Station, Michigan, USA - KBS K5-50-2 metaG | ecosystem: Host-associated > Plants > Roots >... | reverse complement strand
GCCAGGTGGCCGTGCGATGAGAAATCGGACCCTCGCTCCGACTGGGAGCCTTCGAGAGCCCTCTCCCCTCTGGGGAGGAAGGATTCAGGAACCCTCTCCCCTCTGGGGAGAGGGCAGGGTGAGGGGCGCGCGATCGCTCCGGAAGCGCCAGACCGACGCCGGACAGCGACTGTGGACGCGCCTCCGTGACCGTCAACTCCTCGGCTTCAGGTTTCGGCGTCAGCATTCGATCGGCCGGTACATTGCAGATTTCTGCTGTGCCGAGGCCAGATTTGTGATCGAGCTCGATGGAGGCCAACACGCGAACGACCGGGTGCGCGACGCCGAGCGCACCGCCATCCTGGAACGTGAGGGCTATCGGGTCCTCCGATTCTGGGATAATGACGTTTTTCAGAATCTCGAAGGCGTTCTGCAGCGTATCGTCGAGGCACTCGACCCTCACCCCGGCCCTCTCCCTGGAAGGGAGAGGGAGGATGAGGACTTCTGACGATGACTGAGCGGGCGGTGTACACGGTCAGCGAGCTCACGCGGCTCATCAAGGCCGAGCTCGAGGAGCGGTTCCCCGCCGTCTGGGTGGAGGGGGAGGTCAGCAATCTCCGCACGCCCTCCTCCGGCCATGCCTACTTCACGCTGAAGGACGACGGCGCCCAGCTGCGCTGTGTGCTCTTCCGCGGCCGCGGCCGCCGCGTGCCCTTCCAGCTCGAGGACGGCCTGCAGGTGCTGGCCTTCGGCGGGCTCGACGTCTACGCCGCGCGCGGCGAATACCAATTCGTCGTCGAGCTGATGGAGCCCAAGGGGCTCGGCGCGCTCCAGCTCGCCTTCGAGCAGCTCAAGCGCAAGCTCGAGGCCGAAGGGCTGTTCGATGCCGCGCGCAAGCGGCCGCTGCCGGCCTACCCGCGCACCATCGGCATCGTCACGTCGCGCACGGGCGCCGCCATCCGGGACATGCTCCACATCATCGGGCGGCGCTTCGGCGGCGTGCGTCTCCTCATCGCCGCGGTGCGGGTGCAGGGGGAAGGGGCGCCCGGGGAGATCGTCGAGGCGCTTGCCACCCTGCACCAGGTGCCCGAGCTCGACGTGGTGATCGTCGGACGGGGCGGCGGCTCGATCGAGGACCTCTGGGCCTTCAACGACGAGCGCGTGGCGCGCGCGATCGCCGCCTGCCGCGTGCCGGTGATCTCGGCCGTGGGGCACGAAACCGACTTCACCATCGCCGACTTCGTCGCCGACCTGCGCGCCCCCACGCCCTCGGGCGCCGCCGAGCTGGTGGTGAAGGAGAAGCTCGAGGTTGTCCGAACGCTGGTGGACACCTACGGGCGGCTCCATCAGGCGATGGCCGGCCAGGCGGAGCGGGCGCGCGAGCGCCTCCAATTCCTGCTGCGTCGCCGGGTGCTGACCAATCCGGAGCGCGCCCTGAGCGAATGGCATCGCCGGCTCGACGATGTCTCAGCGCGCCTGGCATTGGGGGCGCGGGCGAGCCGGCAGCGCGCGTCGCACGGCCTGGAGCTGGCCACAAACGCCTTGCGCTCGCTGAATCCCGTCGCTAGGATTGCCACCGGCGCGGCGCTCCTCGTCCAGCTGCGCGGCCGGCTCGCGAGCGCCGCGGCTCATAGCGCGAAGGCCACACGTCACCGGTTCGAGAGCGCGGTGGGCCAGCTCGAAAGCCTCTCGCCGCTGGCGGTGCTCGGCCGCGGCTACAGCCTGACCCGCCTCGCGTCCGGCATCATCGTGAGGAGCGCGGCCCAGGCCCATCCGGGCGACGCCATCGAGGTCCTGCTGCACGAGGGGGCGCTCGGCGCCCGCGTGGAGCGCGTGAAGGAGCGGGATGAGCGACATCAAGTTTGAGCAGGCGCTCGAGCGCCTCGAGCAGATCGTCGATCAGCTCGAGGCGGGAAACCTGCCGCTCGAGGAGTCGCTCAAGGTTTTCGAAGAGGGCGTGGGACTGGCGCGCCACTGCGCCAAGTACCTGGACGAGGCGGAGAAGCGCATCGAGCTGCTGACCAAGGACGAGCAGGGGCTACTCAAGGTCGAGCCGTTCGAGATCGAGGAGGACGGGCAAGGGTGAGCGTCGACGTGCAGGGCTATATGAAGGAGCGCGCCGCCGCCGTCGACGCGGCGCTGGAGCGCTTCCTGCCGCTCGAAGCGGAAGCGCCCGAGACACTTCACAAGGCCATGCGCTACAGCGTCTTCGCCGGCGGCAAGCGGCTGCGTCCGGTGCTGGTGATCGCTGGCGCGGAGGCCGTCGGCGGCGCCGCGGACGACGTGATGCCCACCGCCTGCGCCATCGAGCTGATCCACACCTACTCGCTGGTCCACGACGATCTGCCCGCCATGGACAATGACGACTTCCGCCGCGGCGTCCCGACCAACCACAAGGTGTTCGGCGAAGCCATGGCGATCCTCGCGGGAGACGCCCTGCTCACTCTGGCCTTCCGGCTCGTCGCCGAGAACTTCGCCGGCCGTGGCGACTCGCGCGCGCTCCCCGAGGCGCTGGCCGACATTGCCGAGGCGGCCGGCCACGGCGGCATGGTGGGCGGGCAGGTGGCCGACCTCGAGGCCGAGGGCAAGCGCGTCAGCGCCGAGACGCTGGACTACATCCACGCCCACAAGACCGGCGCCCTCATCCGCACCTCGCTCCGCGTGGGCGCGCGGCTCTGCGGCGCCGGCGAGACGCAGCTCGCCGCCTTGTCGACGGCCGGCGGCAACCTTGGGCTGGCCTTCCAGATCGTCGACGACATTCTCGACGTCACCTCGAGCTCGGCCGAGCTGGGCAAGACGGCGGGCAAGGATCAGGCCCAACAGAAGGCTACGTTCCCCGCCGTCCACGGGCTGGACGCCTCGCGCCGGCGCGCCAAGACGCTCATTGAAGAGGCCGAGGCCGCGCTGGCGCCGCTCGGGCCGCGGGCCGAGCCCATTCGCGCCCTGGGACGCTTCATCCTCGAGCGGAAGGCCTGACCATGTCCGAGATCCGCACGGTGCATGCTCGCGAAGTGCTCGACTCCCGCGGCAACCCCACGGTGGAGGTCGAGGTCTGGCTCGAGTCGGGCGCCTTCGGCCGGGCCATCGTGCCCTCGGGCGCCTCGACCGGCAAGCGCGAGGCCGTTGAGCTGAGGGACGAGGACGAGAGCCGCTATCTCGGCAAAGGTGTCCGCCGCGCCGTACAGAACGTGAACGAGGTCATTGCGCCCGAGATGGAAGGGCTCGAGGCCTCCCAGCAGCCCGACGTGGACCGCGCCCTGCTCGAGTTGGACGGCACGCCCAATAAGTCGGGGCTCGGCGCCAACGCGATCCTGGGCGTCTCTCTGGCCGCCGCCCGCGCCGCGGCCGACGACTCCGGGCTGCCGCTCTACCAGTACCTCGGCGGGCCCGGCTCTCGCCTGCTCCCCGTGCCGCTCATGAACGTGATCAACGGCGGCGTGCACGCCGACAATGGCCTCGACATCCAGGAGTTCATGATCGCCCCCGCGGGGGCGGGCTCCTTCGGTGAGGCTCTCCGCACGGGCGTGGAGGTCTACCAGGCGCTGAAGAAGCTCCTGAAGGACAAGGGGCTGTCCACCAACGTGGGCGACGAGGGCGGCTTCGCGCCGGCACTCGGCGGCAACGAGGCCGCGCTCGATTTCCTCGTGCAGGCCATCGAGCGCGCCGGCTACCGGCCTGGGGAGGACGTCTGGCTGGCGCTGGACCCGGCCGCGAGCGAGTTCGGCGAGCGCGGGCGCTACCGGCTGCGCGCCGACCGCGTGGAGAAGTCGAGCGACGAGATGGTGCAGATGTACGAGTCCTGGCTGACGCGCTACCCGATCTGCTCCATCGAGGATGGGCTGGCCGAGGACGACTGGGACGGCTGGCAGACGCTCACGCGCCGGCTGGGCGGGCGCATCCAGATCGTGGGCGACGACATCTTCGTCACCAACCCCGCCATCCTCCAGGAGGGCATCCGCAAGGGCATCGCCAATGCCATCCTGGTCAAGCTCAACCAGATCGGCACGCTCACCGAGACGCTCGAGACCGTCGAGCTGGCCAAGCGGGCGGGCTACGGCACCATCATCTCCCACCGCTCGGGCGAGACCGAGGATGCCTTCGTGGCCGATCTGGCCGTCGCGGTCAATGCCGGCCAGATCAAGACCGGCTCGCTGGCGCGGGGTGAGCGCACCGCGAAGTACAACCAGCTCCTGCGCATCGAGGAGGAGCTGGGCGCGGGCGCCGCCTGGCCGGGGCGCGCTGTGTTCCGCGGTAACCCGCGATGAGGACGCGCGCCGTGCTGATGACGGGCTTCGGCGTGCTGTCGCTGGCCGTGCTGGCCGTGGGCGGCCAGAGTCTCGGCCGCGTCTGGTCGCTGAAGCAGGAAGTCGAGGGCCTCGAGCGCGAGATCGCCACGCTCCGCGCCGAGACGAACCGCCTGATGGCCGTCGTGGACCGCCTGCGCACCGACCCCGAGTACATCGAGCAGGTGGCGCGCGAGGACCTGGGGCTGGTGAAGCCCGGCGAGAAGATCCTCAAGCTGCCGCCGACGCCAGGGAGCCGCTGAGCGGCATGGACCTCATCCCGTTCCTCTTCTTCCTGGCGCTGTTCTTCAACGTGCGCGCCTCCTTCAAGCTGGCGCTCGACTGGCGGGGCATGGTGGTCACCACGCGATTCGTCCGCGAAGCCTATGCCCGGCGCGCCGCGCTGCCGACCGAGGAGCAGCTCGAGCACGAGCCGGCAGCTCCCGTCTTCCTCCACCTGGTTCCGGCCTATCAGGAGCCCGACATCGAGGGCACGCTGCGGGCGCTCGTCACCTCCCGATATCCCCACGGCCTGCTCCGGGTGGTCGTCATCACCAAGGAGGAGGAGGAGCGTGCGCCGCACCCGGCCATGGGCGCGAGCACGGGCGAGCTCGTGCGCCGCCTGCGCGAGACCCTGCCGCCCTATCAGCAGAAGCGGCTCGCACACGTGGTCATGCCGGGCCCCGGCCGCAAGGCGCATCAGCTCAATTGGGCGCTGCGCCCCGAGGCGCTCGCCGAGATCCTGGAGGACACCGTGGATCCCCGCCGCGTCTTCGTGGGCGTGAGCGATGCCGACTCCATCCCCGATCCGGATACCTACCGCTGGATCGCGCAGCGCGAGCTGGGCGGGCAGGGGGCGCTGGCCTATCAGGGCATTCCGCTCTCGCTGGCCAATTACGACCGGCTCAACATCCGCGGCAAGATCTGCGCGATCCAGCAGTCCTCCATCTTCATCCGGGTCTCGATCGCGCGGCTCATCAACGAGGTCAAGCGCATCGCGCTCTTCGGCCGCTTCGCCGCCCGGTTCCCGCGCGCCGGGCGGTGGCTCAGGCCGGCCTTCGAGCTGCTCTTCCGCCGCTCCCAGATCTGCCTCGGGCACAACCAGTTCGTGCGGCTCGACACGCTCGAGTCGCTCGGCGGCTTCCCGACGGCGGGCGCCACCGAGGACTCGACCCTGGGCTATGCCCTGGGCCGGCGCGGCATCCTGATCCAGGCCCTGCCCATGGTCGAGGTCACGGATCTGCCCGAGACCTCCGACAAGGTGATCCGCCAGAACGCGCGCTGGTACCTGGGCGTGCTCGACGACGTGCCCTTTCTCTGGCGCTGGTGGCGGGAGACGCCCTCGGCCTTCAACCTGGCCCAGCTCGTGCGCCATGTGGGCAATAAGGTCGTCGAGTGGCCCATCGCGGCCCTGGTTTATCCCGCCACGGGCTGGCTCGGCTGGTACCTGGCCTATCACTACGCAAGCTACAAGAGCCTGCTCTTCTATCTGGCGACGGGCGCGCCCACGCTCTCGCTGCTCCTGACCATCTGGGTGGGCGGCATCATGACCCAGGCGCTGATCGAGGATCTGCGTCCCTATCTGCCGCGCCCTGTCGATCTCCGCCGTAAGAGCCTCAAGGAGAAGTTCCTCGGCACCTTCCGCTGCCAGACCTACTGGCTGCTGGCGACGCGGGGCGCCTGGCGCGTGCTCTGGGCGCTGGCCACACGCGGTCGCTACGAGCCCGCCAAGACCGACCGTACCCGTTCCCTCTCCCCTCTGGGGAGAGGGTCAGGGTGAGGGGCGGTTGACTCCGCGCCGTCCGTCAGTTAAATTGACAACGTCACCGCGGGGTGGAGCAGCCCGGTAGCTCGTTGGGCTCATAACCCAAAGGTCGTCGGTTCAAATCCGACCCCCGCAACCAAAAAAGACGAGGGGTTAGCGGACGCAGCAGCCGCTAACCCCTTTCGTTTACCCAGGTATTACCCAGGAATCGGTTCGCCGGCCGCATCCGGACCACGCCCGTCCGTCCAGCTCGCAGGTGTCATCGAGTACCCAGCGAGCCCACTTGCTCTCGGGGGCGTCTTCGCCTAGCCTGTCGTCGATCGCTGCGCGGTCGTCATGCCTGTGAGAGGCAAGGAGGGGCCGATGCGTCGGGAGGCGCGCCGCCACAGAGGGAGCCCCATTACGGGCGTGAGTGGCGGGAAGAAGCCCACGAGCGCACCTGGCGTGAACGCGAAGAGCGCTGGGGTCGGGGAGAAGGGAGAGGCTGCCCGCCAGGCCTCGCCAAGCAAGGACGTTGCTAACGCACGGCCTGCGACAGGTAGGCGTGATGCCAGCCGCACTCACGGGTGAACCTCCTTCGGGCCGGTGGTGTTGAAGTAAGGAAATCAGGAATGAGTCAGCAGGAACGATGGCAACTCGGTGGCAACGCACCGGAGGTTTACGAGCGCTACCTCGTGCCCGCCCTCTTTGGTCCGTGGGCACCCGTTGTCATGGAGCAGGCTGCCCTCCAGCCCGGGGAGCGGGTGTTGGACGTCGCCTGTGGGACTGGGGTGGTTGCCCGGCTGGCCGCTTCCCACGTGGGAGCCGCAGGGCAGGTGACAGGCGTGGACCTCAATCCGGGGATGCTGGCGGTCGCACGGACGCTCGCACCACCCCAGGGTGCGCTGGTGGACTGGCGGGAAGGGAATGCGGCGGCCCTTCCCTTCTCCCCTGCCACATTCCATGTGGTCTTCTGTCAGCTGGGGCTGCAGTACTTCCCCGACCGCCCCCAAGCACTCCGTGAGATGTATCGAGTGCTCATGCCCAGAGGACGTCTTCTGCTCCTGGTCTGGCGGGCGATCGCCCATAGTCCAGGATTCGGAGCACTTGCGGAGGCACTCGAACGGCACGTGAGCCCTGCCGCAGGTGCGGTCATGCGAGCGCCTTTTGTGTTTGGGGATGCCACCGAGGAACTCCGGACGCTGCTCACAGAGGCAGGCTTCCGCACCGTCCGCATCCGCTCCGATGTGCGGATGGTGCGCTTTGCCTCGCCCGAAGCGCTCGTGCAGTACCAGGTGGCGGGCTCCCCACTGGCCAGTCATGTCGCCCAAGTTGATGACGCCGCCCGTGAAGCAGTAATCCGCGAGGTAACAGATCCCGGACATCAGTGTGCCGGGGGCCTACCAGAGCCGGGCACGTGACGTTCTGCTTAACCTCGGGCTCCGCGCGGCCTTCGCGGTCCCCCTCCTCCACGAGGGCCGAGTGGTCGGAGGGCTGGCGGTCAACCGCAGGGTCCCGGGCGAGTTCCCTCCGGACATCGTCGATCTGCTCCAGACCTTCGCCACCCAATCGGCGTTGGCCATCCAGAATGCCCGGCTGTTCCGTGAGATCGCGAACAAGAGCCGGCAGCTCGAGGCCGCCAGCCGGCACAAGTCCGAGTTCCTGGCCAACATGTCGCACGAGCTGCGCACACCCCTCAACGCGATCATCGGCTTCTCCGAGGTACTGACCGAGCGAATGTTTGGCGAGCTCAACGAGAAGCAGGAAGAATACCTGGAGGACATCAACGCCTCCGGCCAACACTTGCTGTCGCTGATCAACGACATTCTCGATCTCTCCAAGATCGAAGCGGGGCGGATGGAGTTGGAGCTGGCAGACTTCGATCTGCCAAGCGCCATCGACAATGCGCTGATCCTGGTGCGAGAGCGAGCGACCCGGCGGGGATTACCCTCGGGCGCACGCTCGACGAACAGCTGGGGATGCTTCGCGGGGACGAGCGAAAGGTCAAGCAGGTGCTCCTGAATCTCCTGTCCAACGCATTGAAGTTCACCCCGGAGGGGGGCCGAATTGACGTCAGCGCTGGGGTGCATGACGGGGTCGCCGAGATAGCCGTGACGGATACGGGGGTGGGCATCGCCCCCGAGGACCAGGAGGCGGTCTTCGAGGAGTTTCGGCAGGTAGGGACGGCAGACAAGAAGGTCGAGGGCACGGGACTCGGGCTGGCGCTCTCCCGGAAGTTCATCGAACTCCACGGCGGCCGGATCTGGGTGGAGAGCGAGGTGGGAAAGGGCTCGACCTTCCGATTCACGCTGCCCAGCAAATAACCCCTGATGATCAGCCGCCGGGCATTCATTGGCTCTGTGGCCGGCGGCCTCCTCGCCGCGCCGCTCGCCGCCGAGGGGCAGCAGGCGGCGAAGATCGCTCGAATAGGCTACCTGGGGTTCAACCGGGCCGCTAATTCCCACTTGCCGGAGGCCTTCTTCCAAGGACTGCGTGACCTCGGCTACGTCGAGGGCCGCAACGTCGTGATTGAATACCGAGATGCCGCGGGGAAGCAAGAGCGGTTCCCCGCTCTTGCGGCCGAACTGGTTGCGCTCAAGGTTGATGTCATCGTGGCCTCAGGCACACCCCAAGCCTTGGCCGCCAAGCAAGCCACTCGGACGATCCCGATCGTGATGACGAGTGCTGGGGATCCGGTTGGGAGCGGGCTCGTCACCAGCCTGGCGCGGCCGGGCGGCAATGTCACGGGGTTGTCCTTCCTCGCCCCGGAGTTAGTCGGCAAGTGCTTGGAACTGCTCACGCAGGCCGTGCCGGGGGTCAGTCGGGTCGCTGTCCTCTGGCATCCAGGTGACTATGGCGAGCGCACGGAAAGGGACATGCTGAAGGGAGCAGAAGTCGCGGCACGGGCGCTGGGGGTGCGGCTTCAAGTCGTTGAGGCGCGAGGTCCCGCCGATTTCGACAGGGCCTTCTCGTACATGACCAGGGCGCGCGCCGGTGCTCTGACTGAGCTGCCAAGCGCCATGTTCCTCACTGAGCGAAGACGCCTCGTCGACCTGGCGGCAAAGAACCGGCTGCCGGCAGTGTACCCATGGAGGGAGCCTGTCGATGCCGGGGGCCTTATGTCCTATGGACCGGACTTTGCTGATTCGTTTCGCCGCGCTGCTACCTACGTGGACAAGATTTTGAAAGGAGCTAAGCCCGCCGACCTGCCCGTCGAGCAGCCCACGAAGTTCGAACTGGTGATCAACCTCAAGGCCGCGAAGGCCCTCGGGCTGACGATCCCGCCGTCGGTGCTGGGGCGGGCGGACGAGGTGATTCGGTGATGGATCGGCGGGCATTCATTGGCGCTCTGGCTGGCGGTCTGCTCGCTGGGCCGCTCGCCGCCGATGCGCAGCAATCAGGAAAGCTCTTCCGGATCGGTGTTCTCGGGAATGTCCCGCTAACCGACCCTGAGGGCGCGCGTGTTTGGGGGGCATTCATCCAAGGGCTGCGAGAGCTCGGCTACGTGGAGGGCAGGAACATCACGATCGAGTTCCGATCTTCAGATGGAAAGTATGAGCGGCTCCCGGAGCTCGCGGCCGAGCTGGTCCGTCTCAAGGTTGACGTCATTGTGGCGCCAGCTGGGCAAAACGTTGTTGCAGCCCAGCGGGCCACTCGGACGATTCCGATCGTCATGTCCGGCCTTACCGATCCGGTGGAGAGTGGGCTCGTCGCCAGCCTCGCACGGCCCGGTGGGAACGTCACGGGACTCTCCGGCTTTTCCACTGAGATAGTCGGGAAACAGCTTGAACTGCTCAAGGAGATGGCCCCCAAGGTCTCTCGTGTCGCCATCCTCTGGAATCCAGCGAATCAAAGTCATCCACTCTTGTTGAGAGAGGCGGAGGCTGCGGCGCGGTTGTTAAGGGTGCAGCTTCAAACGCTAGAGGTGCGAGGGCCTGACGACTTCGAGACGGCCTTTGCGGCGGTGACCAGGGAGCGTGCCGGTGCCCTTCTCGTCGCGGCGGACGGGATGTTCCTTCTGCACCGAGCACGGATCGCAGATCTCGCGGCGAAGACTCGCCTGCCGGCGATGTACGGGCTGAGGGAGTACGTGGACGCTGGCGGCCTTGTAGTCTATGGGCCGTCTCTCCGTGAGAACTTTCGACGTGCCGCGACCTACGTCGACAAGATCCTCAAGGGTGCCAAGCCTGCTGATCTGCCCGTCGAACAACCGACCAAGTTCGAGCTGATCATCAACCTGAAGACCGCGAGAGCCCTCGGCCTGACAATCCCCCCGTCGCTGCTCCTCCGCGCTGACGAGATGATCCAGTAAGCGATGCGCCTCATCGACACCGTGGACCCGCGTGGGCCGAAGGGGAAGTGAGTATGCTCATGGTCGTCTTTGGTGCCGGTGCCTCTTACGATTCGGTAGAAGCAACCCGTCCGGGCGCTGGAACGAACCGACCACCATTAGCTGATGAACTATTTGATGATCGGCCTCTCTTCACCCACTTCATGACGATGTACCGGGATTGTGTACAACTCATTCCGAGATTACGCAGGCGCGATGCTGGCGTGTCAGTCGAGGAGATGTTGGGGAAACTCTACGAGGAAGCCGAGGTGATCGAGTGACCAGTTCGAGCGCGCGCTGGAGGACGCACCCATGACTACCCGCTGGCCCTGCGGAGGGCGCACATCGAACATCCCTGATTCAGTTGTGCCGGAGGCGCATGGGTAGTGAGCCCGCAGTCTCGCCGGGATGAGGCTAAGGTCATCGCCGCGTCGGTCAACGACGTCGCGTTCGGCCTCTATCGAGAACTCGCCGCTCGGGATAACATGATTTTTTCCCCACTGGGCGTTTACTGCGTCCTGAGAATGCTTTACGAAGGCGCGCGGGGCGAAACTCGCGAGGCCCTGTTGCGTCTCCTGCGGCGGGAATCGCATTCGGCCGATCCAGCGCCTCTACTGCGACCGCTGCTCGACGAGTTGGAGTCTCTGACGCAGCTGACGGAGGATGAAATTCGCGCTCTCGAGGCCTCGGCGGAAGAACGCCGGCGGCTCGAAGCTCGTGGCGAGTGGGATGAAACTCGAGCCCTCTTCCTCGGAACCGCGACGGCAGAGGATCTGCGTCTTGACCTTCGAATCGCGAGCGCCATCTGGATCCAGACAGGGTATGCTATCGATCCCGGCTTCATGGCAGCGCTCCGCGCGATGATGGAGGCGGACGTCACAAGTTTGGACTTCGCGAGCAATCCTGCACGGTCTTGCGACGCGATAAACTCCTGGGTTGCGGAGCGAACCCACGGGCGGATTGAAACGATGCTTGCCCACATCCCGCCTCTGACTCGAGCCATCGTCGGCAATGCGCTCTACTTCAAGGCGAGGTGGCAAGACGAGTTCGGTGAACCCAAGCCGAGCCATTTCTATCTGTTGGACGGGACCCAGGTGCAGGTGCAGATGATGGCCGGCCACTTCTCTGACCTCAACCACATACGAGGGAACGACTTCTGGGCGGTGGAGCTTCCGTATTACGGGACGTCCGTCTCGATGGTGCTCATGGTACCCGCCCACCCGGGCGGCAGTGCCTTCAGTTCTCTTGAACGAGATCTGGCGCGTCGATGGACCGAGGCTCTCGACAGGCCTGCGACGGCGACGGCCGCGGTTCTGACCATGCCCCAATTCAAAGTACAGGCGAGTCGGGAACTTGCCGCCACGCTGAGCAGGCTCGGGTTGGGCTCCGTCTTCGGACCGGGAGCGGATTTTTCCGGAGTGAGTGGGGAACCCGGTGTGCATGTTAGCGAGATCCTGCACAACACGTATCTCACCGTCGACCGATATGGAACGGAGGCAGCCGCCGCGACGCTGGCAGTGGTGTACGGCGCTGCGCTCCAACCACCGCCCAAACCTATCGTCCTTAGGATCGATCGTCCGTTTCTCTTTGCAGTCGTGGACAGGACCTCCGGCGTGATTCTATCTCTCGGGAAAGTTGAGAATCCCGGATAGGTCGGCTGAAGGCGAAAAAGTCGAACCGATGGAAGGCAAACCTCCCCGGCAAGTGCTCCTTGCCGGTCGCGCAGGATTTCGCGGGAGCCCTGTCCGGCCTGGCCGTGCCTGGCTGGGCAGAGTTCCGGGGTCGAGATAGGACTTCCTAGGATTCAGGGCCAAGTCTCTCCACGCAGTCGGCAGCAGGACGTGGCGGTCTCGCATACGCTCCTGTTAGGGTTCGGGGCTGGGGCAGCAGAGTGGCATAGCCGTGCAGATCCTCGGTGGGGCGAAAGTGCAGGGCCAGCACCTGGGAGGTGGCGTCGTCGATGGCGCCGAGCAGGGTCATCGCGGGGCCGCGCTCCTCAAGCCAGGGGAAAGGGCTCCCGTCCAGCTGCACGAGGGCGCCCAGGGCCGCCTCGCGCGGGCGCCGCTGACGGTGCTGCGCGGGGCGGCGGCGGTGGACGGCGGGCTGGCCCAGGGCGAGCCGGAGGCGGCGGACTGACTCGCGCGAGAGGATCAAGTGGTGGACCTCGCGGAGCTTTTCGGTGAGATGGGTGTCATTGAAGCCCGCGTAGCGCTCGGTCATGAGGGCGACGACGTGGGCGCGCAGCTCTGCCGCGACCCGCCGCGGGGAGGGCTGCCCGCGGCCGCGATGTCGTAACCCGGTCGCCCCGGCCTCTCGGTAGCGGGCTTTCAGACGCTGAAACTGTCGAATAGTCATGTGTAAGGCTACCGCCCCTTGCCGATTCGTGATCTGGCCCGCCAGGGCTGCCCGCACCAATCCCGGGCGCGGTAATTCCTTTCGGCTCATCGTGAAGGTCTCCATGGGACGACACTTTCACGGAGCAGCTACCCCATGACATTTTCATGTAGCAACAGCACTAGACTAGACCGTTGTTGACCCCCCGCCGGCATCGGACTAAGCTCTCGGCACCTATCCGACCGTTCCCGGCCCGGGTCGCTGGGAGGTCCCGCATGAAGTGTCCCCAGTGCCAATATGAGAATCCCCCGGGGCAGCCGCTCTGCAGCGAGTGTTCTGCGCCCCTGAACCCCGGCCACCCCAACAGCCGCCACCTTGAAGAGCGTTCCGCGAAGCTAGAGCAAGAGGTCGAAAACCTCAGGCGAGCATTAGGCGAGGCGCGTAAGCAACAAGAAGCGACCAGCGAGATCCTGCAAATCATCAGCGGCTCACCGGCAGACCTACAGCGCATTCTGGATGTGGTGGCAGAGAGGGCAGCGCGACTGTGCGACTCGGCTGATGCTCATATTCTTCGCCTCGACGGGGAGATTCATCGCATAGCAGCCTCGTTCGGATCGATACCGCAGGTCGAGGTCGAAGAGGGCATTCCTGTCGATCGCGGGTCCGTCACCGGGCGAGCCATTCTTGACCGGAAGCCGGTGCACATCCATGACCTTGCGGCGGAGGTGGACGGGGAATTCCCGGTCTCCAAAACTTATCAGAAGCGTTTCGGTACTCGCACAGTCCTCGCGGTACCGCTCCTACGGGAGGGAATCCCAGTCGGGACCATTCTGATCCGTCGACTCGAAGTCCGCCCCTTCTCGGACGAACAGGTCGCGCTGCTCAAGTCCTTCGCGGATCAAGCCGCGATTGCGATCGAGAACGCTCGCCTGTTCCGTGGCCTGGCTGAGGCCCTGGAGCAGCAGATGGCGACGGGCGAGATCCTTCGCGTCATCAGCAGCTCGCCGACCGACATCCAGCCGGTGCTGGACGCCGTTGCCGCCAGTGCGGCGAGGGTTTGTGGGGCGACGGATGCTGTGATCCTGCGTGTTGAAGGGGATGACATGCGTCGCGTCGCACATTTCGGCCCGGTTCCGCTGGTTCTGCCGGAGGTCCGACGCATTACGAGTGGTAGTTTCGGCGGCCGTGCCATCCTCGAGGGCCGGCCGATACACGTCCACGACATTCTCGACGTCGCTGATGAGTTTCCTGAAAGCGTCGCTGCCCATCCCGGTTCGGGGCTGCGAACGAACCTCGCAGTGCCGCTCGTGCGCGAGGGCGTGGCGATCGGCGCGATTGCGATTCGCCGCACCGAGGTGCGACCGTTCACGGAGAAGCAGATTAAGCTCCTGGAAACCTTCGCGGACCAGGCGGTGATTGCTATTGAGAACGTGCGCCTGTTCAAGGAGCTGGAGGCTAGCAACCGCAACCTCACCGAGGCCCTGGAGCAGCAGACGGCGACAGCCGAGATCTTGAGCGTCATCAGCAGCTCCCCTACGGATGTGCAGCCGGTCTTCGACGCGGTGGCAGAGAGCGCGGCTCGACTGTGCGAGGCGTTCGACGCCGCCGTCTTCAGCCGGGACGGCGATCGGCTGCGCCTCGTCGCCCATCGCGGCCCGATCCCCTTCGGGCCGATTGGCGAGTTCACCCTCCCGCTCGTCCGCGGGACGGTCGGCGGGCGCACGGTCCTGGACGCGCGGACTATCCACGTCGCCGACGTGCAGGCCGAGGTGGACGAGTTCCCAGAGGGGAGCGAGATCGCGCGGCAGTTCGGCGACCGGACGGTGCTGGCCGTCCCCTTGATGCGGGAAGGCGTCGCGATCGGCGTGATCGGGCTCCGCCGCACCGAGACTCGGCTCTTCACGGAGCGACAGGTCGCCCTCCTTCAGAGCTTCGCGGACCAGGCCGTCATTGCGATTGAGAACGTGCGCCTGTTCAAGGAGCTGCAGGAAAAGAATCGGGCGCTCACGGAAGCCCATGCCCAGGTGACCGAGACCCTGGAGCAGCAGACGGCGACGAGCGAGATCCTGCGCGTGATAAGTAGCTCGCCGATGGACGTCCAGCCCGTGTTCGACACGATCGTCAGAAGCGCCGTGAGGTTGTGCGACGGACTCTTCGGCGGGCTTTATCGGTTCGACGGCGAGCTGATCCATCACGTCGCCCATCACAACTACACCCCCGAAGCCCTCGAGGAGGTGCGCCGCATATTCCCGGCGCGCCCAAACAGGGGCCGCGGGACAGGGCGGGCGATCCTCGAGCGCGCTGTGGTCCACATCCCCGACGTCAAGCTCGATCCGGAGTACCAGCAACCAGCGTTTTACCGTGCGGTCGGCTTTCGAAGCGGCCTCTGGGTCCCAATGCTGCGGGAGGGTGCTCCCATCGGCGTCATCGTGGTAGCGCGCGCCGAGCCCGGGCCGTTCTCCGACAACGAGATCGCACTGCTCCAGACCTTCGCCGACCAGGCGGTGATCGCCATCGAGAACGTGCGCCTGTTCAAGGAGCTGCAGGCGCGCAATCGCGAGTTGATGCAGGCGCTCGACCGGGAAACAGCCGCCGGCGAGATCTTACGGACGATCAACAGCTCCCCGACTAGCCTCGAGCCCATCTTCGACGCCATCTTGGCCAACGGCCTCCGGCTGTGCGAGGCCGACGTGGGGCTGTTATTCCTGGTGGAGGGGGACGTATTCCGGTTGGTCGCCGAGAGAGGTGCACCGGCGGAGTTCGTCGAACCCCGGCGGGCCGGGACCCGGTCCGGGCCTCACACAGGACTCACGCGGGCGGCCCGGGAGCGTCGGCCGGTCCAGATTGAGGACATGATGACCGACCGCGCATACACCGAGCGAGACCCAAACCGGTTGCAAACCGTGGAACTGCTGGGTGCGCGAACCGGGGTGTGGGTTCCGATGCTCAGGGAAGGTGCGCCAGTCGGCGTGCTGGTAACCTGGCGCCGCGAGGTACGATCCTTCACTGACGCGCAGATCGACGTTCTTACAACCTTTGCCGACCAGGCGGTCATCGCGGTCGAGAACGTCCGGCTGTTTAAGGAGCTCGAGGCTCGGACCGGGGAGTTGACACGATCAGTGGGGGAGTTGAAGGCGCTGGGAGAGGTCGGGCAAGCGGTGAGCTCGACCCTGGACCTCCAGACGGTCCTCGACACGATCGTCACCCGTGCGGCCC
>Ga0070707_100003042_pt1 | contig 15899 bp, 13 predicted proteins | sample KBSK5502metaG_FD_65468 | JGI IMG/M metagenome (GOLD analysis project Ga0070707, IMG submission 65468) | Corn, switchgrass and miscanthus rhizosphere microbial communities from Kellogg Biological Station, Michigan, USA - KBS K5-50-2 metaG | ecosystem: Host-associated > Plants > Roots >... | reverse complement strand
TGGTAGCGGCGTGGTAGCAAATGACCACTGGTTAGTGGTAGAGGTTCAGATCACCAAGGGAACTCACATGATAGGGGGCCACGAGAGGCATCGCCGTCCGACCTTAGCAGCGTCCGACGTTGTCGACGGTCGTCCCGACGACAGGAGGTGCCCGTGTCCGAATCTGAGTTCAATCCGCAGTACGTTATTCACAGCGACGAGGAGCCTCTACGTCTGGAGCGTCAGGCCCGAATCTATGGCACGGCCGACGACCTCCGTTTCCTGGCGCCGGGCTCTTCTGATCGTGTTCTCGACGCCGGCTGCGGCTCGGGGAGCATGACGCGCGCGATCGCTCGCGCCCAACCCAATGGTGAGGCGTTTGGTCTGGATCGCGAACCCAGGTATATCGACTTTGCGCGCAGAAAGGCCAAGTCTGAGCAGATTGAGAACGCGACATTCGAGGTGGGTGATGTCCTCAGCATCCCCTTCCCGGATGGAACCTTCGACCTACTCTGGTCAAAGCATCTGCTGCAATGGGTCGGGCGCCGGCGGCAAGCGCTCGCGGAGTTCAAACGTGTCACGCACCCCGGTGGACGCATCGTCTGCTGCAACTTCGATCGGTTTTGTCTGGCGCACTATCCTACGGACGATCAGCTACAGAGCGAGCTCGAGAGGTGGTTCTCCGCTGCCGAGCGGGAGTTTGGATTCGACAACAATCTTGGCAGAAAGCTGCCGCACATGTTCAAGGCCGCAGGCCTTGTTGACGTGCATGCTGATTTCATACCAGATCGGGCCTTCTGCGGTTTTGGTGGAGACCCAGAGCGCCGCTGGAACTGGGAAGTTCAATTCAATAGCGCCATGCCATTCACCACTAGAGTATTCGGCAGTGAGACTCTTGCTCGCGACTTCTCCACGCGCGTAGTTGAGCGCTTCAGCGACCCCGAGGTCTATGTCTACTGCACCTTGTTTTACGTCGAAGGTCGAGTCCCCTGAAGGGTATGAAATTCGAGGATAAGAATGGAACAGAAGTTATTGGTTGCAATCGAGCATGCAATTGAAGGAACACAATAAGTCGGAAGCAAACAGGGTCTAGCTGTTCGACTCAGGATCATTCGTGGAATGCGGCAAGTCGGCCTACGGAGGCCGAGAGCGACTTGACGGGGAGCCTCTTTCGGCAGATGCTCCAGCGCATCGAGCGGGCTCGCGTGGCACCTGACGTGATCACGAGCCCCACGGAGGATCGATTGCCGCCCCGATATCGCAAATTCCGGTCTAGACGCAGGAGGGAGCGCCATGGCTGAGATCACGAACGCCACGAGGAAGCGAATTTCCGTCGAGAGCGCGGAGGCCGTGCTCGGGCTCCACTGGTACGTCGCCCAGGGCGACGGGCTCTTTGCCGAGGAAGGCCTGGACGTCGAGATCCTGCGCCCCCAGGCGCCGCCGCAGCTTCCCGGGAACGACCCGCGGGTCACGGACCCGGCGCTGCTGGACTCTTTCAACTATCAGAAGCTCTTCGAGGAGAAGAAGTGCGACGTCTATCGGGCCTGCGAATGGGGCCAGATCCGCCGCACGTACGACAGCAAGCGGGGCGGACCGATCGCAGGCAAGCGGCCCACCGTGGTGTGCCAGGGCATCTACGTGCGGCCGGACTCGCCGGTCAACGCGCCCATCCAGATGGCGAACATCCCGGTGGGCGTGCAGTTTCACCAGGGCTCGCACTACTCCACCCTCGCGATGCTGGAGGGGTTCCTGCCGCGGCCCGAGATCAAGGTGGTCCACGCGGGCCAGGTCGGGCAGCGCTACGACAAGCTCGCCCGGGGCGAGGTCGAGGCGGCGACGCTGATGGAGCCCTGGATCACCCTGGCTGAGAAGAACGGCTTCAAGAAGATCATCGAGACGCACTACCTCGGCGTGGAGAACATCTCCTTCGATCTCGAGCCCGAGACGTTCCAGGCCCTGATGCGCGCGGTGCGGAAGGCCGTCAGGCACATCAACGCCGACAAGAAGCGCTATCTCCACTACCTGATCGAAGAGCTGCCCGCGAAGTATGCCGCGCAGGTCACGCCCGACGACTTCTATCTCCCGCGGCTCCGCTACGTGGATCCCTCTCCTTACACGCGGGAGGAGTTCGAGCGGGCGCATCGCTGGATGCTGACCTGGGACCTCGCGGCCCCGGATGCGTCCTACGAGAAGCTCGTCTCCAACTCGATGTAGCAGGCGCCCGGCGCCAAGGGGAGATCCACGGTGTCAGGGAGGTCGCGCGGTCAGTATGGTGAGATCCTGCTCACCCAGAACCTCGCCACCCTGCCCGGTGAGCGCGCGTGGCGGCTGACCGCGTCGCCGCGCGAAGGCGAGCACCACGGCATCGTCCTCTACCTCGGCTGCAATGTCCTCCGCACCTCGCACGTTATCCATGACACTGATCGGCAGGGCCTCAGTTGCAATGGCCTCGTGGAGCCTCACATTCGGGAGCTCTGCGTGGGAATGAGGCAGGAATCGACGCGGGAATCTCCTGGGAATGTCGGAATCGGACTGGGTTTTCGCCGGGCCGGTGCCGGACCCAGTTGGTTCCGAACCTGAACCTAGAGGCCAGCTACCACCTGGGGGTTCTCCACTCAGCTCTGGGGCTCCCTCGCGGGTCCCTTGGGCCAAGTGAAGTGGAAGGTCGCCCCCTCTCCCTTGGCCGACTCCAACCAGATCCGGCCCCCGCTCGCTTGGACGATCTTCGTTACGATCGCGAGACCCACCCCGGTCCCCTCCACATCCACTTCCTTCAGCCGCTGAAACACCTCGAAGATACGCTCATGATAAGCTGGATCGATCCCGATCCCGTTGTCCCGGACATAGCACTCCACGAACGCCCCCCGGTCCATCGCCTCCACCGCCACGCGCCCCTGGGACGTGCCGCCGAGATACTTGACGGCGTTGCCCACGAGGTTCCTCATGACCTGCTCGACTTGCGTCCGAACCCCCCAGATGGTTGGCAGTTCACCGCGGACCAGCTGGATCCCTCGCTCGTGGATCGAGCCCGCTAGGTCCGCGACCACATCGTCCACCACCTCGGCGAGGCTTACGGCCGTGGCCGCCCGGGCCTCCCGGCCGATGCGCGACAGGGCCAGGAGGTCAAGGATGAGATGTTCCATCTGCTGGGCGTTCGCCTGGATCCGCCCCAGATAGCGCGCCGCTTCCTCGGGAAGCTGCGACCGGTACTCCTCTAGCAGCAGCCCCGCCATCCCCTGGATGGTGACCAGGGGAGCCTTGAGGTCGTGGGAGACGCTGTAGACGAAGGTGTCGAGCTCCGCGTTCTTGCCCTGCAGATCGGCGCGTGCCCGCTGGCTTTCGTCGTAGAGCCGGGCGTTCTCCACCGCCAGGGCGACCTGGGCGGCTATGGTCATGGCCAGATCGACCTGGGCCGTGCTCCAATGACGAGGCTGCCGGACGTCCTGAAGGCTCAGGGTCCCGATCACCTCGTCCTTGGCGATCAGCGGGACGACGAGCGCCGCGCGGATGCCGAACACCTCGACCCAGTCTGGCGCGAGCAGATCACTGTTCCGCGCGTCCTCGACCAGGACCGGCTGCTTGAGGCGGAGCGCCTGGGCGTAGGCCGGCACCTCTTCCATGGGCTGGCCGCGGAACGCTTTGAAGCGCGCCCACAACTGCGGGTCGAAGTGCCCATCGGCGAACTGCGACATGACGGGCATAAGGTGACCCTCCCGCCAGAGGTAGATGGAGCACCGCCCCATACCCAGCGCCCGGGCGGTGTGCTGCGCGATCTGCTTGAGGAGCGGTTTGAGCTCGAGCGTCGAGGTCGCCGCCCGGGTGATCTCGACCTGCGCGGCCAGCCCGGCCGCCTGGGCACGCTCCTCGGTGTAGTGGCGCGCCATGTCCACCGCCAGGGCCACCTGCGCTGCGATCGTCATGGCCAGGGCCAGTTGCTGCTCCTCGACCGGGGTGGAATCGGTCCTGTCCAGGTGGAGGGCCCCGATCACCGTGCCCTGGCGGACGAGTGGGAGGACCAGCACGCTCTTGACCGCAAAGGCCTCGACCCACCAGTCGGGCACCAGCGGGCTCACCCGCGCGTCCGGGACGACCACCGGCGCCGCGGACCGGATCGCCTCGGTGAGTGCCGGAATCTCCTCGATCGGGTACTGCGCGATGCTCTTGAAGGCGGCCCACAGCTCGGGCGCCGCCCGGCCGTCGGCGAACTGGGACATCACCGGCTGCACCCGGCCGTCGCTCCACAAGAAGACCGAGCAGCGGTCAAACCCCAGCACCTGCGCCGTCCGCCGGGCGATCTCCTTGAGCACCGGCTCGAGGTCCAGCTCGGAGTTCAGGATCTCGGCGATCTTCAGCAGCGCCGCCGTCTCGCCGAGCCGCCGCTGGGTCTCCTCGAACAGCCGGGCGTTCTGGACGGCGATGGCCGCCTGGCCGGCCAGTTTGGTTAAGACGGCCTGATGCCGGGCCGTGAACGGGCGCGGGCTGCGATTCACCACCCAGAGCACCCCGAGGATCTCGCCCTCGCGCAGGATGGGAACGGCCATGTTGGCGACAAAGCCCTCCTGCTCGGCAAGGGGATTGTATTCATGGTTGAGGCGGGGATCGTTGAGGTAATCACTGGTGATGAAGGGCTGCTTGGTCTCCAGGACCCTGCCCCCAATCCCCTTGCCGGGCCGGATGGCCACACCGATGTAGACGTCGGTGCGGGTACCGACGGACGCCACAATGGTGGCGACCTGCCGGGCCGGGACGTAGGGAGCGATGAAGGCCATGTCGCTGCCGCAGCGCTCCTTCGCGTACTCGATGATCTTGCGGAGGACCGACGCCAGGTCCAGCGAAGAGGCCAGGTTCCGGGTGATCTCGGACAGGAGCTCGGCCTCGCGTCGTTGCTCTGCCATGTCGGCGTAGAGCCGGGCGTTGTCGATGGCGATGGCCGCGTACTGGGCCAGGCTCGTCAGGAGTCGCACCTCCCGCTCATCGTAGGCGTGAGGCTGGTCCCAGTAGAGGCAGACCGCCCCCAGCACCGTCTCGCGACTGGCCAGGGGCACACTGAGAACTGCGCGGACTCCGCTCTGCCGGGCGGACTCAGCCATCGTCAATCCGGCGCCCGGCCACAGCTCGTCGTACTTGGGGAGCGGTTGGGCCTCAACATCGGGGCTGAAAATGACCTGGCGTCGCAAAGCGGCAGTCCCGGCCGCCCCCTGGCCTAACGGGATCGCCGCGACGGCCTCGTTCGGCGACATCCCTCTGATGGCCCGCAGGTGCAGACAGCCATCAAGTGGATCCAACTCGAACACAGCGCAGTGATGGGCACCAATGAGCGTGAGGGCCCGATCGGCGATGGCCTCCAGTACCTCCGGCAGGTGCAGCGTAGAGGTCAAGGCCTGCGCGGTCTCGTTCAGAGCGACCAGCTCCATCGCCCCGCTCTCGGTGGCCTCCACGAGGCGGTGGTTCTCCAAGGCGAACGCGTGTGCGTCCTTGGCGTCCAGGCTCACCGTCACCTCACCTCGCGCCGCCGCGGCCGACTGGGAGCTTCTCGGTCGATGTCGCTCCCGCCAGATCCTTGGGTTCAAGGCCGTCCGACCCCAGACGCCTGGGCGCCCCCGCGATGAGCACCCGCAGAGCCGCTCGAGCGACAGGCTTGGCAACGGTCCCGATGATGAGCTCGCGGTCGGCAGCCGGTACATCCAGCCGGTCGCCCCAGCCGGTCACCAGGCCCACGGCCAGCCCCGGCCAGCGTGATCTGACGGCACGCGCCACCTCCCAGCCCGTCATTCCAGGCATCCCGAGGTCGGTGAGCACGAGATCGACCGCCACGCCTCCCTCGAGCAACGCGAGGGCCTCACGGCCACTCCCGGCCTGAAGGACGTCATGGCCTTCACTGGCCACCATGTCTACCAGCATCGAGCGGACTTCCTCCTCATCGTCGATGATCAGAATGTGTCGCTGGCTGACCCGCGCCAGCCGCTCGACTGCTGGTGTCGGACCCGCTTCTTTGTCCGCCCGGACGGCCGCCCCGATTGGCAGGCGGACCGTGGCGACCGTGCCCCGGCCCGGGGCCGACTGCAGGTCGAGTTCGCCACCGTGACTTTTGACAATGCCGTAGCTCACGCTCAATCCGAGGCCGGTGCCCTTGGGCCCCTTGGTGGAGAAGAAGGGTTCCAGAGCGTGGCCCCTGACCTCATCGGGCATCCCCATCCCGCCGTCGGCCACCGCCAGGCAGGCCCGCTCCCCCTCCAGAAATGTCCGGATCTCGATCCGCCCTCCCGCGGGAAGCGCGTCCACGGCATTGAGGACGAGGTTCAGGAACACCTCCCTCAGCGCCGGCGGGTTACCGGGAACCGGCACGACAGCACCCGGTCGCAAGTCGACCTCGATCTGGACGCCCCGGGCCCGTGCGTCGTCCTGCCATCGCGCTTGCGTCATCTCGATCACTTCGCGGGCCAGCGCGTTAAGGTCCACGTCCTGTCGCTCCGCCGCCGCGTCCACCCGTACAAACCGCTGCATACGCCTCACCACCTCCGCCGCGTCGCCTGCCGCCCGTGCAATCGCCTCAAGCGGTCGCCGACACGCCCCCACGTCCGCCGTCTCCAAGAGCAACTGAGCCCGCCCGAGGACCACGGCCAGCAGGTTGTTCAGATGATGGGCTGCTCCCGAGGCCATCTCGCCCAGCGCCCGCAGCGTGGCCCCCTCCACCAGCTTCTCCTGCGCCGCCTGCACCTCGGCCAGCGAGCGCTGCGCCTCGGCGTACAGTCGCGCGTTCTCGAGCCCTAGCTCGTGCTGCTTGAGCACCCTCCAGATGACCGTCGGCAGCGTCGTCAGATACCCGCTGCTCTTGATCACATAGTCCGAGGCGCCCGCTCGCATGGCCTCCACGGCCACCCGCTCGTCCCCCTGCCCCGTGACCATTACCACCGGCACCGATTCGCCCCGCCGCCGGATCTCCGCGAGCACCTCCAACCCGCTCAAGCGCGGCAGGCTGTAGTCCAGCAGGACGAGGGCATAGGACTGCCGCGTCAGAGCCTCGAGACACGCCGGCCCGTCCCCCACGGGGGTGACCTCGATGGGCGAGTCCCGACGACGCAGGGTCCGGGCGACCACCTCGGCCTGGTCGGCATCGTCCTCGACCAGGAGCACGGCGATCCGCCTGCCCGGTGTCACCGCGTCGCTCGGCATCAACAGTTGGGGTCGGGCAGGAGACTGGTGAGGGCCCAGTAGAGCTTCACGCTCCTGACCTTCTCCACGAAGTCGGCGAACCGGACCGGCTTGGATACGAAGCTGTTGGCGCCCACCTTGTAGCTCTGGCAGACCTCGTCCTCCCGCTCCGAGGTCGTCAGCATGACCACCGGGATCGCCCGGAGCGCCTCGTCGGTCTTGATCCGGCGCAGCACCTCGTGTCCGTCCACCTTGGGGAGCCGGATATCGAGGAGGATGAGCTCGGGGCGGGGCGCCGTCGTCGGGTCGGCATAGCGCCCCCGGCGGTAGAGGAAGTCCAACGCTTCCTCCCCGTCCTTCACCCAGAAGATCTCGTTGAGCAGGTTTCCGTCTTTCAGAGCCTTGAGCGTAAGCTCGGCGTGGTCCGGGTTATCCTCCACCAGCAGGATATTCACTTCCCTCTGCTGCCGTCCCATGCCGGCCTCCTCATTGATCGCTGGGTGCGCGCGTCTGGTGGCTCGGCCGTGAGCAGCCCGGGCCCGGGCCTCTCTCTCGGTCAGATACACCTCCAGGGATATGCGTCCCCCATGAGGATCAGAGCACGATCGATGCCACAACTCGCAAGGGCCTGAACTTCGCAAATCTATTCCCTTCTTCGAAGGCAGACTCCCGTGGGGGTGGCCCATCAATCTGACGCGCCTTGTCACCGACTACCCATCCTTAGTTCACTGGCACGAGTTCACGACCGGCGGAGGCTAGAGCTGGGGTGCCTCCATGGCTTGGGCGGTGGAGGGGGTTATGGGCAGACAAAAGTAGCGAATCCGCCGCAGCCGTCCGCTGCCAACTCTTCTTTCTCCTGCCTGCCGTGAGTGGTGCAGCGCGGCCCGCCTCGCGTCACGCATCGAGCCGGCGCTCTCGTGTGTTCGCTTGACCGCAAGGCGCAGGGCGCCGTCGTCTTCGCCGACCCCGCAAAGCGCAAGCGCCTCGAGGAGATCACCCACCCCGCCATCGGCGCGCGACAGCAGCGCATCCTCTCCGTTCTCGACGAGGAGGCCTTCGAGGTGGTCGTCATCTGGGACGCGGCGCTCCTCTTCAAGGGAGGCGGCGCGGCCGAGATGGACCGTGTGGTCGTGGCCTACGCCGACGCTGAGACCGAGCGCCGCCGCCTCATGGAGCGCGACGGCCTGATCCAAGCCGACGCGCTCGCGCGGATCGCGAGCCAGATGCCGATCGCGGAGAAGGCGAAGCTCGCGGACTACGTCATCGACAACTCGGGCGCGCGCGAGGAGACGGAGGGCCAAGTGCGGACGGTCTACGGCGCGCTCCTGGCCGAGCTCAAGGCGCGGCTTCCGTCATGAGCCCACGCCCGGCCCTTAAGCGCCAACGCCTCCCAAGAGGGAGGCGTCGAGGTGCGAAGCCCGGATCGCGGGTCGCCCTACTTCCCCCCCAGCAACGGACTGTTGAGGAGATCGAAGCCAGTGCCGACCTTGAACATGTACGCTGAGCCTCCGGGCCCGACCGTCACCTCCCCGCGCGCGAAGAGCGGCGGGAAGCCTACGGGCAGGTATTTCGACGGCAGCTGGCCGTCGAGGCCGAACCGTGGCAGGACGTTGCTGTTGGAGAAGGTCTTATCGATGGTCCGGTTGACCAGGCCGAAGCCGCCCACGTTGACCGGGTTCGTCGTCCTCGCCTGGAAATTCAGCGTCCGGTACTCTACACCGACGAACGCGTAAAGATTGCGATTGCAGATGTTGTACAAGACGTCCGAGTAGACCTTCTGCATGGTCCAGTAGATTCTGCCTTCATTCCCGCCGGCCGGCCCCGCGCCCAGCGCGCCCACGCCGTCGCTGTTGGCCGGCGTGCGGTTCACGCTCGCGGTGCCGTTCAACCACGAGTACCCGGCCCGGAATCCCAGGTTCTCGACGATCCGCTTGCCGGGCTTCATGAGGGCCGTCGCATTGTACTCGAACCCACCCGCTACCCCGCCGCCGTTCAGGTAGGTGGCGCCCGCCTGCTGATCCCTTCGGTCGTAGGTGTGCATGTTGATGCCGCCGTAGCCGACATTGCCCCCGACGCCGTGGCGGAACATCACGCAGTCGCAGTCGTCCAAGAAGGTGGGCAGGCCGATTCCGCCGTAGACCCCGGAGAAGTCCATGTTGAAACGGTTCGACTGGTCGTTGTTCTGGACGTGAAGAGCGGAGGCATCGGCCCGGTTCACGAACTTCTGGCCCGTGCCGACGACGAGATCTGTTCGGATCTCCCGGTACTTCTGTGCGTCGCCGATGTAATCGTTGAAGAAGACGGGACTGCCGGTGAAAATGCCGGTTGGCGGCGACCACAAATCGGTGGGGTTGATGCGGTTCGTCTGGAGCTCGAGGAACTGGTCCCGCTCGGTGATCTGGATGTTCTTGTTCCGGATCCACAATCCCTCACCCCATAACGACACCCTCGTCTGGCCCTGCTGGACGTCGAACGTGTCGCCCGACTTGCCCTCCTGCTTCTTGCCGGTGCTGTCCGTGATCGAGATGTTGGCCGTGGCGGTGGCCTGGCCGTACTGTGCTTTGGGGGTCACGTTTACGGCCTCGCCGAGCGGAGGACACAGCAGTGCTCCGACGAGGGCCGCCGCGAGCCCGACTCTGGACACCATGTCTCGACCTCCATGACACATGGGTACGACCGAACGATCGACGCCGGCCGCGAGGCTCAAACGTCACTGAAATAGCCCCAGTAGAGCCCCGTCAGTCTATAAACGGCGCCCTCCTGTGTCAAGACGGAACTTGGACGCTTGACAGCCCCGCGCGACCTTTCTTAGAGTAGCGATCGAATGCGATCCGACACCCGTTTCGTCGCGGTTCTGCTCGTCCTTGCCCTTTCGGCGTCTTTGCTGGGCGCCATGGCACCTGTCCCGCAGGCCTCGGCCCAGGCCCCGAAGGAGGATCGGCAAACCTGGACGCCCGAGAAGAAAGCCGATGAGGCCATCAAGCACGTCAAGGACGCCAAGCAGCGGGCCGAGGATCTCAAGAAGGACGACTGTGCCGACGCCATCAAGGATTGGAACAAGTGGTTCGACAAGGCGGTTGAGGTGACCGCCTGCTGGTACGTCATGAAGGAGCTCAGGGACAAGGTCAAGAAGAACGCCCCCGGTCCGAAGGTCAAAGAGTTCAAGGACGCCTTCGGCTCGAGCGAGACCTGGGAGGCGCTCAAGGACGACCTCATCAAGAAGATCGAGGACTGTGCCGACAAGGCCAAGGCAAAGACGACCGTCAGCGAGGCCTTCGAGAAGATCACCAAGCGCGCCGAGGCGAAGCAGGCTGTCGAGTTCGGCGAGATGGGCTACGGGCCGATGGTGGCTGTCGGCTGCCCGAAGTGCCCGGACAACAAGACCCCCATCGAGCTCGAGGGCGACGAATTCGAGGAAGCCATGGGCGGCGGCCACCACGACGGAGGCCATCACAAGTGAGCGGACTGCGCGCGTGGTTCGCCGGCCTCCTCGCCTGCCTGGCCCTCTGCGCCCCCGGCGCGGGGCCGGCCTGGGCGCTCCTGAGCCTCAACACGTTCGCGACCGGTAAGGACGTCCAGGTCACGCTCGACACGGGCCGCTTCAGGGACACGGGCGTCGCGACGATGACGATCGTCAACAACCACGACGTCGCGCTCCGCGGCGACATCCGCGCCTGCGACACGATCTTTCTGCCCAAGGACGCGCGGTTCTCGCCGCTCCGGCCAGCCGAGTCCGGCCCGTTCTTCATCGGGCCGAAGGCGACCGTGACGATCGCGCGCCTCTTCCGCATGGTGGATCCGACGAAGCGGCCCCCGGACGGCGGGGTGTACGTTCTGACGGGCGACCCGGACCCCGAGCCAGGCTGCAAGGACTAGGGAGGGACGAGCCATGCGGCAGGTCGTGAAGAGCCCGGTCGGTCGGCGAATCCTGGGCGGTTCGATCCTCGCCCTGCTGGCTGTTGTCGGAGGTCCCGATGAGGCCGGCGCAGTCGTCCACAACTTTCAGGCCATGACGGCGACCCAGCAGAGCGTCCCGAACGCGAGCGTCCACGTCATGCCGGATATCGGCATGACCGGCACGCTCAACGTCAACCCCCAGACCGGCCTCCTGACGACCCCAGGCGGCTACGGCCTCTTCAATCTCCAGACGACGCGGCCTATCACGCAGACGTACAGCGACCTCACGACCACGGACAACTGGAGGATTCTCGAAAACCGATACAAGCTGACTTTCACGGGCGGCGGCAGCACGACTACTCCCATCGAGCCGTACAAATGGACCCAGAAGGATTTTGGCTACCATTTCGGTTCTGGCTGGGACCTCGGCGTCCGGTACAAGTGGAACACCACGTTTCCGACGGGCACGGCGACGACCGGGTCGGGCACCTCCGGATACACTCCCTTCGGCCCGTCGTCCGGTGGCAGTCCGTTCGTCGGCGTCACCAACGCGACAGGCGGCCTTGCCTGGGACTATCCCGGGTCTCTCAGCGGATTCAACTGGTCGGGTTTGCCGAGCAAGCCGCGTCTCGGGGTGACGGCGGGCCTCTCCTGCGAGGGCGCCTTCCGCCCCATCACGGACGGGACCGTCGGCTCGACGGTCAAGCTCCCGTACGTGGAGCCCTGCGAGGATGCCTGCTTTCTTCACAACTACGTTCCCAGGACCGAGATGGACTGGTGCGCGACGATGCAGCTTCCCACGGGCGTGTTCCAGGCGCAGATCGGCGCGCCGCCCGCGGACATGAACGGGCAGTGGGCGTTCACGAAACTGGGCCTTCCGATCCAGCTGCCCGTCGAGGCGCTCGCGCCGGTCATCGTGGCCGTGATCGACTCCGGAGTGGACTACCGCCATCCGCAGATCCCGCCGGAGAGCCTCTGGACGAACCCGCGGCCCGGCAGCGACCCCGAGTTCAAGAACGACGTCCTCGGCTGGGACTTCGTCGCCAAGCACAACAATCCCTGGGACGACGTCGGCCACGGCACCTTCGTGGCCGGCCTCATCCTCGCGATCAACCCGGCCGCGAAGATCATGCCGCTCAAGGTCCTGGACGTCTTCGGCAACGGCCTCAACTCGGACATCGGCCGGGCCGTGCTCTACGCGGTGGACCACGGGGCGCGCGTGATCAACATCTCCATCGGCACCAAGGCCGTCTCCGACCTCCAGCAGGCGGTCGTGGACTACGCGCGCGAGCACGGCGTCGTGATCGTGACCGCGGCCGGCAACGAGGGAATCGATACGGCAGAATTCACCCCCGCCGGCGTCAAAGGCGTGCTCACGGTCGCGGCCACGGATCAGAACGACAAGAAGCCGCCCTTCGGCAACTGGGGCCAGAACGTCGCCCTGGCCGCGCCGGGGGTGGACGTCGTCTCTCTCCGGGCGCGCTGGACCGATTTTGTCCTCGTCGCGACGATGGGCAAGGACTACAAACCCGGCGCCAACTTCGTCGGTGCCGATAAGTGGCTCTACCGCGCCTCCGGCACCTCGTTCGCGGCGCCCTTCGTCTCCGGTGCGGCCTCGCTGCTCTTTTCGGTCTATCCGAACCTCGTCGGCAAGCAGGTCGAACGGATGCTCGTCCAGTCCGCCAACGATATCGAGACGCCGGGCTGGGACCAGTTCACCGGCGCAGGCCGGCTCAACATCGTGCGCGCGCTCTTCACGGACCCCAACGCCTACTTGACGGCCAAGGTCTCGAGGATCGAGCCCACCCAAGAACAGGGCAAGACGGTGATCAAGGTCGTCGGCACGGCCGACGGCAACCGCCTCGAACGGTACGAAGTGCAGGTCGGGCAGGGCGAGGCGCCGGCCCGCTGGAAGACGGTGGCGGCCCAGAAGGGCAGGAGCGTCGAGGACGGCGTGCTGGCGGCCATCCCGATCTCGGAGATCACGGCGCGCGGCAAGTGGAGCGTGCGGGTCCTCGTGACCGATCGCGACGGCCGGTCGAAGGAAGCGCGCGGCGCGCTCGACGTGAACTGAGAGGCACCCCGGGGGACGCGAGCCGCGCCGCACGAGGTAGATCTTCGCGGCTAACTCATCAGGTATGTCGGACATCACATCCTGGGCGGGATCCTGACCTTTGAAAGCGACTGGAATCCACCGCTCGGGAATCGTCTCATCGCCGCCGTCAGCCACAACCCGGCCGACCGCCTCGACCTGAGCTGCGTCGCCGCCCACGGCACCTTCTATTCTGCCGCGTTATAGGCGCCTGCGAAGCACAGGTTTTCGAACCTCACCAATCCTGAGGCGGGTCCGCATTCCCAGTGACGGGGGATTAGAACGCGACTTTCACTCCCCTCGACTAAACCCGAGACGCTGCGCCAGACCTGGTCTCTGGCCGCCCGCACCGGTCATCGTCGCTTCCACGCCTTGTGGCCGCGTCGTTCCAGCTTCGGCCACTGCTCGAAAAAGTCCATCTGAGCTGCCTGACGACGGGCACGCTGCCGCTTCACCAGCCTGCGTGCGAGCAATCCCACCGGACTGCGGTCATCGTCGACGAGGCTGCGTAGGCGTCCTTCTGCCACGACGGCATCCTGGTACTCCCCAAGAATGTCTTGCAGCTTTTTCGTCCTGGCAACGAATCGCTCGGCGGGCCTGCCAACAATCGGCTGCGCCAACTCAGCGGCGTAGCGGGCCCGCTTCACCCGGAGTCGCACGGCGTGAAGGTCATCATCGTTGGGGTCCTTGCGCAAAGCCTTGACCGCCTTGCGAAGCTTCTTGAACTGGCTCGCCGCGACGGCCGGGAGCGAGATGTCCGTAGCCACCACCTTGGGGCGATGGACAGCCTTCTCCAGTCGAGCCAGGAGCTTCACGTAGCGCTCGCCCTCGAGAGCCGCAAGGATTCTATGCTGCGCACGGACCCGCTGAGCATCCACGAGATCTAAGAGATTGTCGCCCACCACCCGGGCGGCCGGTTTGAGTGAGGCCAACTCCTTGCGAAGGTACTCGCGGAGGACGTCGAGATCCCGGAGACCGCCCAGCACCGTGCCGAGCCAGTCGAGTTCACTGCGCAGGCCATCGAGCCACTCAGGATCGAACATGTCACGCACCGCACCCAGGATGGCCCGGAGCCGTCGAACCGCCGCGCGCATCTTGTGAAGTTCTTCGGGGTTTGTCCCGAGCCGCGTGCCTGGCTCTTTCGTCCGAATCACCCCGAGCTGCTCTCGCGTCAGCGCGAGGATCTGATCACGGGACGGGGTTGTGGCCACGACCCGAGGTTTTTTCGCGGCGCGAGCCCATGGCATAGGGAAGGAGTATCTCAGGAATGTCACGGCTTGTCGCCCCGATGCAGCCCGCAGCCACCGAGGGAGTGGGCCGCACCGACTTTTGTAGAGTCACAAGCCAATCGGGATGTCCCGTTTCTGCTGTCCCCGGAACCGATGCTTCGTCGTCGAGGGCATTGCCTTACGGACTCCTAGCTATCCTTTTCAAAACGAGGTATCAATTCCAAGGCTGGGTTGAAACCCGCGGTCCGTCACGCGCCAGCCGTCTTGCATCACGCACTTCCAAGATGTTGACTCTATATCGTCCACCCCGGGGACTTGAAGTCTGAGCGCGGTTCAGGCGTAAAGAAAGCGACAGGAGGAGGTATGAGCTCCGCTGACAGCCTTCGGCTCCTCGAGCAATACGGCGTCGTGATCCTCCCCGCTTTGACCGTTGCCGAGCAGATCGGCATCCCCCTCCCTGCGCTGCCGGCTCTCCTGGCCGTCGGTGCCCTCGCCGCGCACGGGCGAGCCAGCATCCCCCTAGCGCTCGGCGCGATCGCGAGTGTAGCCATCGCCGTGGACTTAGGTTGGTACGAGCTGGGCCGACGCCGCGGTGCGAGCGTGCTGGCGCGGCTGTGCCATTTCTCGCTCGAGCCGGACACCTGCGTGCGCCGGGCCGGGAACGTCTTTGCCCGCCATGGTGCCCGGGCCATGCTCGTCGCGAAGTTCGTCCCCGGGCTGACCACGGTAATGCCGCCGCTCGCGGGCGTCTTCGCGGCCGGGCGCGCTAAATTCGCCATCTATGACCTGGGGGGCGTCCTGCTCTGGGCGGGCACCTGGATGGGGCTTGGATATGCCTTCAGCGACGCGATCGTCCTCGTCGCTGCCCGCGCCACCAGGCTGGGGCGCGCGCTCGGTTTCGTCGTCGTTGCGACGCTCGCCGCCTACGTCCTCGTCAAGTACCTGCGCCGCCAGCTGTTCCTGCGGACCCTGCGGATGGCTCGCATCTCTCCCGAAACTCTGAAGCGGCGACTCGACGCCGGGGAGGACGTCACGGTCATCGATGTCCGCACACCGCTCGACATGAGGGCCACGCCGTATGCCATCCCGGGGAGTCGATGGCTGGCGGCCGATGCCATCGACGAGCACGAATCGGAGGTCCTCCGAGCTCGCGAGCTGGTGATCTACTGCGCCTGACCCAACGAAGCCACAAGCGCCCGGGTGGCGCTTCAGCTCAAGCGTAAGGGCATCACGCGGGTCCATCCACTGGAAGGCGGGTTGGCCGCGTGGATGGCCCGAGACTTCCCCGTTCAAGCCCTTCAACTCCCGGCAGCGTGATGGAGACAGTGGGCTATTTCGCCCGAGCGTTCCGATAGAGAGCGTCGGCGCGGCGCAAGCGCCAGGGAATGAAGGCAACTCGCCCAAGGCGGCTTGACACCCGTCTCGACCGCCTACACTCCAGTTACTCAATCGGCTTCGCAGATCTCTCGGGCTAGTTCAGTTAGGCCCCTAGTAAAAAGATCGGGCGGGCCCCGCCTGCCAAAGAACGAGTTTCCATGGGACACGAGCGG
>Ga0070707_100003041_pt1 | contig 15899 bp, 12 predicted proteins | sample KBSK5502metaG_FD_65468 | JGI IMG/M metagenome (GOLD analysis project Ga0070707, IMG submission 65468) | Corn, switchgrass and miscanthus rhizosphere microbial communities from Kellogg Biological Station, Michigan, USA - KBS K5-50-2 metaG | ecosystem: Host-associated > Plants > Roots >... | reverse complement strand
CCAGGACTCGAAGTGCGCTTCAGACTCGCCGATCCTCTTGGCGCTCCAGCGCGAGCGCCATTCTCCCGGAGGATCTTCTCGGGACACGGCGGTGACGAGGTAACCGCGATGCACTGTCTGCTTCACGCAGGGTCTTGGCGCATCGCGGGATTGTAGTGCTCCCTATACCTCCTATCGGCCTAGCAATAGGTCTCAAAACAGATGTTTGGGCCCATTCCTGGGATATTTCCTGGATTGGAAGGCATCGTGTGGTGGTAGCGGGCGGCGTGGAAGGTGAAGTCCTAGACTTGCTGGAAAACGAGACGGGGATGCACTCTTGGTTGGCAACCCAAGCCCAGGTCGCCGGTTGGCGCCGGCGGCAAGAGGAGGCATCCCGGTGGAGTCGAGAATACCGGCCTCGCAACGGAGGAAGGGGGGAGAAGCCGAAGCAGGCGGAGTAGGAGAGAGATCATCGAGCTGAAAGGATGGCCGCATCAGAGGCGACTGATCAACCACTTGGCTGCCGCATGGGGTTTTGGCGAGGGACAGGTTCTGCGCCCCAAGCTAAGACGGTGGCTCAGCGAGTGCCCGGACGGATGAGCCAAAGGCCGACGACGTAGAGCGACGCAAGCACGCCGGCGAAAAGGTAGGTAGCCCGGTCTCCAGTGCCGGGCACCACGATCGGGGCGATGAACCAGATGGCGAGCCAGCCGAGCAGAAGAAAGACGAGCACACCCCACGCGGACTTGTCGCCGTGGCGCACCGGGCCCCAGAGAAGAGCCATGGCGACCGCCATGATAAGGACGGTGCGGGCAGTCGAGAGGTAGCCGTGGAACTGCGCGTGCGGCGGCCAAGCAGGGTTGTATATGTGGCTGGCCGTGAAGTCGACGACGATACCGGATACTGCCGCGAAGAGACTCAGCACGGTGATCCCCACGAGTCCAACTCTCCCCCTGAGACCGATCCGCGGAGGCATCGTCGCTGGCTTACCGCTCCAGGTGCTCGAGGATGAGAGCGAACAGGTCCGTCATTCCGGGCGGCTTTGCAGGCTTGAGCGCGCCGTTCGAGCCGATCAGGACGGGTCCGTGCACCGGGTCGGCGGATAGCCGGCCATGAGATCCGCGCACCCAGTCGCCGTGCAGCGGGATCACGTCCATCACGTAGCGGAAGCCGAGTTTCTTCTGGAGAAGCCGATAGGCAAGCAGCACTTTTGTGCGTTGGCCACCGGCGAGGAACAGTTCCGCCGGATCGTAGCCAGGCTTGCGATGGATGTCCACGGTTGGGGCGAAGTCGGGCGCGCAGGTGTCGTCGAGCCAGTAGTAATAGGTGAACCAGGCGTCGGGCGCCGCCACCGCCACCAGTTCCCCCGACCGTGGGTGGTCGAGGCCCACGGCCTCCTTGCCCTTGGCATCCAGCACATCGGCGACGCCATCGAGACGCTCGAGTTCGGCCCGCGTGATGCCGACGTCGGCGAGATCGCGAACGTAGACGTGCGCGATCTGGTGGTCGGCGACGGCGAAGGCCCGAGAGGCGCCGGCGTCCAGGAGTTCTCCGACGACCGTGTCCTGCACGGCCAGAAGGCCGGCGCGGCGAAGCGCGCGGTTGATGTCGACCGCTTTTCGCACCTGACGAATGCCGTACTCGGAGACGACCAGCAGCTCTGCGCCGGCGCGGCGGGCATGACCGGCGAGGTCCCCCACGAGCCCGTCCACGGCGCGGAGAGCGGCGCGACTGCGAGGATCGTCAGGCCCGTACCGTTGGTGATCGTAGTCGAGGTGAGGGAGGTAGACGAGAGTGAGCGTCGGCCGCTTGCGCTCGATGACGAGCCGAGCGCAGTCGGCGATCCAGCGTGAGGACGTGAGCCCGGCGCCGGGCCCCCAGAACTGAAAGAGCGGAAACGCCCCCAGCTCGCGCTCGATCTCGTGCGCGAGGGCGGGCGGCTGGCAGTAAATACCTGGGATCTTTCGGCCGTCGGCCGGGTACGTCGGGCGCGGCGTCACGCTCCAGTCCGCGCTCGAGTGCATGTTGTACCACCAGAAGAGCTTGGCGCAGGTGAAGCCTGGAAGGCGACGGCGGGCGGCCTCCCACACCTTCTCGCCGGCGACCAGACGGTTCGACTGGCGCCACAACCATACCTCCGCGAGCTCTCGGAAGTACCAACCGTTGCCGACGATGCCGTGGTCACGCGGCAGCATGCCGGTCAGCATCGTGGACTGCGCCGTGCACGTCACGGCGGGCAGCACGTCACCGAGCGGGGTCAGGAAACCCTGCTGGGCGAGAGTGGCCAGCGCGGGGGTGTCGGCGCCGATAAGGGCCGGAGTGAGCCCGACGACGTCGACAACGACAAGTGGTGTCAGGTGAGCGCGTCTCGCGCCGACGTCACCTCCCGCGCGATCCCGCGCGCGAGGGCGGCATCGTCAGCCGGGCGTTCCGACTCGGGAAGCACCGACCAGGTGTACGTCTCGACCTCGTATTGCGTCGTGATCTTGCCGCTTCTGAGCAGTGCCAGCGCGCTCTGCAGCTCTGTCCGCGTCGTGCCCAGCGGGCCAGAGAAGTCGCGGTCGATCGGGCTGTGGAAGTGCACGCGCCAGGGCCGATCGCGCGGAAAGCGCTCAAAGGACTCCGGCAGATCGTCGACGTAGCCGGCATCGCGAGCGCGCGCCTGGTGGAGATAGCGTGGCTCATCGAACGTCGCCAATCGCGCCCGCGCCGCCGCGTCGGTGGGATCACGCAGCTCGAGAGCGCTCGAGACCTGCACCTTGCCGATGCGGATGCCCGACGACGTCAGCATTCCGACGATGTCCGCCGGATTCTCGAAGGCCACGGCCTGGTGGCAGAGGTCGTAGCAGACGCCGAGGTGGGCGTCGATCAGCTCGCGCTCACCGCCGGCGGCGCGGGTGAGCGGGCCGTCGAAGAAACGGACGACGTCGCGCGTCAGCTCGAGGATGCAGCCCGGCTCAGCCTCGAGGCAGATGCGGATGTGGCGGCCGCCACGCTCGGCGCGGACGCGCAGCTCACGGGCCACGCCGATGAGGGAGTGGGCGGCGGCGTCGGTGTGCTCGTCCGTCCAGCCGATTCTCCACCCGAGCGGCAGGCTCGAGATCGTAGGCTCCGCCACCTCCGGCGGCGCCATCGTTTCGAGGATCGTCGCGAGCCTGAGCGTGTGCTCGGCACGCCGGGGATCGGTCCAGTCCGGACGATAGACCGCCTCCTTGACGCGCTCGGCGTGGAAGCCGCCGTACGGAAAGCCGTTGAACGTGAACGCGTAGAGGCCGAGGTGTTCCAGTGTGTCGCGCAGCTTCGGCGGGTCGACCTCCGACGCTGCGCGATGGCTGAGATAAAGGCCGAGACCGAGCGAGCCGACGCCGAGGTGCTCACGTACACCGACGGCGACTCGCCGGAGCGAGTCAACGACCTCGGTCGCCGACTCGCCGGCGTGGACGTTCGTGCAATAGCCCAGCTGCGCGCCGCCGGGCAGGCGCATCAGGCGCGCGGCCCGCGAAGGATCGAGTTGCCCTCGAACAGCGGCTGACCCGGGGAGACCGGCGTATCGAGCTCGCGGAGGTCGAGGCGGCCGCTCTTGGCGAAGAAGGAGACGGGATTGTGCCACACGACCTTCTCGATCTCGGGCTCGGCCATACCCTTCTGGCGCATCAGCGTGACGGTCTTGGGAATCTTCAACGGGTCGCTCTTGCCCCAGTCCGCGGCGCTATTGATCACCATGCGATCCGTGCCCCAGCGGCGGAGGATCTCGACCATCCGCGGCTCGTCCATCTTGGTGTCCGGGTAGATCGAGAAGCCCATCGTGCAGCCGGTGTCGATGACGAGTGGCACGGTTTGCTCGGTGTTGTGATCGATGAGCACGCGCTCGGGCGGAAAGTTCTGCTCGCGCATGATGGCGAGGGTCCGTTCAACGCCGCGCACCTTGTCGCGATGGGGGGTGTGAACGAGGGCGGGAAGATCGTGCCCGCGCGCCAGCTCGAGCTGCGCCGCGAAGTAGCGCTCCTCGCGCGGCGTGATATCGTCGAAGCCGATCTCCCCGACGCCGACGACGCCGTCCTTCTCGAGGTAGCGCGGCAGGATCGCCATCACACCCTCGTTGACGCGGTCGTCGTTGGCCTCCTTCGGGTTGAGCGACAGCGTGCAGTAGTGGTGGATGCCGAACTGCTCGGCGCGGAATCGCTCCCACCCGATGATCGCGTCGAAGTAGTCCACGAACGAGCCGACCGACGTGCGCGGCTGCCCGAGCCAGAACGACGGTTCCAGCACGGCGACGATGCCCGCCAACGCCATTTGCTCGTAGTCGTCGGTGACCCGGGACAGCATGTGGGCGTGAGGCTCGAAGATCCGCATGAGCGCCTCCTTCGTTCGGTCAGGCCAGGGCGCGCTCGAGGGCTCGCCGGACGGCACGGTCGTCCTCGCGGGCGAGCCGGTCGCGCACGAACGGTTGCACGCGCCGGTCGCCGATCCGGCCGAGCGCGAGCGCGGCGGCCGCGCGGTGGGCCTCGGCCGGATGCTCGAGATACCCACAGAGCTTGCCAACGAGGCCGGGAGTCGGATGCAGCGCCGCCACTGGCCAGATGTCCGCCGGCACCGAGCGTCCGGCGACCTCACGCTCGGTGACATAGGAGAGTAGCATTCGCGACAACTCGGCGCTCGCCCGCGCCTCGATCCCGGGCAGCCGCGAGATCGCCACGCCCATGAAGGCGGCCTTGAGCACCGCGTTGCGGAACTCCTCCTCGGGCAGGAAGCGGCACGCGTAAGGATTGTCGGCCATCGCCGCTTCGAACAGCTCCACGGAGCTCGTCCGGCACGCGTCAAGCACGCAGTCGACGGCGACGCGGCTGCGGCCGAGCATCGCCAGCCCGCGTAGCGCGCCGCAGCGCTCGCGCAGATCACCGGTGAAGTACAGCTCGCGGGCGAGCGCCTCGGCGTCCCCCGCGAACGCGCAGAGCAGCGCGACGCGACCGGCGTCGTCGATCCGCCATCCGCGCAGCGGCACCTCGAGGTCGAAATCGGGCCGTACCAGGGCCGAGCGGGAACCGAGCGGCTCACGTCCCAGCCGCCGACCGACCGCCGGGAACGACGTCACGATCGCTTCGCGCTCGCCGCGGGCGGCCGTGGCGGTGATGGTGTCCAGCCACTGCGAGGCGGAAGCCTGGATGCGACCTGCAAGCTCGGTCCGGAGCGCTTCGAGCGGCGTTCGTGCGAGGGCGCGCGCCAGCGCTCGCGATCGAGCGAGCACGGCCTCGGCGTCGGCGTCGCCGAAATCTCGCGCCCCGTCCGACACCACCGCCAGCGACCCGATGGCGTCGTCGCCAAGGAGCAGCGGCGCCGCGAGCGTCGAGCGATCGTGTTCGACCCCGCTCACCGGCTCCCCTGCCGCGGCCGCGCCCCCGGGGACGCCCTTGCCCCACGCTACTTCAGCGGCCCACGCCGGGGCGTCGCCCGCGTTCGTCGATCGGGCGCCGGCGAGCCGAAGCACGGGACGCTCTGGATCACGAAGATAGACAGCGGCCGCCGTCGCGGCGAGCGCATCGAGCGCGCCGATCAGGGCGTCGTTGATCGCCGTCTCCCCGGCCGTCACGCCGCCGCTCCTTCGGCGGCGTGCAGATACGCGAGCGCTGCCTTCGCCACCGCGGGCGCGCGGTGACTGTCTCGGCTCAATTCGACGCCGACGAGGCCGCCGTAGTCGATCTCCCGGAGCGCGGCGAGGATCGGGCCGTAACGCATCTCCCCCAGTCCGAACGCAAGGTGCTCGTGGGCCGGCCGCCGCATGTCCTCGGCGTGGACGTTGTTGAGCATCGCGGCCACACGAGGGATGACCTTCTCCGGCGACTCGGACTCGGTCAGCAGGCAATGTCCGAGGTCGAGGGTGAGTCCGAGGGCGGGGGAGTCGACGGCGGCCCGCAGCGCGAGAAAATCGTCGACGCTCTCCACGAGCATGCCCGGCTCGGGCTCGAAGCCGAGCGCGATGCCCGTGGCCTCCGCGCGGCGAACGACCTCCTCCATTCCGCTCACCAGGCGCTCCCGACACACCTCAGGCGCGGTGGTGGGGGGACGGACGCCGCTCCAGAGCGATACGACACCCGCGCCGAGATCCTTCGCGATCACCAACGCGCGCTCGAGAAACTCCCGTCGGGACGCGCGCCCTTCGAGGTCGTCACTGAGGAGCGTGGGCTCGTGCTTCCGCCGGGGGTCGAGGAGGAACCGCGCCCCCGTTTCCACCACGAGCGAGAGGCGAAGGCTCTGGGCGAGGGTCGCGATTCGGTCCACCTGCACCCGGATGTCCGCGGTGAAGGGGTCGAGATGAGCGTGGTCGAGGGTGAGCGCACAGCCTTCGTAGCCAAGCTCGGCCAGCACCCGCAGAGCGTCGTCGAGCCGGTGATGGGCGAAGCCGTTGGTGTTGTAGCCGTAGCGGAACGACCGCGGTTTCATGCGCTGGCAAAGCGACGCCCGAGCACGTACGCGGGAACGAAACATATCGCCACCAGGGTCCCCGGCACGAGGCCGCCCGCCGCGGTCGTGAAGGCGGCATCGACGAGGATGATGCCGAGCACGGCGGCCTTGATCACGGCGATGATCCGCCGGGGCGCGGGATCTGCGATCGCGGCCCGCAACGGTGGACCGAGCCAGGCCGCGAGCAGGGCGAGAAAGACCACCCCAGCGGCGCCGCCCGGTCCCCACGCGAGCACGAACAGGGCGATCGTGGCCGCCAGTAGCAACACGAAGGCGATCGCCGCACCGCGCACGAGCCGCACCGGCGCCTCCGTGACCTCGAAAAGGCTGAGCAGGGTGAGGACGAGAACATAGAGGAAGAGGACCGCCGCGGCCCCGAGCGCAGGCCACGCGAGGGTCCCGAGCGCGATACCGAGACCCACGTTCAGCGCCCGGCAGGACGCCATCACGGCGGGGCCGACGGCCGTTCGCTTCGCGACGGCGTCGTAGACCACGATGGCGATGACGAGCCCGAGGGCCACGAGGAACGGGTGGAGACCGGCGGCGGCGGCCAGGACGAGGCAGAGCGCGAGAAGGATGGCGGCGACGGTGAAGGCGGCCGCGCGCGTGATCCGCCCGGAAGGGATCGGGCGCTCCGGCCGCTCACGGGCATCGAGCGTCGCGTCGCAGGCGTCGTTGAGCGCCATTCCGCCGGCGTAGGCACAGGCCGAAGCGACGAGGAGGGCGGCCGCTGGTGACGTGAAGGCGGCGCCGCTCACCGCCAACCCCATCGCGACGTCCGGTGGCGCCGTAAAGACGTTGGGGAGGCGGACGAGTTCGAAGAGGCTGGTCAGGGCCCGTTTACGTGTCCGCACAGCAACGCGTATTGCTCGGCGAGATCGTGGATCTCACAGCTCACCGGAGACTTGAAGAAGAAGGCGAGATGGCCGAGGCCGCCACCCTCCCCCCGCGACGCCGCGAGGTCGACGAGGCGGATCAGGTCCAGCACGAGCGGTGCCGCCAGCGCGGAGTCCGATCCCTGCCATGTGAACTGGAGCGTCATCGGAGTTCCTAGGAAGCCTTCGAACTGGATCAGGTCCCACGCCGTCTTCCAGTCTCCGAGCGTGGGCACGTAGTCGATGCGCACCAAGGTGTGAGGTTCGTAGCCGAGGATCGAGGGAACCACTTTGCCCTTGGATTCGGTCTTCGACGCGGCAGTGGCGGGATCGGACAGGGCGAGGCCGTCGGCATTGCCGAGAACATTGAACCCAACCCACGTGCGCACGTGGAGCTGCCGCATGCGGAACATCGGCGCCAGCGCGCTCTTGAGGAGCGTCTCACCGGTCTTGCCGTCGCGCCCCGCGTGGGGCACGCCGCGCCTCCGCGCCAGCTCCTCGAGACCCGGAAGCGATGCGCCGACCGAGGGCGTGAAGTTGATGTAGGGCACGCCCATGTCGAGAGCCGCGTAGGCGTAGAGTGCGCTCGTCGGCAGGCGCGAGCCGGGCGCGCGCAGAGCCGCCTCGAGGCCGTCGAGATCGAGATCGAGGAGCTCCGCCCCGGCAGGCGGCTCGGTGGTCGCGACGTTGACCGCGATCACCCGACGCGCGCCGGTCGATCTCCGGAACTCGTTCAGATCCCGCTGCACTGCGCGTACGAACTCCAGCGGCGCCCGGGCTGCCGGCGCCGGCGGTGCGATCTTGAGATGTTGCTCCGCCGCCGTCAGCTCATCCTCGACGGCGTGGATGAGCTCGGGGAGCAGCGGACCGGTATCCCGGGAGAGCGCGTGAGCGGACTTGACGAGTGGAGTGTCGAGGAGATCATGACCACCGAAGACGAGTTCGTCGAAGGACGCCAGTCCGGAGACGCGGAACGCGTCGCCCTCCGTCACGAGGCCAACCCGACCCGTGCGGCCGAGCCTGATCGCGATCGCCCCCACGATGGTGGTGGTCGCTACCGCACCGCGGGCACCGATCAGCCACACCCCGAGAGGAGCACCGCTCGATCCCTGCGACAAGAGATCCTCCCAAAAGCGCGTCATCATAGGACCGGCTCAGCGCACGTGTCAAGGTAATCACCGGAGCGTCTTGCCAACTTCCCGTCGAACCGCATATATTCGCATCCCTTGGAGACCGAATGAGTCACGTCGCGTCACGAGGGACGGCGACTATGACATCCAGGGACGGCGGTGCTGCTGCGCTGGCGCTCCTCGTCTGGCTCGTCGCTCTCGGCGCCGTGACGTCTATCGGTTTCGCGCGGGACCGCGACCTCACGCGAGGCAAGGAGCTCTTCCTCCAGCACTGCTCGGGCTGTCACGGCGAGGACGGGCGCGGCGAGGCCAAGACGTTTCGGCCAAACGTCGGCAATCTCTCGGTCAAGGAGTTGATGGATCAGCTCTCCGATGAGTACCTGTTCGCGGTGATCCAGAAGGGCGGCGCCGCCGTCGGGAAGAATGCCGCCATGCCGCCCTGGAGCACGCGGCTCGGCGATGACGACATCCGGGACCTCGTTGCCTTCGTGCGCACGCTCGCGCACCGTTGACCTGTCGCGCGACCGAGGAAGGAGGATACGATCCACGCAGCACTCACGTCGCGGTACCCCCGAACCGTCGAGGAGGAGCGTCGATGAGAATTTTCAAGATCCTCGCCGTGGCGGCCATCGCCGCCCTGCCGCTGGTGCCCTTGGCGCTGGCGCAGAACGCAGGAACGAACACGTCGGGCGGGTGGGTGCCGCGCACCGCCCTGAAACCGGAGCCCGGCAAGCTCGTCGTACCCAAAGGATACAAGGCCGAGGTCTTCGTCGCCGGGCTCGATACCCCCAGCTCCGCCGCCGTTGATCGCGAAGGCAACGTCTGGGTCGCGATCTCAGGAAATCTGTTCGGTCCGTTCGAGTACGAGTACGCGGGGCAGCGGATCAAGAACCCGGTCTCCGGACCTCACGTGAAAGTCTTCGACAAGGATGGCAAGCACCTCAAGGACATTGGCGTTGGCAAGTTCGGCTTCGTGATGAACGCGATCGGCTATTGCGCCGAAAACAACAAGGTCTACATCCCCGAGTACTCGAAGCATATCTGGGAGATCAGCGGCGTCAACGGCGAGCTGAAGAAGATCATCACCGATCTCCCGATCGGCGACCACCAGATCGGCGGGATCACGTGCAAGGGCGGCTACCTCTATTGGGGCCAGGGCTTCCCGAGCAATAGCGGCTTCGCCGATCCGGACAACCACGGCTGGACGAGCGAGATCGACCCGTTCTGGGAAAAGCACGGCGATCCGGCCCTGCCCAAGACGGCCCGTGATCCGGTCTGCCGAGACATCGTCCATACGGGGCTCAACGTCAGGTCCGCCGACGGCCGCCTGACGGGCGCGTTGCTGCCGGCCGGCGTCCCCGCCAAGCCGGGCATGACCATCAAAGCCCAGGTTCCCTGTGGTGGCTCGATCATGCGCGTGAAAATCGACAAGCAGGGATCGGACGGAATGTACCGGCACCAGGACATGGAAGTTTACGCGATGGGCTTCCGTAACCAGTCCGGCGTCAGGTTCGGCCCCAAGGGAAGCCGTTTCGAGAACGCGCTGGCCGTCAGCGACAACGGCGTGAACGACCTCGGCAATCGCCGCATCGCCAACGGCGCCGAGAAGCTTTGGATCGTCACCGAGCAGGGACAGGACGCTGGCTTCCCGGACAAGGAAGGCATGGGATTCGTCACCAACAAGCGCTTCTCACTCAAGGCGTACAACGGCGCCAAGGTTGATCGGCCATACCCCAACCTCTATATCGGCGACAAGCCGTGGGTGCCCGAGATGCCGCCGTATCGCTTCCCGCCGCACGTCGAAGGCGTGCGCGGCGTACCGTTGATCGTCGCCAACCCGAACCCGAACGGGTACATCAACCCCGTCCTCGAGTGGGATACCAACAATCCGATGGACGGGATCGCGTGGGGGGACGAGCGCTTCGGCGTTAAGGACACGCTCTTCGCCGCGATCTTCGGAATCATCGACAACGGCCCGGAGAGCCTCGTGCCCACCTGGCCGGCCATCATCAAGATCGAGTTCCTGCAGCCGGCCGGCGTCAAGTGGTCTTACTTCCTGCGGAACAAGGAGCCCGGGCCGAACGCATACCAGAAGGCTGAGAATCGCGGGGGCCTCGAACGGACCAACGACGTCGTGTTCTCAAACGATGGGAAGACCATGTACGTCGTCGACTACGGAGAGCTCTACATCGACTATTCGATGCCTTCGCCGTTCTTCACCACGCCGGCCTCTGGCGTGATCTGGAAGATCACGTACACCGGGCAGTAGAAGAGAAAGCGGCGAATGGATGGATGTGACCTGGCCTCTAAACCGTCCGAGCAGAGGAGATCTCGATGAGGCACTCCATCGTTGGCAGAGCAGTCCTCACGGTGTTCCTGCTGGCGTTCGCCACACTCGCCGTCGCTCAGACGCTGAAGGGACCGGTTTCGGACAAGCCCTTGGACGAGAAGTGGGCGCCGTCCAAGTGGGGAGCGAACGACCGGGCCGGATCGGCCAACCACACGAAGAACTCCGCGAACATCGCACGCGCACTGGCCACCATCAAGCAGAACAAGTCGATCACCATCGGCAAGTATTATCACCGTGAAGCACCAGCCTTCGGGGCGCGTGGATGGCAGATGAGCATTCCCGGCACGCCCACCGGCGGCCCGTTCGGCAAGAACGCGCTGATCTATCACGACGAGCTGGTGACGACCGAGATCGGCCAGATCCAGACGCAGTTCGACGGTCCCGGCCACATCGGCGTGAACACGTCGAAGGGCCCGCAGATGTACAACGGCGTGATGGCCTGGGACGCCTACGAGCATGGCGCCGGCGGCCGGGTCCTTGGCATGGGGCCGCTCGGCGTCGAGCACGTGGGCGAGCTGGGCTTCGTCTGCCGCCTCGTGGTGCTCGACGCGGTGGCCTACAAGAAGTCGAAGGGCACGATCCCGACCGGCGCCGAGATGCTGCCGATCCCCAAGAAGCCCGGTGATCCCGGCATCGTCACCGCCGATGACGTCCGGGGCATCATGCAGATGCAGGGCCTCAAGGAGATCGCCGCCGGCGACTGCGTGGCCTTGCATACCGGTCAGGGCAACAGCTGGAGCAACGACCGTTACAAGACCATGAACTCCGACCAGCGCAAGGCGGCCCGCGACCTCTTCGGCGAGGGCGAGCCCGGGTTCGGAATCAGCGCCTGCGAGTATCTGGCCGCGCGGGACATCGCGCTCACCATGTGCGACACCTCCGCGTGCGACGCGCAGCCGTCGGGCGAGCAGGGTCCCGACTTCTCGGTGCCGTGCCACACCGAGATGCAGACCCGCCGCGGCATCTGGAACCTCGAGAACGTCGACACCAAGTCTCTCGTCGGCAACAAGATTCTGGAGGGCGCGTTCATCTGGGCGCCACTCCGGATCATTGGCGCCACCGGTTCGCCCGGCAATCCGATGGTGCTCTACTAGTCGAGAATCGAGCTCGGGGCGCCGCCAGGGGCCGTGAGACAACTCACGGTCCCTGGGTTTGTAATCCGCTCGCGCAACGACACCTGCGCGTGAGGTAGATGTGAGTCCCGCAAAGCCGTAACAGGTGCCACGCAGCCCGTCGCGCCGACCTGCTCTCCGACTTTGGTCCACGTGGGCGGCGCGGAAACGGTCGGAAGCAAGCACGGCAACCGCTAATTGGCACCGACTATAAGGCGGCGCCGCGTTTAACAGTTAAGCCGCGCGCCGTCAGTAAGTGATTAGAAAGGCAAATGCCGGCGGTTGCGTCCACAATTCAAATCGGCCCCCGCAACCATCCACAGACAGCGGAACGTCTCGACCACGCACCCGGCCCTGAGCTAACAGGGGCAACGCTTAGCGCGCAATGAAATCGCGCACTTCAATTCTGCAAGTTCGATCGTGTCCCGTTGGGGATCCGAACCCGTGTTTGTGGCAATCGGCAATGGCAACCGCGGCGGAAGTACCCGTGATCACGAGCTGAGAGAGCGCCCTCTCAAGGCTGAAGCACGGGTTCGAATCCCGTTGGGGTCACCACGATTTTTACGCTACCGCCTCGCCCGCCCAGGTGAACGCGCCCATGTCCAACGACGTGGGTATCCCGTTGGGGCCACCAAATCTAACTGACCGCGCAAAGCGCCCACCGTCCGCTACACGAACCTCGCGCCGGATCGGTTCAAGGGCTTCTGGCGCGACTGAGGACGCACCGCAGCCGCGACGATGACGACGGGCGTGTTAGGTGGTGTGCCCGGCGAGTCAAGGTGCGGGCGGTCGGGAGGCGGTATTTCTCGCAGAACAAAAGGGGTGACGGTGAGATTGACACTGCTTTGCGGTAGCGGGATGGTCGCACCACTCGTCCGCTCAAGGAGGCCCTATGGTGCGGTCCTGCTCGCTCCTCATGGCCCTCGCTCTTGCGACGTTGTTCTCAGCATCGTCAGTCTTCGGCTCAGAGAAACTCGTCGGGGTGTGGCGTATCGAGTCGTTCTACTCGGAAGTCCGAGCGACCGGGGAGCGCATCAACAGCTTGGGCGACGAGCCAAAAGGCTACGTGACGTTTACGCCAGAGAAGCGGATGCTTGCGGTTTGGACGGCGTCGAATCGGAAGAAGCCGGAGAGCGACGAGGACCGAGCCGCCGCGTTTCGCTCGATGTACGCCGCTACGGGTCCATACAGGATCGAGGGCGACCGGTACATCGTGACGATTGAGGCAGCGTGGAACGAGCAGTTGGTTGGCGGCGAGCAGGGACGGACGTTCAAGATAGATGGTGATACGTTGACGATCATCTCCGATTGGGCGCCGTCATCGACCATACCCGGCAGACCTGAGGTCCGGGGCGTGAGTGTCTACAAGCGAGTTGCGGCACCGTAGTTTCGAAGGATGGGCGTGCGCGCGGGGCCGCCCTGTACGAGCGAACTCTCATCATCGCCGGGTTCATCCTTCGCAGGCTCCGCTAACCCTTTTCAGTTTACGCGAGAATCAATTCAGTCGACCGACGCGCTTGGCCAATGCCGGTCGCTGTCTCGTAGCCGAAGAAGTTTGCCGTCATCCTGCCGATCCAATTCGTGACTCCGGCCGCCGTCTCCGTGCTCGTGTCTGTGCCGCCCACGGGGTTTTGCGACGGACTTGGCACCGAGCGCGCGCGGTCGAAGAATTGGCCAGTGGCGCGGCTATTGATCGGCAGCAGGCCATGTTTGCCGGCCTGGACGTACCACACTGTCGAGCACGCTGTACCCGGTACGCAGGGGGCGGCACGTGTGCGCGCCCCCCTGGTGAGCCAATCTATTTACTGCCTCGCCATCGCCACGGCCATGGCGTCATGCGGCGTGACCAAGTGGTCGGCCGCCTTGGCGTCCTCGGCGATGGCGAGTTGCACACCCTTAATGACGCCGGTAAAGGCATTGCCGCGCGGGCCGTAGTCCTGCGACACCGGCGCCCCGGTGTCGCGTCCTACGTCGCAGCCGTCGTCGGCGGAGAAGATCATCGAAGCGGTGGCCTTGACCCGACCCTCGCCGACTCTCTTGCCGTCGACGTAGAGCGTCGCGGTTCCGCCCTTGCCGAGCCCGCCGCCGTCGTAGGCAAACTCCATGCGTACCTGATGCTCGCCCTTCGCCAGAGGCGTGTCCGCCTCGACGTAAAAGTATTGGATGCCCAGCAGGTTGTAGCAGTACTTCAGCTTGCCGGCCTTGGCATACAGGCTCCAGCCGCCGATGTTCCCGCCCTGGGCGATGATCACGCCCTCGACCCCCATACCCGGCACGATGATCTCGGCGGTGACCGAATGGGACTTGTTCTTCAGGTTGAGGACCGAGCTCTCCGAAAGCCGGCCCATGGCGCCGAACAGGATCTGGCTCTTGCCGCGGATCAGCACCGGCCGACCGGCGACATCCGAGTTCAGCCTCTTCCCAAGGTCGTCGTCCAGCGGCAGTACGTTGTACTTGACCGCCTCGATCAGCCATAGCCGCTGCAGCTCGTGCAGCTTCTCCTGCATCTGCTTGGACAGGTCCTGCGCCTGGGTCCAGTCCTTGGTGGTGTCGTAGAGCTCCCACACGTCGTCGTCGAAGGCCGGCGTCTTTTCCCCCACCAGCAGCCACGGTGTCTTGTGTCGAGTGACCGCAGTCCATCCTTTGTGGTAGATCCCGCGGTTCCCGAACATCTCGAAGTATTGGGTCTCGTGCCGGTCGGCGGCCTTCGCGTCGTTGAAGGAGTACAGCATGCTGACCCCTTCTATCTGCGTCTGCTGCACGCCGTTGACCATCACCGGCTCCGGGATCCCGGCCGTTTCTAGAATTGTGGGGGCGACATCAATGACGTGGTGGAACTGCCAGCGGTGTTCGCCCCTCGCCTGGATGCCCCTCGGCCAGTGCACGATCGTGCCGTTGCGGGTCCCGCCCCAGTGGGAGGCCACCTGCTTGGTCCACTGGTATGGCGTGTCCATCGCGTGGGCCCAGCCGACGGCGTAGTGGTTGTACGAGGTCGGCCCGCCGAGCTGGTCGATCCGTTCCATCAGGAACTCCGGCGTCTCCAGCGCCGCGGCGCCGTTGAAGTTGATCATCTCGTTGAAGGTGCCCTGGAGCGTGCCTTCGGCCGAGGCCCCGTTGTCGCCGATGATGTAGTAGATCAGTGTGTCTTTCAGCAGCTGCAGCTTGTCCAGGCTGTCGAGCAGGCGGCCGACGTGGTGGTCGGCGTACTCCAGGAATCCGGCGTAGACCTCCATCTGCCGCCGCAGCGTTGGCTTCAGGTTCTCCGGCATTTCGTCCCAGGCCGGAATCTCCTTGTGTCGTGCGGTCAGCTTGGAGTCGGGCGGGATAACGCCGAGCTTCTTCTGACGCTCGAAGGTTTCTTCGCGCACTTTGTCCCAGCCTGCGTCGAACTTGCCCTTGTATTTGTCGGCCCACTCTTTCGGAACATGGTGCGGTGCATGCGTGGCTCCCGGAGCGAAGTAGACGAAGAACGGCTTGTCGGGGATCAACGCCTTCTGCTGACCGATCCAAGCGATCGCCTTGTCGGTCATGTCGGCCATCAGGTGATAACCCTCTTCCGGGGTCTTCTCCGGTTCGACCGGGGTGGTGCCTTCGTAGAGCGACGGGTACCACTGGTGCGCTTCGCCGCCGATGAAGCCGTAGAAGTACTCGAAACCGCCACCGCCGGTGGGCCAGGCGTCGAACGGACCGGCCGGGCTGGTCTGCCACACCGGTACCTCATGGCACTTGCCGAATTGCGCCGTGGCGTAGCCGTTCAGCTTCAGCGTCCGGGCGAGCGGCGAGGCGGTGTTGGGAAGTACCGAGCAATAGCCCGGCGCGCCGGTAGCGATCTCGGTAATCCCGCCCATGCCGACCGAGTGATGGTTGCGGCCGGTCAGCAGGGCTGCCCGCGTGGGCGAGCAGAGCGCGGTGGTGTGGAAGCGATTGTACTTCAGCCCACTCGCTGCGAGTCGCTCCGCGGCGGGCGTGTGACACGGTCCGCCGAAGGCGCTCG
>Ga0070707_100003038_pt1 | contig 15903 bp, 13 predicted proteins | sample KBSK5502metaG_FD_65468 | JGI IMG/M metagenome (GOLD analysis project Ga0070707, IMG submission 65468) | Corn, switchgrass and miscanthus rhizosphere microbial communities from Kellogg Biological Station, Michigan, USA - KBS K5-50-2 metaG | ecosystem: Host-associated > Plants > Roots >... | reverse complement strand
GACGGGCTGCCAATCGGCGTCATGCTCGCCGGCCGGCTCGGCGACGAGGCGACTCTGATCTCACTGTCGGCGCAGGTCGAGGCGGCCAGGCCCTGGCGGGACCGGCACCCGCCGATCTGGTAGCCGGGCCGCCATGCGCCGATCTGGCAGCCGGCCGGCACCCGCCGATCTGGTAGTCGGCTGCCATGCCTGCGATTGCCGAGTTCTAACCGAACCGATTCCTGTCCGTGGTATCTGCGTCGGGCCCGACGTCCTACCATCGGAGTCGGAGTGCGCTCACTCGACGTAGTGCATCGCATGCACAGAGTGAGCGGGCCCATTCGGTGCTGACCGCATGAGGGCGGGGATCCGGAGGTAATCGCGCGATGCCGTGGCGCGGGCGCTGGCGGCTGATCCGACAAATCGGCAATGGCGCCGCCGCGACATGCGTGGCTGGCGCCATTCTGGTGTTGTGCGCGACCGGTTACGGCGGTGTCCCGGCTCTTGGCCGGGTGCTCGATCCCGGGAAGGGTGCGTGGTCATCGGCCGCCGCGGGGCAGCTTCCCCGGTCGCAGGTTCTGAGGATGCCAGGGCTCGGCGGCACGACGTTGGTCTCCCTGGACGCCCATGGCATCCCGACCGTCGAGGCTAGGCGGTTGTCAGATGCGATGCTCGCTCTCGGGTACCTGCACGCAAGTTTCCGGCTCACCCAGATGGACCTGCAGCGCCGGCTCGCCGAAGGCGGGCTATCCCAGCTCGTCGGGCCTGGCGCGGTTGCCTCGGACAGGTTCGAGCTGCAGCTTGGGCTGCTGCGGACCGCGCGGCGGGAATGGGCCGCCATGCCGAGAACGGGCGCGGCCGCAATGATGCTGGCCGCCTACGCCCGCGGGGTCAACGACTATTTGGCCCAGCTGCGCGCCAGCGGGCAGTGGCCCGCCGTGTTCTCGGTCGGCGGCGTCTACCCAGCACGGTGGACCCCGGTGGACAGCCTGGCCGTGCAGGGCTACCTGGCTCAGCAGCTGGACTACACCACGACGCCGCTGGATTACGCGGTGCTCGCGAATTCGCTCGGAATCGCGCGGACCATGCGCTGGTTTCCTGTCAGCCCGTCCGGCGCTCAGCAGCCCTACGATCCGGGGCCATACCGAACACTCGGAGTAGTGCCGCTCGCAGCCGGACCCTCCGTGGACGCTGGCTCGACGAAGACGATCACCGGGTCGCGCCATGTCAGTGCCCGCGGAGCCAGCGTCGCGGCGGCCAGCACCGCGAGCCAGCCGCCGGCTGCTGTCGGGAGGGCAGCCGCTGCTGTCCTCGCGCTGACCAGGGTTCTGCCGCACGGCCAGGCGGGCACCCACTGGGCGGCTGGCAGTGCCTGGGCAGTGAACGGCGGCAAGGTAGCGGGAGGCGGGACGATGCTGGCCGGCGCGGCGGCCCTGCCTGAGCCGGTCGCGCCGGCCTGGTTCCAGGTGGCTGTCACCGCGCCCGGATACGACGTGACCGGCGTCAGCCTCCCCGGCCTGCCAGGAGTCCTCATTGGCCACAACAAGCACATCGCCTGGACGGTGGCCAGCACTCAGAGCCAGTCGACGCTGTTCTACGTCGAGAAGACAAGCCGCAGTCGCCCTGGGGACTATTTCTGGCAAAATCGCTGGCAGCCCATGCGGAAGGTGCACTATGCCATTCGGGTCCGCAGCGGCCGAACCCGGTTCCTGACCGTGGAACTAACCGTTCACGGCCCGGTGCTGACGCGGGCGAGCACGGCCAGTGCGACGATTTCGGTCGACTGGATGGGGAGCAGGGGCTCGCCGGACGTCGCCGTGCTGGCCGGCATCGGTGCGGCCGCGAATTTCAGCCAGTTCCGCGCGGCGCTAGCCGGCTGGCACTCGCCGGCGCTGACCTTCGGCTACGCGGACGATCGCGGCAACATCGGAGCAGTGACGGCCGGTTATTTCCCGGTCGTGCGCAGCGGAACGCCGTGGCTGCCGCTCGCGGGTACGGGAGCCGCCGACGTCGCCGGCGTCGTGCCCTTCGCCGCGTTGCCGCACAGCTATGACCCGCCGGGCCACGTGATCGCGCTGGCTGGTCAGCGTCCTGTCACCGCTGCCTACCCGTATTACCTCGGCACGTCGGCCAATCTGCTTGATCCGGGCGACCGGGCCGGCCCGGATTACGCGGTTCTTGACCGCATGTCGGCAATCGAGCCAGCCGACCTGGTGGCATTGCAAACCAGCCCGGCAAGCGAGCTCGCCGGGCGCGTACTTCCTCGGCTGCTGGCCGCGTTGCGGCGGGCCCACCTCACGCCGGTCCAGCGTCAGGCCATCTCAGAGCTGCGCGGGTGGAACCACATGATGGCGGCGACGTCAGCCGCGGCAGCAATCTGGTGGACGTTCTGGTCCGATTACCTCTCGGCGACGTTCGGGCCGTGGTGGCGTGCCGCCGCCGTTCCGGTCCAGGCCGATCCGGCGGGGCTCCGGGTCTGGCCCGGCCAGACCGGCCTGGCAGCGGCGCTTGAACACTGGACGCTCGCCGACGCCTCGAATGCCGTCTTCACCCCGCCAGGAGCTCGCCTCAGGACTGCTGCCGCCACAATGCGGGCCGCGTTCGCCGCGGCCGTGGCAAAGCTCAGGGCGCTTCTTGGCGGCCGCCCGTCAAGCTGGGCGCTGGACCGCCTGTCCGCCGGCCCCGTCACCTCGCCAGCTCAGGTGCCGGTGCTCCGGTACGGCCGCGGCACGGGGGAGAGCAGCCCGCCGTGGATGGCAGCAAGCCAAGCAGCAAGCCAGTCCGGCGCCGCGCCGCCATATCCCGGCGATCAGGCTGATCAGAGTTGGCGCATGATCATCGGCTTGGGCGCAGGGCAGGGCGGCATTGACGCCGAAGGTATCTACTCAGGTGGCCAGAACGAGAACCCGGCTTCGCCTTGGTATGGCAACCTGACTGCCCGCTGGCGAAGCGGCCGGTACCTGCGGCAGCCGTCAGCCGGGACGGCGGCGGTCGGCCGGATCCGCTGGGAGCTGCTGCCATGAGCAAGGTAACTAGCCGGTCAGAAGCCGACCGGCTCGGCAGGCGCGGTTCCTACCGACTGGGCGGCCTCGGCATGCCGGGTCCCGGTCGGCCGGATCCGCCGAGCGCGTTCCGGCCCTCGTTCGTTCCGCCGCAGCACCGGGGCTCTGCGCTTGGGTGGCTCCTGGCAGCCACTCTCGGCATCCTGCTGATCGCCGCGGGCGCGATGTTCGGGCTCTGGTTCATGCCATTCCTGCTCGGCTTGGCGGCGGGTGTGGCGATGCGCTGGGGCCAATGGCGGCTTCGGGTGACCATCCCTGCGGTGCTGATCATGGCAGCCGCCGGGTGGGCCCTGGCCCTCTGGGCCGCGGCCCTGCGTGGCATGCCGCTCGGGCCGACGGCCCGGACGATCGCCCAGGTCGCCGGGCTTCCCGCAGCGGCGGCCCTGATCGTCGGGATCACGCTGGCGGTGAGCGTGGTGCAAGGGCTTGCCGGACTGTGGCTCGGCCGGGCGCTCGCCCCGCGGCCGGCCAGGGATTAGCCCGTCTCGCGGGGCGGTGCTATGCAGCGGTTTCAGCCGCAGCCGCACGCTCGGCTTCCGTCACCGGCGCCCTCTCATCGCTCGCCGGCCTCGTTGAAGTCAGACTCGCCGCGAGCGCGCCACCGCAGGTGAGGACGGCGCCAACTACCTGGAGCAGGGTCGGCCGCTGACCGAGTATGACCGCAGCGAGCCCGAGTGACGCGGCCGGCTGAAGCAGCAGCATCAGCGAGGACACCGCGGCGGGCAAGCGTGGCAGCGAGGAGGTGATCAGCAACCAGCCCGCGGTCTGGCTGAGCAGGGCCAGCGCGGCAAGCCAGCCGATTGCGGGCCAGAGCGGATGCAGTTCGAGGCCGCCGAAGACCAGTCCGAACGCCAGCGCTGCGATAGCCGAGCCAGCTGTCGCGTCCGCCACCGGCCCGGCAACGTGGGCCGATGCCGCCGACGACCTGCGCAGGATCAGCAGGTAGCCGGCGTACGCGATGGAAGTGCCGAGACCGTAGCAGATGCCAGCCAGCGGATGCTGGCCGGTAGGGCGACTTCCAATCATCCCGGAAACGAGCACCACGCCCACCATCACGACCGGTAGCGCGAACGCTACAGCCCGGCTAGGTCGCTCTTTCCACAGCAGCCATGCCAGCCCGGCCACGAACAGAACCTGAAGGTTGCCCAATACCGTCGCCACTCCAGCGCCGACATCGGCGATGGCGTGCGCCCACAAGATCAGGTCGACGGCAAGAAACACGCCGGCGAGCGCGGCCCTGAACCGCTCGGTCAGCGGTCGCGGCCCGTACCTACGCTGCTCGATCACGGCGAGGGCGACCAGGACAGGCAGCGCGAGAGCCGTCCGGTAGAACGCGGTGCTGACGGGGCTGGCGCCGGACAGCGCGACGAAGACAGCGGAGCATGAAATGGTCGCGGCCCCCAGGCCAGCCATCAGCAGCGGCCGTCTAGCAGGCATGGCAACGGCACCGGGATTGGCGGTGCCGTCGTTGCTTGTAATGACCGTAGGCTTGTACGGTGCTGTCACGCACTTCAGCATACGCGCCAGATGGGTGGGGGAGTGGATGGGACTCGGCGCCGATCAGCTTGAGGCCCTCGTCGAGTGCGTCGAGCTCGTCAACACCGGCCGGACAGCCTCGGGCGGGCTGCCCGGCACGACCTCTTCCGGTGAGCTGCCCGGCACGACCGGGCGGCTGGCCAGCCTGGAAGCGGTCATCGCGTTTGGCCGCCGGCACCGGGTTGAAAATCTGAGTGCCGCCCGCCCCAGCGACGTGCCGCGGCTGCACGAGCTGCGCGCCCGGCTCGACTCAGTCGTGGTCGCCTGCCAGGCCGGCGATGAGGGGACGGCGATTCGCGACCTCAACACATTGCTCGCCGAGACGGGAGCGGTGCCTCAGATCGTCACCCACGACGGCCGGCCGCCGCATATCCACGTGACCAGGGCAGCCGCGCCCCTCGCCGACCGGATTGCCGCGCACAGCGCGATGGGCCTCGCTGAACTCGTCGTCGCCGGCCAGAGCGGCCGGGTCCGCACGTGCGCGTCGCCAGAGTGCGACGCGGTCTTCGTCGACCTGTCGAGGAACCAGTCGAGGCGCTACTGCGACAGCCGCACCTGCGGCAACCGCGTCCACGTGGCCGCGTACCGCTCCCGCCGCTCTCGGTCAGTCAGCCGCCCAGCCGGGCGGACAGGCGGGACCGTCAGCCAGGGTTCCCAGCCGGGCGGCCAGCGAGCCAGTTAAGTCGTAGGATCTGGGCAGCACGTAAGATCCGCGCCAGATAGAGCCCCTGCGCTCTTCCTCTTCGCGTTGCTAAAACTCTTCGGGTTGTTGGAGCTGCGGGCCCTTGCCCGGTGAGTTGAGGCGGCTACGCGACCCCGGTGGCTGCCGCGGAGGCAGCGTTGCGACGATGTTTGGCACACCAGAACGGCCCGTTCATAAGGACGTCCTGGTCACGGGGCATGCGGCAGAACACGGCCGGGCAGCAACAGCACCAGACCGGCTGAGCGCACGGTAGACCTGATCAGCTACCAGGCACGGCCGCATCCTGAGATCGTCCCAGCCATAGCGCAAGGTCACCAGTCCGCTGGCTAGCGCCGCGTTGTCACGCTGGATGTCGTTCCACCGCGTGTCGCCCGGATGCGCGGCTCGGCCGTCGAGCTCGACGATCAGGTCGTAGCCCTCGTAAAACACATCGCGGTACTCTCGGCGCCCGGCGCGGATGGCCGCCGCCTGCCGCTTGCCTCGCGGCAGGCAATGTGGCAATTCGACCCATTTCACATAGCGATACTCAAGCGGCGAATTGACGCCAGCCCACTCCTCGCCAAGTACTTCGGCGATCTCAGCGCGAAAACGCACCCGAGCGCGCTGACCCAGGGCGCGTCGTAGCCGCTCTTGGGTGGTGAGCCCTCGGCCAACCCCGCGAGTAACCCAGCCGCAGGCTTCGTCCGCCGTTCGCGCCGCACAGGCCAGGTCCAGGACCGTCTCCTCAAGTCGCGTCCGAGGTGGCAGGAGCGTCGGGTGCGTAGCCTGCTCGGCTCTTGATGCGATGTGAATCCTGATGCCTGGCAGCGCGGCGACCCGCCGTTGCTCGGGAATGGTGACGTGGATCGCCGAACTCGGCCAGTCGATGAGCTCGTAGAGCTCAGCGGCCGTGTAGTAGCTGAGCGCCGCACCGGGTCCGGCACGAAGAACGGCAGCCCACAGGACAGCGTCTCGAGTGGGTTCTCCCGAGAACGTCGCGTAAACGCCGTACTGGAGCTTGCGCCACCGTCGGCTGCGCAGACGAGCCCTGATCATGTCCCTGGTCAGGCCTCCAGCTATGGCTTGCTGTGCGGATAAGACCCCGCACTGGAACTGCGCGAGGCGGTCGAGATATTCGGGAAGGGTGTAGGCCATGCCGCCTAGCGTTCCTGACCGGGCCCGGCCCGGCAGCCCTTTGCCCGCGCCTGCGGATAAGCGGATAAGCGGATAAGGGATCCCGCCGCGCCATGGACAACCTCGAGCTTGATTGCTCCGCGGCTGCGGCACTGATCAGGGGCCCAGCTGGACTGAGATCACAGCGCGCAGTAGCCGCAGGTCACCGATAGCGTCGGTGCTGTCGATGAACTGGTCCGCGGCGCCGGTCAGCGGCAGACGGCGAATCGCGCCCACCGAGATCGAGTCCCGCAATGACGCAACGAAGCGCCCGGCGTCAATCACGCGGTAAGGCCGGTCGTAGTAGGGCCTGACCGAGCCGTCAACCGGCGGGGTCAGACCGAGCCCATTGTGCATTACGGCCACGGCCTCGTAAGCTGCACACAGGTTCTGCTCGCGGTCGGACCAGGACCGAGCGGCCAGGGCAGCGGCCAGCGAATGCTGCAGCACATCGGACACCCCGGGCAGCCGGGCAAAGGCGGAGCCGAGCCATTTGCTGTACGGCGGATAACGGCGCAGCATCAGCATCGCGAGCCGCATCAGGTCCCGGCTCAGCCTGGCCGCGACCACGGCAGATCCGATGTCGTCGCCAGCCTCCTCACACCGGCCTGGGAACGCCTCTTCCTGGCCGATTCGCGCCCACTGACAAGCGAGCACGTGGCGCCAGACATCGTCGGGATACCAAGCCAGCGCCGCGCGGGCCGCATGCAGGCCGCCCGCTGAACCACCAGCACCAGCGTCAAGCACGTCGATGAACACCGCCCCGCTGGTCACCTCCGCCAGAACCTGGGTAGGGGTAGCCAGCCAGTCGAGCAGGCTGACCCCCGCTCGCGGGTCGAATCCCAGGTGATCGGTCAGCCACTGGCCCAGCTCAGCGACTTCGACCCAGTGCCGCGTCGCGGGATCCCGCGCCGTCGCATCGGGGAACCGGATTGGCCAGCCCGCGAACTTCTCGGGTAGCCGGTCCGCGAGCATCGCCGTGATGTCCGCCGCCTGGTCCTCGTCGCCCGGGCCGAGGAAGATCTGGCAGCGCGGGCCCCAGTTGTGGTCAGTCGACCTCGGCGAGTCAAGGCCGAGGACCTCCGATCCCCACCCGATCAGGCCGGCAGAGTGCGGGAGCCGGGGGGCGTACTTGTTCAGCAACGGCCATACGACCTCGGCGTAGTAGCGTGCCGCAAGGGCCATGCCTGGCTGGAACGCTGCATCCACGCGCTGATCCTGCCAGCGGCCCCGGTCCCGGCACGACTCAATAACGCCGTTCGAGCCTGATCGGCATCCCGCGGACGCATGCAGCAGTTCGCCGCGGTCATCATGGAGGGCATGACCGACCGGGAGCTGATCAAGCGGGCCGCCGCTCTGGGGGTGTCCGCGAGCTACGTGAACTCGCGGCGCGAGCGCGTCGATGTGCCGGCCGAGACACTGCGGGCAATTATCGGGGCCCTGGGCGAGCCGCCTGACCGGACGCATACAGCCGTCGGTGCGCCCGCGCCCGCTATCAAACCCAGGCTGCCGCGCCAGCGGTCCTGGGGGTTCACGGTCCAGCTTTACTCAGTCAGATCGCGCCACTCCTGGGGTCACGGTGACCTGCGCGATCTGGCGGACCTGGCCCGCTGGTCGGCTCGCCAGCTCGGCGCCGGCTTCATCCTGATCAACCCGTTGCACGCGCCCGAGCCTATCTGCCCGGTGAGCAACTCCCCGTACCTGCCGATGAGCCGCAGGTACATGAGCCCGCTGTACCTGCGGATCGAGGATATCCCTGAGTACCAGAACCTGAACCCGGCGCAGCGGCAGTACATCGACGAGCTCGCCGCGCCGCTTCAGGCTGCCAGCACCACGCCCGACCTGATCGACCGGGACCGGGTCTGGGCAGCCAAGCGGCTCGCGCTCGAAACCATCCACTCGGCCGGGCTGCCAGTGGGGCGGGAAGCCAGCTACCGGCGGTTCAGACAGAGCCAGGGAGCCGAGCTCGCCGCCTGGGCACGCTGGTGCGCGCTCGCGGAGGTGCACGGCCCGGACTGGCGCGGCTGGCCGCCCGAGTTCGTTGACCCAGGCGAGGCTGCGCGGCTGACTGCGTCGGGGCCGCTGGCCGAGCGGGCCGGGTTCCACGCCTGGGTCCAGTGGCTGCTGGACGAGCAGCTGGGCGCGGCGCAGCGCACTGGCCGGGCCGCCGGCATGGAGATCGGCGTGATTAGCGACCTCGCCGTCGGCTCTCATCCCGGCGGTGCCGACGCCTGGGCGCATCAGGACCTCCTGGTCCGCAGCATGTCCGTCGGCGCGCCTCCGGACGGATTTAACCAGCGCGGTCAGGACTGGACGCAGCCGCCCTGGCATCCGCACCGCCTTGCCGCGGCCGGCGCCAGGCCGCTGGCCGACCTGTTCGCCGCCGCATTGCGGCGCACCGGCGGGCTGCGGGTGGACCATGTGATGGGCCTGATGCGGCTGTGGTGGATTCCGGCTGGCCTGCCGCCCGAGCGGGGCGCGTACGTCAGGTACGACTACGCTCTCACGGTGGGCGCGCTGACGGTGGAGGCAGCCAGGGCCGGCGGGCTCGCGATCGGTGAGGACCTCGGCACTGTCGAGCCGTGGATCAGGCGCTCGCTGGCCGAACAGCACGTGCTCGGGACCGAGATGGCATGGTTCGCCCGCGAGCCCGATGGCTCGCCGTTGCGGCCGTCGCACTGGAGGCGCAACTGCGTGGCCACAGTCGGCACCCACGATGTTCCGACGATCTCCGGCTTTGTGAGCGGCGATCACGTCACCGTGCGCGCTCAGCTCGGGCTAATTGAAGACCCGGAGGCAGAACGCAAAGCCTCGGAGCTGAGCTTGTCGGCCTGGCGCGACGTCCTGGCGGCCGAACGCCTGCTTCCGCCGGGCGCCCACACGACGGCCGATCAGGTCACGGTCGCGCTGTACGGCTACCTCGCCCGGACTCCTGCCTTGCTGATCGGAGTCTCGCTGGCAGACGCCGTGGGCGACCGACGCACGCAGAATGTCCCCGGGACATCCGATGAATACCCCAACTGGCGGATTCCGCTCTGCGACAGCGAGGGCAAGGCGGTGCTGCTCGAGGACCTGCCCGACATCGAGCTCGTCCGGTCCGTAGTGCGCGCCGCCACGCAGAGTGGAACTGCCGGATCCAGCTAGCCGCTTGACGCGTCCCGCTTCCTGCAGCGCAGCGCCCGCGCGACATCATCGCGGCCCTCGGACAGCAGCCTGCGCAACGGCGGCGGCGGGCTGGTCGTGTTGATGTAATCGGCGGCGGCATCGACGGCATCCTGAGTGACCAGGTACGAGGGATAGCCGACTAGGGCGAAGTGCTGCGCCATGTCGGTACCCCAGTCGCGCCAGATGTCAGCGACAACGTCGAAGAACCGCGGCGCGAACGGCGCCAGCAGCTCTTCCTGGTCGGCTGAGCTGAACCCGCCGAGCACGGCGCGGAACGCTGCGTTGGGCAGCTCTCCTCCGACGATCTGGTTCCAGGCCGCCTCTTTCGCCGCCGGGTCGGGGATGGCTGCCTGGCAGTTCAGCGCATGCCGGTCGCCCGCGTCGGTACGGTCCCCGTCATGCTCGGCTTCGATCGCGTCCTGGCCAGCCACGCCCCGGCTGACCAGGCGGTGCAGCAACGCCCAGCGCAGGTCGGTGTCGACGGCCAGCCCGTCGATGACCACCGAGCCATCGAGCAGGCCACTCAGCAGGCCAAGGTCGGCGTCGGAGGTGGCGACAGACGCGAAGGACTGGGCGAATGCGAGCTGGAAGTCAGAGCCAGGTTCGGCGTCGAACAGTAGCCCGCGCAGCGCGGCCGCGAGCGCGCCGAGCCCTGCGGCGCGCCAGCCGGGGTCGGCGAACCGGCGGACCGCCGCGATGGACTGGCGCAGGATCGTCTGGAGCATGCTGATCTCGGTGACTGAGCGAACCCCGGAGAGCACGAGGGCGACGTAGTCCCTGGCCGCCATCTCAGCATCCCTGCACATGTCCCATGCGGCCGCCCAGCACAGGGCCGCAGGAAGGGTCTCGGCGAAGTCGCCGATCGAGGTGATCAGGGCGCGCAGGGAGTGCTCGTCGAGCCGGATCTTCGCGAAGGTGAGGTCGTCGTCATTGACCAGCACGAGGTCGGGGCGGCGCTCGCCGGTCAGTTCCGGCACCGGGGTGCGCTCGCCAGTCACGTCGATCTCGACTCGGCGTCGCCTGACCAGGCCGCCGGGCCCGTGGTCGTACAGCCCGATCGCGATCCGGTGCGGCCGCAGGACCGGATGGGATGACGGCGCCTCCTGCAGCACGGCGAACTCGGTGAAGGTACCGTCCGCGGCGGTCTCGAACCGCGGCCGCAGGGTATTCACGCCGGCGGATTCCAGCCATTCCTTGGACCAGGCGGCCAGCTCGCGCCCGGATGCCCGCTCGATCGCGTCGAGCAGGTCGGCGAGTGACGCGTTGCCCCAGGCGTGCTTGGCGAAATAGGCCCGCACGCCCGTCAGGAAATTCTCGCGGCCGACGTAGGCGACGAGTTGCTTCAGCACGGCCGCGCCCTTGGCGTAGGTGATTCCGTCGAAGTTCACCTCGACCGCGGCTATGTCGACGATGTCGGCCGCGACCGGATGGGTGGACGGGAGCTGGTCCTGCCGATAGGCCCACGCCTTCCAGGCCTGGCTGAAGGTGGTCCAGGCGTTGGGCCAACGGGTAGCCTCGGCCTGCGCGACGGTACTGGCCCAGGTGGCGAACGACTCGTTCAGCCACAGGTCGTCCCACCAGCGCATCGTGACGAGGTCGCCGAACCACATGTGGGCCATCTCGTGCAGGATCGTCTCCGCCCGCGCCTCGTGCGGAGCGTCGGTGACCCTGGACCGGAAGATGTAGTCCTCGAGGAAAGTGACGGCACCAGCGTTCTCCATCGCCCCGGCCTTGTACTCGGGCACGAAGAGCTGGTCGTACTTGCCGAAGGCGTACCGCACGCCGAACGCGGCGTGAAAGTAGTCGAAGCCCTGCCTCGTCACCTCGAAGATCTCGTCCGGGTCGAGGTAGCCGGCGAGCGACTGCCGGCAGAAAATGCCCAGCGGGATGCCGTCGTGCTCGCTCCGCACGACGTGATACGGCCCGGCCGAGATATGGGTGATGTAGGTGGGGAGAAGTGCGGTCGGCGGGAAGTGCCAGCGCTCCGCGCCCGGCCCGGCCGGCTGCCCGGGCAGGTCAGCGGCCATGTTCGAGATGACCTGCCAGGTGTCCGGGCACAACACCGTGAACTCGAATGCCGCCTTCAGGTCCGGCTGGTCGAAGCAGGCGTAGATCCGGTGGGCGTCGAAGGTTTCAAGGTCGGAGTACAGATAGACAGCCTTGTCGGCGGGGTCGGTGAACCGGTGCAGGCCCTCACCGCTGCGCGAGTATTCGCACTGCGCCGTGACGGTCAGCTCGTTCGACACGGCGAGGTCGCTGAGGGTGATCCGGTTCCCGTCGAAGGCCGTGGCCGGAAGCCGCCTGCCGTTGAGCGTCACCTCGCTGACTTCGGCCGCGGTCAGGTCGATGAAGGTCGCCTCGCCGGGGCGGTGGGCGGAGAACCGAACGGTTGTCAGCGAGCCGAAGGTGGATTCTCCACCGGTCAGGTCGAGCTCGATCTGATAGGACTCGACGCGCAGCAGCCTGGCGCGCTCGGCCGCTTCGTCGCGGGTCAGGTTGCTGGTCAATGTCGTCTTCCCTCGGCTCGACGGTCCTGGGCCCTTGCAGGCATAGCCCCGGTCATTCCGGCATGATTTCACGCCGCCACGGCGGAATGCGTCACTGGTTCGGTGGGTTGTCGCCTGTCAAGGGGCGGTTTAGTCGTAGGTCAGTACCGCAGAGGAGATGTTGTGACAGATCAGCAGCCGGTGCAAGTAGATTTCTGGTTCGACCCGCTCTGCCCGTGGGCCTGGATTACCTCCCGCTGGATGCTCGAGGTGGCGCAGGTGCGCCCGGTCGCGCCGCGCTGGCACGTCATGAGCCTCGCGGTGCTCAACGAAGGCAGGGAGGACCTGCCCGAGGAATACAAGAAAGGGCTGGCTCTGGCCTGGGGACCGGTGCGAGTGTGTGTGGCCGCAGAGCAGAAGTTCGGCCCGGACGTCGTGCTGCCGCTGTACACGGCGATCGGCACCAGGTTCCACAACGAGAAGGCCGAGCGGAACAGGGCGACCATCGAGGCCAGTTTGGCCGAGGTTGGCCTGCCGGCCGATCTGGCCGACGCGATGGACTCCACCGAGTACGACGAGGCGGTTCGGGCATCGCACACCGACGGGATCGAGCGGGTCGGCCTCGAGGTCGGTACCCCGGTTATTTCCGTTGGCGACGCGTCGATATTCGGGCCGGTCGTGACCCCGATACCAAAGGGCGAGGCTGCTGGCCGGCTATGGGACGGCGTGGTGGCATGCCTGGAAACGCCCGGCTTCTTCGAGCTGAAGCGGAGCCGCACGAACCCGCCGATCTTCGACTAAGCACCGCCGCCGGCCAGCACCGACCGGCCCGCCGCACCCGCGGCCCCCGCCGCACCCGCGGCCCCCGCCGCACCCGCGGCCCCGCCACGCCAGCTGGCCTGGAACTCTTTGGATCCGGTTCCGTGCCACAAATGGGGCAAATCGCCGGCGATCATGATTGCAACGGATCCAATGATGACCCAGGCGGGCGAGACGGTCCCTAGAAGTTCATGGGGGACCAGGGGGCCGGGTCCCACCACATGGCTGTCGAGAGTTCAGCGAGGGCGTCGGGACGCTGCTCGGAGATCTGGCCAGCAGCGGCGAGCCCGCCGAGCCGCGTTCCGCCGAGGTAGGCGGCGCCGAGCGCGGAGACCGGCAGCACAACATCGGCCGACGCGGTCGTTCGCTCGCAGCCGGGCTTGCCGCCCTCGCCAGGCCCGCCAGCCTGGAGCCGCCACCGGCCCTCGTTGTCAGGCAGCAGCGGGTCAGTCACCTCGATGACCAGGTCGACAGCGCAGGCATAGTGCCGCCGCTGAAGCGCCGCAGGCAGGTCGACGATCCTGACCCAGAGCCCGTCGGAGACCTTGGTCCTGGCCCGGCGCGGATCGAGGAGCAGGTACTGGATCGGGTCGTCCGGCGGGCGCATCCTCGCCCGCACCTCGCCCACCAGGTCCCTGGTGAGCAGGTCGGCCCAGAGCGCCGCGCACGCAGCCGGAGTAGTCCAGAACAGGTCTCGCAGCGTGAGCACCTGAGCGGGCATTCCGTCGCGTCCCCACTCAGGCTTGACGGCATAGACCGCGTATCCAACCGGACCTGACTGATCTTGAGCGATAACCGATCGCTGCGGGCTATTGCCCTCGCGCATGAACTCCGGGTCGGCGACATAGGCCTGCCACCAGCCGTCGTGGCTGGTCAGCATGCCGGGCCTGGTAGGCCGCAGCGTCTCGTAGACCGCCTTCATCTCGGCGACCGCGTCCTTGGGATCGGCTAGCCGCAACGTCGGCGTGGCGTGCCCCGCGCTGGCGAGCGGGCGCAGCGCCGCGTCGCCGCGGTGGAACGTGAAGCTGTACTCTTCGGCCGCAGAACCGTATCCGTACCGGCCGTAGATCACCGACTCTGAGGCGAAAAGCGCGGCGACGGGCTCGCTGCCGGCGGCGATGTCGTTGAGCTGGCGGCGCATCAGCGCGGACAGGATGCCGCGCCGCCGGTGCGTCGGCAACACGCTGACTCCGCTGATCCCGGCCGCTGCTACGACGTCGCCGCCAGGAACGGTAATGCCGAACGAGAGGGCCAGGGTGGTGCCGACCATCTGGTCGCCGTCGAAGGCAACGAGGGTCCGCTCAGGCTCGACGACCATCCGGTCGAAGCGGAGCATTTCCTCGGGCGGCCAATGCGAGTTGAACGCGTGGTCGGAGACGCGGCCGAACCCGGGGAGCTCAGAGTCGTCGATGGGTCGGATCGGATAGCTGGCGCTCATGCTCGCCTTCGTACCCTAGGAGCGGCCGGTCGTGCCACATCTTTTCCGGCCGGGCCGGGCCACGGGCCACGCTGAGGCTGTCGGCTGCCGGCGGACACGTCAGGAACCGGTACAGTTTCGGCATCATGGTTTCGAGGTCCGGCCGTCGGCCTTGGCCGGCAAGGTACGCCGCCGCGCAGTCCTTCCGCGGTCTGGTCAGGCGGCAGTTCATCACGCGAAATCGCCGGATGGCCTTCGTTCTCGCGGTCGCGGTCGTCGGGATCGGCGTTGCTGCCGTGTTCGTTTCGGCTTCGTGGTTCTCGCCGGGATTGATGATCTTGCCTATCCTGGCGGGCGGCATGCTGCTCTGGCCTCGGGCGCTGCTGATACTTTTCGCGATCGCCGCTGCGATGCTCGGCTACGACGTCGCCCAGAATGACGCGCGGGCTGGCTTCGGGATCGTCGCGACCATCGCGATCACCGCCGTCTACGCCTTCCTCCTGGCCAGGGTCAGGGCTAAGCTCGGCCTGCTCGGAATGCGCGGCGACCAGATGCTCGTGGAGCTGCGCGACCGGATCAGAGCGCAGAGCGTCTTGCCGGGCTTGCCAGAAGGCTGGGGCTCCGAGTCGCTACTCAGGCCGGCGGGAGGCTCCTCATTCGGTGGCGACTTCGTCGTTTCCACCTGCGACGGCAAGATGCTGGAAGTCGCCGTCGTCGACGTCTCAGGAAAGGGCATCGACGCGGCGACAAGGGCCCTGATGCTGTCCGGAGCCTTCGGTGGCCTGCTCGGCTCGGTACCCGCGTCGGAGTTCCTGTCGGCCTGCAACGCGTACCTGCGCAGGGCAGAGCGCTCCGAGGGATTTGTTACCGCCGTGCATCTCGCGCTCGACCTGACCACGGGAAGCTATGTGATCAGCTCAGCCGGTCATCCCCCGGCCGCGCATTTCGAGAGCGGGAGCGGCCGGTGGCGGCTAACCCAGGCGCGCGGCATCGTCCTCGGCGTCGTTCCCGACCTGCGCCCCGGCGCCGAGCACGGTCTGCTGCGGCAGGGCGACGCGCTGATGCTATATACGGACGGGCTGGTCGAGGTGCCAGGCCGGGACATTGACGTCGGGATCGACCGGCTGCTCGGCGAGGCTGACCAGCTTGTCACGGCCGGGTTCAGCGGCGGCACGGCGCGCCTGATGCAGGCGATGCGGGAGGGCGCGGGCGCGACCGACGACCGCGGTCTCGTGCTTATCTGGCGGGCGTGACGTGCCGGCCGCTGCTCAGCCGGGCGACCGCGTGCTCGACCAGGGCGACGAGCACGTCGCGGCTTGAGGCGCGCTGCCGGGCATCACAGAGCAGCAACGGCACGTCGTCGGTCAGGTTCAGGGCAGAGCGCATCGTCTCAGACGGGTAGCGCCGTGCCTCGTCGAAGCAGTTCACGGCGACGACGAACGGCATGCCGTTACGCTCGAAATAGTCGATCGAGGGAAAGCAGTCGGCCAGCCGGCGGGTGTCGGCCATCACGACGGCGCCGAGCGCGCCGTAGGCGAGCTCGTCCCACATGAACCAGAACCGGCGCTGGCCCGGCGTTCCGAA
>Ga0070707_100003037_pt1 | contig 15905 bp, 17 predicted proteins | sample KBSK5502metaG_FD_65468 | JGI IMG/M metagenome (GOLD analysis project Ga0070707, IMG submission 65468) | Corn, switchgrass and miscanthus rhizosphere microbial communities from Kellogg Biological Station, Michigan, USA - KBS K5-50-2 metaG | ecosystem: Host-associated > Plants > Roots >... | reverse complement strand
CAGGCGAAGCTGTTCACTGTAGACGTCCAGGCGCTCGTAGATGTCCGTTGATTTGACGAGCACTGCTGACTGTGCTGTCCGGCGCAAACTGTGAATGACATGCCCGTAGATCACCGTCATAATCACCCGCACCAGGATCAGCCCCTTTTCGGCCATGTTCGTGTAGGGTCTGGTCACAGGCCACAAGAGGCCGATCGAGACCAGGAGGAGCGTCAGTATCATGATACCGATGAGGAATGCGCCTGTGATGGAAGCGCGGCGAGCGGCCTGTTCGTCTCCCTGCTGGCGTGCATGATCGCCCATGCTGGCCAGGCTGAACCCGCCTACGTCCAGCATCACGACCTGCGTTCCCAACACGATGTTACTGAGCGCAGGCCAGAGCGTGACGCCGGGCAGGATCTCAATGATATTCATGAGCATGCAGGCAAACAAGACCCATTCTGCGATGCGGCCTGCGTAGGTCTTCGTCACCTCCCAGGCGTCGGTAATGATCTCCGATCTTGCCATCGCGGCCTCTCTCCAACTGGCTGTTGAACGAGGCTGCTGCGGTGATGGTACGTTGGTAGTCATGCAACCCTCCGTTTCTCTTGGCTCGTGTCTGTCTGTCTGTCGTCTGTCTGATCGCGCTCTTTCCTGCTGGTTGAGCGTACATGCGGTGTCTGTCTGTCTGCTACCGACGACAGACAGACACTACGGGATTTCTCCCAGTTCGCGCAACCGCTTGATGAATGAGGCGGCTTTGTCCTTTTCACACCGCATGCCCTGCGCTTTGAGGGCGTCGGCCAATCCACGGGCAGTCGTCGCGCCTTCCCGATAGGCTGCCAGCGCACCAGTGAGTTCAGGTGTCAGACGCGCCCTGGCCGGTCGTAGCGCAGGTATGGCTGCGGCGGCTGGCTGGCTGGCTTGATGCTGCTGGTACGCTCCAAAGGGGTGCGACGGTGGGAGCAGCTCCTCCTGCGGCTCTATGGGTGGCGGTGCTTGTGGCAGCGTGGGTACGCGCCTGATCGAGGAGTCAGCCGCAGGCAGCGCTTCAGTGCCTGGGTGGGACATCGGCATGCTGGTGTAGCTCCATGCTGCCTCCCCCTGTGCCGCCAGATCGCCGAACTCGATCGCGCTCGGCGCTCGTGCGCTGCTCTGAAACTTCCTCAGGGCTTGCGTGATATGCGGCGTCTGCGAAAGGTGACGGCTCTCGCGCTCGTGGAAGCGCGTCACCACCTGCTCGCCATTGGGCAGGCAGACCACCGCTTCACCCGCCTGAAAGCCGCGGATACGCTCATCGCCAAGCAGCGAGGCATTGAAGTACTCATGGTAGCGCTCAAGATCGATGTCCAGCACCGCTTTCATGAGCACATTCATCTCCGCCTGCGCGATCACATCCTTGTTGACTTTGGCAATGCGCTGCGTGGTGATCACCGGGGTCAGCCCGCGACTTCTGCCCATGGTTGCCAGTGTATGGAAGGCGTCGAGCAAGCGTTTGGCGGTGTGGATGCTCAGGTACGACGGGCGCGACTGGGGCAGCCAGTATTCCGCTTCGTCCAGGAACACGAGACAGGGGGCTAAATCCCTCGCTGGCGAGAGGGCCACGGTCTCTAACAGCTCTTCCACCACCACACAGATGAGGGTTGCCATCTGCTCGGGCGTCTGCCAGGTGCGCAGGTCATAGACAGCCTGCAACCCACCCCGCAGAATGGACCGACCACGCGGGGCGCGACCGCGCACCCCGACATAGCCGTTGGGCACAAAGGGGCTGCCATCTGGCCGGCGGTCAGTCACCAGCGAGACGGCATCCCCTTTGATGTCAAACACCACTTCTGAGACACGCCACCGCGCAAACTGTTCGGCCAGGCGGATCGTCACCACCGTTTTGCCAGAGCCTTTGACGCCAAAGATGTTGATGCCAGCCCCCACGATGTCATTTGCCTCAAGCGTCAGGTCAGGTGCCAGGAAGAGCGGATGCGCTAGCTGCGTGGCAGGCCGTTTTGTCTGCCCGCTCGGTTCTGCCGGGGTCTCAGGCGCATCGACGATGACGGTCTCCACCTCCTCGAGAGGCACGTCCTCTTGCTCTGGAAACCGTCCGAGGGCGCGGTCCAGGAGGCTTCTTCCTCCGTTCCGCCGTGGGGTGTGCGCTTTCCCTGGGTGCCTGGATACTCCAGGCGCAGGGGAGGGAAGCGCCTCCCTCACCCGGCTTGCGAGTTCAGGGCCGTGTTGTGAGGCCACATAGGCCGCGATGCCCCCGACCACCAGGCCGGTTGGCCCTAAATGCGCCACCAGATCAACCATGCCAGCCGCCAGAAAGGTTCCCGCTCCAAAGCCGAGGGTCTGGGTGAGCGGGACGGGTGGCTGGTCTTCACGCTGCTCTTCGCGTGGCTGCTCTTCACTCATGCGGGCCTCCTTGCTCTACCGGCTCCACTCGGTGATCCCGTGTTCAATCAGGCGAAAGCCGATCACCCCGAAAAAGGCAACAATGAACGCGGTGACGCCTGCGAAGGCCACCTGTCCCCAGAAGCCGCTGGCGAGACTGCCGTACTGGACATCGGTATAGGCGTCAAAGGCGATGAGTGCCACCGCGCTAGTGCGGAACCAGGCGGCCAGGTAGTGATTGGAGGCTTTCACGCTTTCGTGGGCCACCTCGTAGCCCACGATGCACACGAGGTAGATCAACTCAATGCCCCAGCCCCACATCGTGGCCTTGGCCATGTCAGTGGTCAGGTGTCCCTGGACGAGATCAAGGGGTTGCTTGAGAATACCCCAATTGGGCACAAAGGTCACGGCAGGCCCGCGCAGCAGGAACGCTTCACTGGTCTGGATTTGCAGCACACTGGCCAGCACCCAGAAGAGAATGAGCGCCAGGCCCACGATGAGCAGCGGGAGCGGGCTGTTTGCCCGCCTGGAATTGGCGGCAACGTTGGAGAGTGCGTGACGCATAGTGTTTGCCATTGGAAAGGCTCCTTTCTGTAGCTAGTGCCCGCTGTCCCACAGCGCGGTTTGGCGGGGCTGCTGCTCTTTGCGCTGAGAGGCTACGACGGGATCATGAAAGCGGTAGGCCTTCGTGTTGCTCACCCACTGCCCATCAATCAGGCGCTCAGAGGCGCGGCACTTTTCGCGCCTGCACACGCGGTAGTTGGCGGCAGTGGTGGTCATCAAATCGTGGCCGAGGTCGCGGCAGGTCGAGTTGCGGAAGGCGTGTTGCGTGCCCGTCTGCTTACGCATGGTGATTCACCTCCACTCTGCGCATCATCACGACGTACGTGGTATAGTCGGCCTCGGAGGAGAAGCCGACGATAATGCCATTGATGGTGTCCTTGACTTTGACAAAGGGGTGCGGGCACTCGCACACGTCGAGCACGCGCAGATGTGGTGTTTCTGCTTCGATGCGTTCGGCTAACGCTTGCATCGCTGACAACGAGGAAGAAGAGGGTTGTGCTTCGTTCATCCGGTCAAACCTTTCTGTGTGCGTAACAAACAGGTGTTCTGGTTGACCTTGAGCAGAACATGCGGTAGAATCGCATGAGCCCGGCGGTCAGACACTGGTCAAAGGGCTAGGCAGAGCGTAGAATTGCTTGGTGGCTACGATACGCTCTGCTGACGCGCTACAACGACACGAACCTCGGAAAAGCTCTCGATTGCTGACTGACGATACAAGGCGTTCCTTCTTCCAGGCAGGTAGCACTCCTTCACATGCCGCAAGAGTACTACCATTGATTGAGTACGACGGTGAGCAGTACCTCACAGTAAGCGAGATCGCGCAACGTTTCAAAATCTCAAGAGGCACCTGCTACAACAATCTCCTTGCCATCGGACTGTAACGCTAGATTGCTCCGAAGCAAACCGGCATCCGCCTGCCCATCTAACACTTTGTCGCCTCGTGACCGTTAATCGATACGCACCTTCCTTGCTTGTATTGACAATGAACACATTGTAAAGAGTACCTGATGCGAGGCGTAAAAACAGGAGGATGTCTTTAGCACGTCCTAAATCTCTCTAAAAAGTCTCTAATTATGTTAGCTTGCTGTAAGAAGGGATAAAAAAATACCCTCCGGAGTGGTGGGTATTTTTTGTAAATCACAATATTCCATGGCTCATGTCCAAATCTGGTGGAATGATGAGCTTACTGAGTAGTTCCATTTCAAAGATGAGCTCAGAGAATAGATTGGAAAAACTCTTCAATTATCCTTTGCCCCAAATTTGGCCATGAGCCACCGAGGACAGGTTGTGACCATGGGGATACAGGAAGGACTATTGACCGGGCTCGCTGCAATGGAAAGTGAGACTGGTCACTCTGGACTCGCCAGGGTTGCCGATTGCCACCAAGGTGCTCTCGGAGGAACGGGCTGATGACCCGTTGTATCTGCCTGCCATCACCCAGGTGCGAGCTTGCCTTAGCAAGCCTTGCTTGTTGTAGGTCGATGATGGTAAAATGGCAGCGCTGGAGGATCATGCCACAGGCCTGGTGCGCTTCTTGTCGCTGGTAGAGTTTGTAGCGCGTCGTCGGCTGGTCCAGGAAGGTACTTGCCTGGCAGGGCTGGATGTGGGTGATCCGAAGCGTGCAACGGACACATCCCCCCACAGAGCACTTGCTGGAAGCCTTTCGTAAGATTGCCTTGACGATGGTTGGGGGAATCCTCTCGGACACGACGCGATGTGCCTGCGCTCTCTGCTTTGCAGCAAGGGGCGCTGGCGTTGTTGGAGGCACCCCAACAAGGTGTGCGAAACGCTGCGCGGATTCATCAGAACCCCGTAGCAATGAGCCAACAGGAAGTCAAGAGTATATGTAAGGAGAATAGAGCCATGCACTACCCTCCACAGCAGTCTATGAGCGATTTTGGCTTGCCTTCTCAGCAGCCCCCGATTCCAATGGTCATATACTTCCGCCGCTCCAGGATGCTTTTTTCTGCGCTTATTCTCGTAGGGCTAGTAGCGTTGATCGGGGCTCTTTTGTTTCTTTCGCAATCCAGTCCTCTTCCTGTCGTCTTCTATTATCTTGCCGGCATTGTTCTTCTCTATGAACTGCCGCTCATGGTGACGATTTTTCGCGCACTTGTGCTGCACCAGCCCGCTCTGGTCATCACTAGTGCAGGTATCCAGATCCTCGCCCCCAATGCCGGCAGCTATTCTATTAGCTGGCCCGAGATCGGCACCATCTCCGAGGACTACTACTATAACCACAGATTCTTCCAAATTCATCCCAAAAACTACCCACAGTACCTGTCGCGTTTGTCTGCCTTCAAACGCTTCACGATACGGCGCACTGCAAGGTGGCCGAACCCACCGCTTCAAGTGCCGCTGCGCGACCTGGAGAGGCCAGGGGTCGAAATCTTGCAGCAGCTTGCTCAACGGTACGCGCGTGAATTGGACTATTACCGTATCTCTCTGCAGGTGGCCCCCGTGTAAATGTGAGAATTCAGTGGCTCATGTCCAAAGTTGGGGCAACGAATAATTGAAGAGCTTTTTCAATCGACTCTCTAAGCGCGTGATTGACACGGAACGATTCGGTAAGCTCATCATTGCCCCAACTTTGGACATGAGCCTTGGAATTGTGTGATTCACAGTATTAATTGAGCCATTCTTCGAGTTTACCTTTGCGGAGAAAGTTCTTGGAGCACTGCCGCTTCAATTGCCTCGAACATTTTGATGTCGGTTTTCTGCTGCCACTCATCCAATTCATTGAAATGTTTGACGTAGGACGGCTTCGGATCGCGTAATACCTGGAACATGAGCACATTCCAGATCGAGCCGACGAGGTAGCCTCCATACTCGCGTGGTATTCTGATATCTTCTTTGAGGCTGGGAAGGATAATGTTGCGCACATGCTGGTAGAGCGTTTTGACGGCTTCCTGCTCCCAAGAGGGCATTTTCTCCCAGGACAATGTGTACGACTCCTTCGGAGCCGGGTGAAACGCGTTTACGCCGTCAATCCATGCTTGACGTGTCAAACGATAACCCTGCTCAAAATCCATGATCATTCCCTCCTCTATGCGAGCGATGCCACTCGCTGTTCTAGCTTCCTTACCGCTTCAACATCAGCAAATGGGGTGAGTTGTTGCTGTATCTTGAGGACATTATTGCGGAGGAAGCCTGACGCACTGCGGGCCGTTAATGTGACGACTTCCTCAGCATAGCTACAAGCCTTTCCAACATCTGCCTGTTGTAGTGCAGCAAGTGCTAAGTCTGAAAGGATCATGGCACGCCTACGGCTCGTCTTCGCGCTTTGCCGTAATGCCTGTTGTAGGATTGGTTCAGCCAGGCCAGGTTGCTCTAATCGAACGTAGCTCGCTCCCTGAAGTGCAGGGAGCCGTGAGGCATCGAAGCGTACCCATGCTGGACTTATTCCAGCGAGGGTACTGACGCCGTGTGCTCGCTCGAATGCACGTTGGCATGCTTTGAGATTCCCGATGCCCGATTCTGCTTCAGCAGAAGTTGCTGCTGCCCAGTATCGTGTGGGGAGAACCGGGTCGCCTCGCTGTGCAAGCGCTTCAGCGTGTTCGAGCAATGGTACGGCGTTCTCATACCGTTCCTCAAAGATGGGCAGATAGGAAGAGCGTACGAGCGCACTGGCCCAAAGGTCAAATGCTTTCGCTTCTTTCGCCGAAGACGCCGCAAACACATAACAAGACTGCGCCGTATCATGATCGCGCAAGTCGAAGAAGATTTCTCCTGCTAATTGACTCATGCTGCTCGCCAGAGCACAGAGGCGTTGATGGACCCGTGTTGCATGTGCTTCTTTGAGAAACTGGATGTGCATCTTGAGCTGCCCTAGCACTCCATCGAGCACAGCAGATTTCGGCGAAGCCGCCATAAAGAGGCTCCAATAATTGCTATTGATCGTCTCTAAATCATTGACCAAGGCGGCGTCAATAGGTGATGGCCTGGTCAAGGCGGTTTCGATACGGTCCCAGTCTATTTCTGAAGCGAGTAGCGCACCCCCTGCAATACTGAGCAACTGCAACAGTTCACGTCGTTTGATAAGCATGTCTCTCCCCCATCCTGAAGAAGCGTTCTCATATCGTAATTCTAGCATATCATATTTTGGGGCGAGATCATGGGGAAAGCACCCTATCACCTGGGCAAGTGCTATGCGCTCTTCTTTCGGAATGACGCCATGTCCAGCAGCCCAATAATAGATGGTGCTCTCAGGAATAGATGTTTCTCGATGAACCTCTCGTATGGTTAAGCCAGCTTCTCTCAGCAGTGCTCGGAGCCTATTGGGGTGTTGCGTCTTTGGCATCATGACCCGCCTTTCACTACCGCATGACTATTGATCTCGCTTCAAAGAACGCACTACGAAACGCACACACATTTATGGGTGAGGCTTCTCTTGCTGCCGTTTGCGTTTCTGTGACTCGATATAGGCCTCCAGGTCGCTGCGCTGGAATCGCCAGCGGTCGCCTACTTTGAAGCCGATCAGTTCTCCATTTTCAGCAAGACGGGTCACCGTACGAACACTGACCCGTAGGCGCTGTGCTACTTCTTTTGGTTCTAAGATATCATCAGTTGCCACTATGGACATGATCCTCCTCCTTGTCGCTTCCAATACAGCATACCATGCTTTTTGGGTAATTTCAATGAAAATCAGCCTGATATTGACTGTTCAGACATTTCATAGTATAATTTGACAGTACGGTCAAGCGTGTCAATATCAGTCACCTGGCAAAGAGAAGATCGAATCCTAAGCAGGGCTGACGCGACGATTATACGAAGGACACATGCCTCTTTAAGGTGTAAATGAGGAGGAAAGTAAGATCATGCTGTACTTTGTCTATGGATTAGTAGATCCCACGCTCGTAGATGAAACAAATGACGGGGTTGGCTATGTAGGGATCACCAATAATCCTAATAGAAGGCTCCTAGAGCATATAGAGATGCGTGGAGTAGATGGGGTAAAGAATGGCTGGATCAGGCACTTACTTGACAATAACATATACCCCGAGATGAAAATCTTGGAAATTGTCGATGGAGATATGGAAGCTGCTCGCATCAGAGAAGTATATTGGGTGCAGCATTACCAGGAGCAAAATATCGTGCTGGCAAACCGTCAGAAGAAAATCAAGGCAAAGAAAAATAATGTCATCAGGCAAGAAGCAAGCACGCTGCAAGGAACAAACAAGCAGAAAACGAAGCAGGAGCGAATACAAAAAAACGAGGCTCCTTTTAGAAAGGAGCGCATAAGGCGAGTTAATCCACCACCTGGCTACTATACCGTCATGCAAGCGAAAGAGAAGTTAGATGTAAGTGATGGCATGCTTCGTACTTACATCCGGGACGGAAAAATAGGACATTTTATCCCAGCAGGCATGAAGCAGGGCTTCTGCAAACAAGAAGATGTGGATAAACTTGCCAGAGAATTTAATGATGGTCGGAAAAAACTCTTTGAGAGGCAAAGATAACTTCAGCGATTGATGTAACACAGTAATCTGCTTGTCGAGCGGAAACAAGAGCATGAGCAAGGAAAGAAAGAAGAACCAGGAAAGGCAGGTACAATTGATACAGGTCTATTGGAAAGAGGGCATCGTAGGTATGAGCATAAGGCGCGGGCACCCGCCTGTAGGGTATCTCACTGCCACACAAGCCAAGAAGAAACTGGGAGGGATCAGTGATGGCAAATTTCGCAGTTATATTCAAGAGGGAAAGATAGCACGCTTACTCCCCCCTGGCATGAAACAAGGCTTCTATAAACGCGAGGATGTCGAGCAACTTGCCAGAGAGCTGGACAGCTTTTGGCAGAGCAGTACAACAGCTCCAAGAACACAATTTCAGCTGGCGACGCCTGAAGACCTCCCAGCCATTGCAGCGATTGATGAGAAAACATTCAATGCAGGGAAAGAAGATGCAGAGCCGAAAGAAGCCTATCTTCGCTGGATCGAGCAACTCTACCTTCGCTGGATGACGAAAAACCCGCAAGTGTTCTTTGTGTTACGGAACGGTGCCAGGAAGGTGGTGGGTTTTGCCGCCCTTGTGCCGCTGAAAAAAGAGACGCTGGATCGCTTTGTCCGAGGCGAAATCGGGATGGCTGCTATTGCATCTGCTGATGTAGAACTGTTTGAACCTGGAAAACCACTCCACCTGTATGTCATTGCTTTATGCATTGACCCTGCGTATAAGGCTACCACGAAAGAGGAATATGGGGCCAAGATGGTAAGGGGATTGTTTGCGCATCTGCTCGGGCTTGCGCAAAGAGGGGTGGAGATCGAGACCATCACAGCGAGAAACGAGAAGGACAAGCCGGATGGCAAACGTCTTTTACAGAAACTGGGCATTCCTCAACTGCGCTCTCCTGTTCCAGAGATGGCGCTCTTTTCTGTCAACGTTGCAGATTCCGGGTATCCCCTGTTGGTAAAGTACAGCGATACGCTGGCGGCATGGAAGCAAGAGCATCACACCACATCGTAGTTCATAGGAAGCATAAGAGGAAGAAAGCATGACCACAACGCACGATCTACGCCAAGCTGTGCATCAAAACATGCCAGCAGCAATCGAGAACTTAAAGCAACTGGTGCGTATACCATCGATTGCCACGCAGGGCTATCCACGCGAGCAAGTACTAGAGGCTACACGCACGACCGAAGCACAGTTAAAGGCAGCAGGCTTCCAGCAGATACACCAACTCGAGGACCTCGCCGGAGGCTACCCCGCCGTCTATGGAGAGATTCCGGGACCTCCGGGTACACCAACAGTGCTCCTCTACGCTCACTACGACGTTCAGCCACCTGGCCGAGCACAGGAATGGGACAGCCCGCCATTCGAGCCAACAGAACGCAACGGACGCCTCTACGGGCGCGGGGCCGCAGATGATAAGTCAGGCGTCGTCGCGCACATAGCAACGATTCAAGCCTTCGAGGGGAGACCTCCAGTCGGCATCAAAATCATCGTGGAGGGCGACGAAGAATTCGGCAGCAGCCTCAACACGTACCTACCACAACACCCCGATCTCTTCAAAGCTGATGTCATCATCATAGGCGACCACGGCAACATTACTGTCGGAGAGCCAACGCTCACCACAACCCTACGCGGATCGGCAACCCTGACAGTGGAAGTAAGAACGCTCACTGACCAGGTACACAATGGCGTCTTCGGAGGTCCGGTACCAGATGCACTCATCGCGCTTTGTCGGATCATTGCGACATTGCATGATAACAACGGAACCATCCAAATCCCGGGTTTAGAGCCCGGCAACTGGCAAGGGGCAGAGATACCAGAAGAAGCGTTCCGCCAGGCAGCGAACGTCTTGCCCGCTGTTGACCTCATTGGGAACAACTCACTTAGCGCACAGGTATGGGCAGGCTACGCACTCAATGTCATTGGACTCGATGCACCAGCAATTGAAGGAGCCTCAAACTCGCTCATTGCTGCAACACGAGCACGTATTAACCTACGTGTCCCACCCAACCAGAGTGCAGAGCACGCATTGGCACTCCTTATCCAGCATCTAGAATCAGTCACACCCTGGCATGCAAAAGTCACAATCAGCGACAGCCATGCAAGCAACGGCTTCGTAGCAACAACCGATGGCCCCGCATACACCGCAGCACGCCAAGCTCTCAGAGAGGCCTACCACAAAGAGGCGCAGATCACCGGAGATGGTGCCTCTATCCCACTCACAAATGTGCTCAGTGAGCACTTCCCACAGGCAGCAATCATCATCTGGGGCGCAGAGGACCTGGCTGCTCGCATTCATGGCCCAAACGAGAGCGTTGACCTGGAGGAACTAGAACGAGTCATCCTCACACAAGCCTTGTTCTTACAGAGGCTGGCACAGAAGTAAAACGAGAAAAACCATCCTTGTAGCTTTTACTACTATTTGCGAGATGTACGAAATAGTCTTCAATATGGTTCCTGCTGATCCGTTCAACACTGGTAACGGTGTAGTCGGTTTCTGTCAACCAGGTGAAAAACTGCTGGAGATCGCTCCGGTATGCCTGGATCGTCAAGGTGCTTTTCGCGCCATTGAGACTTCGGGTAAACTCTTCTAATGAGAGCATTAAGGTGTGTGGGTTCGTGTGCGCTGCTGTCTGTGTCATGGGTATATAATGCTCGTCTTCGTGGGGAATAGCAAACAGGAAATTTGAAAATATCCGGTTCCTAATAACACGCAATTCGAGCGATTATATTGTACCATAAACTCTTGTAGTCAAGCTCGTTCTGATGGAGCCTGGGGCCGATAATTGTTTCAGCCTGTTGAAAAAGTAAACTAATGAGTGTTAAAGAATGCGAAATATCATGTTGTGCTGCCAAATTGATGCGAATGAGCAGCATATGAGTGACAATTCCGAGGTTTTTCTTCGTCAATAAGCTCTACATTAGAGTTTTTCAACAGGCTGGTTTTGTTTGCGGCGTCCGTCTCAGTTTTAACGCCGCTTCTTCTTTTCTAGCATCTGTACTCTCTGCTCTGCTGGCGTAATGACCTTTTCTTGTAGTGAAGCAAGTAAGCTTTCATGGTCTTTGTAGCGGTATACAGGAAGAACCCAAGAATATCGCTTTCTCAGGTCTTGAAACATGGCAAATTCGTGCTTTGCTGCTTTCGATGGCTGGAAAAGAGGTTTGATAGGCTTCATATAAGGAGCAATCAGACCTATTTCGTAAGGACTACTGCTAGTCCTACAGTTGTAGATGGCTCCGCCCCCTCTGCCTCCTTGCTGAAAGGATGATCTGGCTTTTTCCTATCTCCTCTGCTCGTGCCTTGCCAGGTGCCCAGTGATCTGCTTGCAATAGCCCAGGCCGCGGAAATGCGAGCCACTGTCGATGAACTTCCATCACGTGAAATTTGTCTGGCATCCGCCAACCTTTTGCCCTGTTCGCTCGTTTAAGGGACGAACACAAACACACCAGAGAGACGCCAGAAAGAAAGGACAGGCATGCAGCGGTTGAGCGATGAGCAACTCCTTGATGAGGTGATAGCAGGAGAAATGGCTGCCCTGGCTACCCTTGTCGAGCGATATCAACACGTGCTCACGGGTTACCTCGATCGGCTGATGGGGGCTGATTGGGCGCTTGCTCAAGATCTAGCCCAGGAAACCTTCGTGCGCGTGCTTCGCCAACATGCTACGCGTGGCGATCGTCCGTTCAAATCCTGGCTGTATGCCATTGCGACCAATTTGGCCCGCGACCATTTCAAATCGAGCGCGACACGCCTTTCAACGCCGCTGGCGTCTGAGCATGAGGTCTGGATACGCGATGAAGTTCCTGGCCCAGAGGAATATGTCTTGCGCGGGGAACAGCGATCAGCTCTTGTCGATGCCTTAAACCTCCTGGGTATGGAATACCGGACGACGCTCTGGTTGCGTTTTTACTGCGATTTGAGCCTGCAAGAGATCGCGGACACGCTCGGTATCCCTTTGGGAACAGTCAAATGGCGACTCTCTACGGGTTTGCGGCGCTTACGGAGTCTTCTCGCATCGTCAGCGGATACCTATTGCTAAAGGAGGAGATTTGTGGATACAAACGATCGTGATGATCTGAGGGAGCGCCTCCGGGAACTGGATGCGACTCCGGCTGAAATCGCTGCCTGGATACCCCTTGTGCGACGGCTGACAGAGTGGCCTGAGGGGCACATCACTCCTGCTGACCAGGGGTACCTGTTGTCCGTCCTCGAACATCTGATGCCGCTGCATTCAACCGTGCGCCAGGCGATTCGTGAGCGAAAGCCTCGTCGCGTCACCGGGCTACTGGCAACTGCCCGCACGCAGGTGAGCCTCTTTGGCCTGGGCTTCTGGCTGGTGAGCTCGCTCATTACCCTGATAGGTGCGGTAGTGGTCTTGAGGATCATCAACGTGGATCCAGATCAAGCATTGGTCTTGCGAATCAGCGGGCCATTGCTGGCTTTCTTGGGAACCATCGTTGCCTTTCGTGGGAGAGGAGCGCGGGTGTTGGAACTGGAACTGGTCTGTTTGCCATCGCCGCTGCAACTGGCCGTCGCCCGGCTGGTGATTGTGCTGGGGTACGATGTTGGCCTGGACCTCGCACTGAGCCTGGTGCTCTGGGCAGGCGGTAGTGGGCAGGTGTTGACGCTGACGCTCTCCTGGTTCATGCCTCTCCTCCTGGTCACGGGACTGGCCCTGCTGCTCTCGCTGTATCTCTCGATGCAGGTAGCATCTTCCCTGGCCTATGGAAGCTGGCTGGCCTTCCTGGCCATCAGCACCGTCTCCCCTCTCCGAGCGCTCCTGCTCACGCCCGCGCTGCTTGTGCTGCTTGGCGGCATCGGCCTGGCGCTGCTGGCCATTGCGCTGCTACGTATGCATGCCGGCATGCACCGCCTGCTCCCGCAATCCTAAGGTTCGTGAACCTTTTCGGGGGTTGACTTGTAAGAGGGAACGTGTAGCACCAGCTACACCGGCAAACTTGAATACCTAAAAGGAGATTACCATGAGTATTACTGCGCTGACTGCGAGTGGTCAGCAAATCCGATCTCTCAACAAAAGCCCGCGCCTGTTTCTGAACGTGATAACCTGGGAGTTTCGTCGCTTCTTCGCCAGCCGCCTCTTCTGGTTTCAGGCCTTCGGCCTCTTTGGCTTTTTGCTCCTCCTGACGTGGGCGCTACACTCGCCAGAGAATATAGACGCGATCCCGGTTGGCAACGGAGGAGGTGGCGGTGTGTCTCTCAGCGGCTCCGTGGCCGGAACCAGCGCGGGAGGACTGCTGTATACCCTGCCAACCGTTCTCACTGTGCTGGTCCTCCTGCTGCCCTTTGTGACGGCGGATGGCGTGACACGGGATCTGCAACGGCGCACCCACGAATTGCTGATGACGACCCCGTTGCCCACCTGGGCCTATGTCTGGGGACGTTACCTGGCTGGCCTGGTAATCAGCCTGGGGCTGGCCCTGCTTTTGCTGGTCTCCCTCCTGGGGATGGGCGGGCTGCTGCATCTGACCATCGCGGAATATCCCGCGCCAGAGATCGGTACCGTACTGCTCCTCTGGACCGGCATGGTTTTATCAGCAACGATCCTGGTCAGCAGCTTCGGTTTTGCCCTGAGTACCCTGCTTCCGCGCCTCTCCACGCTGAGCAAGGCCGTGGTCATGGTGGCCTGGCTCGTGGGGGCGCTGGTGATCCCCCTCAGCCTGCATGGCCATAGCGCCCTGCCTCCTCCCAGCTGGTACGTCAACTGGGACCCGACCAGCGGGATCACCGCGCGTGGACTTCTTTCTGCGTATGCCATTAACCCCAACCCTACGACCACGAACGAGACGCAGTTTCAGCAGCTCATCCTCAGCGTTGAGAACAAGGTGCCTGACCTCGCGGGCTGGTTCGCGCCGCACCTGCTGCTGGCCGCGTTGAGCCTGCTGCTGGTGCTGATCGCGGCTCTCGCGTTCAAGCGCTCCCGCGACGTGCTCAGCTAAGATGCTCGTCCATGAGCGCTCAAAAAAAGAAAGAGAGAACACAGATGGAATTGACGATTGAACGCCTGAGCAAGCGCTACGGGCAACATTTCGCGCTGCGTGAGCTTTCGCTGCGCTGCGAGCCTGGCATGCTGGGGCTGGTTGGACCCAACGGCGCGGGCAAAACGACCTTGATGCGCATGATTGCGACTTTGCTGGAACCCACCGAGGGGACTATTCGCTGGAACGGGCAGGACATCCGCACCCACGGCCAGGCGCTCCGACAGGTGCTGGGTTATCTGCCCCAGGATTTTGGCATCTATCCCGAGTTTACGGGACGCCAGTTCCTGCGCTACTTGGCCGCGATGAAAGGGCTGCCAAGCCCGCTTCTCAACCAGCGCGTCGATCAGGTGATAGAGATTGTGGATCTGGAGCAGGCTGCTGACTACAAGCTGCCCACCTATTCCAGTGGCATGAAACAGCGCATCGGCATCGCCCAGGCGCTACTCAATGACCCAGAACTCCTGATTGTCGATGAGCCAACTGCCGGACTTGATCCCGCAGAGCGCGTGCGCTTTCGCACGTTGCTCGCCAGCCTGACCCGCAACCGGATCGTGCTGCTCTCGACCCATATCATCAGTGACGTGGAGGCCGTGGCCAACCGCCTGATGATTTTGCAACAGGGGCGCGTGCTGGCCGATACGACGCCAGAGGAATTGCTGGCAAAGACCAGAGGCGCGGTCTGGAGTATGACCGTCGATCAGGCCACTGCCTTGCAGTTGCAGGCGAACTATCAAGTCAGCACCATGGTCACCCAGATGAGTGGCATCACGCTGCGCCTTGTCAGTGCCACTCGCCCACACGAAACAGCCGTTGTCGTTGACCCCAACCTGGAAGAGGCGTATCTGCTGGCTACGGGCAGGCAAGCTGTTCGGACCTGACAGGAGTGAACTCCCGTCCCAAGGAGTTCGGCAATGTAATCCGCCGAACTCCTCTGGTGATGCATCACGTCGGGGTCCCTCGTTTCCTGCCACAATCCCGAACCATTTCTTCTCTGAAAAAGACACAAGAACAACGGAGGAATCTTCCTATGGCTTTTTCTCTTCCGGCAAGCCCATCTTCTTTCCCCAAAGAGGTGTGGACCACCGCACTCGATCAACTGAGCCAGCGGATCAGGCAGTATTTCGTCCGACCAGAAGCTCGTCAGCGAACTCTGGCCTATCTCCAGGGATTGATGAGTGATGCCTCACGAAAAAACACATGGCAAGTAGCGGAAGAGATGGGAGAGGCCGCGCCGTATGCGATCCAACACCTGTTGGATCGGGCGAAGTGGGATTGCGACGGGGTAAGAGATGAATTGCATGCCTATGTCGGGGTCATAACATTTTTTCGTACCATTTTCCCCGCTAAGACTAGCGAGACACGAAAAAGAGCCTGAAAATTCCCCGCTAAGCCGAAAACAGAGCCTTCTGGCCTCATGTGTTAGGACTTGCTCGAGAGAGAGATGAACAAGGCCAGCCCAGCGTTGACCTGCTGCACCGAAAACAGTTCTGGCTGAAAATGCTTCCCCACCCATTGTCGCATCTGCTGATGCT
>Ga0070707_100003035_pt1 | contig 15912 bp, 8 predicted proteins | sample KBSK5502metaG_FD_65468 | JGI IMG/M metagenome (GOLD analysis project Ga0070707, IMG submission 65468) | Corn, switchgrass and miscanthus rhizosphere microbial communities from Kellogg Biological Station, Michigan, USA - KBS K5-50-2 metaG | ecosystem: Host-associated > Plants > Roots >... | reverse complement strand
CTCGGTATCAGCCGGAGCGGCAGCGATATCGCCGGCGGATTCGGCACCGGCGAAACCGGCTTCGCCTACCTGCTCGGTGCGGGTTATGAAGTCCAGCTGGCCAGGAATTTCTTCCTGGTGCCCTCGGTGAACCTGGTGCAGCACACCTCGAGCGGCGCGCGCAACGACCCCGACGGCAACCTGCACGAGCGGGTGTGGACGCTCGGTGTGGCGCTGACGTTTCAGCCAGGGCGCTAAGGCGTAAAGGCGTTCGGGCGGAAAGTTCCCCACCGCAAACAACCCTCCGATGCCTGTGCACCGGAGGGTTGTTTGCGATGTTGTTTCGTTGCGCCTTTGCGCCTTTGCGCCTTCGCGTCCTACCAGATCGTCGTCGCCTTCTCCACTCTCAACTTCCGCGTCATCTTCTGCCCGCCGACCTCGACGACGACGAGGTAGTCGCCCGGATCGACCGTCGGCGCACCGCCGCCGCCGAAGCCGCCGCCGCCTCCTCCGCCACCGCCGCCGGCCAGCGCCTGGATGGCCTGGAACCCCCCGAGCGCCTGGACCAGCGGATTCCCGCCGAGCCCGCCGCCACCGCCACCACCACCGCCTCCTCCACCACCACCACCACCACCGCCTCCAGCGCCGACGGGGCCGCCTTCACCGGGACGGGCGGAGAATGCAGGCAGGCCGGGAGTGCCACCGCCGCCGCCGCCGAAACCGCCGCCGCCACCGAAGCCGGCTCCACCACCTACGAGCGTCATCAGCTGCGTCTTGGCGGAGTCGAGTCCCGGACGGCTGCCGCCGGCCGCTACCAGCGAGTCGATGGCCTTGTCGATCCGCGCGATAACCAGCGCGCTATCGCGCTTCTGCGCCGGCGAAAGGGCCGCCCGCGCCGGGGGCCGGCCGTTGAAGGGCCAGTACACCCGCTGGAGCCCCGCCCCCGACGAGCCGGTCAGGGTTCGAATCGTGTCGCCGGTCGCATCCACGATGGAAATCCGCGCCGCCCGGCCGGTGGTTCCCGGAGCGACGCGATACACGATCTCCGCGCCGTAGGGGGGCGGGTTGGAGACGAATCGCATCTGGCCGTAGCCGCCGCCGCCGCCGAGACCATCTTCGGGTGACGAGAAGAATTGCCAGGCGGTCTTCGGCTGAAAGAGGTATGTCGGTGCCGCATTCGCCTGCTCGGTGAGCTGCTGCAGCGGGGCGATGTCGGCGATCCAGATCGAGCGACCATGGGTGCCAGCGATGAGCTCGTGGTCCCGCGGATGGATCTTGAGGTCATTGACCGGCACGGTGGGCATGCCCGACATGAAGGGGCGCCACGATGCCCCGCGATCGGTGGAGACATACGCGCCGATGTCCGTGCCCACGAAGAGCAGGTTCGGGTTCGTGGGATCCTCACGGATCACGTGCACGTAGTTGACGCCGCCCTTCGGCAGGTTGTTCGAAATGGAGCGGAACGTCTTGCCGAAGTCGTTGCTCACGAACACGTAGGGCGAGTAATCGCCGTTCCGGTGATTGTCGAAGGTGATATAGAAGGTGGCCTCGTCGACATACGACGGCTCGATCCGGCTCACATAGGTGTTTTTGGGGACGCCGGCAAAGCGACCGGTCAGGTTCTCCCAGGCGCCTCCGTCGTTTCTGGTCAGCCAGACATTGCCGTCGTCGGTGCCGGCGAAGAGCATCCCGGGCCGGATCGGCGATTCGTTGAGCGCCACGATCGTGCTGTAGGTCTCCGCGCCGGTCACGTCGGGCGTGATGCCGCCGGTGGTCCGCGTGCTGACCCGGACCCGCATCGAGTCGTTGGTGGTGAGGTCGGGGGAGATCGGATACATCTCGTCGCCCCGCTTGACCGACTTCATCACCCGGTTGGCGCCGGCGTAAAAGGTCGACTGGTTATGCGGGCTCAGGAAATACGGCGTGTTCCAGTTCCACCGGAGCTGAAGGTCGAGCGAATCCTTCGTGGCCTGGGCGCGAAGCGCCGCGAGACGCGCCTTCATCTCCTTGGTTTCAGGAATCGTCGTATCGCCCCGCGCGATGAGGATCGAGTCCTGCCACTTGAGGTACTGGGTACGCCACTGCGGCTTGGCCAGGCCGCCTCCCTCGCCGGTGGCGAGGTTCCGGCGCTGGATGTTGCCCCCCTGGGACGTCGCGTAGACGATGTTCGGATCGGTCTGATCCTGCTGAGTGCCGAAGCCGTCGCCGCCGCCCACGTTGTACCAGTGTGAGTTGGTAATGCCGCCCCGCCGCCGGCTGGGGCCGCACCAGGAGCCGTTGTCCTGCAGTCCGCCGCAGACCCGATACGGCACGCCCATGTCGTAGCTGATGTTGTAGAACTGTCCTACTGGGAAGGTGTTCAGAAAAATCCAGTTGCCGCCGCGGTCGAAGGTGACCGCGATGCCGCCGTCATTGCCCACGACCTGGTAGTTCGGATCGTTGGGATCGACCCAGTGCGCGTGGGTATCGACGTGGAGCCCCTGCGCGTAGGACCGCACCGTCTTGCCGCCGTCGGGGGAAAAGAGCTGCGGAGTGGAGCTGAAGTACACCCGCTCCGGATCGCGCGTGTCCACCCGGACCTGGGAGTAGTAGAACGGCCGCACATTCTGCGGCGCCACCTTGGCCCAGGTCTTTCCCGCGTCGTTCGAGCGGTAGAGGCCGCTGGGCCTGGTCTGCTGCGGCGTGCCCTTGGTCGGTTTCGGGTTGGCCGTGGTATCGGCTTCGACCATCGCGTAAATGATCTGCGGATTGGTCTTTGCCACGGCGACCTCGATCCGGCCCTTCATCGTCTCGGGGAAACCGCCTCCCTTGATCTCGCTCCAGGTGGTGCCGCCGTCGGTCGACTTCCAGAGTCCGCTGCCGGGGCCGCCGCTCTGGAGGTAGTAGGGTCCGCGCTGGCGTTCCCAGCTCGTCGCATAGAGCACTTCCGGATTCGAGGGATCCATGTCGATATCCACGAATCCCGCCTTGTCGCTGATGAACTTGCTCAGCGTCCAGGTGGCCCCGCCATCGGTGGTCTTGTAGAGGCCGCGCTCCGGGTTGGGGTTCCAGGGAGCGCCGAGGGCCGCCACGTAGACGATGTTGGGATTGGTCGGGTGGACGACGACCCGGCCGATCGCCTGGGTCTTTTCCAGACCCATCAGCTTCCAGGTCCGTCCCCCGTCGGTGGATTTGAAAATCCCCCCGCCGGGCGAAATCGAATTGCGCGAGTTTGGCTCACCGGTGCCCGCCCAGACGGTGTTGGAGTCCGAAGGCGCAATGGCCACGTCACCCATCGAGATCACCGGCTGATTCTCACCGAACACCAGCTGGAACGTCGTCCCGGCGTTGGTGGTTTTCCAGATTCCCCCTGCCGCCGCCGCCACATAGAACGTACGGGACGGGCTGGGGAGCCCCTCGATATCCGCGATGCGGCCGCTCATGTTGGCGGGGCCGATGTTGCGCCAGCGAAGACCGGCGATCAGGGCCGAATCGACCCTGGCTGTTGGTACCTGGGCGTGCAGGAGGGCAGGCGCCACCACGAGAGAGAGCAGGGTGACGAGCTGACTCCGGCCGGAATGGGGGAGACGGGTCATGGGGGCTCGATCGACTGAGGTGGATGAACGGTCGTGGTACAACCCCTATTCTACCCCTTCACCCGTCGGTTCGTTGAGGGGGGAGCAACATTCGGGCGCCGGGGTCCGTAGATTTCCCGTTGGACCGTGCCCCCGCCGGGGCGGATTCTCGTCGAACTATCAAGCAAGGCCGACCATGTTCCGACCATCCCGGGCCTGGGCCCTTCTGCCGATGCTCGCATTGCTCGTCGGGGCCGAGGCCGTCACGGCGCAGGACAAACCGGATCCGAAGAAGGACACCGTCTTCGTCCTCCCCGGCTTGTCGGTCACCTCCACACGCCACGCCGCCTCTCCTCTGACACTGCCCTTTGCCGTGACCCGGGTCGAAGCACGGGAGTGGCAGGGGAGCCGCGGCTACGGGCTCGAAGGGGCGCTCGCCAAGGTGCCCGGCGTCCTGGTGCAGTCGCGATACGGGACCAGCGACATTCGGCTGGTCATTCGCGGCTTCGGCGCGCGAGGGGCCGGCGACCGGTCGAACGCCGGCACCAGCCGCGGGATCCGGGTGCTGCTCGACGGTTTCCCCGAGACCGAACCGGATGGCCGGACCTCGTTCGACGGAATCGATCTCGCGTCGGCGTCGGCGATCGAGGTGATCCGTTCCAACGCCAGCAGCCTCTATGGCAACGCGGCGGGCGGTGTGGTCAACATCTCGACCCTGCCGAAGTTCGACGAGCCCTTCGGGACAGGGACCTTCGAAGCGGGAGGGTTCGGACTTCGGCGACTGATCGCCCGGGGCGGCACCGCCTGGGCCGACAGCCGGATCGCCGCGAGCATCATCCGCACCGATTTCGATGGATGGCGCGTCCACTCGGATGCCGAGCGCACGCTGGCGAACGTGGCGATGTCGGCGACGGTCGACTCACGAACCCGGCTCGGGCTCTACGCGATGGGCACCAGCAATAATTTCAGGATTCCGGGGCCGCTGACGCTGGCCCAGGTCGAGGCGGACCCCGAGCAGGCCAATTCCACCTATCAGTCGCGCGACGAGCGCCGCTTCAACCGGCTGGGCCGCTTCGGCGCCACCCTCGAACACCAGATGGGCGGGGCCGGCGCGATTGCCGCCAGCGCATTCGTCACCCCGAAGTTCCTGCAGCGATCGGAACGCGGGACGTTCCGTGACTTCACCCGGTACCATGTGGGCGGCAGCATGAGCTACCGGAAGGCGGGGAGCCTCGGCGGCGGGAGGAGCGGCGTATTGCAGGCCGGCATGGATGAAGCCTATCAGGACGGCGCGATTCTCTTCTACTCGCTCACTCCGGAAGGCACCCGGGGCACCGAGCTCCGCGACAACAAGCGCGAGGGAGCCAACAACCTCGGCCTCTTCGCGCAGACCGAGGTCGAGCTGAGCGCGCGGTGGGCGCTGACCGTGGGAGGGCGCTACGACCGGGTTACCTATTACTCGGAGAGCTTCATCAACCCGGCGCTCGATGCCGACAAGGCGTTCGAGCGGGTCACCCCGAAGGCGGGACTCAATTTCCGGGTGACGCCGACCCATTCGATCTATGCCAATATGGGTGGCGGCGTGGAAGTCCCCGCGGGCAACGAAACCGATCCGGCGAGCACGTTCGGGCAGGATCTGGTGACCGCGATCAATCCGCTGCTCGATGCGATTCGATCGACCACCTTCGAGCTCGGCACCAAGCAGGTGGTGCTCCCCGGGAGCGGCTGGCTCTCCGATGTGAGCTACGACCTGGCGCTCTATCACACCCGGGTCTACGACGACATCGTTCCGTATCGTGGCGGACGCTTCTACTTCACCGCCGGCAAGACGCACCGGACCGGCGCCGAGCTCGGACTCACGGCTCGCACCAAGTCGGGGCTCTCGGTCGGGACCGCGCTTACGTGGTCGAATAACGAGTACGATGAGTACGTCGTCGACTCGGTCCACTACCAGCGTCCCGGCGCGACCGCGGATTACAGCGGCAACAAGATGGTGGGGGTGCCCCAGTGGATCTACAATGTGACCCTGGGCTACGAGCCGGAGGCGCTCGGCGGGCTTCGGCTCCAGACCTCGGTGCAGGGGAGCGGGAAGTACTTCGCCGACGACGCGAATGCGGTGAATGTCCCGGGCTACACCCTCGTGACCGCCGGGGTCTCGCTCGACAACCCGATCAAGCTTGGCGGGGGACTCGGCGTCAGCGGATATCTCTCGGTCAACAACGTTTTCAACCGGAATTACATCGGCTCGGCGTTCCTGAATCCCGATGTCGTCGGCGGAGTTCCGGTGGCATTCGAACCGGGCTTGCCGCGGGCGGTGCTGGTGGGGGTGACGGTGGGTTGGCGTTGACCCCTAACCTCTTCGCCGCTATTCTGTTGCACGCGCCCTGGTGGTGAAACTGGTAGACACGCTATCTTGAGGGGGTAGTGCCGTAAGGCGTCGCGGTTCGAATCCGCGCCAGGGCATGGACTGCGGTGAGAAGTAAGAGGTTGGAGGTACCGCTCACGGCTGTTCCGCCACTGTAGCTCAGGGGTAGAGCTCTCGATTCGTAATCGAGCGGTCGTCGGTTCAAATCCGACCAGTGGCTCTGCATGGGCGCGATGTGGCGAAGGCGCGAAGGTGACGGCAAGAAGCCCCCGGGATTGATTCCGGGGGCTTTTTCTTACGCGCCTGCGCGTCTTCGCGTCTGACTACTGCTTATCGTACACCGTCTTCCGCGTGGTTTCGCCATTCGCGCTCTGCCGGGTGCTCACGACGGTCATCGCCTTGCCGTCGGCGGAGAGGGAGCGGACCTCCTTCGACGTGACCTGCATGTCGCCATTCGGGCCGCTGATGTTGCTGACGCTCTCGATGACCAGCGAAGCCCCATCCCACTTGACCTTGCTCTTGGTTTCGCCGCCGCGCATGCCGGGATTCACGCTCTCGCTGCCGTCGAGCTTGTAGGTGATGGTGCGCGTCGTCTCGCCGAACTTGGTGACCAGGGTGAGCTCCGTGGCCGTCTGCGTGATGGTCGTGACCGCGTCGCGCATCCCGCCGCCGCCGCCGCCGCCGCCACCACCTCCACCCCCGCCGCCCATCGGGTCGCTCTTCTCGACATTGATCTTCCAGGCGCCGCTGAAATCGACCTTGCCCTGGGCCAAGGCGGGGCTCGCGGCGAAGGTCACCAGGAGCGCGGCTGTGGACAGGATTCGTACGGACATGCGATCTCCATTGTGAAAGTGGAACTCAAGCCAAATACGCTCGCCCGGGCCCGGGCGTTGGGATGGACCGGTCCCCGGGCATCTGTCGGCCTTCCGCGCGGCTACGCCAGTCTGTAACCTATCCCTTCAGGGCGGCGCCGACTTCGGGTTCCGTCCGAACAGCAGGGCGCACCCGGAAGGAATCCTCCATGAGGACGACCGAGATCCCCGCCCCGTCACACGGGGCGAGCGCGGCGGCATCGGTAGGCCGGTCGGTGTATGACCAGACTGTCCGCCGGGTGGTCGAGCGGTTTACCTACCCGGCGGAACGACCGGTCATCACCCTCATGCTTTACTACATCCTCCTGCTTGGCGCGGGATGGCTGGTCGTCCTCTACGTCCCCGGTGCGGAGGAGCTGATCAGCGGACGCAGGCTGGCGCAGCTCGGCCAGGCCAAGGGGCTGGCAGACCCGGCGCCGACACCCTATTTCGTCTGGAACATCAGCATCTCGATGGCGCTGGCGATGCTGGGCTCGTTCCTCCTCATGCTGCCGGCCTCCTGGGTCTACATGGCGACCCGGCGGAAAAAAGGCTTCGACCAGTCGGTGGTGCAGACGTTCATCGTCCTCTCGGTGGCGGTCGCGGGCGTGGTCATCATCGCCCGCAACAGCGTCGCCCTGGCCTTCAGTCTTGCCGGGGTGGTCGGGATGGTCCGCTTCCGCAACACCCTTCCCGAGATGCGGGACAGCCTCTACGTCTTCCTCGCGATCGGCGTCGGCCTCGCGGCCGGCGTCGAGGCGCTGACGGCGGCGGCGGTGCTCTCGATGGTCTTCAATTTCATCGTGCTCGGGTTGCACCGATTCGATTACGGGCTGTCAGAGCTTGGCTCCGATCCGCGCCGCCTGCTCGTGGGCGGCCCCGCCGATCCTGACAGCAGGAGGGAGAAGGACCGGGAGAAGGGCTTCAATGCGGTGCTCCTCGTCCGCGCGCATCATGCAGACAAGGCCAGGCCGGTCGTCGAATCAATTCTGGAGACCGAAGTTCGGCGCTTCCGTCTCGCCGAGGTGGAAACCACCTCGAAGGGAAAGGGAGTGCTCAAGTACCTGGTCCGACTGGGCAAACGGGTCCAGCCGGCGCATCTCGAGGATGCCCTGATCGCGCACGGCTCGCCCAACATCATCGGTGCCCGGATCCACTGACGAAACCTGGCGCTCGCGGTGACCCGCAGGGGATAGTTAACATTCCCCGCACCGCCGCACTTACCCAACCCATCTGGCAAGGAACGGTCTCACGTGGCACTGGCCCGGCCAATTTCGAACGCCTCGCTCCTGGTGCTGCTGACCGCCGCGTGCGCGCACCGCATGCCTCCGCCGCCCGTCGCCCCGATTCCCCCGAACGAGATCGTGACCTCGATCTTTCTGCTCGGCGACGCAGGCACGGGCGATCAGGCCGAACCCGATCCGAATCTGGTAGAGTTGACCAGGCAGGCGACCGACTCGCCCCGCGGCAGCCTCATCGTCTTCCTGGGGGACAACCTCTACCCCAATGGATTGGTGGCCGAGGGAGACCCGCTGCGCGCCAAGGGTGAGCGCCGGCTCGAGCGGCAGCTCGATGTCGCGAGGAAAAGCCAGCGCAGGGCCATCTTCGTCGCCGGCAACCACGACTGGGAACGCTGGGGGGCAGGCGGACTGGGCGCGATCGGGCGCGTCTCGGAGTTCCTGAGGGAGCGGGTCAAAGGTCTCAGCATTCAGCTCCCTGATTCTGCCTGCCCTGGACCGGTGACCGTGGACGTCGGCACCAGGGTCCGCATGGTCTTTCTCGACACCCAGTGGTGGCTGCACAGCCACGACAAGCCGTACGGCACCACCTCGAAATGCCGAGCCACCACCGAAGACCAGGTCATCGAGCAGCTCACCGCGACGCTGGCCAGCGCGGGGAACCGGCACGTGATCGTGGCAGCCCATCACCCGCTGGCTTCCGGCGGAGAGCATGGGGGCCGGTATGGACTGAGCCGGCATCTCTTCCCCCTGCGGGGCTGGAAGCGCTGGATGTGGCTTCCCGTGCCGATCCTCGGATCGATCTATCCGATGGCGCGAAAACTGGGGATCACATCCCAGGACCTCAGCAACGGGCGAAACGAGTACATGCGGCGGCGGTTCGGCGAAGCCTTCGCGGCGCATCCGCCTCTGCTCTACGCCGCCGGGCACGACCACAACCTGCAGGTCTTCAAGGGGCCCTACGCGAAGTACAGTATCGTGAGTGGCGCCGGGGTCATCAACCACGAAGAAGGCGTCGGCTGGAAGAAGGAAACGATTTATGCCGAAGCCGCACCGGGATTCATGCGGGTGGATGTCGACCGGAATGGACGGGTCCGTCTGTCGGTGACGAAGACGGAAAAGACCGGTTCCAGCGAATCCATGGCGATCTGGCTCACCGAGCCCTGAGGGAGGGGATATGCGAACGACATCACTCGAGCTGCGCGCCACGGCGCTGGCCATTTTGTGCGGAGTGGTTCTCGCCGGCCCGGCCGCGGGACAGGTGCGGTACGCGCCCGCGGACTCGGTGACGGTCGCGCCCGGGCCGCAGTTCAAGGCGGGCGGGCTCCACCGGCTCTTCTTCGGCACCCGCTATCGTGAAACGTGGACCACACCGATCCGGATTCCGATCCTCCATCTCGGCGAGTTTGCCGGCGGGCTCAAGCCGAGCCAGCGCGGCGGCGGCGCGCAGACCAAGTCGCTCCGATTCAACGGTGCCGACGGACGGGAGTACCAGTTCCGCTCGCTGGAAAAGGATCCGACCAGCGTGCTTCCGCCGGAGCTCAAGCACACCGTCGCGGCGGATATTCTGCGCGACCAGATGAGTGCATCGCATCCCGCGGGCTCGCTCATGGTGGGACCGTTGCTCGATGCGGCGGGCGTCCTCAACGCCAAGCCGATCCTCGTGAAGATGGCCGACGATCCAGCGCTGGGGGAGTTTCGGGCCGAATTCGCCGGGCTGCTCGGAACCGTCGAGGAACGGCCGAAAGAGCTCGGCGATCCCGGGGTGACCTTCGCCGGCGCGAGCGACATCGTCTCCACCGAAGAGCTCAAGAAGAAACTCGACGACGACCCGACGGTTTCCGTCGACGCGCGGGCGTTTCTGCTGGCCCGGCTGACTGATGTCTTCCTCGGCGACTGGGACCGGCACCAGGATCAGTGGCGCTGGGCCCGGGTGGGAACGCGGGGCAGTGAGAAATGGCTGCCGATTCCTCGCGACCGGGACCAGGCGTTCGTGAAGTACGACGGGCTGGTGCCGGCGCTGGCACGCCGGGTCAGCCCGCAAATCGTCCGGTTCGGCAGCCACTACCCCGACATGGTCGGGGCCACGTGGAACGGGCGCGACCTCGATCGCCGGTTCCTGACCGGGCTGGAGCGGCCGGTCTGGGATTCGATCGCATCGACGCTCAAGAGCCACCTCACCGATCAGGCTATCGCCGCGGCCATCGCCACGATGCCCGCGGAGTTCCGCGCGATCGACGGGCCGCAGATCGAGCGCGCGTTGCGGACCCGCCGCGACAACCTCGAGGAGATGGCGGCCGACTATTACGAATTTCTTGCGCACGAGGTGGACGTCTACGGTTCCGACAAGAGTGACGAAGCCCGGGTGGTGCGGCAGGAAAACGGTCGCACGGTGGTTACACTGACCCATAGCGGCAAGGAATACTTTCGCCGCGCTTTCAACTCCGACGAGACGTCCAGCATTCGGGTGTATCTGCAGGGCGGCAACGATCGAACCATCGTCGAGGGCGACGGAGGGAGCTCGCCCGGTGTCCGCGTCATCGGGGGCGGCGGAGACGATCAGTACACCATCACCAAGCGCGGCGGGTTGCACCTGTACGACGACCGTGGGGAGAATCGCGCCGAGGGCGCCGGAATCAACCGGAAGAAGTGGGACTGGAAGCCGGACAGCACCGACTTGAAGGAACTGCCCCCGCGCGACTGGGGTCACAAAGGCATCCGACTGCTGACCGGGTATTTCGCCACCGATGTCGGCGCGGTCATCCAGTACGGCGGCTTTACCGACTGGTTCGGATTCCGGCACGTGCCGTACACGACGCGTCTCAACTACATGCTGCAATACTCCACCGCCAAGCAGTCGGGACGCTTCATCGGAGGAGTGACGCGCCAGTTCGAAAACTCGAAGGGGTACTATCACCTCGAAGTCCTCGCGAGCGGTATTGAAACGCTTCGGTGGTACGGCCTGGGCAATGAAACTCCGCAGACCGGCAACAAAACGTTCTACAAGCTGAACCAGAACGTGCTCGGCGCCGGACTTCGCATCGGTTCACGGATCGGCCGCAACGATTCCTGGGGGATCGGGCCCGAGGTACGCTGGTCCGATACCGATCTCGACGGCAAGCCGAACATCGACCGCTTCGTCGCCGTCGATCAGCCCTACGGGAGCGGAAGGTTCGGCATGGTGGGAGCCGTCGCCGAGCTCAAGGTGGATGGACGTGACTTTCCGGGGTTCGCGAGCAAGGGTGGATACCTCTCGCTCAAGGCAAGCGCGTTCCCGAAGGCGTGGGACGTCGATGAGACGTTCGGAAAGGTGGAGGCGGAAGCGTCGCTGGCCCTGGCGCCGAGCGGCTCATGGAAGCCATCGCTCCATCTGATGGTCGGCGGGATCAAGACCTTCGGCGATCAGGTCCCCTTCTTCGAAACCGCGCGGCTGGGCGGCCTCAGGACCCTTCGAGGCTACAACTTTGACCGCTTTGCCGGTGACGCGGCGGTCTACGGATCGGCGGAGGCTCGGATTCCGCTCACCCGGATCAAGTTCGTCGTGCCGGGGCAGCAGGGCGTGTTCGGCTTCTACGACGCGGGGAGGGTCTACCTGGACGGCGAAACGTCGGACGAAATGCATACCGCGTTCGGCGGCGGATTCTGGATGTCCTTCCTCACCCGCGGCAACGTGCTCTTCGTCGGCGTGGCGCGGCCGGCCAAGGACAGCGACAAGGTGGAAGGGAATCGGGTCATCATCGGATTCGGATTTCCGTTCTAGATAAACGTGAACGGTCAACGGTGAACGGTGAACGGGAACTGCCCTGCATGGTTGTCCCGTTGACCGTTGACCGTTGACGCAATTATGCGACTAGCTCCAACTTGATGCCATCCGGATCCGCAAAGCTGAGGCTTTGCCCGTCACCCTCCTCCACTGGAGTCCCGGCCTCCAGCAGCTCCTCCCGCCACTGCCCCAGCTCCTCGGCCGACGCGCGGAAACCGACCGAATGGGTCTGTCCTGTCCCTTCGATGCTCCGATGAAAGCGCGCCGGATACTCGAAGAGTGTCCAGCTGCTGTGCGGTGCCACCCGATGACCGTCATAGCTGGCCCAGAAATGGTGCGGCATCCGCAGGTCGTCCTGGTTCACCGTCTTCTTGACCCGGGTGAGTCCGAGCTCCTTCGAGTAGAAGAGATCGGCGCGCTCGGTGTCCGAGGTGATCGCGGAGACGTGATGGATACCGGAAATCGCCATCGGCGCCAGCACGGCGGGGATCGGCTCCGGATGGGTGCGCGCAGCGTAGTCGCTCCCGTCACTCGTCTGCTGAAGCAGATGCTCGTGGTGGGCGATGAGATTGCGCCCCAGCGCATCCGCCGGCTCGTCGATGGCGTAACCCGGCCCCGCGGTGGCCAGCTCGAGAATCTGGCCGTCGGGGTCGGTGAAGTAGAGGCTCCGGAAGTAGCCTCGATTGATCGGGCCGCTGGTGGCGACCCCGTGCTGGTTGAGCCACCGCTTCCACATGAGGAGTGTCGCCTCGTCGGCCGTCCCCAGCGCGATGTGATGGACACCGCCGATGCCGGGACGGCCCCGCGGCATCCCGGGTCGCTCCAGGAAGGCCAGCAGCGTTCCCGGTTGTCCCCCACCCATGCCGAACGTCAGGTCGGGGGCGGACGGACCGGCCTCCGGCCCAGGCGGGAGGAGCTCGAAGCCGAGGATGTCCCGATAAAAGCGGATAGTGGTGGGAGCGTGACCGGAGACCAGCGTGACACGGTGAAAACCAGGGGTGCGCAACATGGACGAAGCTTTTGCAATGGGTCCTGAATTCATATCTCTCAGTACTAAGCTAATAGCGTGGCGCCCCGGAGGCAACTCCCAACGCGGCTCCGGGAGTTATCTTATTTCGGAGCCGAACCTTCCGAATCCAGCCCAGCCGTGAGGACATCGATGGAAGCCAGCAAGACGAGCAAGCCATCCTGGTTTTCCACCCATCCCGTCTCAGAGATTGTCGCGTACTACCTCGTGCTCGGACTTGGGGTGTACATCCTCTACCTGGTGTACCCGAATCTCGAGGGGGTCTTCAGCATGGACCGCTTCCGGGAGGCGGTCGCGATGAAGAAAACCGAGCTGGGCGAGGACACCGGGAGCTACGTCAATCTGGCGCCGGGGACCATGGCATTCGAAGCCGTCATGGCCATGCTGGGCGCGGTGCTGCTGATGATTCCGGTGGCGTGGGTGTACGTCCTCACCCGGGCACGGCGAGGGTTTAGCCAGTCTACCGTCCAGACGCTGATTTTTCTCCCGATCATCGTCGCCGGCCTCATTCTGCTGGTGCGGAGCAGCCTCGCGCTGGCCTTCGGACTCGGCGGCGTGGTAGGCGCCGTCGCCTTCCGCAACCGGCTCGAAGATCCGAAGGATGCCATCTACATCTTCCTTTCCATCGCGGTCGGACTCGCCTCGGGATCGCAGGTCATGGCCGTGGCGCTGGCGATCTCGATGTTCTACAACGTCGTGGTGCTCCTGGCCTGGAAAGTCGACTTCGGCCGCATGCCGGCCCAGCTCGAAGCGAGCGTGGCGCAGAAGCGGCTCGATCGGGTGCGGGCCGAAGCGCCCGCGCAGGGATCGGACTTCCTCAATCTCGTGGACAAGCAGCTGCTTCGGTCGATGACCCCCGATCAGCTGCAGGCGATCGCGCAGCGGGCCTCCGAGCGGGGACGCAAGGTCGCGGCCGATCTCGGCATGCCCGGCTCCTCCGGCGACAGCGACGAATCGGACGAGGAGAAGAAACCGAAATTCGACTCGCTGCTCCGGATCCAGATGCAGCCCGACGACGCGGTGGCGATCCGGCAGGCCGTCGAGCAGGTGCTCACCGGGCAGACCAAGCGGTGGGAATTCGAGAAGGCGGGCGCCGGCGACGGCGGGCGCGCCAGCGCGCAATACAAGGTGCGGTTCAAGAAGAGCATTCCGAGCACCCTCGTGATCGAGGGGATGCGGCGGGCGGTCCTCCCCAAAGTGGTGACGATCGACGTGCGTGATGCCTGATGGCTGCAGAGTCCCAGTTCCGCTGTGATGTGGCGGGACCGGAGGCGCTCGCCGAGCTACGCGAAGCAGCGCTTCCGTCCCGCCTGAGGAGCTCTCCGCCCGACCGCAGTTTCCACCGCGACATTTACCTCGATACCACCGACCAGACCCTGCTCGCCAAGGGGGTCTCCTGCCGGGTGCGGATCCGGTCGGACGACCGGAGACTGCTGACCTTGTTCATCAGCGGCGGCACCTCGTCGCGCGGTGAGCGTTTCGAAGCGGAAGTTCCCGAGCTGGATCCGCGCCAGGCGCTGGAAGGCGGCTCGGAGCCGGCCCGGCGGCTCCGCGGCCTCGTCGATCCCCTGTCACTCAAGCCGCGAATCGAGCTCGAGGTCGAGCGGTGGACCCGGATCGCGAGCGCCGGATTCTTCCGGAGGGAGCCGAGGTTCGCGTTTCTCTACGATCTGTGCACGATTCGTCTGGGGGGTCTGAGCCGGAACTTCGAGGAGCTTCAGGTCCGCCGGCTCGCGCCCGGCGCGCCGCACCTCGACGAGATCGCCCAGTCCCTCGAACAGCTGCACGGTCTTCGTCCCATCGTCATTCCCCGCCACGAGCGGGCGTCGCAGCTGGTCGTGGGGATGTCGGCGGAGGCGGCGGCGCGAATGTACACCGCGGAGACCGCGGTCGTGCTGCTGGCCCTCGACGAGGGGCTGGTCGGCTTCGTGGAGCACGAGGGAGGCCACGCCCTTCCCGTGGCGCGCGGCAGCGGCGAGGAGGCGGCTCGGCACCTCCTGAGACGGGTCACCGGCAGCACCGTCGGCACCCTCTCGCTGCTCGGCTCCCTCCCGGGCACGGAGGACCGCGACGCCCTCGAGGTCTGGGTGGCGCGGCGAATCCGTGGCGATGGAGACAGTGCGAGTCACCTGCAGTGGGTAACCGCAAGCGAGGCGGTCGCGAGGATCGGCACGCCGGAAATCCGGACCGCGGAAACCCTGGCGGCGCTTGCCGTCGCCACCCGCGCCAATCTCCTTGCCGGTCCGGTGCGCGGTCCCACCGAGCGGTTCGCGCCGCCCCCCTCGCCCAAAAAGCGCTCGAGCCGGTCGACAGCGCATCGCGCCGCGCCGCCTCGCGCGAGCACCGACCTTCCCCCCGATCGGTTCCTCAATGTCGAGCTCTCGCAGCTCGCGTTCAACGAGCGGGTGCTCGAGATGGCGGAGGATCCCGGTGTGCCGCTGGCCGAGCGGCTTCGTTTCCTCGCCATCTGCGGCTCCAACTTCGACGAATTCTTTTCGGTGCGGGTCGGCGCGCTCAAGGCGGCGGTGCTGGCCGGCTCGTCCGCGCGCGGGTTCGATGGCCTCACGCCGCGGGAACAGCTCGAGGCGATCAGCGCCCGGGTGCCGCCGCTCCTGGCCCGGCAGACGAGCTGCGCCGAGGAATGCCTTGCCGCCGCGGCCGGACTTGGCGTGCGGCTTCGCCGCTGGGACGATCTCGACGAGGCGTCCCGCGCCGCGCTCACCCGGTACTTCGAAGCGGAGATGCTCCCGGTGCTGACGCCCCGGGCCATGACCCTCTCCCCCGGGCATCCCTTTCCGGTCATTCCCCAGCTCACCCTCACGTTCGGCGTGGTGCTTCTCGATGTGCGCACCGGGCCGGTCCACTTCGCCACGCTCCCCCTCAGGGCCCGCCTCGATCGCCTGCTCAAGGTGCCCGGCAGCGAGGACCTGATCCTGGCGGAGGATGTGATTCGGGCCAATATCCAGGCTTTCTACCCCGACCGGATCGTGGAGGGTGCCTGGCTCTTCCGGATTACCAGGGCCGCTGACCTCGACGTGAACGAAGAGGAAGCGGGGGATCTTCTCCAGGCCATCGAGGAGGAGGTCAAGCGCCGCCCCGGCAATGCTCCGGTCCGGGTGGAGGTGGAGGCCAGCA
>Ga0070707_100003034_pt1 | contig 15924 bp, 15 predicted proteins | sample KBSK5502metaG_FD_65468 | JGI IMG/M metagenome (GOLD analysis project Ga0070707, IMG submission 65468) | Corn, switchgrass and miscanthus rhizosphere microbial communities from Kellogg Biological Station, Michigan, USA - KBS K5-50-2 metaG | ecosystem: Host-associated > Plants > Roots >... | reverse complement strand
GACGCTCCTAAAGGAGAAGTTATGAATCGGACAACCGTATTGCTGGCAGACGATCACGTCATGTTGATGGACGGTCTTGTCCCTCTCGTTCGTCAGGAGTTCGAGATTGTCGGAGTTGCCCGCGACGGACGCGCGATGCTCGAGATGGCGAGACAGAAACGTCCCGATGTGATCGTGACAGATATCTCCATGCCGCACCTTAACGGCATCGATGCAGCTCGTATTCTTCTGAAAGAATCGAATTCAGCAAAGCTACTCTTTCTGAGCATGCACGCGGATCTACCTCTCGTCGAAGAGGCTTTTCGCGCCGGTGCTTCAGGCTACATCCTCAAGATGTGCCCGGCAGATGAATTTGTGAAGGCGATCCAATGCGTCGCCCGAGGAGCCACCTACATCACGCCGTTGCTCGCCGGCGATCTGATTTCGAATCTTCTCACGACGGGTCGAAAAGAGGTTTCTCGCGAAAGCACTCTTACCTTACGCCAGCGTGAGGTGCTGCAGCTGCTTGCGGAAGGCAAAACAATGAAGGAAGTCGCCGTCCTCCTGGGGATCTCAACCCGAACGGCGGAATCACACAAATACGAAATCATGCGTCAGCTCGGAGTCCAGACTACGGCCGAACTGATTCGATACGCAGTTCGAATCAAGCTGGTGTAATTCGGGACTTCCACGGCACGGCGTACGAGCGACTTGCAGCAAAGATCCGAAGTTTTTCGGATAGATTTCCACTGAACGCAGGCGCAGTATCCGAGGACCATGAATACAACCACAGATGTTGCGCTCATTCTCTGGAACACGGATGTCATTGACGTGGTGTCTTTCGTGCTCCTGCGCCGCAATCTCAGGTCCCGCGGACTTGAACCGTCTGAGGGCCGCGAGAGAATCGAAGATTTGATCCTGTCCTGCAGTCCCAGCGTCGTTATCTTCGATCTCGACCCCCCTTACGACCGATCGGCCGCGATTGTATCGGATCTCCTGGACCGCTTCAGGGACTGTTCTTTTGTGATGACGTGCGCAGATTCAAATCTCGCATTAAAGAAGGCGCCATGGCTGTCCCGCTATGCCCTGTTTCAGAAGCCATACGAAATCGATGAAATAGCCAATACAGTGCGCTCGCTGGTGCGGCGTGCTCCAGGAAGAGTTGCCACTTTGTCAGTAGGAGCCTCCTAACGAGGCTCTTTAATGAAGATTGCTGTAATTCGTTCTAAAGTATTGGACTATACCCGATAGGTTCGGGGTGCCTTACCCCGTAGCGAAGTGAACGTATTCCCACAAGCCCCGTAGAAAGATCCATTCACGAGCCGTAATTTTCCTGGTTGCTCCGAAATCCTACAAAGCTATGTGAACTTTGCCTGATTCGTCAGTCTGTGTTTTTCGGTCAGGCTGGGATTGAGGAGAAACCGATGAATCGAACACGCATTCTGTTGGCAGATGATCATCGAATGCTGTTGGATGCCTTAGTCAGCCTGCTTGCAAAGGACTTTGAGGTTGTCGGAGTCGTACGGGATGGTGGCGCGTTGATAGAGATGGCCGAACGTCTTCGCCCGGACATCATCGTGTTGGATATCTCCATGCCGGAGGTCGACGGCATCGATGCAGCGCGTATCCTTCAGAAAGAGGGAAACCGCGCAAAAATTCTGTTTCTGAGCATGTATGCCGACCTGCCGCTTGTGGAAGAGGCATTCCGGACCGGCGCATCCGGTTACATGGTGAAGGAGGGCGGCGTAGACGAACTTGTAAAAGCGATTCAATGTGTCTCGCGAGGAGGTACGTATGTCACGCCTCTACTCGGAGATTTGATGTCCAGTTTGCTGACAGCCGGGCCTCAAAAATGTCGCGAAGCCATACTGACGTCGCGTCAGCTCGAAATCCTGCGGTTGTTGGCTGAGGGCCACACCATGAAGGAAATCGGGCAGATGTTGAACATAACGACAAGAACGACTGAGTCCCACAAGTACGAAATTATGCGGAACCTCGGTGTCAAAACAACCGCGGAACTGATCCGATATGCAATCCGCATCAATCTCGTTTAGCTCGAGCGAAGACGAGTAATGCATACGCTTCAATGTAAAAAACGGTTCCTGCCGGGAATGCGACGTGCTGAACCGCGGTATCGGCTGTATGGAGGACAAGACGCCACGAATGACCGAGTTCCGGCGGAATCGTGAACTGGATGGGTTCCCAATCCGCATTGAACGCGATGTAGAAGTCCTCATCCGGTTCCTCCGGGTATGAGCCATCAAGAAAAAGTCCGATGGCCTTCGCCCAGGGGGTGTCCCAGTCAGCGTCTGTCATGCGGTTTCCATCATTTCGATACCAGCGGATCTGGTCACAAATGAAGTTCCGCCGGCGAAAGACCGGATGCTCGCGCCGCAGCGTGGTGAGCTTCTGGAGAAAAGCCATTATGCCATGATCTGCCGCTTCCCAATCCACCCAGGAAAGTTCGTTGTCTTGACAATACGCGTTGTTGTTGCCGAATTGAGTCCGGCCGATCTCGTCGCCCCCGAGCAACATCGGAACACCCTGCGACAGCATGAGCGTCGCCAGCAGATTTCGGCTCTGCCGATGCCGGAGCGCATTTATCGCGTTGTCCGACGTTATTCCCTCGGCGCCACAATTCCAGGAACGATTGTTGTTCTCTCCATCCCAGTTCGACTCGCCATTGGCTGCATTGTGTTTTTCATTGTAGGAAACGAGGTCTGCGAGAGTGAACCCATCGTGGCACGTAACGAAGTTAATACTGGCTGACGGACGGCGTCTGTCCATTTGATAGAGATCCGGACTCCCGGACAGTCGAAAGCAGAACTCATTTAAAGCGCCATCGGTGCCACGCCAGTAATCGCGCACAGAGTCGCGGTACTTACCATTCCATTCGGACCACAAAGCAGGGAAATTTCCAACCTGATAACCGCCCTGGCTCACGTCCCATGGTTCCGCGATGAGCTTGACCTGGCTCACGACCGGGTCTTGCTGAATGACATCAAAAAAAGCGGACAGCCAGTCGACATCATGGAGCCCCCGCGCCAGCGTCGATGCGAGATCGAATCGGAATCCGTCAATATGCATCTCCATTACCCAATATCGAAGCGAGTCCATCACCAGCTGCAAAACATGCGGGTGACGCATGTTCAGGCTATTGCCGGTGCCGGTGTAGTCCGTGTAGTAAAACGGATTATCATCCCCGAGCCGGTAATATGCAGCGTTATCGATTCCTTTGAAAGAAAGAACAGGTCCGAGGTGATGACCTTCTGCGGTGTGTCCATACGCCACATCGAGGATCACTTCGAATCCGGCTTTGTGCAGCGCCTTCACCATTAATTTGAATTCCTGGACGTGCCGGATGCCTTCGTGCTTACTCGTCGAGTAACCATTGTGAGGAGCAAAAAAACCGATCGTGCTGTAACCCCAGTAATTGTTGAGGCCCCGCTCGATCAGATGCATATCATGCACGAACTCCTGAATGGGCATTAGCTCGATGGCGGTGACGCCAAGGCTCTTGAGATAGCTGATAACTGCCGGCTGCGCCAGACCCAGATAGGTGCCTCGAAACTCGGAAGGAACGTCGGGATGCTTGAAGGTGAGGCCTTTAACATGAGCTTCGTAGATCACTGTCATGTTCCACGGCGTGCGAACCGGTTGGTCATTGCCCCAGTCGAAATTGGGATCGATGACAACACACCGGGGGACGTATGGCGCCGAATCGAAATCGTTGCGGACACCTTCCGGCCCCCTGAAGTATTGACAGAAGACAGCTTCGTCCCACCGCACTTGTCCCTGAATACACCTTGCATATGGATCGAGCAGAAGTTTCGCCGGGTTGCATCGGAGTCCCGCGGCCGGTTCCCACGGCCCGTGTACTCGGAACCCATACTTTTGTCCAGGCCGAAGGTGAGGAAAGTATCCGTGCCAACAGAGCGCAGTCATTTCGGGAAGGTCATACCGCGTCTCTCGCCCGGAATCATCGAAGAGGCAAAGCTCGACACGATCCGCGACGCTCGAAAAGAGCGAGAAATTCACTCCGAATCCGTCGTAGATGGCGCCAAGGGGATATGGTTTGCCGCAGCGAGGTCGCACGAACAACGATGTGCAGATCGGTGGCCGGGTTCTGTGGCTCTGGTAAAGTTGCCTGGGAATGCTCGAAGTTGTCCGGATGATCGAAGAAACCGCCGCCCATTGCGCCCGAACAAACAAATACAGGCTTGCAGTTCAGGCGCTAGTCCTACGGGCGGGAGTCAGCCGTGGCTCTACAGATGTCGGGGTTTGCCATCCGCAGAGGCATTTTCTGACCGGTTGGTTAAAGGCGTTGCCCGGTTAACAGTAAGTGTCCGTCCTTCCATCCGCTTACCATTCAATTTAGCGATCGCGGTTTGAATATCCACTTCCTCACCAAGGCTGACGAATCCAAAACCACGTGATTTGCCTGTGACTCGGTCATAGATGATCTCCGCCGCTTCGACGCGAAATCCGTGGGACTCCACCCACTCTCGAATCTCCCACTCCGATGAAGCATGGGGCAGGTTTCCAACAAACAGTTTTGACATTACGTCCTCCGTTTCTTTCAGTCGTAATGCCGAGCATAAAAAGCCGGAGCAAACGGTGGTATTCGGAGAATTCCGTAATCCACCGTTTCTTTTTTCCGGTTGCAGGGCGTTCCGCGGGTGTTACTTCGAGATTCCCACCGCCTTGTCGCTTTGAGACGTATTAGCCTGGCGCGCCTGCGCAAATGTTGCATAGTAGTCGTAAACGAACCGCTTCAGTACCGGATGTCCGGGGAAGCCTTCGAAATGGTACTGCTTCATTTCCTGATACGCGCGGTCAGCAGTCCAGGCGTCCTGAGTTATTCTGTAGACCGCTGTCATTACGCCCGTGCGATGGCGGCCCCCCTGGCAGTGCACAAACACTGGCCAATTGGCGGGGTCGTTCACCAGCTTGAGAAACTGCGCCACGCTGGCGTCGGAAGGCCGGTCCGACGTCGTTAGAGGAATCCGATAAAATTTCATGCCGGCGCGCCTTACCAGTATCGGCTCGTCAGCACTGCCGTCGCGCGTCAAGTCAATCACGGTTTTAATACCGAGCGCAGCCAATGCTGGATAATCCCTGCTGTCAGGTTGAGCTCCCCGGTAGTAATTTACATTCGTGCGCCCGAAGTTCCTGATATGGATGTTTGCGAGATTGAAGCTGCCGTCCGTCTCTGCCGATGCTGAGCTCACGAAGAGCAGGGCAGCCGTAGTCAGTAGTACACAAAGCTTGCGCATCCTGTCGATACTCATTTACTGATTAATTCCTTTCCAGATAGTTTTATAGCTGCCGGTTACTTTATGGTCGCTTCTCCAGGTGAATTTCCATGGCAGTGTTCTCGGGCAACCTGATGTTGCGTCCTCGTCCGAGAAAGGTGGAGTATATGGAGCGAGCGGCTCCATAGAAACCCAAGCCGATGGCGACGTGCGGAATCATTGCGGCTGAAATGCTGGCTGGAAGACCAAAGCCGCTGTCGCTGCCCGTGATCTCTTTCAGGAATTTGCCACTGTAGGCTCCGAGAACGGCCTTCCCGACCGAGTCCTCATTGGCACTCAGCGCACGGTCGACTTTGATCGCTGCCCAGGCCGGGCCAATGAACCGTTTCTTTGATTCGACGAGTCGTGCAACGCCCTCTTTACTGATGCGGAGGTCTTCCATATCGTGAGTGACGTTAACAGTGAGGACATAACCGTCCACCTCTTGTGCGTGTAGCGCTACTGATGGGAATAAATCGGGTGGTTCGATTGAAGTGAAACTGAAATCAAGCTGCCCATTATGATGGAGGGCCTGGGCGGAGGTCACTTTTGTCACCTGCCCACGCAGCACGCTGCCCACGGGCAAAACGAGCCGGTGATCCGGCGAGAAGAGCGGACGGGTCAGCAGCCCGTCAACCGGCGCCCCGAGAAGGGTCGTTCGAGAATCCAACGCGGTAATCAGACGAATTGCCACAGCACTATTTGCGGGAATCTCGGATCCCAATTTATCCAGCGCACCCTTTCGGAATACTGCTACGCCGAAGTCCATCGGCTCCATGAGAACTGCGTTCAAACGAGTACCCGCCGGCAGGTATTGCGGGTGGAGCGGCGCCAAACCCCAAAGTAGGTTCTGCAATCGTTCCTTCACAGGTCCCTTGCCAGTCGAGCCCAGGAAACTCGTCAGACTCTTTTTGGGTTGATGGTTATCTTCAGATCCAACAACTTTATCGCTGCCCGGAACGGCAGGCGCCTCGATGGGAATCCGAGCTCCGGACGGCAGAATCAGAGTATGGAAAATGATTTGAGGCTGACGCGAAGGTGTGAAATCTCCCGAGAGCATCGTTGAAATACGCCTCCATTTTCCTGCTTTTTGAAATGCGATAATCTTCCCTTCTAATTCTGTTCCCGAAGGAATAACTTCTCGATCGAACGCATACACCGGGTCGATAACCGTCGCATACACGGATCCGCCCTGTTCAAAGCGTAACTTTTCCGTCAGCTGTAGCTGCAGCGGAAAACCTTTGTCAACTGTCAGAGGCACTACCGTTGAGTCCTCAAAAGACTCTGCAAACGCAAGCCCGCTTAGACAAATCACTACTAACCACACTGAGACCAATGTCCGGTGAAACATACTTAGGCTACTGTCCTTTCATTTACTTAGTTAACAACGTGGCCAGACCTTCTGACAGTGTAGAGATAGAAGCGGACTAGTGATGCACAAAGGTAATGGCGAGATTAGATCTGAATCGAAACAACCTCAGACGTCGTACTCTAGTGGGACCAATTGTATCCGATTTTGTTTTTACGATTGTCAAAAAACATAACGTGCTAGCTGCGGACAGCCCTCGATGTCTACCAGTCTGGCACGTTAGATCAGATGTCAGGCTTCGACGTCACGAATGTTGGCATTCGACCTGCGACCAAATGAACCGGGTGGATTGGATGAATGTGCGGACCAGTCTAGATCGGCTGCTTTGCCTTTTTGCTCCGGTCGAAGCTGGTGAGGGACTGACGGCACTGTTACTGATGATGAACTTGTTCCTGCTGATGTCACCGGAAGCAGGCCCACTCCTGGATGACTCAGCCAACACGGACGCCTGAGTTCATATACTTTAGCTACGCAAGCGTGCCAGTTCGGCCTGGTAAAGACGATTCTTTGGAAAGGTCCGCGCCAGATCGGCTAAAAGCTTTTTCGCAGCCTTCTGATCCTGATCGCGAAGATAGGCGATGACCAGTAAAAGACGCGCGTATGGCGCCAGATAGCTGCCCTTTTCCGCCGTAATCTTGATGTTCGCGATACCTTTTTCTTTGCTGGTTTGAGCGCCCGAAAGGCGCAGAACCCACCGCGTCGGCGCCGAGCGAAGGCCCAACAAGTAATTTTCAATGCCTATGGCCAGATATGCATCGTAGTATGTCGAATCGATAGCGATCAGTTTTTCTGCATTTGACCTGGATGTTTTCAAGAAATCCAGCGCATCGAGCTTTTTCTTATCGACCAGTGCCGCATACATCCCCCTCAGTCCATCGATAAATGTCTTTGCGAACAATGCATTCCGGTCGCTGGGAGATTGCGCAAGGACTCTCGCGGCGATGCCATCCGCCTTGGCCAGTTCGCCTTCGAACGCTATTTTGATATTGGGATCCGGCAGTAATTGATCGGCCTTTTCCAGCTTGCGGTCCTGTACAAACAAATCTAAATCCAGGATGTGCAGGCGCTCGAATTCGCCAAACAGGTAAGCGGCGGCATTCGAGGAGGCTCCCAACGGATCTTCCGGATGCACTTCCTGCCAGGCTTCGAACGTTTTATGAGCAGCCTGAAGGTCCAGGTTGTACATCTGGCGGAAACCGCTGTCTAGTGATGCCGGATCGCCTCGAGCACCGGCGCCAAATCCACTCTGCGGACCAATAAACAGGAGCCCTGCAACACCAACGGCCAAAGCGAAACTCCTGGAGAACACATTTGTGAATGGGATACCGATTTGCAACATTGGGTGAAAACCTTATAGCGAAATTTCCAAGAGGCTTGGGTAAAGCGGCAGAAGCAACTTCAACTTACCTTCCGAGGATCTTTCTGATCGATGTCTGCACGAGATCATACCACGATAATACCGAGCGCGTCCGCGACCTTCCGGGATATAACAGTACTCTGTATTCGCCTGCTTACCGTTCGCCCCAACTGAAAGTTACACCTGCCGTAGGCTCGAGCCAGGTCGTTGTCTGACCGAAAAAGTTCGGTATCGTGCGTCCACGAACATCAACACGGAAGCCGATTGGACCCGCAATATTCAGGAACTTAACACCACCACCATAGTTCAGGGTGAAAAAGGTGTCGCCGTTGTCCATGATTTTGGACCGCGCAGGATTCGGCACCACAGCACCCGCCGCGTTGATCGCGTTGCCCCCGCGTTCGTAGAAGCGATAACGGCGGAAACCGCGCAAGTCCGTATCGCCGCCGAGTGTCGGCTGAAGATAAAACGGAACTACCCGCTCTTCCGAATGCAGACTGACTTCGGTTTTCGCACGCACCTCGATGACCCGCTTCTGATTGAAAAACGCGAAGCTTTGCTGTGCAAAGCCGGAAAGCCGCTGAAAGGAAAACTCGGGATGGCCCTCGGCGTAATAGCGATAATACCTGGCTTCCGCATATGTCCCTTTGTGCGGGTCCTCGGGGAAATCCCGCGCATCTAAGCTGGCGGAACAGCCTGCAACCACAAAGTTGCTTTGAACCTCAATTCCAGGCGCTTGACTTGGTCCAAACACGGAGTCGGTTGTCGCCAGACTCTCGTTCGTCCATGAACTGAGCCGGTTCCCCACAGTCTTGCCAGAACACGATCGTTGTCACTCTTCCATTGCAAGTCAGAACCCATTGTAAGCCCGGCTCCGGGCCCCAAACCGCCGATGCCAACGCGGATCCGCGTACGCTGAAAGACATGGCTGATGCGGCTGAAGGTCTTCTCGACTACCGTAGATTCCGCGGGATCGAGACTGCCGGATTTACTCGATCGCTGCGTTTGGATTTGATCAGCCCGGTCAATCGTTCTGCTGTCAGCATCCTGTCCTTTGACGTCTGGAGTTAAAAAGATCACCAGCGCCAGCACGACAATCCTGGCTTCACATTTGACCATATGAGCCTAGAGCAAATGTAACAACCGTGCGCGAGGCGAAGTACCGAGTGAAGTTCCGGCTGACTTAACTTTTGTTTCGTGGTGACTGGCCAGTATTCTTTCACGGCGATCAGTCGGGCTGGTGGTCGCCCGATTGCACCTTTTTCGAGCGAAGGTGTTGATCAGGAGGTTGAAGCCGTGCGTTCATTCGTATCTATTTTGCTCATCGTATGGTTCTCGGGAGGTTTACTAGGCGGTTTCGCCCAGAACACAACACCTCGCTCGGGCTTCGCAATCGTTACGCTCCTTTCAGGGAACATTGCCGGGCTGGTCGGAACCGAGACTCTGAGGAATCGAACAAGTTCGGGTATCGAGCAGGCGGCCATGCCTCCGTCTCCTCTGATCACAACGGCATCGATCCCAGTTCCAGTTGGGGTGGTGGGGGAAAATACGACTGCCATTGCGATTGCAAATCCGTCAGCGGGATCCGGAGGAGTCAATCTGGTTCTTACTGATAACGTCGGTACTGTCGTGTTGAACGTCGTAGTGCCACTGGGCCCGCGCCGGCAATTTGCAAAATTTCTCAACGAGCTCTTTGGCACACAGTCAGTCGCGTTCAACACTCCGCTTTTACTGACGGTATCCTCTGAAATCCCGGTCTCAATCGTTGCGCTCAATTTTCGAGGCGAGGAATTTACCTCGATTCCACTGGTGAGTCTTTCGCCACCCACACCCGTTGCCGTTCAACCTTTGACCGGGAGCGTGGTGATCTCGCCCGTACCGATAGAAACTTGTTTAACACCCCCGGTGCAAACGTTCGTTCCACCCAGCGCCTCCAATGGATTTGGCCTGGGCGTGGTACCTCTACCGACGCCGGTAATTACATGTTTAACACCCGCCGGCGTGCAGACTATAACGCCGCCCGCGTCAAGTACTGGTGTTCCACCCGGTTTTGGCCTGGGCCTGCCACCGACGCCGCCACCGGAAGCGACATTTTTTTCTCCGCCATTCACTATCAGTAATTCGCCCGTGCCGACCGTGACTTCGCCTACGACGACTACGGTGGTCAGTCCGCAGGCCCCGTCGACCGCCTCCATAGGTGGAAACGCCGCACTGGTCTTTCCACAGGTCGTAACCGGCGGCGCATGGTCCACTGACATCGTGCTTGGTAACAGTTCGACCGGAGCACAGGTTGTGCGGATCGATTTCTTCAGCTCGGATGGCCTGGCGACCAACAGCCTTACAGACATTGCGATTCCGCCGCGCGGAGTATTTTTCTTCTCTTCTGAGACCTCCGCAACGACAGGAAACTAAATGATTCGCCCTTTATGTGGGCTCCTGCTCGTGGCGGCATTAACGGGGACGCAGGGCGTGCAGCGACAGGTCATTAAAGTCGATGTCGATCTCGTCAATATTTATTTCACTGTCTGTAACAAGCATGGCCGGCTGATTCCCAATCTCGATCGAGCAAACTTCGCCGTCTATGAAGACAACAACCCACAGGTGATTACGAACTTCAGCCGAGAAACAGATGTGCCTCTCAAGCTTGTCCTGCTGATCGACACGAGTGGAAGCGTAAGGTACAAACTACCATTTGAACAGGATGTCTCGATCGCGTTTCTAAACTCCGTACTGCGGCCTGGCGTGGACCAGGCATCGGTAGTCACTTTCGACAGCAATATTGACCTGCGTCAAGACTATACCGACGATCCACTATTGCTCGCGAGTGCAATAAGACGTATTCGAGCGGGCGGTGCGACCCGCCTGTATGACGCACTCTCGTTGCTCCTCAACGGGACACTTGCCGAGGGTACCCCGCGGCGGGCAATTGTTCTCCTCACCGACGGTGACGATAACGTGAGCCGGAGTTCCCCTGGCGAAGTTATGGAAGCCGCTCAGCGCAATAACGTGCCAATCTACGTCGTAAGCGTAAATTCCATAGGTATCCCTGCTGATGAGTCCAATCTCCGGGACAGCACGCTTGAGATGTTTGGAACGGAAACCGGCGGGAAGGCGTTTTTCCCGAAGCGACTGAAGGATCTCTCGTCGCATCTGGCTGCAATCAGTAAAGAATTGCGATCTCAGTACACGATTGCCTACCGCTCAACCAACGATAAACGCGACGGCAGTTACAGAAAAATTCGAATCGAGGTCAGGAACACCCAGTACTCAGTCCATGCACGCTCGGGCTACTACGCTCCCACTCTCGTTACTACGAGGGTATCCCCATAATCACCCATCCTGTCCTACGCTACGGGTCGCACTTGCTGAGGCGAGAGGCGCTGTGAGAATCACTCTGGCGCCGGCACCGGGTGCGGACTGGATCATGAAAGTTCCACCGACGTATTCCATCCGCTCACGAACACTAAACAAGCCAAAATGTCCTGACTCGACGTGATGGGATTGATCAGCCACATTGAATCCCCTGCCATGATCTTCAATTTCGATTTGCAGTCTGTGATCGATTCTTCGCAGAGATAGATTCGCGCGGTTGGTTTGCGCATGTTTGGCTACATTGATGAGAACCTCGCGCACCGAGCGGAACAGGATCAGTGCAACGGGCTCGTCGATCGGAATATCCTGTTCATCGTTGGCAATCTCAACGACGAGTTCGTACCGCTTTTGCATGTCTCTCGCGAGCCATTTGACGGCGGCACGTAGCCCGAGTTTCCGCAACACGGGAGGGCTCAATTCAAACGTCATCGTATTCATCATCCCGGCCATCTCTTCCAGGATGGTACCGACTTCCTTCGCGCGCGCGTCGGCAATTGCGAGCTGATCGACTTTCATGCGTGCACGGAACAGTGCCTGACCAAGACCGTCATGCACATCCTCGGCCAGGCGCTGGCGCTCTCGTTCCTCTGCCAGCATCAGCTCCGCGGATACCTTCTTGAGGTCCTTCCTGTATTGCTCGAGTTCCTGCTCCGTCTGCTTGCGATCGGTAACATCGACGCATGAACCGATGTAGCCTGTAAAGGTGCCGTTCTCCTCGTGGAGCGGGATGCCGTTATCGAGTATCCAGCGCCATCGGCCATCGTGCCGGCGAAGCCTGTACTCCATCGTGAATGGTACGCGACGATCAAATGAAGCGACATACGTTTCGACACACCGCGTCAGGTCGTCAGGGTGAACTCCTTCCGACCAACCATTTCCCAACTCCTGCTTCATTGTGCGGCCGGTAAACTCCAGCCATGGCCGGTTGAACCAGGTGCACAACCTGTCGTTACCGCTGATCCAGATCATCACGGGCGCGTGGTCCCCCATTTGACGGAACCGCTGCTCGCTCTCTCGAAGCCTTTGTTCCGCGCGTTTTTGCTCCGTAATGTCTCGATGAATGGAAACATAAGCGGTGCTCCCGCGGCCGGAGCCGGGCAAGGCCGTGATCCAAATGTTGGCATCGTAAGGTCTGGCGCCTTTGCCGCATTGGACCAGCTCAACGTGACAGGAATTGCCGGCGGACAATTCCCGCAGCATTCGATTGACGGTTGCGCGGCTTGTCAGTTTGCCCTGCAATATCCGTCGCGGCCGGCCGAGCAGCTCACGAGCGGTGTAGCCGGTAATTCGGCACGCTGCATCGTTAACAAACAGAATCTTCGAATTGATCCAGCTCGATCCACGCGTGATCAGGACACCCTCGGCGAGGTGTGCGATGGCTTCGGCCTTCATCCGGATTTCCGCCGTCTGCTCCTTGACGCGCTTTTTCAATGTTGTGTTCAGTTCATTCCGCGCTTCTTCGGCATCACTTCGCTCGGTGATGTCGAGCAGCGCCGTCAGACATTGCCGATGTTCTTCAGGTCCGAACAGGACGCCCTCCATGCGCACGACCAAACGAGTACCGTCAGCGCGGCGCATGCCGATTTCGCAGACCGGTTTTGTGTCGCCCAAGAATGCCTTCCTTCGTTGTAAATACCAGGCATCCTGAGATTCACTGCTGACGAATTTCGAAAGGTCTGAACGCAGGAGAGATGATGGGGATTTGACGCCAAGCATCGTAGCGGCAGTCCGGTTACTTTCGAGGATCGTGCCATCTATGTCGAAAGTTACGTAACCAACGGGAGCAAAATCGTACAAAAAGGAATAACGATCGCACGATTCAGCCAGCTCCTTCTGGGCATCGCGAAGTTGTTCGTTCTGGACTTGTAACTCGATCTGACGAATTTCTAATTCGGCGACCAGACGCTGCACGTCCTCATTTGTCATTTTGGTGGGATCGATGTTGGGTGTGGCGGGGACGCCACGCCGGATGCGTTTTGTACCTTTGTGGAAAACGCGCTTTTCTTTACGCGGCATCTATCGACCGTGTCTCTGCGTTTCAGGTCGCAACGGAGTTCTACACTATAAGAGCAAACCCGCATAAAGCAACCAATTTCGATGAAGGCAAACGTCCGTCCCTATGGTAACGTCGTACGACACCCGACACGCTAGGCCTTGCGAAGAATCCAATCTAGCCAGGATTGAGATTCGAATACGGAGATTAAAGAATGGCTTCGCGAAATCACTCGAGGTCGTCCAAACATGCCAGGAAATCTTCTGGCAACTTACGCCAGACCCGAAAAGAACGCGTCCGTATTGTGATTGCGGACGATGATCCGATAATTCTCGATCACATAGCCAACCTTCTCGAAACGCAGTTCAACGTCGTGGGGCGTGCCAGAAACGGGATCGAGCTTCTCGAGAGCGTCAAGCGACTCACTCCCGAAGTCGTCGTCGCTGATATCGCGATGCCCGGACTGAGTGGGATTGAAGCGGCCAGGCAGATCACGAAGACAGTCTGCAATGTGAAAGTGGTGATGCTGTCGGGCTACAACGAGGAAGCTCTCGTTGAAGCGGCGTTCGAGGCCGGCGCTTCCGGGTACGTGGTCAAACTTCGTGCCTCTACAGAGCTGATTCCTGCTATCCAGAATGTTCTCGCCGGGCAGCCCTGTTGCGAGTGTCATGCCAGATTTCCATCGATGAAAACACGGTAAATCCCGAATAAGTTTCCATCAGACTCCGTAGTTTTACGGGTGGTCGTGCCGTCTTTCGTTCGCGAGAATGACACGCGAGGACCTATCGTATGCGATGGAACGATGAAGTGGCCGCCAGGACTCTTGCGTACGTGCTCGCCGGCGGAGCAGGGCGGCGACTGGAACCGCTGACGAGGTATAGACCGAAGCCGCTGGTTCCATTTGGCGGATGTTTTCGCATCCTTGATTTTGCACTATCCAACTGTCTCAATTCGGAACTCGACCGTGCGTACGTTCTAACCCAGCACCAGTGTGAAGCTATGGCCGCATATCTCAAAAAGGCATGGAATCGCCTTGGAGCCAGCCATCAAGAATTCGCTATTGCGACCCCTGCGATCAGTGGAAAACGCTACGCGGGAACCGCTGACGCCGTTCTTCAGAACCTTCATTTGTTGCAGAAGCATGACCGCTTATTCGCGCTGGTTATTTCGGCGGATCACGTCTACAAAATGGATTATCGGAAGCTTCTCAGCTTCCATGCGGCCAGCGGCGCTGATGTTACGATCGCGACGCTTGACTACCCGGAAGACCGGTCATCTGAAATGGGAATTCTGGAAATCGACGAGGACCATCGCGTCGTCGCGTTCGAGGAGAAACCACGGCACCGCCAACGCATGAAGCAGTCGGCAACCGTCCTGGTCAATATGGGTGTGTACGTATTCAATTACGAAACGCTGGCGGCGGTAGAATCGACAGACGGCCGGCCTCTCGACATCGCTGCCCATCTCATCCCATACCTGCTGCGTTCGCACAAGGTGAATGCCTACCGTCATGAAGACCGCGTGAACGGCAAAGCGCTTTATTGGCGCGATGTCGGCATGCTCGACGCATATTACGACGCAAACATGGACCTGCTGCTATCCGATCGGCAGATCGATCCTTACGGCGAAGACTGGCCCATACGCTCTGCCGGCGGCGCACGTCTCGGCCGGGGCGCTATTTCCGATGCCGGCTCCAAAATCGAAGTGAACTCCGTCATTCCACACGGCACCGACATCGCAGACGCCAATGTCTACCATTCCGTCCTATCCCCCGGTGTTGTCCTGGAATCCGGTGTTGATGTGCGACATTCCGTTCTTCTTCCCGGCACCGTCATCAAACGTGGAGCCGTGGTTCGCCGCGCGATTATTGATGCACACGTGATCGTCGAAGCAGGCGATCATATCGGATACAGGACCGAGCGAGACCAAAGCCGTTTTCATGTCTTGCCCAATGGCATTGTCGTAGTTTCTCCAGATCATTCACTCACTGCCGGTGGCATAATGAAAATAGAGAACTACTCATCAGGAGAGAGCCATGAAGTACCTGAGGCACTTACTGATGCTGGCAGTGTTGTTAATCCTCACCGCCTGCGACTACACCGATTTTGAAGCAACGTGGCAGGATCCATCTATTCGACCAATCGACCCTCGGAACGAACACCTGGCAGCTTTGCTGTTATCCGCTAACGAGTCTGTGCGCAGAAGCTTTGAAGACAACCTCGCACGGCAGCTCAACAGGCACGGTGTTGAGACGACTCCGGGCTATCAGCTGGTGCCTGAAGCAGACGCCACGAACAAAGAAGAACTACTGGCTGATCTTAAAACCACCACTGCTGATCATGCAGTCTTCATGCGAATCATCGATCGTGAAAAACAAGTCCGCTACATTCCAGGCTACGACTCGTATCCCGGTTTGTACGATGATCCGTTCTTTTGGTATGACGGACCTTTCGTGAGGCAATGGGGATACGGACCGTGGTTTTCCCCCTACGATCTTCCGTATTACCAGGTGGATACTATTGTGTCGGTAGAAACACTTGTGTACTCCGTCCCCGACAGC
>Ga0070707_100003033_pt1 | contig 15924 bp, 8 predicted proteins | sample KBSK5502metaG_FD_65468 | JGI IMG/M metagenome (GOLD analysis project Ga0070707, IMG submission 65468) | Corn, switchgrass and miscanthus rhizosphere microbial communities from Kellogg Biological Station, Michigan, USA - KBS K5-50-2 metaG | ecosystem: Host-associated > Plants > Roots >... | reverse complement strand
CCAAGCAAGGCCGAAGCAACAATTCCGAGGGCAACCGCCGCTATCAGAAGCAGACCGAACTCTTTTCTGAATTGTTCGTCAGCCGAGCGGTCTTGCGCCACTTGGATAGTATAAGTCTCGCTGCCTGCCTGGCCGCCGATGGAGGCTAAAGAAAATAATTTGCGTCCGGTTCGATAATTTTTCGGCTTCAGAGCGGCTGAAGTTAAATTGGAGTCGGTGGGAAAAACGTCTGATGGCAAGGAAGCATCCATTCCTGGTGTCGCGGCCACCGTATGACCTTCCGAGTCGATTACGCGGATCCAATAGGCGCTGTGCTCGCCTGGTCGAAGGATGGTTAGCTCTTCATTCAGTGCTTTGGTCCAGTTGGCCGTGCTTAAGTCAGCGTGCAGCGCCAGCAGCTTGTCCTTGAGGAAAAGATTGTCTTCTTCGGAAGCGTGTCGCACCAGAATGGCGTAGAATGCTCCCAGTCCGCAGCAGAGCAGGAGAGCCGCGGCCAGCGTAAAGAGAACAACCAGTTGCGAAGCAATCGATCGCGGCTCAGTTCGTCTTGAGAACATAACCGACGCCGCGAATGGTGTGAACCAATTTGGTCTTGAACGGATCGTCCACCTTCGCGCGCAACCGTCGCACCATCACATCCACAATATTCGTTCCGGTGCGAAAATTAATGTCCCATATTTGCTGCATGATCTCGGCGCGCGACACGACTTGCCCAGCGAAACGGGCCAGATGCGCCAAGAGAAGAAACTCCTTGGCGGTAAGATTAAGCGGGATGCCGGAGCGAATTGCTTTATTTCGTCGCATGTCGATTTCCAGATCATTGAAGCGCAGTTGCTCTTGAGTCGCTGTCGGTGAGCGACGCAGTAACGACCGGACCCGCGCCATCAATTCGGCAAATGCGAAAGGCTTCACCAGATAATCGTCCGCGCCCAGCTCTAATCCTTTCACTCGATCATGGACGCTATCGCGAGCGGTAAGAAAGAGAATGGGAACCTGAGCGCCCGCGCGCCGCAATTCCGTCACAACGGCCCAACCATCTTTTTTTGGCAGCATTACGTCGACAATCAGAAGGTCGTAGTGTTGCGCACCCGCGAGTTCCAGGGCCGGTTCGCCATCTTTTGCAATGTCCACGGTGAAACCGTCTTCACGAAGACCCTTGGCTAGAAAGGCCGCTGTTTTCTTTTCGTCCTCGATCACCAAGATTCGCATTGATCGAGAATATATGGCTGCGCTGCGTCGACTCAAGATGAGCGCCGGGTGTGTCAACACCGCGCAAGTCCCTTCGCTCGCTCGATACTTTTTGACGATGGCGCCGCTGGAAAGTAGAGAGTTGCGCGATGCACCCCCACTAAACATCCCTGAAATCCGGAAAGGCCCTTGATGAGACGCTATCTTCCTTTCGCCATTATTGGGGCCGTCTTTTTAATCGCAGTGGGCGGAGGTGCGCTGCTTTTCCATATGAAGCAGCAACGGATCGCAGCGGCCAGGGCAGCTGCGGCTGCGGCGGCCGCGAAAGCATCTTCTTCGAGGAAGGTCGGAGCGGATCCGCCGCATGTGCGGGGTTCGACTAAGGCCGCCGTCACTTTGGAAGAGTTCGGCGATTTTGAATGTCGGCCCTGCGGCGATCTCTCTCCGGTTCTCGAGAAAATCGAGCAGGATTATGGCGCCGACCTGCGTGTTGTGTTTCGGCAATTCCCTCTCGCTATGCACAGGCACGCCTTAGAGGCCGCACGCGCGTCTGAGGCTGCCGGGTTGCAAGGCCACTTTTGGGAAATGCACGATTTACTCTATCGTAATCGTTTCATTTGGCCCGGCGCACCAGCCGCCCGCAAAGCTTTCGAAGATTACGCAAAATCTGTCGGACTCGATCTGGAACGCTTCAAAAGAGATATGGATAGCGAGCAGGTTAACGCGCGAATCGTTGCTGACCGACAGCGCGGAGCATCGCTCGGGGTTGATCGGACGCCGGTTCTTTTTATCAACAATCGCCAAGTACCGGCGAATTCTCTGAATCCGCCTGGGTTGCGCGCAGCAATGGATGCCGCGCGTGACGGAAAACCCAGTGAATGACGCAAGCGTGACAACTTCAAAACACTCCGAGGCCAACACCGCGGATGTATCTGCGATCCGCTCTCCAACCATTTTCTACGTGCTGGCAGCGCTTTTCTCGCTGGTTGGACTGGCTGATGCGATTTATTTAACGGTTGAACATTTAACGGGTGAAACCGCGGGTTGCATTGTAACCAGAGGGTGTGCCGAAGTGCTCGGAAGCAAGTATGCGGTTGTCGGCAACATTCCTTTGGCCGCTGTCGGTGGGCTGGGTTACTTCACGGCCTTCTGCTTGGCGACTCTGGCGGCTTTTGGCTATCGACGCGTGGAGATTTTCCTAATGTTGCTAGTCGAAGCGATGTTTGCGGTAACACTCTGGCTTCTGATGTTGCAAGCCTTTGTGCTTCACGCCTTTTGCGATTACTGCCTCCTTTCCGCCGCGGTGACTGTGGCGCTCACGGGAACCGTCTTTGCGGGGCGTCTTCTTGGATCATGAGGTTTTGACCACCTCTCTCCGGGTTACGCTAGAAAGATCAGCGGCCCAGTGGCAATCACCGAATTTCCCCGGGGCGAGAGTTTGTAGCCTTAATCAGGTCGTCGTTTTCGCGCTAGGGCAGTGATGTCAGGGTCTGTTTGCGCGCGATGAAAACGTCGGCCGAATCGATGTCACCGCTAACGTTAAGATCGTCTCGGAAATTGGAGTTAGTGACGTTGTGCAAAGTCTGTTGTCTGACCAAAAACACATCGGCCGAGTCAACATCACCGCTGGCGTTGACATCGCCTAGCAGCACACCCATCGGCACAACGACAGGGCCAGTATTTAGTCCATCATTGACGGTTAAGGTAATGCCCATTCTCTGCGCGTTAGTGACGCCAGTCAGGTTAATAAACACTTGATTGCCGCTCGCGATGGCAGTCATGACGGATCCTGTGCCGGAAGAAACCGTAGGGGCACCGACCAACGTAATCGGACGAGGAAACGTAACAACCACTTGATGATTATTTGAGTTAGGACCCTGACCGACGCGGCATTCGATGCCGAGGTTCCCCGAGAGCGGCAAGTCGATATCGAATGGAGGGCTAATCGAGCCATGAGTCTTACGAGAGACGGCACTAAGTGGCACTATGCCGCCTTCGCAAGCGGCATTACCCACGACAGTGTATGTCGCCGCTGGAAAGCTGTTGTCAGACTGCGCTTTGCAGAACGTGTGATCGACAAAGGAGTTCGATCGCTCCAGCTTATTGTTAGGAGTACATGGAGGCAGATCGGTGGCGCAGTTAGAATTGTCGCCCGTAATTGTCCTTCCGCCAACCGCGCCGAGCAGGTCACCAGGCTGAGGATTACCGAAAGCCGATTTCGGAACATAAATCGAGATCGTTCCGTCGGTCTGCATGTTGCTTGCAGGATCGGCGGCTCCAACCGTCGTCTCCTTAATGACGAAGATGGCCGGCACACCGGCATCAGCCAGCGTGCCATACTCGAATGTTGGTGCGCCCGTATTTCCGGTTGTCATACCCACATAGTATTGCTGGCCCGGTGATGTGAACGAGTTCCAGGTAATTCTCCATCTGCTGTTGGGCGGAACGGTCGAGAGATCGTTCACTTTCATCTTGAATAGGAACTCGCCGGGCTTGTCCGCAGGTTCGCCGACTGCAACATAATCGATCAGAAGAGATGCCGGCGTACTGGTTCCAGCATTGGCTTCGGGGTGGCTGGGATCGTTCTGATGGATGGTTATCCCGGTGCAAGCATTGCCGACGTAAAACGCCGCCACTTCATTGTTCCCGCATGACGTGCCGACGCTATTCATCGCGCGCACCTTGTAGTAATAAGTCTGGGTCGTGTCGGTCGCTGTTAAATCATTGAAGCTTCCACCTGTCTGGGTTCCCGGTACGGTTGTGAGCAGAGTTTCAGCGCCGCTCGCTGTGCCTCTCAGGATCTGATAACCCGTGATCGGGGAGTTGCCGGTGTCGGCCTCAGACCACGCCAGGTGGACTGTCAATCCAATGCGGCGTTGTGTAACCGAGGGCATTCCGGGCTGGGACGTCGAGCTAGCGGGATCCTTACTGGCAAGGAGCCGGCGCCCGCTCGATTGCCGGGCAATTGTTGCTGCCGTGGTGTAAGCATTGCCGGTTGCGGTAGGCGCCGCTTGAGCGCAATTCCCGCCCTCGCAACCGTTCACGTACCCGACTAAAACGCGGCCGTCTCGATCAATGGTGATATCAAAGAAGTCGAGCAGGTTGCGGGTAATGTTGGCACCGCCACCTCTCAGCAGGCCACTGCGCTGCATCGGCGCGTTCGGAGTTACATCCGTTGTCGTCCAATGCGCTCCTCCATCGAACGTCTCCGCGACGTAGAGATGCCAGACGCCGGTGAAATTGGCTGCGTTGGAATCTCCTGTGGCTGTCGTCGAGCCATAGAAAGCGACCGCGGCGCGACCGCTATTGGGATTACCGGGAGTGGCGCTCCCTCCCACCGCAGCTGGAAACGCTATTTGTTTCAGCCCGTAAACAACTCCAACATCGAAAATGTTCTGCCAGGTAGCGCCAAAATCATCCGATGTCGCGACGCCTGCCGCCACGCCGCTTTGAGCGAAGAGGAAGTAAACACGCCCATTCGCGTCAATGCCAATGGCCGGATCGTCACTTGCGCCACTGGCGCTAAACGAGGGATTCTGCACATGCTGAATCGTCCAAGTCATGCCGTTGTCTTTGGAGACAACCGCTGCCGACTGGTTCCCACAGGATCGGTTCGGAACGTAGACCGTTCCGTCAACGGGCGAAACTTTCACGTGACCGTGCAAGCCGCCACATGTGAGGAGGCTGTAAATCGGCACCGAAGGACCGTAGGTTAATCCGCCATCATCGCTTCGAGAGCACAGGGCAGTGGCGATGTCCTGCGAACAATAGTAAACCGCGTTGGGATATGTGGTGCCAGGTGGCCTGGCTGGGATTGGGGCATGGTAAATACCACCGCCGATAGTTTCGTGATCGACCGCCGATGCAGGACCGCCCGATTGGTTTGGGAACCAGTTAAGACCATCGTCGTCGGTGTACGAGATCTTGACGGTATCAGGACTGAGCAGCGTCAGCTCGGCGGCGAACACGCGGCTGTGGAATCCTAGGGGATCGGTGAAGCCCCGATCGGTGAAGCCGATGGGATCGGAGTCGATCACCGTAGATGTCGGCGCCGCGCGGTTAACCCAGATCGAAGACTGGCCGGTATTAGGGCAACTATCATTGAACGTTACGAACAACGTCTGAAGGTCGGACTGGAAATTCGCCACGCCGGTGGCCCAGTTGCTGCCCACGGAGGGCTCACCCGAATTGCGTCCCATGTATTCAACCGAGTGCGGTTGCTGCCCAGCTGACGTAACGGTGACCGGAACGAGAACTCCCGGCACCGTAAAGTTTTCGTACCCGATCTTTGGACCCGTATCCTGAGGCGCCGCCGGGGGAGGCGGGGGCGGTGCTGCGATGGTCGCCGCGCCATGGTACTCATCGGTAGCCGATGTAGGCGTGGTGTCGTAAGCAACGTGTACAGTGAACACCCCAGTGCCCGATATTGCGGGGTCAATGTAAGCGATTTGAAATGATTGGCCCGGGCCATTTATCGCCGACGTTATTAATGTCCCCGTGTTCGAGCCCTTATGAATATAGATGTCGTACTCATTAGCTCCGCTTACCCAAGTCAGGAGAACCTGGACTTTTTTTCCGGCCCAATCCGCTGGCGTGCCAGCGACAGTCAGCGTAAAAGTTTCGCAATTAACCCCATCCACGCATTCAGATTCATCTATTACTCCTCCGGGGCTAACCGTCGTACCACCCCAGTTCGCTGTTTGTGTGCCGGTTGCGTTGACCGTTCCGCTTGCCGGGTTTTGCGCGCGCGTCGGCATAACAAAGAGCAACGCGACGCTGCTCAAGACAAGTAGCGTGCCGAGGGTGATGCGAGCTGTTATGGAAGAAGGGTGTATTTTCATGGTGGCCTTTCGATTAATGCACTGGGCCGCTCCGCAGTCAGGGCGAGTCCGGAGCAGGGCAGTATCGTTCTTAGAATCGAAACGGAAGAAAGAAATGGACGTGAGGTCCGGCCTAGTAGTTAGCGAAGATAGTCGGAGTGTTATCACACCTACTGCGACCGAACCCCTTACCTTTGGTTCTTGCCGCGCCGCCATCATGACGAAGGAGCGTATCCTTCATCGAATTGAAGCTTGAGGGATCCAAGTTCCCGTATGGTTTCGTTTTTGCGCTAGGGCAGTGAGGTCAGGGTCTGTTTGCGTGCGATGAAGACGTCGGCCGAATCGATGTCACCGCTAACGTTAAGATCGTCTCGGAAATTGGAGTTAGTGACATTGTGCAGAGTCTGTTGTCTGACCAAAAACACATCGGCCGAGTCAACATCCCCACTCGCGTTCACGTCGCCCAGGAGCACACCCATCGGGATAGAGACGACGCCTGTGTTAGCGCCATCGTTTACGCCGATCAAGGTGAGCGTGAGTTTCTGCGCGTTGGCCACACCGGTAAGGTTCACAAACGCTTGATTCCCGCTGGACAGGGCAGCGGCGACCGTTCCTGTGCCGGAAGAGACTGTAGCGGAACTAAACGTGATCGGACGGGGAAAGGTAACAACCACTTGGAAATCACCGTTCGCTCCGCCGCTGCGGCATTCGATGCCCGGGCCGCCGATGAGAGGAAGATTAATATCGAAAACGCCTGCGCTACGGTGGGTTTTGCGAGAGACCGCGCTGACTGGTAGCAGGCAAGAGCTCGTGCCGGTCGCGCGGCTCGCCGTGGTCACTTCTTTGGTGGGCGTAGTGTAGCTGATGGTGGGAATCCCGTTTCCGTCCAAAACGATCTGCATAAAATCGAGCCGATCGAATCCGACGACATCGACCAGCTCTTCTTCCCACGTGGGCTGCGCGGTATCAACATTCGCTCCGCGCAGATAAAAGACGTTGCCATTACCGCCCGCGCCCGCCTCCATCAACGCGATGTGAATTGTGCCACAATCAGCGACGAAAAACTGGTCGGCCCCGGAGTCGGAGCGGAGAGCGTTGCCCCAGCGCGGCAGCGTGTGAACGAAGGCGAAACTTTCTCCCTGATTGAAACTCACATAGAGCATGTTCCCGTGCAGGACGTAGAGCGTGCCTTTGTTGTCGAAGCCCGTGTGAGTGACGACATAGTTCCCGGCGGGACCTTGAACGATCGGGTGCTTAATTCCCGTCCAGGTGGCGCCGAAGTTATCGGTTTTGCAAACGTAAAGACTTCCGCTCGCTGTTTCGGTCCAATAAAACTTTCGATCGGTGCCCCAGGCACCGTGCCGCCCCGCCTTATGTTTGGTGAAGTTCGCATCCGGAATGCGCGCGTCACCCGGTGACGTCGGATCATGGGCCATCTGTTGGCAGACAATGTGATCGGGACCGCTGCCATCGTCTCCGACAAGCGGCGTCTGGATGGGCCAGGTCAACCCGCCGTCAAAACTGAAAAGTGCGACCGATCCGATCCGGTACCAGCCGGCGAGAACATAAGGTGCCGTTTGCGTCGGAGAGAGATTAGAAAACGGACCGAGATAGGCCCACGCCTGGTCATTGGCCACGAAAGCCACTGGAATCGGGACCACAGTCCAATTCTCCCCCCGATCACTGCTGCGCGCGCAAACACCGTCAGTCACTTCGGTGCCGAAAAATACAATATCATTGCCCATGGCATTCAGGTCGCCTTCGATCCCGAAGGGCTGCGACACGTTTACGGGCGGGTACTTTTGCGTCCACGTTTTCCCGTCGTCGTCGCTCCGCAAGATTTTATTTCCTGTGAGCAGGACCGGCAGTAGCACGTAGACGGATGAACCCTGAGCCGCGAGATTGCCCTCGCAACAGGTCCCGTGATAATCGATCGTCCAATTCTTCGACAACGGGGGAAGAGGAGGCGCCGGTGGCACCGGAATGACAGTCGCGGTAGCATGATACTGATCCCCTGGCGAGACGGTGAAATAAACGGCGTGAACAGTGTAGACACCAGTCCCGTCCACACTCGGCACGATGACGGCCGTTTCGCTCGTTTCAGGCGCGCTGCCGGTAGATGAATGAACCACCGGCCCCGAGTTGTCCGTCTTGTGGATGTACATGTCATAATCGTTCGCGGGGATTATCCAGGTAAACTTCACCTGAATGCCCTTGCCCGCCCAATCGGCCGGGGTCCCCGAAACAGTGAGCGTAAAAGTATCGCAGCTGACACCCTCGACGCAGGTATTCCCCTCGCCATTGGGAGAACTCCCTCCGACGGCAGTTCCGTCCCACACGACCGGTTGGGAGCTAGGCGCGATCGTGCCCGACGTGGGATTGGCTGCGTGCGCCCAAAAACCAGCCAGGAGCAACATCGCACAACAGAAAACGCAAATAGCGACTGTGGCTTTAGGTTGTCCTAGCGCTCGGCAGGAAAGACTGCGAATTCCGACGCGTAATCTAATCATAGTGTGAGGCGGCTTTCGCCGGATCTTTATTCTCACTCTCCTCTGGTTTGAATCGTGCCTCGACGTGCTTGTGGTCGTGTTCATGCCCTTCGGCAGAAATCGCCTTTCAACGGAGTTCCTGCGCGGTAATCAACACGTAGACGCCGCCTCAGCGCAGGATCGACAATCATTGACGCAGCGCAGTCGGCTCTGACTTTAGATTCTTGTACCGCTTAGCGTTTTAGTTAAGGAAGCGAAGTCAAGGTCTGTTTGCGTGCGATGAAAACGTCGGCCGAATCGATGTCACCGCTAACGTTAAGATCGTCTCGGAAGTTGGAGGTAGTAACGTTGTGCAGAGTCTGTTGTCTGACCAAAAACACGTCGGCCGAGTCAACATCACGGCTGGCGTTGACATCGCCTAGGAGCACACCCATCGGGGCGCCAACGTTGAAGATGTTGCTGCAGCCATCATTCACACCGACCAGTGTTATCGTGATTGTCTGCGCGTTAGCTACCCCGGTAAGGTTAACAAACACCTGATTTCCGCTGGTGGTGGTGCTCGAGACCGTGCAGACCCCAGAGCACGTAGCGGAGGTGAAGGTAACTGGGGCGGGAAACGTGAAGACTACCTGATGAGCACCGGAGGTGGCGCCGCCGGCGCGACATTCGATGCCGGTAGTGCCTGTGAGTGGCAGATTGACGTCGAAGACCCCCGCACTTCCATGGGTCTTGCGAGAGGCCGCAGTCACTGGTGATAGAGCTGCACAAGAGGTATTGCCGACGACGGTGTATGTCGCAGCCGGAAAGGCGTTATCGGTCTGCGCTTTGACGAACGTATGGTCGATCAGCGCGGTCGAGCGCTCCAGGGTGTCAGTCTGCGGCGTATCGCCGGTGAATGTCCTTCCGTTCACGGCCCCGAGCAAATCACCGGGCTGTGGACTCCCGACTGCGGACTTTGGCACGAAGATGGTGATCAACCCGTTAGGGCAGAAGTTGCTTGCAGGCAAGGCCGCTGCGACCTTCGTCTCCGTGGGAACGCCGACGACCAAACCGACGACGGCGGTGGCAATCGTACCATACTCGAAGGTTGGCGGCGCATTACCAGGTCCAGTCTTCATGCCAACGTAGAACTGCTGGCCGGGGGATGAGAATGAGTCCCAAACCATCCTCCATCTGCTGCTGGAAGGCAGGCTGGAAAGGTTGGATACTTTCATCTTGAACATCAAGTTGCTTGTCCCAGGAGGCTCGGCCACCGCAACATAGTCAATGGCAAGTTGCGGATTCGCGCTGGCGGCCGCGCTTTCGGGATGAGTAGGCAGGTTCTGGTGGATGATCAGACCATTGCACGTGTCACCCACATAAGGGGCAGCAATTTCATTGTTTCCGCATGATGGGCCGACGCCATTTACCGCCAGCACCTTGTAATAATAAGTCTCGGTGATGTCGGTTGCAGTCAGGTCGTCGTAAGTCGTCTGAGTTCCAGGCAGATTATCCGCCAGAAGAGTCTCAGCACCACTCGCCGTCCCTCTCAGGATCTGGTATTTTGTAATGGCCGAGTTGCCGGTATCGGCCTCTGACCATCCGAGATGGACAACGGGACCAACTCGGCGCTGTGTGACCGATGGCATACCCGGGACCGACGTAGCGGTTAATGGGTTGGGCGGATCGAAGGCAGCGACAAGTCGCCGTCCGCTTGATTGTCGTGCGATTGTGGCCGTTGCACTATATGCGTTGCCCGTTGCGCTGGGCGCTGCTTGAGCGCAATTGCCGCCAGGGCATCCGTTCACGTACCCAACCTCGACGCGACCTTGCTTGTCAATGGTGACGTCAAAGAAGTCGAGCAGGTTGCGACAGATATTGGCCCCGCCTCCGTTCCATATACAACCGCGTTGCATCGGAGCGCCTGGTGTTACATCAGATGTTGTCCAGGTCGATCCGCCGTCAAAGGTATGGGCAACGTAAAGATGCCAAAGGCCACTGAAGGTGCCTGAGTCAGAGCTTCCAGCCGTGGTCGTGCCGAGGAAGGCGACGGCGGCGCGACCCGCGTCTGCTGCCACGACGGCGGGGTACCTTATGTTCTTCAGGCCGTAAACGGAGCTGACATCGAAGATGTTTTGCCAGGTACTGCCATGGTCGTCGGATGTGGCGACTACTGCGGCACCGTCAGCGTTCGCTATCGCGAAGTAGACACGGCCATTATTGTCAATGCCAACCGCGGGGTCGCTGCCGCCGGAGGCGGTATCAACCGTCGCGTTTTGAACATGGCGAATGTGCCAGGTTGCTCCATTATCCTCTGAGACTACCACGGCCCCGTCGCCACCGCAGTTATTGTTTGGGAGATAGACCGTTCCGTCAACGGGGGAGACTTTCACGTGACCGTGCAAGCCGCCACATTCCGTCGTGTAGGTCGGGATGGGACCGAAGTTGAAGTGGGCCCCTCCGTCATCGCTCCGCAAACAAAAGGCTGTGACGAGGTCCTGCGAGCAGTAATAGACAGCGTTGGGATAAGCTGGAGTGCCGACGAGGGGCGCATGGTAGGGGCCGCCGCCGACAGTCTGGTGGTCAATACCGGATCCGAGAGGTCCAGAGCTCGGTATCCAGGTGTTTCCGTCATTATCCGAAAAGGAGATCTTGCACGTGGGTGACGTTGCAGTGAGCTCTGCGGCGAAGACGCGACCGGTTTGACGATCAGTGAAGCCGATCGGATCAGAATCAATTACCACGGATGTCGGCGCGGGCCGGTTAGCCCAGGTTGCAGTTGGGCCGCCTGTCGGACAAGCGTTAGCGAACGTGATAAACATCGTTTCGAGGTCCGACTGGAAATTTGTCACGCCGGTCACATTGTTTGGCGCAAGTGAGTTCCAATTCACGCCGATCGATGGTTCGCCTGCGCCACGTCCCATGTATTCCACGGTGGGCCCGGTGCTTACGGTAACCGGTGTGAGAACTCCCGGCGCTTCGAAGTTTTCATACCCTATCTTCGGGCCCGTATCCGGAGGCGCCGCAGGAGGTTGCGGCGGAATAAGCGGAACCACAGTTGCCGTACCTTGATACTGGTCACCCGGAACGGTCGCAAAATAGATGACGTGCACGGTAAAGACGCCGACGCCGTCCGTTGCTGGGCTGATATGTGCTACTTCCACTTCATCTTGGGTGACGCCCGCGCCGGCGCCGGATGAATCTACAATCGGTCCGTTGTTATCAGTCTTGTGAATAACCAGATCGTAATCATCCGCCCCGGTAGGCGCCACGGTCTTAACCTCAATACGTTTGCTCGCAGCCGCCCAGTTAGCCGGTGTTCCGCCGACGGTCAGTGTAAAAGTGTCGCAGCTGACCCCTTCGACGCATGTGCTCTCGCCATTCGCAGCTCCTGTTCCGGTGGCTGTGCCGACCCAAGTGAGAGGCGACCCGGTTGGGCTGGCAATGGTCCCCGACGGAGGCGCCGCCGATCGCGAGCCAGGTGTGAAGAGTGCGAGCACAACCAGGACGATGCTAATGATTAGGAAGAGTGCGCCGAGGGTCGCGCGAGCGGCTATCGAAGAGGAGGTTTTTTTCATAGTGAAATTCTTGATTAACGCCCGAGGGCTATTTCGATTGCAACGATCTAAAATATTGTAGGTTTTAAAATTTGTAGAACTTCGCTTAACGCAGCGATTTAAGACTAAGAATCGGAAGGAGCTCTTCAGATGGTCGCCTTGCGGCCTGAAATGGTCAGCTTTTAACCTCGGCGAAAGTACAACTCAGTTGTCATCGCTCACCGAAGGCGGGTTGCGTACCAGTCCGAAGAAGGTGCTGGCGAGAAGCTTCAGTTGGCTCGTCAAATTTTGGCCTTCTCGATCTTTTAGCCACCCGCCTATGGCGTCAGTGTATGGCTCACGGAGCCGTGGCTAAATGATGAAATGGCGGTTCCTTTACGCTTGGCCTAACGAACGCGAAGAATGGCCAGCGTTTTAACGCTGGGAAAAGGTACCCGCCATAAAGTGAGTCCCGCGAGGGACGCAAGGATGCGGTAATCTTCTTTCGTCCCTACCGGGACTTGATTGTGTATCATTCAAGAACCCAGCGTTAAAAAACGCTAGGCTTATTGTCCCATGCAGGAAAAATGCTAGAGCCGATCACCGATCTCATAAAATAAGGGCCCTCGTTTTGTTGGCGATAGTTCGCTACCGCTCACCTTCCGCTTCGCGTCTCCGGTCGCGAAGGCTCTCCCGTTTTTCCTTGTCACCCTCGAATTCTTTTTCCTCAGTCTCGAAGCGGCCAAAGATATCCTTCCAGAGATCCTTAGCGCTGCGCTTGGCTCCGGAATCGGGATCGATCTACGTCACGGACAAGCTGATCGACTTGCTCAATCTGTTCCGTCACTCCGACGCCGGGCTGGCGACGACCAGCCCCGTGAGCAGAAATACGATTGCGGCTGAAAAGAGGCAGTAACGACAGAAAGCATGAAGCAGAAACGCTTGCACAAACAAGAACCAGAGGGTGACGAGGAACATTGCCCAGACTATCCAAACAAACAATCTGCGCGCGCGTGCGTAGCCGAAGGCTGTGAAGGTGGCAAAGCTGAACGCGCTGAAGTATGCAATCGCGCCGAAACCGGCAACCGGAATCCTGCCCATATGGGCATAAGCACTGCCCAGAACCTTGAAACAATCCGGCGACCCGCCACAGAGGGCGGTTTCGCCCGTCAAAAATTGCACCGTTAGATAAGTGGCATCGGCCAGGCCAGCCAACGAGATCAAGGCCGCAATCGTATAGAAAATGCTTCGAGCGCGTGATCCGATCACGTTGTTTCCTTTCGGATAAATTATTAGGACGGCGGCTTGGCCTTTACCGCCGCCTCTACAGCAGCGCGTAAGTTGCCCGGGTTTAGATCAGTCGGATCCAAGGCCCGGTTATTAAGAAAAATGGTGGGAGTATTTTGGACACCGAGCGCAGCACCGTGCTTTTGATCTGCCGTCACGCGCTCTTTGGCTTTGTCGCTGTCGATGTCTTTTTTGAAACGATCAACGTTTAGCCCAAGCATTCCCGCGTAAGAGTTGAACAACGTGCGCACGTCAGCGGCTTTGCTCCAAACGGATTGCTCACGGTAAAGCAAGTCATGCATCTCCCAAAAGTGGTTTTGCAAGCCTGCTGCTTCGGCGGCACACGCCGCTTCCCGCGCATGCTGGTGAGTTATGAGCGGGAAATGATGAAAGATCACACGCAAACGTGGATCGTAATCTTTTTCCAATTGCTTGATTGGACCCGCCAGCGCGCCGCAGGGCGGACATTGGAAATCGCCGAATTCTTCCAGTGTGACGGGGGCATCAGCGCGTCCGCGAACGTGAATGGATTCGTTGCCTTCCTTCCCAGCGGCCGCGCGATCGCCGGACATGGTAAGGACGGGAGGCCGCTTCGCGCGATAGAGCGCTACCGCGCTGCCCAGCGTGAGTATTGCCACTGCGCCAACAATGACGAAAGGAAGAAATCGTCTCATAGAACGAGCCTATCGAAGCACATTCAGAAAGCTATGGCTAATCCGTGCAAAATTGCACGAACTTCAGTTTTCCTTTGTGGGTCGGTCTTTGCTTCGAGTTTGTGCGAATACGATTTACTGATCTTCAACTAGGGAGATGAGGGAAGCGATGTCAGCGTCTGTTTTCGGGCGACGAAAACGTCGGCCGAATCGATGTCACCGCTGGCATTAAGATCCTCTCGGAAGTTGGAGAGAGTGACATTGTGCAGAGTCTGCTGTCTTACCAAGAAGACATCGGCAGAGTCGACGTCGCCGCTCGCATTGACGTCGCCGACCAGAACGCCCATTTGCGGGGAAGAGGCGGCGGCGATGTTGTGACCGAGTGTATCGGCCACGTTACTTAAATTGACTTGGATATACTGCTGATTGCTCACGTTGGTGAGGTTCACGGTGTATTGATTTGGTTTTGGCCCGATCGCCCTGCTACCAACCGTCGCCGTTTTCGTTGGGTCGTGGGTGACGCTGGCGCTAGCGACGCTCTGCAGATTGTTCGAGAAGGTAAAGATCAACTGGTAATCTCCAGTCGCGCCGCCAGGGAGCTGGCCGGGAGTTCGACATTCAACCCCGCGTGTCCCAGCAAGCGGTAAATTAACATCGAAGTTGCCGGCACTGCCGTGACTCTTCTCGGATACGACGCTGGTCAACTGCAGGGGCAGGTTTACGATGATGTCCTTGACGTTGCTATTATCCGTATAGGTCCCATTCGTGTAAGCACCGCGCACGCGATAAAAGTAATGGCCACCAGGCTTGTTGGTGACGTTAAACGATGTGGTGCTGGGACCCGTGGTGCCGATTTGCTTCCAGGTTGCGCCGTCCACGTTGATGTCGTCTACCCACCAGCCGACGGTTCGGAGGAGGAAATAGATAAACGCGCCGCTGTTATAACGGAACTGCAATTTGAAGGGCGTGCCTCGGTAAGCGCTGAGATCGAGTTCATAGCTCTGCATCCGGGTGTCAGCCGGTGGTGTTCCCGGTGGGAATGGGGGTGCGATATTAATGACCTTGAGCTTATTCCAGGTGCTTCCTCCATCCGTTGAAATCTCCACATTTCCGGTATCATCGGGGTCATTAAAGTAGCGACTCCAGAAAGTAAGGCGCCCCGAGCCTACAGTTGCCGGAATGGTAATGTTGCTGTTAAGCATTAGACTGCTATCAGCGTTGCCGAAGGTGAACCCGTTATTCTCGGAGATCGCTCCATTTGCGAAGTAACTCAACGGCATGCTGTGAGAAAATGTCGGATCCTGTGTCCAGGGATTGGGAGTCTCGGGAACGCCGGAATAACTGGTGCTCCAGAAAGAACCCGCTTGTCCTGGCGGGGCCGCGGCATTATCCGCATTGTCGAACAGTGGATTCACGTAGTCGGTGGACTCTTCCACGATATAGTTAGCGAGGTTGGTCGTAACCTCAGCTGGGCTCCAGGTCACCATGTAAGAGTTGTTCGTAGTCGTGCCGCTCGGACCGGTCAACGCTGGCGGATTGACTGTTTCTAGCGGAAGCGGAGTTGGCGCTGGCGTGGGCGTTGGCTGGGCTGGATTGCGCGTGAGCGCAAAGTTTTGCACAGTGTTGCCGCCGTTTGTCACCGTGACACCGGTTGCGGTGCTTGGGAAATATCCCTGTTCGGAGGCCGTAACGCTGTAGCTGCCAGGTGACAGCGGGCTGAATTGGTAAACGCCGTTCTTAAAGGTGATCGCAGTGTAGCCACCTGCTGTCACACTGGCGCCGGCGATGGGGTTACCTGTCCCGCTATCGGTGACTACTCCGGTCAGAATGCCCGTTTGCCTCGGCGTGCATTGAGGGAATTTGAAACTGCCCACGCGCGTGTGCCAAATGCCCGTCGGCGCGTCGGCCGCCGCGTAGTATTCGTCTGTGTACCAAAACGTGCAGTCGTCGCTTGGATCAATCTGCATCGCGG
>Ga0070707_100003032_pt1 | contig 15926 bp, 18 predicted proteins | sample KBSK5502metaG_FD_65468 | JGI IMG/M metagenome (GOLD analysis project Ga0070707, IMG submission 65468) | Corn, switchgrass and miscanthus rhizosphere microbial communities from Kellogg Biological Station, Michigan, USA - KBS K5-50-2 metaG | ecosystem: Host-associated > Plants > Roots >... | reverse complement strand
GCGGCCCAGGCTGGTCGGCCCGCTCGCCGTGTACCCGTCGGGCACGGTCATGGTGACCGTGTAGTCGCCCGCGCCGAGGCCGCCAAACCCGTAGATGCCCGACGTGCTGGTGGTCGTGGTGGCCCCACTGGGCGCGAGGGTCAGCACCACGCCGGCCCCAGGCCCGCCGGTGACCGTGCCCCCGATGGTCGACGACTTGGGCACCGCGGTCACCGACTCGGTGCACTCGGTCAGCTGATCGGAAACCCCGAGCAGCGAGGCGGTGAACGACAGGTGCACGACCTGGCTGGGGGTGTCAGCCGGCGGGCTGAAGGTGAGGGTGCCGGTCCCATCCCCATTGTCCTTGAAGGTCCCCCAGGCCGGCAGGCCACTGGCCGTGATCACCGGGTGCCCGGCCGCGTCGCGGGCCTCGACCTTCCAGGTGTCGGTCTTGCCGGCGCCGACGCCGTGGGCGCACGGCAGCTGGTCGGGTGGCGGCGGCGGCACCACGAAGAAGGGCTTCGGCGTCAGCGTGCTGGGCGTCGTGGTGTTGATCACCACCACCCACGCCTCGTCGGGGCCGGACTGGTCGTCGATGACCTCGTAAGTCCAGTTGCCAGCGGTGCCGCGCGGGACCACGAGGTGGAGCGGCGGCTTGGACGACTTGACCTCCGAGTACAGAGTGCCGTCCGGCGCGTAGACCTTGATCCTGAACGAGGAACCCGGCCATCCCAGTGCGAAGTCGGCGTCGGTGTTGCCGTCGACGGCGACCCCGGGCTGGATGCCGCTGCTGTTGGGCGCTGTCAGCGCACCAAGGCCGACGGTCGCCGTCGTACCGCCGGTCTGGCTGTTGATGGTCTGGTTGAACACGACAAACGGGTCGTTGAGGTCACTCTGGGGGATCGGACCGGGCGGGCTGGCCGAGGTCGCGCCCTTGGCTACCGACGTCGACTGGTTGGGTCCCAGCGGGGTGGGGTTGCCGCCCACGAATACGGTCACCGCACCGCTGAAGTCGTTCACCCGCACCTGGTAGCTGCCGTCCGGCTGCAGCAGGACCAACACCTCGTAGTCCGTGCCGCGCACCTCGGCGTTGGTCGCGTTGGGGCCGGTGACCGAGAACTTGGCTCCGCCCACCAGCTGAGCGACGCGGTTCCAGGTCTTGCCCAGAGTCTGGTTGAGCTGCACGTTCCAGCCTCCACCCCCGCCCAGCGTGAGCGTGGTGATCGTGAGCTGGGTGTTGGCGTCCAGGCGGGTGATCGAGCCGTCCGGGAAGTTGATGGCGGCCCAGGTCGCGGGGCCGGTGGTTAGACGCTCACCCTGGCCCAGGAGTTCCCCGGTCACGCCGGGGTGGGAGGCCTGAACGCCGATCGGAAGCAGGTTGACCGAGCCGCGGAAGATGGTGAGGCTGGCCGTGCCCGAGGCCGCGGCCGGCGGCCGCGATCCCAACACGTAACCGAAGGTGCCGACCGCGATCAGCAGCACGACCACCGCCCCGATTGTCAGGAAGCGCCCGCGACCGGTGGCTAGCAACCGCCCCTCTCTCCCATCTGCATCTGGTCCCTCCCCAAAACGATTGCCGCCTCCCTTCTGGGGAGCGCGCCATCTTAACGCGGAAAACCTAGTTGCGGACGGGAATCTTCACCGTGCCGTCAGTGACGCACGAAGTGTCGCGCGCGTCACACCCGGGTCCGAGCTACTTGATCTCGACGGTGGCTCCGGCTTCCTTCAGCTTGGCGGCGGCCTTGTCGGCGTCCTCCTTGCTGACGTTCTCGAGTACCGGCTTGGGCGCCGCGTCGACGAGGTCCTTGGCCTCCTTGAGGCCCAGCTGCGTGACCTCGCGCACGGCCTTGATCACGTTGATCTTGCTGTCGCCGATGGCGGTGAGCTGGACGGTGAACTCGGTCTTCTCCTCGGCCGGGGCCTCCTCCGCGGCGGCGGGACCCGCGGCGGCAGCCGGCGCGGCGGCGACGGCGGCCGCCGGCTTGATGCCGAGCTCGCTCTCGAGCATGTCGAGCGCCTCTTTGACGTCGAGCACGCTCCAGGTCTTGAGGGCCTCGACGAAGTCCTTCGGACTGACTTTGGTAGCTGCCATGGTTCTTACGCTGCCTCCAGGTTGTTCTTGTGTACTTCAAGGGCGCTCGCCAGCTGGGCGAGCGGGGTGTTGAGCGCCGCCGCCAGGCTGGCGAAGGGCGACAGGATGGTTCCCGCCAGCTGGGAGATGAGGACCTCCTTGGGCGGCAGGTCGGCCAGCTGCCTGAGCTGGGCGGCGGTCATCACCCGGCCCTCGACCAGCCCGCCCATGATGTCGAGCTTGAGTCGCGTGGTGCGCACGAAGTCGTTGACCAGCTTGACGGGCGTGCCCAGGTCGTCGTAGCCGAACGCGATCCCGACCGGACCGGCCAGCATCTGCTGGAAGTCCTCGTGGCCGGAGGCCACGGCGGCCCGGCGGGCGAGGGTGTTCTTGACCACGCGGTACTCGACCTCGGCGCCGCGCAGGCGGCCGCGCAGGTCCTGGATCTGGCTGACGGTCAGGCCCCGGTAGTCGGTGAGGACCGCCACCTTGGCCTTGCTCAGCTTCTCGGTCAGCAGCTCCACCTGCTGCTCTTTTTCGGGTCGGGCCATAAAAAATCCTCCGCGCCCACAGACAGGCACGGAGGCTTCGGGCCTCGCACCGTGCGCCTGGGCTGGAGATTAAGACCCGGAAACCCGGGTCGCCAGCTGTCTGGGGCGTGCGGTCGAATTATAGCCGCGTCCCCCACCCCAGCCCTCCCCGGAGGGGAGGGGGTCTTTTTAAGAAGTCGAGAGCTTGGCGGCTTCCTTGACGTCGACCGGGACCGACGGGCCCATGGTCGAGGCCAGGTAGAGCGAGCGCAGGTACTGGCCCTTGGAGCTGGACGGCTTGTTGCGCACCAGCGCCTCCACCAGCGCGGCCAGGTTGCCGTGCAGCTGGTCGGAGGCGAAGGAGACCTTGCCGATGGGCACGTGCACGATCCCGAACTTGTCGGTCCGGAACTCCACGCGACCACCCTTGACCTCCTTGACGGCCCGCCCGATGTCGAAGGTGACGGTCCCCGCCTTGGGATTGGGCATCAGCCCGCGGGGGCCGAGGATGCGGCCGAGCGGCCCCACCTTGGGCATCATGTCCGGCGTCGCCACGGCGACGTCGAAGTCGGTCCAGCCGCCCTGGATCCGGGCCACCAGGTCGTCGCCGCCGACGAAGTCGGCGCCCGCCTCGGTCGCCTCGCGCGCCTTGTCGGCGCCCACGAAGGCCAGCACCCTCACCTGCTTCCCCGTGCCGTTGGGCAGCACCACCGAGCCGCGGACCATCTGGTCGGCGTGCTTGGGGTCGACGCCGAGGCGCACGTGGGCCTCGACCGAGGCGTCGAACTTCACGTGCGAGGTGTCCTTGACCACCTCGGCCGCCTTCATCGGCTCCAGGCCCCCGTTCCCGCTCTCGGCGAGCGCGGCCTCGATCTTCTGGAGCGCCTCCTGGTAGCGCTTGCCGTGCTTACCCACTGACCTCGATCCCCATCGAGCGGGCCGTGCCCTCAACCATCTTCATGGCCGCCTCGACGTCGTAGGCGTTGAGGTCCTTGGCCTTGGCCTGGGCGATCGTCATCAGCTGCTGGCGCGTGACCTTGGCCACCTTCTCGCGGTTGGGCTTGGGCGAGCCCTTCTCGATCCCCGCCGCCTTCTTGAGCATGTTGACCGTGGGCGGCGTCTTGAGGATGAACGTGAAGGACCGGTCCTCGTAGATCGTGATCTCGGCCGGCACCACGTCGCCCATCTGCTGCGAGGTGCGCTCGTTGTAGGCCTTGGTGAACTCCATGATGTTGATGCCGTGCGGGCCCAGGGCGGTGCCTACGGGGGGCGCCGGCGTGGCCCGGCCGGCCTGCAGCTCGATCTTCAGGATGACGCGGACCTTCTTCTTGCTCATGGCCTAGTGCACCTTCTCGACTTGCAGAAGGTCGAGCTCGACCGGAGTCTCCCGGCCGAACATGTTGACCAGCACCTTGAGCTTGCCCTTCTCGGGGTTGATCTCGTCGACCTTGCCGTGGAAGTCGGTGAACGGACCGTCCACCACCCGCACGCTCTCGCCGACCTGGAACTCAACCCGGATCTTGGGCGCCTCCTGCTTCATCTGCTTCAAGATCGCCCGCACCTCCTTCTCCTGAAGCGGCACCGGCTTGTTGCCGCTGCCCACGAAGGAGGTGACGCCGGGGGTGTTGCGGACGACGTACCAGGACTCGTCCGACATCTTCATCTTGACCAGGATGTAGCCGGGGAAGATGCGCTTCTGGACGTGCCGCCGCTTGCCGTCCTTGATCTCGATCTCGTCCTCCATGGGGACGAGGACCTCGAGGATGCGGTCGTGCATGTCCATCGACTCGATGCGCTTCTCGAGGTTCTTCTTGACCTTCTCCTCGTGCCCGCTGTAGGCGTGCACGACGTACCACTGCACGTCGGCGTCGACCGCGGTTTCCGTCCTGGTGCTCTCAGTTGCCATTACTTCGCTATCCCGCTGTAGACCCAGCGCTTGACTGCCTCGCCCACGACCAGGTCGACGCCGCCGATGAAGACGGCCAGGACGATCACGGTCGCGACCACCACCATGGTGTAGCGCCAGAGCTCACCAGGGGTCGGCCAGACCACCTTGCGGAGCTCGTCGTAAACCTCCCGCATGAAGCGGGCGACACCGAACTCCTCTCCCGGCTGGTCGGCGCGACGGGCGGTTACGGCCACCGGTTACTTGGTCTCCCGGTGGGCCGTGTGCCTGCGGCACCAACGGCAGTACTTGCGCAGCTCCAGCCGGTCAGGGTCGTTCTTCTTGTTCTTGACCGTCGTGTAGTTGCGCCGTTTGCACTCGGGGCACTGCAGGGTGATGATCGTTTCCATAGTTCGTCCGGCTGGCGGGGCAAAAAATAAGCCTAGGGTTCCTAGGCCTTGTCAATAGTACCACTGGGCGGAGCCGGGGAAACCCCGCCTACCATCTGAGCTCGTGGCGCCCGAGCCGAAGACCGTGGTCATCCTCCACGGCGACCAGACCGGCGAGGAGCTGCTCAAGGAAGCCCTCAAAGTCCTCGCCGCCGACGTCACCGGGATCGCCCTCCAGGTCCAGCACTTCGACCTCTCCCTGGACAACCGGCGGGAGACCCGCAACCAGGTCGTGCTGGACGCGGCCCTGGCCGTGAGGAGCTGCGGCTACGGCATCAAGGCCGCCACCATCACCCCCGAGGCCCCCGGCGACGTGGGCAGCCCGAACGCCATCCTTCGCAAGGCCGTGGACGGCCGGGTGATCGTGCGCACCGGGCGCCGGATCCCCGGCGTGCGGCCGATCGCGGCCGTGTACGCGCCCATCAGCGTGATCCGGATGGCGGTTGACGAGGCCTACGGCGCCAAGGAGTGGCGCGAGGGCGAGGACCTCGAAGAGTGGGCGTTCCGGACCGAGAAGATCAGCCGGCGCACCTGCCGGATCGTGGCCGACTACGCCTTCCGCCACGCCCGCCGGCTGGGGGCCAAGGTGTTCGGAGGCCCCAAGTTCACGGTCAGCCCGGTCTTCGAGGGGATGTTCAAAGAGGAGCTGGATGCGGCGGCGCAGCGCAACCCCGACGTGCGCTACGACCCCAGGCTGATCGACGCCACCTACGCCCTGCTCCTGGCCACGACCGGCGAGCCGCTGGTCATCCCCGCCCTCAACCGCGACGGCGACACCCTCTCCGACCTGGTCATGCAGATGTTCGGCACCATCGCGGCGGCCGAGTCGACCCTGCTGGCCTTCGACGAAGAGCTCAAGGTCGCCGCGGTGATGACGGAGGCACCCCACGGCACCGCCCCGGCGCTGCAGGGCAAGAACCTGGCCAATCCGATGGCCATGATCCTGGCGGTGGCCTCCCTGCTCGGCTACATGCCCGGGAGCCAGGCCCACACCGCCTCCCGGGCCATTTACGAAGCGACGCTGGAGACCGTGGCGGAAGGGGTCAAGACGGCCGACCTGGGCGGGCACGCGTCGACCACCGAGTTCACCCAGGAGGTGATTCGGGCGGTGAAGACCAAGATCGACGTCTGGGCGTCGTTGAGCGATATCGAGAGATAAAGAGGTGCCCACCGCAGTCGCCGCCGACCCCCTGCGCTACCTCGCGCTCGGTGACTCCTACACGATCGGCGTGGGCGCCTCGGACGAGCACCACAACTTCCCCACTCTCCTCTCCCGAAGAGTCTCGGCCGCGACCGGCCGCCTGATCCGGCTGACCAACCCGGCGGTCGACGGCTACACGACCGACGACCTGATCATGAACGAGCTGGACCAGATCGACTCCGTGGCGCCGCACTACGTGACCGTCCTGATCGGCGCCAACGACATCGCCCGCGGCCGCACCAGGCTCGAGTACCAGGGCTCGCTCGTATGGATCTACGACGTGATCGCGGCCCGGGGCCTGCCGCCGGGGCGTGTGGCGGCGATCTCGGTTCCGGACTGGTCGGCGGCGCCGGCGGCCGTGCGCTTCGGCCGGCCCGAGCAGCTGCGGCTGGTGATCGACGGCTTCAACGCCCTGGCCGGAACTGAGGCCGCGGCGCGGGGGTTTGCCTGGGTCGACCTCACCGTCCTTAGCCGCTCACGGATCGGTGAGGACGGCTGGCTGGCGCGGGATGGGCTGCACCCGGGCGACGCCCAGTACGCGGCGTGGGCCGAGGAGATCTGGGACCAGGTCGGGGAGCACTGGTCGGCGGGCTGACGATGCTCTACGTCGGGACCTCGGGCTGGCAGTACGCCGACTGGAGGGGTCCCTTCTATCCCGAGAAGCTGGCCCAGGCCCGCTGGCTCGGGCACTACTCGGAGCGGTTCCAGGTCGTGGAGGTGAACAACACCTTCTACCAGCTGCCCGAGGCCTCGACCTTCGCCCGCTGGGAGCGGGAGACGCCGGCGGACTTCGTGGTCGTGGTCAAGATGAGCCGCTACCTCACGCACCTCAAGCGGCTGCGGGAGCCGGCCGAGCCGGTGGCGCGCTTCATGACCCGGGCGCGCGAACTGGGGCGGAAGCTGGGAGCGGTGCTGGTCCAGCTGCCGCCGCGCTTTGGTGCGGCGCCCGAGCGGCTGGAGGAGACGCTCGCGCGCTTCGACCCCGGCGTGCGGGTGGCGGTCGAGTTCCGAGACGACTCCTGGTATTCCGACGAGGTGCGCGCGGTGCTCGAACGCCACCGGGCGGCGCTGGTGCTGGCCGACGTGCGCAACCGGCACACCCCGCTCTGGCGGACCGCCGGCTGGGGCTTCATCCGCCTGCACGAGGGGGTGGCGGAGCCGCGGCCCTGCTACGGGGAGGCCGCGCTGGAGACCTGGGTGGGGCGGATCGGCGAGCTGTGGCCGCGGGGCGCCGACGTCTTCGCGTTCTTCAATAACGACCACCGCTGCTGCGCCGTCCGCGACGCGGCGACCTTCGCCACGCTCGCCGAGCGAGCTGGCCTCGAGGTCAGCAGGGTGGCTACATGATGAAAAGGGCGCGAATTCCGCGCGCATGGCTGCGGATTTCATGAAAAGGGCCCAAATGCTGGCGCCCTAGGCGGTTTCGAGTCTCCGGAAGCCCTCGGCGTACTCGAAGCCGGCTTTCTCCCCCACCGCCTTCGCCCGGTCGCGGATCCACTTGGCGGGCGCGCCGTCCTCGATGCCGGGCTTCTGGAACTGGCTCTTGTGGCACATGATCGCCTCGATCTTGAGGTCCAGGAGCTCCGGGGTGACCTCGATGAAGTGGTCGGCCTCGGTGAAGCCCGGCAGCCACACCTCGCGCACCTTGTGCGGCTCCAGCCCTTCGGCCAGCAGCTCACGGTAGGCGCGCGGGTTGCGGGCGTCTGGGTAGACGGCGCGCAGGGTCGCCTCGCCCACCGCCAGGTGGTCGGGGTGGAAGCCGCCGATGCCCTGGGTGACCAGCATCCGGACCGGGGCGTGGGTCAGCACCAGGTCCGGCTTGCGCCGGCGGATGTCGGCGGTGATCGCCTTGCGCAGCTCGACGGTGGGCTCGACGTAGCCGTCGCGGAAGCCGAGGAAGGTGATGTCGCTCACGCCCAGCTTGGTGGCGGCGCAGCGCTGCTCCTGGTACCGGGTGGCGGTCAGCTCTTCATCGGGAACGTGCGGGTCCTCCCCGCCCTGCGACCCGTCGGTGACCACGCAGTAGAAGACCTCCGCGCCGTCTCGCACCAGCTTGGCGACCGTGGCCCCGAAACCGAACTCGGGGTCGTCGGGATGAGCCGACACCACCAGGGCCGTCTTGATGGGTGGTGCTTCTTTCTTCTCCTCAGCCACGCTGTCTGAGCGTAAACCAGACCGCGGCGCCGCCGCCCCGCCGGGCTCCGGTCCCCGCGTCCCCGCCCATCGCCCGGGCCAGCCCACGCACCAGATAAAGGCCCAGCCCCAGGCCGGCGCCGTCGCCCGATCTCCGGAAGCGCTCGAACACAGCCTCCCGCTCCTCCGCCGGGATGCCCGGCCCCCGGTCGAGCACCTCCAGGCGCACGAGAGGGTCCTCGGTGCGCACGGAGATCTCCACCGGTGAGCCGGGCGGGGCGAAACGGGACGCGTTGGCGAGCAGGCAGCGCAAAGCACGCACGGCGCGGCCGCGGTCGGCGTCGACGATCAGGCCGGGCGCGGCGCCGAGCACCGTGACCGGGTGCTCGCCCAGGCGCCTGCGCTCGCCGTCAACGGCGCCGGCGACCAGCTCGGCGACCTGGATCGGCTCGGTGAGCAACCGCAGGTCGCGGGCCTCGATGTGGACCATCAGCAGCAGGTCCTCGATCAGGTCGGACATGTCCTCGACGTTGACGTCGATCATCCGGAGCATGTCGACGGTCTTATCGGCCGGCATCTGGCCCTCCGTGTCGAGCATCAGGGTGGCCGCGCCGCGGATCACGGTGAGGGGCCGCCGGAGCTCGTGGCCGATGATCGAGATCAGCTCGAGGTAGGGGCTTCCCCCACCCCGACCCTCCCCGACGGGGAGGGGGTCGTCATTCACGGATCGTTTCGACCTTCAGCATGTTTGTCTGCCCCGGCTTGCCCACCGGCACCCCGGCCACGAACACCACCCGGTCGCCCGGGCGGACCACGCCCTGGCCGATCGCCGCTTTCACCGCCTTGGTGATCATGTCGTCGGTGTCCGTGCCCATCCCCACCTCGAGCGGCACCACGCCGGCGTAGAGCGCGGTCCGCCGCAGCACCGAGGCAGAAGGGCTGGCCGCGATCACGGGCACCGGCGGCCGGGCCTTGCTGACCCGGAGCGCGGTGGCTCCCGATTCCGTGAAGGCGATGATGTAGCGCGCCTTGACCTCGGTCGCCACCTGGGCCGAGGCGTGGGCGATGGCGCTGGAGAGCGAGTCCTCCTTCCAGACCGGCCGCTCGCGCAGATAGGCCGGGTGGCTCTCGGCGGCCAGGCAGATCCGCGACATCGCGCGGACCGCCTCCACGGGGTGGGCGCCCGTCGAGGTCTCCTGCGAGAGCATGACTGCGTCGGTGCCGTCCCAGATCGCGTTGGCCACGTCCGACGCCTCGGCGCGGGTGGGGCGGTTGCTGGTGACCATCGACTCCAGCATCTCGGTGGCCGTGATCACCGGCACGCCCACCCGGTTGGCGCGGTTGATGATGTCCTTCTGGACCGCGGGCACCTCGCCCAGCGCCATCTCCACGCCCAGGTCGCCGCGGGCGACCATCACGGCGTCGGAGCAGGCGATGATCTCACGCAGGTTGCGGATGGCCTGCAGCTTCTCCAGCTTGGCCACGATGGGCGCCCGCCAGCCCAGCCGCTCCATCTCGTCGCGGCAGGCCTGCACGTCCTCCGGGCTGCGCACGAAGGAGATGGCCACGTAGTCGAACTGGAGCTCGGCGCCCAGGGCCAGGTCCTCGCGGTCCTTGTCGGTCAGGGCCGGCAGGGTGAGCAGGCGCCCGGGGATCGCGACCCCCTTGCGCTCGCCCAGCAGCCCGCCGCGAATCACCGAGCAGAGCACCTGCCCGTTGCGGTGCTCGCCGCGGACCTTGAGCTCGATCTGGCCGTCCGCCAGCAGCACCCGGTCACCGGGCCGGGCTGCGGTGATGATCTCCTGGTGGCTGACGGGGATCGTCTTGTCGTCGCCGCGCACCGGCCGTGAGGTGAGGGTGACCTGGTGGCCGCGGGCCAGCCGTACCAGCGGCTCGGCGAGAGAGCCGGTCCGGATCTTCGGGCCCTGCAGGTCCTGCAGGAGCGCCACGTAGCGGCCCGTCTCCTGTGCGACCTGGCGCACGGCCTTGACCGCGGTCCGGTGGGTGGCCTCGTCCCCGTGTGAGAAGTTGAGGCGCGCGACGTCCATGCCCGCGGCGAAGAGCTTGCGGAGGATCGGGACTTCGACCGAGGAGGGGCCGAGGGTGCACACGATGCGCGTCTTGCGCATTGGGGATCGAGTTTAGCCCCCACCCCTGCCCCTCCCCAGAGGGGCGGGAGATTCGACTCGCTGCCGGCTGACCTCGTAGAGGAGCGCCGCCGCCGCGGCTGACGCGTTCAGGCTCGCCACCCGGCCCTTCATGGGCAGGCGCACGCGGGCGTCGCAGCGCTCGCCCACCAGGCGCCCCACGCCCTTGCTCTCCCCGCCTATGACCACGCACACGCGCTGCTTGAAGTCGAAATCCCAGGCCGCCAGCTCGCCCGCCGGGTCGAGCGCCACGCACCAGAGGCCGGCACGCTTGATCTCCAGGAGCGCCCCCGCGATCCCGGCGACCTGGGCGATGCGCAGGTGCTCGACCGCGCCCGCGCTGGCCTTCACGGCGGCCGGGCTGAGGGGCGCCGAGCGGTGTTCCGGCAGCACCACCCCGCCTGCCCCCGCGGCCTCGGCGCTGCGCAGGATGGCTCCCAGGTTGTGCGGATCCTGGACGCCGTCGAGCGCCACCAGCAGGTCCGGCTCCGGCGCCAGCAGCTCGCGCAGGGTGAGCAGCCGGCGCGGGGTGACCTCGGCCACCACCCCTTGGTGCACAGCGCCGGGCGCGAGGGCGTACAGGCGGGCCGGCGGCACCTCCTCGACCGGGGCCAGGCGGCGGATCTCGGCCAGCCTCGGATCCGGCTTCAGCCCGGCCGCGAAGAGCGCCCGGCGCACTCTCCCCGCGCGCGCAGCCTCCAGCACCGGGTTGCGGCCGTGGATCAGCTCCGCCGCCAGCGCACCCCCGACTTGGAGTCCTCGAGCAGGACTCCCTGCTCGCGCAGCGCTTCGCGGAGGCGGTCGGCGGTGGCGAAGTCCCGTGTCGCGCGCGCGCGCTCGCGCGCGTCGACCATCTGCTGCAGCCGCGGATCGAGCCCTTCGTCCTCGGCGCGCAGCACGTCCAGGTGGGCGTCGGCGTCGTCGAGCAGCGCCGCGAGGGCCAGGCGGGAACGCTCACCGACCTGGCCGCGATCCAGGGCCGCGTTGGCGGTGCGCACGACGTCGAAGACGTGCCCCATCCCCTGAGGCAGGTTGAGGTCGTCGTCGAGTGCCGCGCGATAGCGTGCGCGCGCGGCCTCGGCCTCGCGCGCCAGCTGAGCGTCATCGACGTCGCGCGACGTTTCCTGCAGGCGCGCGTGCAGCTCGCGCAGGCGGCGCACCTGCTCGGCCGCGCTGTGCAGGCCGTCGTCGTCAAAGCGCAGCGGGCTGCGGTAGTGGGCGCCGGCGATCAGGAAGTAGCGGATGGCGACCGGGTCGTGGCCGGCTGCCAGCAGGTCGCGCAGAGTCGCGATGTTGCCGGTGCTCTTGGACATCTTCTCGCCGCTGAGGTCGGCCAGCATCTCGTTGTGGCACCAGAACCGCGAGAACTGCTGGCCGGTGAAGGCTTCCGACTGCGCGATCTCGTTCTCGTGATGCGGGAACTTGAGATCCACACCGCCGCAGTGGATGTCGAGCGTCCGGCCCAGGTAGCGCATGGCCATCGCCGAGCACTCGATGTGCCAGCCCGGCCGCCCCGAGCCCCAGGGTGAGGGCCAGGCCGCGCCCAGCAGGTCGTCGCCCTCGCCGGCGCGCTTCCAGAGCGCGAAGTCGCTGGCGGACTCCTTCTCGTACTTGTCGGTGGCCACCCGCGCTCCCGCGCGGAGGCCGCCGCGATCCAGCTTGCTGAGGCTGCCGTAGGCGGGAAAGCTGTCGACCCGGTAGTAGACGTCGCCGTCCACTTCGTACGCGTTGCCCTTCTCGAGCAGCCCACCGACCAGTTCGATGATCTCGGCGATGTGCTCGGTCGCGCGCGGGTACACGTCAGCGGGCGCGAAGCGCAGCTGCTCGAGGTCCTCGAAGAAGGCGCGCTCGTAGATCGCGCTGTACTCGCGGATGGTCTGTCGCGCATGTGCGGCCTCGTGCAGGATGCGGTCGTCGATGTCCGTGATGTTCATCACGTGCGTCACCTGGTAGCCGCTGGCGCGCAGGTGGCGCTTGAGCAGGTCGTAGAAGAGGTTGCCGCGGAAGTTGCCGATGTGCGCGTAGTTCCACACCGTCGGGCCGCACGTGTACAGCCGCACGTGCGCGCCGTCGCGCGGCGCGAACGCTTCGCGCACGCCCGTGAGCGTGTTGAACAGCGTGATCGTCATCGGGTTTCTTCTAGCAGCACCACCGCCTGCGCGGCGATGCCGTCGGCGCGGCCCAGCGCGCCCACGCCCTCCGGCGAAGTCGCCTTCACGCCGACCGCCTGCTGCTCCAGGCCCAGGTGGTCTGCGAGCAAGGCGGCCATCTCGGCAAGGTGCGGCTGCAGGCGCGGCTCCTGGGCCACCACCACCGAGTCGACGTTGACCACGCGATAGCCCGCCTCCTCGACCAGCCCCGCCGCCATGGCCAGCAGCTCCAGGCTGGAGACCCCGGCGTAGCGCTCGTCGGTGTCCGGGAAGTGCTCGCCGATCGTCCCCAGGGCGGCCGCGCCGAGCAGGGCGTCGATCACGGCGTGCGTCAGCACGTCGGCGTCGGAGTGGCCTTCGAGGCCGCGCGGATGCTCGATGGTGACGCCGCCCAGCACCAGGTCCCTGCCCTCCACCAGGCGGTGGAGGTCGTAGCCCAGACCTACCCTCAGCTCGCCGTCACCGTCTCGTGCTCGCGGATCAGGGACTCGAGCACTTCCAGGTCCTCGGCCGTGGTGAGCTTGATGTTGCCGGGCTCGCCCGGCACCACTGTCACCGCGTGGCCGCCGGCCGAGACCAGGGCCGCGTCATCGTCGCCCTCGAGGCCGGTCTCCGCCGCCTCGAAGTGGGCGCGCAGCAGCACCGGGTACGCGAACCCCTGCGGGGTCTGGGCCAGCATCACCCGCGAGCGCTCCAGGTTCTCGACCAGGCGGCCGCCCTCGACCCGCTTGACGGCGTCCCGCGGCGGGAGCCCGGGGATCGCCGCGCCCGTCTCGACCGCCGCCGCCAGCACGCGGCGGATGAGGGCCGGCGAGACCAGTGGTCGCGCCGCGTCATGGACCAGCACGTGGGTGCAGCCCTCCAGCTTGCCGAGCCCTGCGCGCACCGATTGCTGGCGGGTCTCCCCGCCCGCGCACACCTTCACGGGCTTGGCCGGGGACAACTGGTCGACCTCCGCTCGCGCCTTCTCGAGCCGCGCGGGCGGGCCCACGACCACGATCTGATCGACCTCTTCGAGACCGAGGAAGAGCTCGACGACGCGAGCCAGCGTGGTACGCCCGTTGAGGCGCACCAGCGCCTTGCTGCCCAGGCCCAGCCGGGTGCCCGCGCCCGCGGCCGCGATGATGACTCCGACGTTCCGCTGCTGGTTGCTGTTCATGCGCGCGTGCGGGCCCGGCGGCGGCCGTTCCCGTCCTGGCCGGTCGGGCTGGCGAAGATCATGCGCCCGGCGGCCGTCTGCAGGATGGAGGTGACGGTGACCAGGATGGTGGCGTTGAGGTGGCGCCGGCCGTTCTCGACGACGACCATCGTACCGTCGTCCAGATAGGCCACCCCCTGGCCCGCCTCCTTGCCCTCCTTGACGACGGTCACGTTGAGGTCCTCGCCAGGGATCGCGATCGGCTTCATGGCATTGGCCAGCTCGTTGAGGTTGAGGACGCTGACGCCCTCCAGGCGCGCCACCCGGTTGAGGTTGAAGTCGTTGGTCATCACCGACCAGCCGGTCTGTTTGGCGAGCCGAACCAGGCGGGCGTCGATGTCCAGCTCGCCCGAGGTGTCGTCCTCGTGGAAGCGGAGCGTCGCCTTGGCCTCCTCCTGGAGCGCGGTCAGCACCTCGAGGCCGCGCCGGCCGCGGTTGCGCCGCGTGGGGTCGCTGGCGTCGGCCACGTACTGGAGCTCCTTGAGCACCGAACGGGGAACGATCAGCGGCAGGTCGACGAAGCCGGTGCGCACGAGGTCGAGGACGCGGCCGTCGATGATCACCGAGGTGTCGAGCAGCACCCCGCGGGGCCGCCGGTCTTCGGTCGGCGACGAGCCCGAGAAGAGCGCCGACAGCTCGTTGCGGCGCGTCACGCCGATCTGGGCGCCGGTCAGGCCCAGCAGCAGCGCGAGCACGGCGCTCAGCCCGACGCCGTACGGAAAGTCGTGCACGAAGTAGCCGATCAGCACGGCCACGATCAGGCCTGCGACCATGCCCAGCAATCCACTCACCAGGTCGGGCAGCGGGGTGGCGAAAAGGCGGAAGGTGACCCGGCGCCAGCCCCCGAACAAGTAGGGCGTGCCCAGGTACGCGAAGATCAGTCCTTCCAGAGTGGTGAGCGCGATGATCGCCGCGCTGGCGGGGGGTTTGATCCCGCCCGAGCGCACCATCGCGTACCCCAGGATGAAACCGCCTACCACCCCGAGCCCGGTGCCCGCCCAGCGGGCCCAGCGCTCGGTCCTCATGACTTGGGACTACCTCCTATGAAGCAACGCCGGATCCTATGTGGGCAGGAAATGCGGCGGAGATCGCCTCCGCCAGGTCGCGGACCTCGACGGTCCGCAGCGAGCCCGCGGCGCCGGCAGCGCCGCGGGGGATGATGGCGCGGGTGAACCCGCGGCGGGCCGCCTCCGAGAGGCGGCGCTCCACCTGGGGCACCCGCCGGACCTCGCCCGCCAGTCCCAGCTCACCGATCGCGATCGTGCCCTCCGGCAGGGGCCGGTTGCGATGGTTGCTGGCGATCGAGAGGGCCAGTCCGAGGTCGGCCGCGGTCTCCGTCACCCGGATCCCGCCGGCCACGTTGATGAACACATCCTTCTGACTCAGATTGATACTGCCACGGTTCTCGATCACCGCCAGCAGCATGTGCACGCGGTTGATGTCGAACCCGTTGGCCGTGCGCCGCAGCATCGGCCCCTCGTTCCTGCTGAGCAGGGACTGGATCTCGACCAGCAGCGGCCGCGTGCCCTCCAGCACCGGCACCACGGCGGTGCCGCTCGCCTCCTTCGACATCTCGGCCAGGAGCACGCCGCTGGGATCCTCGACCTCGCGCAGCCCCTGCTCGCCCATGGCGAAGATCCCGATCTCGTCGGTGGCGCCGAAACGGTTCTTGGTGGCGCGCAGGATTCGGAAGTCGAGGCGCCGCTCGCCCTCCAGGTAGAGCACGGTGTCGACCATGTGCTCGAGCACCCGGGGACCGGCGATCGCCCCTTCTTTAGTGACGTGGCCGACCAGGACGATCGGCACGCCCGTCTCCTTGGCAGTGCGCACCAGCCGGCCCGTCGCCTCGCGCACCTGGGTGACGCTGCCCGGCGCGGAGTCGACCGCCGGGGCGTACACGGTCTGGATGGAGTCGACCACCGCCAGGCTCGGCTTCGTCTGCTCGATGGCCTGGATCACGGCGTCGACGTCGGTTTCGGCCAGCATCAGGAGGTCGGGCGTCAGCCCGCCCAGGCGGGCGGCGCGCATCCGGACCTGGCGCGCCGACTCTTCGGCCGAGGCGTAGAGGACGGTCCCATTCCGGGAGGCCACCTGGAGGGCCGCGTGCATCAGCAGCGTCGACTTGCCGACGCCGGGCTCCCCACCCACCAGGACCAGGCTGCCCTTGACGAAGCCCCCGCCCA
>Ga0070707_100003031_pt1 | contig 15927 bp, 11 predicted proteins | sample KBSK5502metaG_FD_65468 | JGI IMG/M metagenome (GOLD analysis project Ga0070707, IMG submission 65468) | Corn, switchgrass and miscanthus rhizosphere microbial communities from Kellogg Biological Station, Michigan, USA - KBS K5-50-2 metaG | ecosystem: Host-associated > Plants > Roots >... | reverse complement strand
GTGCGTCACGTGATGACCTCCGATCCTCCCCCGTTCCCGTCCATGGTCGACCCGGAGGTCAACCGTGACCAGTCCGACCATCGGCCCCGACATGCGAGTCGGATGGTCCCGGTGCCTGGGGTCAACGTCCGGCAGGTGACGTCGCCGATGCCGGACAATTCGGACGTGAGCGATCTCGACTACGGCGCCTTCGACGCGTTGACCTTCGACTGCTACGGCACCCTCATCGACTGGGAGGCCGGCATCGTCGCCGGGCTCCGGAAGATCCTCGACCGGCACGACCCGGCAGCGACCGACGACCAGCTGCTGGAGGCCTTCGCCTCCGTCGAGTCCCGGCTCGAGGGCGGGCCGTATCTCCCCTATCGAACCGTCCTGGCCGCCGCGGCGCGAGCGGTTGGCCAGGGTCTGGGCGTCGAGGTCGGCGACGATGACGCATCGGAGTTCGGCGGCTCGGTCGGCGACTGGCCGGCGTTCGAGGATTCGAGCCGGTCGCTCAAGATCCTCCGGCGGCGTTTCAAGCTCGGCATCCTGACGAATTGCGATGACGATCTGTTCGCTGCTTCGAGTCGCCGGCTCGGAGTCGATTTCGATTGGGTCGTCACCGCGCAGCAGGTCGGCAGCTACAAGCCGAACCCGCGCAACTTCGAGGTGCTCCGGGAGCGACTCCACGGAAGCGGGATCGCGGCGGCCCGAATCCTCCACGTCGCCCAGAGCCTGTACCACGACCACGTCCCGGCGAAGCGGCTGGGGTTCCACACCGTCCGGATCGACCGCCGCCACGATCGTCCCGGGTCCGGAGCGACGCCGCCGGCCGTCGTCCAACCGGACGCGACCTTCCCGTCGATGGCCGCGTTCGCGGAGGCCGCGACTCGCGGCTGAGTCCCGGTCGGCGCGCAACCCTGGGGCCGCGCCTGAGAGGCGCAGATCTCGCACGGCCGTGCAGAGGTCGGCCGCGAAATCGACATCCGGTGCAGGATTTCCACGGCAGCCACGCTCAGCCATTGAGGGTTCGCGCCTGAAGGGCACGCCCAGCTCAGTGGCGTGCGTGAATCCCCTGATCGGTGCGCCTGAGAGGAACGTGCGCCCACCAGGCGCGCGGCGCAGAGTCGTCTCGGTCGGCGGTACCCTAGCCCCTCCCCGCCTCGAGGTCCCTGACTCCGTGCCCGAGCCCGCCATCCACGTCGCCGACCTGCGCAAGACGTTCAGCGTGCCCGTCCGCGAGGGCGGGGTCGTGGCTGCTCTTCGCAGCCTCGTCCGTCGCCAACACCACGAGGTCCAAGCCGTCAGCGGCGTGAGCTTCGACATCGAGCCGGGCGAGGTCGTCGGGTTCCTCGGCCCGAACGGCGCGGGCAAGACGACGACGCTCAAGATGCTCAGCGGCCTGCTCTACCCGACGTCCGGCGAGGTCCGCGTCCTCGGCCACGTCCCGTCGAAGCGGGAGGCTGCCTATCTCCGCCAGATCACGATGGTCATGGGCAACCGGAACCAGCTCCAGTGGGACCTTCCGGCGCTCGATTCCTACGAGCTGCTTCGCGCGATCTACCGCCTCCACCCCGACGACTTCCGGAAGATCCGCGACGAGTTCATCGAGCTCCTCGACCTTGGCGACCTCGTCCGCAAGCCGGTCCGCAACCTGTCGCTCGGCGAGCGGATGAAGGTCGAGACGGCGGCCGCCCTCCTGCATCGGCCGCAGGTCCTCTTCCTCGACGAGCCGACGATCGGGCTCGACGTCACGATGCAGAAGCGGATCCGGTCGTTCGTCGCCGAGTACAACCACCGCTACGGGGCCACGGTCCTGCTGACGAGCCACTACATGGCCGACGTCCAGGCGCTCTGCAAGCGGGTCATCGTCATCCACCACGGGCGGCTCTTGTTCGACGGCGAGCTGGCGACGCTGGCGGCCGACTTCGGGGCCGACAAGACGATCGCGGTCACGCTGAAGGAAGGTGCGCCCGAGCAGGTCGACTTCGCGCCGTACGGCGAGGTCCTCGGCTCCGACGACGGCAAGGTCAGCATCCGCGTCGGGCGGGGCCGGGCGCCGGACGTCGCCGCGCGACTCCTCCACGACCTGCCGGTCGCGGACCTGACGATCGAGGACCCGCCGATCGAGGACGTGATCGAGTCCGTCTTTCTCGGGGCGAGCGCGGATGCCTCCGAGCGGACGCCGGAGCCCGCTGCAACCCGATGACCGCCGCTCCTCCCCGCCTTGTCTCCCCGGTCCGCGGCCTGTTCGACGTCTACGTCCAGGAAGCGAAGATCGCCATCGCCCAGCAGATCCAGTACCGGGCCGCGAACTACATGTACATGCTCGGGATGGTCGCCGAGCCGGTCATCTACCTCGTGGTCTGGCAGACCGTCGCGGCCCAGCAGGGTGGCTCCGTGGCGGGCATCACGGCTGGCCAGTTCGCGGCCTACTACATCGTCTGGACGCTCGTCCGCAACATCAACATCGTCTTCACACCCTACGGCTGGGAGGAGCGGATCCGCGAGGGCCAGCTGTCCGCCCAGCTCCTTCGGCCGTTGTTCCCGATCGTCGAGGACCTCGGCTTCTTCCTCGGCTGGAAGCCGGTCGTCGTGCTCCTCTGGCTGCCGATCGCGTTCTTCCTGGCGCTCGTCTTCCACCCGGTCCTGAACCCGTCGCCGCTCGCGGTCGCGGTGTTCGCGGTCTCCCTGCTCGGCGCGTACCTCATTCGCTCGCTGAACCAGTCCTCGCTCGGGCTCATCACGTTCTGGACCACCCGCGTCGGGCCGGTCTTCCAGCTCTACATCGCGGCGGAGCTGCTCCTGTCAGGCCGCCTCGTGCCGATGCAGCTGATGCCCGACTGGGTGCAGACGATCGCCAACCTCCTGCCATTCCAGTGGACGTTCGGCTTCCCGATCGAGGCCCTCGTCGGCAACCTGTCGACCGAGCAGCTCCTGGGCGGGCTCCTCGCCCAACTGTTCTGGATCGCGGTCGGCTCGATCCTCGTCCGTGTCGTCTGGCGCTTCGCGGTCCGGCGCTACAGCGCGGTCGCGGGCTAGCGGCGGGACGAGACGACGATGCGACCCATTCGACTGGCCTGGCTGTTCTTCCGCATCGGAGCGCTCAACGACCTCCAGTACCGGGCGAACTTCTGGCTGCAGCTGCTGCAGTCGGCGATCCAGCTCGGGACCGGGCTCGCAGTCCTGGGCCTCATCTTCAGCCAGACGCCGGCGCTGAACGGCTGGACGGGGCCGGAGCTGCTCGCCGTTATGGGTGTTCACATCCTGATGGGCGGCGTGATCGGAACGGTGATCCGGCCGAGCATGGAGCGACTCCGGTCCGACATCCGCGAGGGCAAGTTCGACTTCGTCCTCACCAAGCCAGAAGACGTCCAGGTCCTGTCCAGCGTCCGCGAGATCCGGATCTGGCAGGCGGTGGACATCCTCGTCGGGTTCGTCGTGCTTGGGATCGCGATCGGCCAGCTCCAGGCGTCGCTCGGCGCGATCGAGGCGGTCGCCTTCGGCGTGGCGCTCCTGATCGGCGCGCTGATGATCTACTCGTTCTGGCTGATCGTGACGACGGTCGCCTTCTGGATCGTCCGCATCGACGAGATCGCCGAGCTGTTCGAGGGGCTCTACCAGTCCGGCCGTTGGCCAGTCACGATCTACCCTGGGTGGCTGCGAGCGAGCCTGACCTTCCTCGTGCCGATCGCGTTCGCGGTCACCGTCCCGGCCCAGGCGCTGACCCAGCGGCTCACGCCCGACACGCTGGCCCTGGCGGCGGCGTTCGGCGTCGTCGCGCTCGTCGTCAGCCGCGCCTTCTTCCGGATCGGGCTGCGCCGCTACTCGGGTGCGTCGGCCTAGCGATCACGGGCGTGGTGGCCGGAGCAGTCGCAGCGGGATCACCGTCCCGAGATAGACGGCGAGCACGCCGGCCGCAATCAGCGTCCCGAACACGAGCGGGACCTGGCCGTTGATCCATGGGCCCTCCCGGATCGCGTGCCAGACGTCGAAGGCGATCGCGGCGAGCAGCGCGACGGCCACACCGAACAACCAGCGATGACGGCGGGGACTCGCGGGCGAGCGGTCGAGGAAGCGCTCGACGGCGCCGGCGAACCGCTCGACTGGAGCGCGAATGCCGAGCCGGTCGCCGACATCGGCGGCGAGGACGAGGGCGTCGTCGATGATGTCGGGCTCGGTCGGGTCGATCGTCGGTTTGGGTCCCGCCGACGCGCGCGCGGCCCGGATCGAGAGGACGAGCGCCGTCGTCGCGACCACCGTTGCGACGGCGACAAGGACCGTGAGGATGGCAGCGCCGGGATCCAGCCCGAACGGGAACCCCACCGTTGCGATCGCCTGAGCATCGGCGAGTGCCGCCGCGAGAACCATGGCGGCGGCCAGGGCCGAGCCCCAGCGGATCCGCCACGCGGTCGTGGCCGGCAGGACCGGGCCGCGGTTGCGGAGGCTGCGGATCCAGGTGGCCCCCGCCACCACCGGCAGGAAGATCGCCGCGTAGCTCGCGAAGACGTCCCAGGGGTCGTCGGCGAACGGCGAGTCCAGCCGGATCGCCGGCAGCTGCGTCGAGAGCAGCCACAGCGAGGCGTAGACGACCACCGCGGCAGCGGCGACGTTGGCGGCGTCGCGGGCGAGTCGGGTGGCTCGGTCGGTCGATGGCGATATCGGCGTCACTGGTGGAGGCTCGCGAGGTGCTCGTCGTCGTGGTCGGCGGCCACGGTCATCAGGCCGGCGACATCGAGCACGCCGTACGTGTCATGCGTCCCGGTCCTCGACCAGCCGTCCGGGCCCAGCCCGTCCAGCATTGCCAGCGTCGACTCCCGAACGCCGGCAAACGTCGCGAGCACGCCGTCGAGACTGGCACCCGGCGCTCCGAGCCACTGAGCCGGCTCGACCCACCGCCAGCGCGGATGTTCCTCGGTCTCGAGCTGGCGGAGCCGGCGATGCCAGACCTCCTCCTCCACGGCGATCAGGTGGCGGACGATCTCGATCGGCGTCCATTCGCCGGGAGCAGGCGGCTCCTGGGGTGCGGCTCGCGCGGCCGCCGCGAGGCGTTGGGGCGCGGCGGCGAGTCGATCGCGGACAGGCGGGTGGTCGGCCATCGTGCCCATTGTCGTCCGCGACGAACGCGATGCGATACTCCCGCGCGGAGACTCAGCGAGGGCGGTGGATGGGGATCGTCTACAACCAGATCGCGAACCGGAGCCTGGAGCGCATCGGCGCCCTGAGCGACGGCGTGTTCGCGATCGCCATGACCCTCATCGTCCTCGAGATCCGCGTGCCCGCGCTCAGCCCTGGCGCCGGCGACGGCGACCTTGGCCAAGCCCTCGTCGCGCTTGCTCCGCGGTTCGTGACCTACCTGCTGAGCTTCCTGACGCTCGGGATCTTCTGGAACGGCCAGCAGACGCAGCTCTCCTACATCGACCGGGGCAATCGCGACCTCGCCTGGCTGGAGCTGCTCTTCCTGGCCGTCATCGCACTGTTCCCGTTCACCACGTCACTGCTCGCCGAGAACATCGGGCTGCGGCTGGCGCTCGGCCTGTACTGGCTGCACATCCTCGTGACCGGCGCGATCCTGTTCGCGACCTGGACCTATGCCGAGCGGGCCAGGATCATTCGCGAGGGGACAAGACCGGAGGTCGGCGCCGCCATCCGGCGCCGGATCGGGATCGCCCAACTCCTGTACGGAACCGGCTTCCTGATCAGCCTCCTGCCGACCGGGACCTACCCGGCACTCGCCTGGATCGTGCTCGTGCAGCTGAACTTCGCGGTCGCGCCACGGCTCTGGTTCCTGCACAAGATCTGAGGCGCGGCGCTCTCTCGCTGAGTCCGGGGAGGATCAGGCGCGGGCGAGGTGCCTGATCGCGACCGCGGCATAGAGGGCGACGCCCGTGGCCATCGCGTCCTCGTCGAAGACCACCAGGTTCGAGTGATTCTGGGGGCCCTTCTCGGGGTCGATCCCGGGCGGCGTCCCGCCCAGGAACGCCATCGCGCCTGGCACCTCCTCGAGGACGTACGAGAAGTCCTCGCCGCCCATGATCGGTGCTTTCAGCTCCTGGACGCGGTCTTTGCCCAGCAGTTCACCGGCGACCTCGGTCACGAACGCCGTGTACTCGGGGTCGTTGACGGTCACGGGGTAGCCCGCCTCGAGGTCGACCTCGGCGGTCGCGCCGTGCGCGGCGGCGATCCCTTCGGCCACCTGGCGGACGCCGGCCCGGACCTGCTCGCGCCGCTCGGCCGACAACGTTCGGATCGTGCCGAACAGGAACGCCGACTCCGGGATGATGTTGTTCGTCGTCCCGGCGGTGATCTGGGCGATCGTGACGACCGCCGGGTCGAAGACGTCGACGCGGCGGCTGACCATCGTCTGAAGAGCGAGGACGATCTCCGCGGCGACGACGATCGGGTCGAGCGCGGTGTGCGGAGCCGACGCATGGCCGCCCTTGCCGTGGACGGTGACTCGGATGGTGTCGGTCGAGGCCATCTCGGGCCCCGGCCTGATGTGGATCTCGCCGCTCGGATAGCGGGTCGAGATGTGGATGGCCAGCGTCCCGGTCGGCCGCTCGCCGCCGCCGGCCACACCCGCGTCGAGGAGCCCTTCCTCGATCATCGTTTTCGCGCCGCCATAGCCCTCCTCGCCCGGCTGGAACATCAGGATCACCCGGCCCGGCAGCTCGGCCCGCCGTTCCTGGAGCAGACGGGCGGCTCCGAGCAGCATCGCGACGTGGGTGTCGTGGCCGCAGGCGTGCATCGCTCCGTGGACCTCGGAGGCGAAGTCGAGACCGGTGTCCTCGTGGAGCGGCAGCGCGTCCATGTCGCCGCGAAGCAGGACCGTCCGACCGGGCCGGCCGCCCTCGATGACCGCGACGACGGAGCTCAGCGCCTTCCCGCGGCGGCCCTCGAGGCCCAGCGTCGCCAGCTCGTCGACGATCACCAACTGGGTGATCGGCAGGTCCGTCCCGATCTCGGGATGGCGATGGATCCGCCGCCGGATCGCGACGACGTCGGGCTGAATCGCCCGCGCGGCGTCGAGGAGACCGGCGATCGGGTCGGAGTCGCCGGATCGAGCGCCGGGGGCGGAGAGTTCGGTGGTCGTCACGACCCGAGGATACGGCCCGCTGGGTCGTCCCCCTCGTCCTCGTCGGCGAGGTTCGGAGCCAGCCAGCGCTCGGCCTCGGCAACCGGGATCCCCTTCCGCGCGGCGTAATCCGCGAGCTGGTCCCTTCCGATCCGGCCCAGGCCGAAGTAGTGGCTTGCCGGGTTCCAGAAGTAGTAGCCGGAGACCGATGCGCCCGGCCACATGGCCATCGATTCGGTCAGGCGGATGCCCACGCGCGACTCTGCTTCGAGCAGATCGAAGATCGTCCGCTTCTCGGTGTGATCCGGGCACGCGGGATAGCCGGGCGCCGGTCGGATGCCCTGATAGCGCTCGGCGATCAAGTCCGCGTTCGTGTAGGCCTCGTCGGGGGCGTACCCCCACAGGTCGCGCCGGACGCGCTGGTGGAGGTGCTCGGCGAAGGCCTCGGCGAGGCGGTCTGCCAGGGCCTTGGCGAGGATCGCCGAATAGTCGTCGTTCGCCGCCTCGAACTCCGACGCGATCTCGTCGAGGCCGTGCCCGGCCGTGACGGCGAAGGCGCCGACGTAGTCGGGGACGCCGGTTTCGACCGGCGCCACGAAGTCCGCCAGGGCGACGTTCGACCGGCCGGGCGGCTTGGCCATCTGCTGACGGAGGGTCCGGACCGTGGCGAGCGCATCCGAATGCTCCTCGTCCCGCCAGATCGCGATGTCGTCGTGATCCACGGTGTTGGCCGGCCAGAAGCCGGCGACGGCGCTGGCCCGCAGCCGGCCGTCGTCGACGAGGCGTTGGAGGAGGGCCACAGCGTCGCGATGGAGGTCCCGCGCCGCCGGGCCCAGCAGCGGATCGTCGAGGATCGCGGGATAGGCGCCGCGCAGCTCCCACGTCGCGAAGAACGGCGTCCAGTCGATGAAGTCGACGAGCTCGGCCAGCGGGTAGTCGGCGAACGTCCGCGGCCCGATGAAGGTCGGGCGAGGTGGCTCGACCCCCGTCCAGTCGATCGGGACGTGGTTCGCGCGGGCGTCCGCGAGGGTCAGGCGCTTCTCCTTCGCCCGCTGCCCAGCCCGATCGCGCCGGACGCCCTCGTACTCCTCCCGGATGTCGGCGACGAACGCGTCGCGCCGATCCGCCTGGACGAGCGACCCGGCCACGCCGACGGCCCGCGACGCGTCGAGGACGTGAACGACCGGCCCGGAATACGCCGGCGCGATCTTGACCGCCGTGTGGGTCCGCGAGGTCGTCGCCCCGCCGATCAGGAGCGGGATCGTGAAGCCCTGGCGCTCCATCTCCGAGGCGACGTGGGTCATCTCGTCGAGCGACGGCGTGATCAGCCCGGACAGGCCGATCAGGTCCGCGTCGATCTCGATGGCCTTCTCCAGGATGCGGGCTGCCGGAACCATGACGCCGAGGTCGACGACCTCGTAGTCGTTGCAGCCGAGGACGACGCCGACGATGTTCTTGCCGATGTCGTGGACGTCGCCCTTGACGGTCGCCGTCACGATCGTTCCGGCTCGCTTGCCAGTGCCTGCTCGTTCGGCTTCGAGATAAGGAATGAGCACGGCGACGGCCTTCTTCATGACCCGGGCGCTCTTGACGACCTGAGGCAGGAACATCCGGCCAGACCCGAACAGGTCGCCGACAACGTTCATCCCGGCCATCAGCGGGCCTTCGATGACGTCGAGCGGTCGCCCGGCCGCCAGCCGGGCTTCCTCGGTGTCCTCGGCGATGTAGGTGTCGATCCCGTCGACGAGGGCGTGGGTAAGTCGCTCCTCGACGGGCCGCTCGCGCCAGGCGAGGTCCTCGGCGGCGCGCTCCATGCCGCTCTCGCCGGCGTAGCGCTGGGCGAGGTCGAGCAGCCGTTCGGTCGCGTCCGGGCGGCGGTTGAGGACGACATCCTCGACGCGCTCGCGGAGCTCCGGCTCGATGTCGTCGTAGACCGGTAGCACGCCGGCGTTGACGATCGCCATGTCGAGACCGGCCTGGATCGCGTGATAGAGGAAGACCGAGTGGATCGCCTCGCGGACGCGGTCGTTGCCGCGGAAGGCGAAGGACACGTTCGAGACGCCGCCGGACGTCCGCGCTCCAGGGAACTCCTGCTTCAGGCGGCGCACGGCCTCCATGAACGAGATCGCGTAGGCGTTGTGCTCTTCCATGCCGGTGGCGATCGCGAAGATGTTCGCGTCCAGGATGATGTCCTCCGGGGCGAATCCGACGACGCCGGTCAGGAGGTCGTAGGCGCGACGAAGGACCGCGACGCGCCGCTCGACGGATTCGGCCTGGCCCCGCTCGTCGAAGGCCATGACGACGACCGCCGCCCCGTACCGCCGGCAGAGGCGGGCCTGGCGGAGGAACTCCTCCTCGCCTTCCTTCAGCGAGATCGAGTTCACGACGCCCTTGCCCTGGAGCTGGTGAAGGCCGGCCTCGATCACGGACCACTTCGAGCTGTCGACCATCACTGGAACGGTCGCAATGTCCGGCTCGGCGGCGATCCGGCGCAGGAACCGGGTCATCGCGGCCGGCCCGTCGAGCATGGCTTCGTCCATGTTTACGTCGATCAGCTGGGCGCCGTTCGCGACCTGCTCGCGGGCGATGTCGACCGCTTCGTCCTCGCGACCCTCGGCGACGAGCCGGGCGAACTTCCGGGACCCGGTGACGTTCGTCCGCTCCCCGACGTTCACGAACGCGTTGCCGGGTGGCGGGATCACGAGCGGGGCCAGGCCGGACAGGCGGGTCGTCCCAGTCGGCTCCGGGATCGGCCGCGGCGACAGGTCGGCCACGGCTTCGGCGATCGCCGCGACGTGGTCGGGCGTCGAACCGCAACAGCTGCCCGCGACGTTCAGGAGGCCGTGGCGAGCCCACTCCCCAATGGCGGCGGCCATCTCCTCCGGCGTCTCGTCATATCCGCCCAGCTCGTTGGGCAGGCCCGCGTTCGGATACGCCGACACGGGCCGGTCGGCGACCCGCGACAGGACGTCCAGGTGCTCGCGCAGCTGACGCGGCCCGAGGGCGCAGTTGAGTCCGACGATCAGCGGATCGGCGTGGCGGATGCTGTGCCAGAAGGCTTCGACCGTCTGGCCGGACAGGGTCCGTCCGGAGGCGTCGACGATCGTGCCCGAGATGATCAGCGGCAGCCGCTCGCCGATCTCGTCGAACAGCGACTGGACCGCGAAGATCGCCGCCTTGGCGTTCAGCGTGTCGAAGATCGTCTCGATCAACAGCAGGTCGGCGCCACCCTCGACCAGGCCAGAGGCGGACTCGTGGTACGCGAGGGCCAGCTCATCCCAGGTCACCCTGCGGGCCGCCGGATCGGCGACGTCGGAGCTCATGGAGGCCGTCCGATTGGTCGGGCCGAGGGAGCCGGCCACGAACCTGGGACGGTCGGGTTCGGCGCGTTCCGCCGCGTCCGCGGCGTCGCGAGCGAGCCGCGCGGCGACGATGTTCATCTCGCGAACCGTCGCCGGATCGAACCCGTACTCCGCCTGGGCGATCCGCGTCGCCGTGAAGGAGTTGGTGCTGATGATCTCGGCGCCCGCGGCGAGGTAGCCGGCGTGAATCGCGGTTACCGCGTCGGGCTGGGTGAGACAGAGAAGGTCGCTATCCCCGCGCACGTCGCGCGGGTGGTCGCGGAAGCGATCGCCTCGGAAGTCCGCCTCGGCGAACCCGTAGGCCTGGAGCATCGTGCCCATTGCCCCGTCGAGGACCAGGATCCGTTCGCGGAGGAGACCCGGCAGGGCGGCGAGTCGCGAGGCGCGATCAAACGGCGAGCGGAGACGCGGCTCCGTATCGGGCGGCGCGGCGGCCGTCACGACGCGACGGCGACGGCGGGGTGCCGCGCCCGGATCCGGCGGACGAGCTCCGCGCACTGCTCGTATCGCCCGAAGCTCGGCATGATGTAGGTCCCCGCGACCTCGCCCTCCATCTCGGCGAGGAGACGGTCGGCCATCTCGATGCCGACCTCCGACCCGCGCTCGCCGGCGGCCTGCATGGCCCTTCGGGCCTCCTCCGGGATCGTGATCCCCGGCACCTCGTTGTGGAGGAACTCGGCGTGACGGGTCGAGACGAGAGGGAGCACGCCGAGCAGGACGGGAACCGGGAAGCCATCCTGGCCGAACCGCCGGCGCGCTTCCGCGAGCATCGCCTCCACCTGGCCGACCGAATACAGCGGCTGGGTCATCACGAGGTGCGCGCCTGCGGCGAGCTTGCGCTCGAGGCGATCCCACTCGGTCGCGAAGTCCGCGGCCGTCGAGTCGAGAGCACACGCGATCGTGAAGCCGGCCCGCTGCCCGATCGAGGTGCCCGACGGGTCCTCGGCCCGGTTCAGCCTCGTGAGGATCTCGATCAGCCCGATGGAATCGACGTCCCAGACACCCGTCCCGGTCGGGTAATCGCCGATCCGCGGTGGATCGCCGGTCAGCGCGATGATGTTGCGGACACCCAGCGCGTGGGCGCCGAGCAGCTCCGACTCGAGCGCCATCAGGTTGCGATCGCGCGTCGTGCAATGGACGAGGCACTCCAGGTCGAGGTCGTGTTGGATCCCGAACGCCACGGACAGCGCGCTCATCCGGACCCGCGCCATCGCCGAGTCCGACACGTTGACGACGTCGACGCCGGCGTCGCGCAGGAGCCGGGCCGCTTCGATCGTCCGCTCGATCCGGATGCTTCGCGGCGGATCGATCTCGACGGACACCACGAAGCGCCGTGCCGCGAGCAGCTCGCCGAGGCGGGTCGGCGGCGGCGCGTCATCGGATCGGCTCGGATCCTTGACTCGCTCGACCCATGTCGGCGCGGCTCCGCCCCCGTTGAGGTCGACCGCGGGCGCCGCTGGTGCGATGACGGTCGCCCAATCGTGATGACCCGCGGCGGCGATGGCGTCCAGCGCCGATCGCATCGCGGCGATGTGCTCAGGGGTCGTGCCGCAGCAGCCGCCCACGATCCGCGCACCGGCTGCCAGGAATCTGGGCGTTACCGTTTCGAAGTACTCGGGGCCGGCTGCGAACACGAAGCGTCCTTCGAGGCGTTGCGACAGCCCCGCGTTCGGCATGATCGACCGCGCGGGCCCGTCGACACCCGGGTCGCCCATCGCCTCGAGGGCCGCGAGGCAAGGCGTCGGGCCAGCCCCGCAGTTGACCCCGACGGCATCCACGCCGGCTCGGCCCAGCTCCGCGGCCGCGGAGGCCGGGGCGATGCCGTCGGTCAGGACGAGCTCCTCGCCGAAGGTCATCGACGCGATCATGGGGAGGTCCGACGCCCGGCGCGCCTCGTCGACTGCCAGCAGCAGCGGTCCGAGGTCCGAAAACGTCTCGAGGACGATCACATCCACCCCGCCCTCGAGCAGGCCCTCAATCTGCTCGCGGAAGGCCGCTCGGACTTCGGACTCTGAGATGCCCGGCTGACCGCGGGCAGGCGGCTCGAGCGGACCGACAGAGCCTCCGACCAACGCGTCGCGTCCGCTGACCTCCCGTGCCGCGCGGGCGAGCTGGGCCGCTCGCCGGTTCAGCGCGCCGGCCCGGCGCTCGAGTCCCCACGCCGCGAGTTGCCGCCGGTTGGCCCCGAACGAGAGCGTCTCGATCAGTTCGGCACCGGCCTCCAGGTACTCCCGGTGGGCGGCCTCCACCAGCTCTGGACGGGTCAGGACCAGCTCTTCGAGACAGGCCCGCTGGGGCACGCCGCGGCTGAACAGAAGCGTGCCCATGCCGCCGTCGACGAGGAGCGGCGAGTCGGCGAGTCGACGTCGGAAGCGCGGCCGCGGCAGGCCGGCCGTGGCTTCGGCCATCAGGCTGCGCGGCTCGGATGCAGTGTGGTCGGCAGGGTCTCGGCTCCTCGCTGTCGTGCGACCTGGACGGCGCACCGTGCGGATCGGGCGGAGCCGGACCGGAGACGGGAAGACCCCTCCCGCCGGAAGGGTCCAGGAAGAGGGTCCCTTATCGTGCAGGAGAACCTGCCCGGAATTGGCACCTTGCCGGCTCGACGCCGGTAGGTTGTCGTGGCTTCAACGGGCCGGTCCCTCCGCCACTCTGGATAAGCGCTCTTCAGTTGCCCGCATGGTGCCAAAGGCAGACGGGATGAGCAAGCGGGGACCTCGGCGCTCCGGTCAGTCCTCGAGCTTCTCCAGCATCGACCGCCGCCAGGCCTCGGTGGAGGCGACGGCGTTGAAGGTGTACAGATGGAGACCGCCAATCCTCGCTGCCGGATCCGCGATCAACGGCGCGAGGTCCTCGACGAAGCCCGTCGGCTTGTAGAAGCCGCCGCTCCGCGCGAGGCCGGTCACGAAGCGGAGGTTCTTGACGAGGAACCGACGCGCATCGGTGACTCCGATCCGGGCGGCGATCGACAGGAGCTTCTGCGGGTCGACGGCGCCCGGCACGCCGATCACGACCTCGGGGGCGAGGCCCTCGGCTCGTCGAGCCCGGACCCAGTCCGCGATGGCCCCGGTGTCGAAGTCCATCTGGGTCGTCACCGAAGACAGGAACGGGGCCTTGGCGGCGAGGGCCGTGGCGAGGGCGGCGTCCGGGATGACCGGATGGCCTTTTGGATACGCCGGGCAGCCCAGCGCTGCGAACGGATGGCCGAGCTCGACCATCGCCCGGATCAGTGACAAGCCGTCGCGGTACTCGCCGGGATCGTGCGAATCTCCGCCGACGACGAACGCCTCCGTCAGGCGCCCTGCCCTCGCCCGGTCCAGGAGGCCGGCGAGCGTCGCCCGGTCGCGGATCTGGTGGGCCGACAGGTGGGGAATGGCCCGGAACCCGTCGGCCTGGAGCCGGATCGCCCAGTCCAACGTCGCGTCGATCCCCTTCGCCGGCGAGGCCGTCACCGACACGCGCGCGCCCAGCGGCAGGTGCGGAATCTGCTCGGCGGTCGACTTCAGGGGGAGCAGCTCGAAGATGGGATCGGCGAGGACCCGCGCGAGCGCCGCCCGGTCGGTCCTGTCGAGCCCGCTGCGCCGGCGGACCCGGTCGAGCAGCCCGGTCATCAGACCTCCGAGTCCGGCATCGACGCCTTGCGCTTCGTGATGAACTCCCGCAGCGCCTCGTCTACGCCCTCGTCGATCGGCGGCGCCTCGTACTCGTCGAGCATCCGCTTCCAGATCCTGTTGGCCCGCTGCGCCGCGTCGAGCGAGCCGTCCTCCTGCCACTGCTCGAAGCTGTTGTTGTCGGCGATCTCGCTGCGGTAGAAGGCCGACTCGAAGTTCGCCAGCGTGTGGGCCGAGCCCAGGTAGTGCTGGCCGGGCGCGTTCTGGAGGATCGCGCCGAGGGCCTGGCCGTTATCCGACATGTCGACGCCCTTGACGAAGACCGCTGCCATCCCGCACTGATCGGCGTCGAGAATGAACTTCTCGTAGCCGATCGCCAGACCGCCCTCCAGCCAGCCGGCCGCATGGAGGACGAAGTTCACTCCGGCGAGGATCGTCGGGACGAAGGTCGCGGCGGACTCGTAGGCGGCCTGGGCGTCGGCGACCTTCGAGGCGCACAGGTTGCCGCCCGACCGGAACGGAACGCCGAGTCGTCGCGCCAGGGCCGCCATCGTGTACAGGACGAGGGCCGGCTCCGGGGTGCCGAAGGTCGGGGCGCCGGACTGCATCGAGATCGAGCTGGCGAAGCTGCCGAGGACGACCGGGGCGCCGGGTCGGACGAGCTGGACGAAGGCCATCCCGCCCATCGCCTCGGCGAGGGTCTGGGCGCAGACACCGGCGGCGGTCACCGGCGCCATCGCGCCGGCGAGGATGAACGGCGTGATCAGCGTCGCCTGGTTGGCCTCGGCGTAGGCCCGCGCGGCCCCAAGCATCGTCGAGTCCCACACCAGCGGGCTGTTCGCGTTGATCAGCGACAGGATCACCGGGTGCGTCTCGATGTAGTCGGCCCCGAACGTGATCCGCGCCAGCTCGACGGTGTCTCGAGCGCGCTCTGGCGCCGTGACTGAGCCCATGAAGGGCTTGTCGCTGTAGCGGATGTGCGAATAGACCATGTCCAGGTGGCGCTTGTTGACCGGCACGTCGACCGGCTCGCAGATGGTCCCGCCGCTGTGGTGGAGATGCGGGCTCATGTAGGCGAGCTTCACGAAATTCCGGAAGTCCTCGATCGTGCCGTAGCGCCGGCCGCGATCGAGGTCGCGGACGAAGGGCGACCCGTAGTTCGGGGCGAGCACGGTGTGCATCCCGCCGATCTCGACGTGGTTGGCCTCGTTCCGGGCGTACTGGGTGAACTCGCGCGGCGCCGTCGCCCGGACCAGCTGACGGGCGAGCCCGCGCGGGAAGCGGACCCGCTCGCCGTCGACGTCGGCACCGCCCTGGCGCAGGATCCGCAGCGCGTCCGGATCGCCGCGGAACTCGAGGCCGACCTCCTGGAGGATCCGGTCGGCGTTGTCCTCGAGGGTCGCGAGGCCCTCCTCGCTGAGGACCTCGAACGGGGCGAGCGTCCGGGTCAGGAATGGCTGCCGGGCGACGTGGGCGTGGAGGCGGGCGGCGCGACGGGCGTCTCGGCCGCCTGATCGTCGGGGGCTGCTGTCGACCGTCATCGTTCCTCCTCCGCGGCCACGCCGACCGGCCGTCGTCGTCGTCCGCCGCGATCGGACCGGGCGGCGCCGGAATGGGCAGCCGGGCGGGCCGGCAGCTCGGTGACCTGGGCGAGATGGGTCGATGGCGCCGTCCGGTGGGGGAACGCCATCGCCTCGACGAAGTGCTCCTGGAACCGCGGCTCGACCGCCGTCTCGATCTTCTCGACGCGCCGCACGACCGCCTCGATCTCGCGCCGGGCCGCGCCGCTCAGCAGCGCGATCAACGCCCCGGTGCCGGCCGCGTTGCCGGCGGCCTTGACGCGATCCAGCGGCGCGTCCGGGATGAGGCCGAGGACCATCGCGTGGAACGGGTCGATCTGGCT